>OGKW01000267.1_pt1 | contig 52567 bp, 42 predicted proteins | sample 1572601 | NCBI WGS metagenome assembly OGKW01 (sample SAMEA2581875, study PRJEB24529) | metagenome | biome: Human gut stool | place: China | collected 2011
ACCCCTTTTGTTGCATAAAAAATGCAACAATTGCAGAAATGTTGCCAAATTAAAATATAAATCATTTGTTTGCACAAATTTGTGGGGCGGATTTTGTGCATGGTGATGATAAAATGTGAGTTATCAGAAAATAAAAAATAGATGCTTTTGGCATAGGGGGTATGCTTATGAAGAAATTTTTGGCTATAGCGGCTCATGTTATCAGTGGTCTGGGAAATGACCTTTTGGGCTGGGTGATAATCATTAGCTTTGAGCTGACAGGCAGTGAGGGGAAGTTTCAGGACGCTGTTTTTCATTGGATAATTTTTGCTTGTGGTTTGATACATATTGCGGTGAGCGTGCTGTACAGTTTGCTGGTTTGGAAAAAGGGTACGGCGAATGGTCATGCTCTGTCGGGGAAGATTTTGGCGGTGTATGATATAATTATGGCACTGGTGCCTTATATGTACTGGTTTGTGGTTTGTGTGCTGTAGGTTTGGGTAAGGTGAAGCTAACGGACGAGGTTTGCCGTATGGCTTTGGATAATATGTGATAGGTTGGAGGTTGAGCGTTATGAAAAAATTTAGGACGGTGGCGGCTGTTGTTATCATGTTTTTTGCGGCTATGGCTGGCTATTTTGTCGGGGCAGCATTGCAGGAGGAAATTGGCGGTGCGATACTGTTTGCGGTGATAACCGGGTTTGCTTGCGTTATTTACAATATGGATAATCGGGAATAGAGTTGGCGTTGTTTAACGGATAAAAAGGTGAAAATATGGAAAATACGTTTAGTGTGAAGATGATATTTCACTTTTATCACAGTGTGGTAAAGGCGGAGCTTAAAAGGAGAGGCTTTCCTAAAGAGGTGGCTAAGAAGATAGAGGAAGAACATGGGAAGATAGTTGCGAGGGCTAAGGATATTGGTAAGTCAAAGCTTTTGAGTTCGTACATTATGGCGAGCTATTACATTGCCATGAACAGGAGCACAGGGAAGTCTGCGGAGGAGAATTTTGAGATATTCCGTGACGGGCTTTGCGCTTCAAAGCTTTTTCACAAGGTCATGGGTGATGTGGACAGTTATCTTGACCCTAAGAAGATGCCAGGGCGTTTGAAATGGTCGGAAGACAGCCACAAGAGGTTATATGAGAACGATTGGGTGGTGGATATTCTGCCGGGCAATGGTGAATATGACCTTGGGTATGATTATCACGAATGTGGGGCGTGCAAGCTTTGTAAGGACGAGGGGTGTCCTGAGCTGGCGGCTTACATATGCAGAATGGATTTTGTGCTGGCGGACATGATGAACATGAAACTCGTTAGGACGGGGACTATTGCTGAGGGTGCATCATACTGCGATTTTAGGTACAGCAGGAAGAAGTGATAGCAGAAAGGTGCGGCGAAAATGAAAATAAAACAGCAAAAGCAGATAAAGGAGTTTTTGGCAGAGAGTTTCGGCAATGACAGGGGCGGAAAGCTGTTTGAGATGCAGGACAAGGCTCTTGGGGAAATCATCGGGAACACAAAGGGCAAGACGGAAAATCAGATGAAAACGCTTATACAGACCATTTTGCCGAGGATTGCCCTTTACAAGAGTTTCATTGCGGCGGGGCTTTCTGATGATGATGTATACAAGTATATGCGCAAATATATGCTGGAGATAGTAGCGGCGAAGAAACATTCTTCCACGGTGAAAATGGAGATAGTGCCTGGGTTTTATGCGATATACAGCAGGGTATTTTTGAAGATAATGCGCACCACTGATCTTCAGGAGAGCGTTCAGGAGCATGGTAAGGATTATTTCAACGTCACCATAACAAAGTGCCTTTGGCACACGGCTTGTGTTGAAAACGGCTGTGAGGAGCTTTGCAGGCTGTTTTGTGATGTTGATGATGTTACATACGGCGGACTTAAAAAGATAGGGTTTACCAGAACTAAGACGCTGGGGTACGGCGGTGACTGCTGTGATTTTCATATGTTTAGGAAGTAGGGGGCGCTTGGTGAATTGTCATGCAGATAAGAAAGTTTCAAAAATCGGACATTGACAGGGTGGCTGATATATGGCTAAACGCCAATCTGAATGCACATTACTTTATTCCTTCTCAATACTGGAATGATAATTTTGAGCCAGTAAAGGATATGCTGCCGCAGGCGGAAGTTTATGTATACGAATGTAATGGAAAAATACAAGGCTTTATCGGGGTAAATGGTGGATATATCGAGGGCATTTTTGTTTCAGAAGAAGTGCGGTCGCAGGGGATAGGAAAACTGTTGCTGAACTATGCAAAAGATAGAAAAGCTAAACTGTCTTTAAACGTTTATCAGAAAAATACTCGGGCGATACGTTTTTACGAGAGAGAGGGCTTTGATATCAAATGCGAGGGTCTGGACGAAGCTACCGGTGAAAAAGACTATGAAATGATATGGGAACGAGAACCGGATCTATAGGTCATATATAAAAAGCGAGGGCAATATGAAAGAGTTGGAGTATCCATTTGACAATGGGTTTATAATGAAAAAGAAAAGGTCGCTGAAAAGGCAGCTTTTGGGCGACGGAGCGGTGCGGCTGAAAAAGAGGGTGGCTGTGCTGGGCGGCTCGACTACGGACGATATCGTGTCGGTATTGGAGCTGTTTTTGCTTGACATGGGCTTTGAATGTGAGTTCTATCAATCGGAATACGGACAGTTCTGGCAGGACGCTGTGTTCTCAAACGAGGAGCTTGACCGCTTTAAACCTGATATCGTTTATATACACACGAGCCTTAGAAACCTCAGCTTTTCTCCTACCCCCAGGTCGGGTGAAGAGGAGATAGAGCAGGGGTTGAACGCTGAGCTTGACAGGATTTCTCAGGCTTGGGACGGAGTGAAAGAGCATTTCGGCTGTCCTGTGATACAGAACAATTTTGAGCTTCCGTTTTTTCGCCTTATGGGAAACATGGACGCTTCCGACAGGCGTGGAAAGGTGAACTTCGTCACAAGGCTCAATTCGGCTTTGTATGACAGGATATCCCGGAGGCCGGAGGTTTATCTCAATGATATAAACTGGCTGTCAGCGGCATATGGGCTTGAAAAGTGGAGCGATCCGAAGTATTGGTATCTTTACAAATATGCGCTAAATATCGAGGCTATACCTGAGTTGGCTTTTCAGGTGGCGAATATTATAAAGGCTATCTTTGGCAAGAACAAAAAGGCGCTGGCTCTTGACCTTGACAACACTCTTTGGGGCGGCATCGTTGGTGACGACGGTGTGGAAAATCTCGAGATAGGCAAGGAAACGGCTGAGGCAATGGCTTATTTTGAGTTTCAGCAGTATGTTAAGGCGCACAAGGACTTGGGCGTGCTTTTGACGGTATGCTCCAAAAACGAGGAAGAGAACGCTCTGGCTGGGCTTTCCCACCCTGAGGGCGTGCTAAGGCCTGATGATTTTGTGGTGATAAAAGCCAACTGGCTGCCAAAGGACAAAAATATCGTTGACACGGCGGAGGAGCTTAACATTCTTTCTGAGGCGTTTGTTTTTGTGGACGATAACCCTGCGGAGAGGGAGATAGTCAGGGGACAGCTTGGGGGAACGGCTGTGCCTGAGATAGGGGAAGTCACGGACTATATAAGAGTGCTTGACCGTTCGGGATATTTTGAAACTGTTACGCTTTCTGAGGACGATCTCAAACGCAATGATATGTACAGGGCGAACGCTCAGCGTGCAAAGGCGCAGAGCAGGTTTGCGGATTATCATGATTATCTTTTGAGTCTTGAAATGACGGCAGAGATAGGGGATTTTTCGCCTTTGTATCTGCAAAGGATAACTCAGCTCACCAACAAGAGCAATCAGTTCAATCTCACCACAAAAAGATACACTGCGGAGCAAATGGAGGCGGTCTATAATTCTGATGAATACATAAGACTGTATGGAAAGCTTTATGACAAATTCGGTGACAACGGCGTTGTGGCGGTGACTATCGGAAAGACAGACAGTGAGGACAAGGGCAGGCTTGATATCGAGCTTTGGCTGATGTCATGCCGTGTGCTGAAAAGGGATATGGAGCTTGCTATGCTGGATAGTCTTGTGAAACAGGCGAAAAAGCGTGGCATAAGGGAGATATACGGGCATTATTACCCTACGGCGAAAAATAAAATGGTGGCAGGGCTGTATGAAAGCTTTGGCTTTGAGAAGATATCTCAGGACGAAGAGGGCAACACGGCTTGGCGGCTTTTAGTTGAGGGGTATGAGGATAAAAATACTGTTATAAAGGTAAAGGAGGAGCATTATGCTTAGCAAGGACGAGATAATTGAAAGACTTAATGATGTTTTCAGAGATGTTTTTGATGATGATACTTTGGAGGTGGACGAGAACACCACGGCTGATGATATCGAGGATTGGGACTCTATCGAGCATATCACTCTTATCGGCGCAGTTGAGGACGAGTTCAAGATGAGGTTCAAAATGGGCGAAGTTTCGGGTATGAAAGATGTGGGCGAGATGATCGGCATTATTGAGCAGAGAGGCAAGTAACAGGCTGTTTGCGACATATGTGTGAGAACGCTGTTCTTTTTCTGAATTTTGTGATCTCTAGCGGCGGTATGGCTGAAAGGCTGTACTGCCGTAAACTTTTAATGTAAATTCATAGGTTATACTTGAAATATCTGCGAAAATGGTTTATACTATTGTTAATAAAACTATTTTACGGAGGATATTATGGAAGATAATTTTACCCTCTGTCAGGGCGTATCTGTGGGCGGGGCGGAAAAACTGCGGTCTTGTTGCCACATTCAGGGGGATAATATAAGGGGTGTGCTGAGTTGTGACATCATGGCGAAGGTCGCCTGCGGTGTGATAGAGAAGCTCGCTGAGCCTATATTCTTCTTTCTGGAGCTTCCTGACAGCGAGAGAGATGGATACAAGACCTATTATCTTGATAACTGCACGAAAGAGGTCGCCCTTGCCATAATGAAGCGTTACGGCACTGTGCTTGTAAATGACGGAGTATCGAGATTTGGATTTGGCTCGCACAAGAATGACGAGGAGATATATTTCACAGACTATCAGGAATTTCAGATATACTCACGCAATCCAAAGAAGCTTGAGAAGCTTTTTGACAGACTTGGGATAGACGTTGTGGGCGAAGATGAAGTTGTAACACTGTGGGACTTGATAAACGAGGACAACGCCGGTTGTATCTCATGCGTTGAGGCGGACGGCGAAACGGTTTTTGACATACCTGAAAATCTAAAGTCTGAGGGTATGTACGAAGCCGAATGAAAATACAGGAGGAATGTACATGAACATCTGGCACGATATTTCACCAAAGGTGATAACAAAGGAAAAATTCACGGCGGTAATAGAGATACCAAAAGGCTCAAAGGTAAAATACGAGCTTGACAAGACCACGGGTCTTCTGAGAATGGACAGGATACTTTACACATCGACCCACTATCCTGCAAACTATGGTTTTATCCCTAGGACGTATGCAGAGGACGGCGACCCGTTGGACGTACTTGTGCTTTGCTCGGAAACGCTTGCGCCTTTGTCTTTGGTTGACTGTTATCCTATAGGCGTTATCTCCATGCTTGACAATGGTGCGGCTGACGAGAAGATAATCTGCATTCCACTCAATGATCCTACATACAACATATATAAGGACATTTCAGAGCTGCCTAAGCACATTTTTGATGAGATGTGTCATTTCTTCTCGGTATACAAGGCACTTGAACACAAGGACACTGTGGTCGATGATGTTAAGGATCGTGAACACGCTACTGAGATCGTGGCACAGTGTATCGACAGATACATTGAGAATTTTTGCAAGTAAATAACTGAGGCTTGGCGGACGCACCGGGGTGCGTCCGCTTTTTTTGTGTGCGGATTTTCGCAAATTGTGTAGGGGATAGTTTATTGTGTTGCAAAATCGCTGCGCTCTTTGCGGTGGCTTCTTTATCTGTTTAGCTATGTCATTCCTCATTCCTAACTCCTCATTTCTCATTTGAATGCCGCTTTCCACTGCATATTGTATCTCGTGGCTTGTTGTTGCCTTTTTTGCCACTTTATTTTGCGGTTTTGTGCAATTTTACTATTATTTTTGGCTGTTTTAACGTTAAAAACCCTCTCTCATGCTCCATTCTTCTTCAAACTTTATTTTCTTTATCTAAGCAATGAAAATTTACAAAATCGGATAGTGTAATAATTAAATTAGAAAACAAATTTCCTTGTTACCGAATTTTAACCTTTTTGCGACACTATATTCTACCGTTCATCACCCTTCTTGTTTTTTCTGTCACAGTGTCAGAAATAATTGTGCTTTTTTTCGCAAAACCTATTGACGTATACTATATGTTGTGTTACAATAACTTTATAAGGTCAATACGATGTGAATGTATGAGAGCTTTGCGGAAATATCTGCTATCTTTATACAGGTGCAAATGTTTAAAGTACCACAAGATATTGTATGACGTAAAATTAATTAAAAGTTTACAAATTACAAGACGGTGACAAATTAAAAGACGAAAGTTACAAAATCCCCCTAAAATCTCTCTTAAATTGACCAAGTGTCCAAGAAAAATCCCTTGCAAAAATTCACTTTGGGAAATATTACTGTTGCAATTTTCTATAATATAGTGTATAATTATTGTACGGTGGTTAAAAGTGCAAAAAAGTGGTGATGAGTGCTTCAAAAGTGGCATTTCATTGCTTAACTCGGTCAAGGGAGGTGAACGGCTTGCTGGCGTGCTTGCTTAAAGGAACTTACAATCAGACTATGGACGCTAAGGGAAGAATGACTTTTCCTACTAAGCTCAGAGAGCTTATCGGCGAGCGGTTCATTGTAACTAAAGGTATAGACGGCTGTCTGTTCGTTTATTCCCTTGAGGATTTCGAGAAAAGAGCCGAAAAGATCAGAAGTCTGCCTATGGCTAAGGCGAGAGCTTTACAGCGAAGCTTTATGGCGTGGGCGTGCGAGGTCGAGCCTGACAAGCAGGGCAGGATACTTGTTCCGCAGTCACTGAGAGAGGTGGCAGGGCTTGAAAAGGAGATCGTTGTGGCCGGAGTATCTGACAGATGTGAGATATGGGATAAAAAGCGCTGGGACGATTTCAACAGCAGCATTGATGATAACGAGCTTATGGAAGCTCTGGAGGGGCTTGATTTTTAATGGAATTTAACCACATTCCCGTACTGCTTGATGAGTGCTTGGAGGGTCTGAACATTCGACCTGACGGCATTTACTGCGACGGCACTGCCGGAGGAGCAGGACATTCGAGAGAGATCGCTAAAAGGCTTGACGGCGAAAAGGGCGGCAGGCTTGTGGCTATAGACAGAGATCCCGAGGCGGTGAAAACTGCGACTGAGCGGTTGGCAGGCTATCCTGCGACTGTTGTGAGAGGGAATTACTCTGAGATAGACGAGATATTTGAAAGGCTCGGCATAAGCGGTGCTGACGGCATTCTTATGGATCTGGGCGTTTCCTCTTATCAGCTTGACAATGCGGAGAGAGGTTTTTCCTATCACAATGACGCACCTCTTGACATGAGAATGTCAGGGGAGGGACTTTCCGCCAAGGACGTTGTGAACGGATATGATTATCAGAGCCTTGCGAGGATAATTTTCGAGTACGGCGAAGAAAAGTTTTCAAGAAGCATTGCTTCTAAGATAGTAAAATACAGAGAACAAAAACCGATAGAGACAACTATGGAGCTTGCCGAGATAATAAAAAGCGCAGTTCCGCAGAAGGCAAGGCGTGAGAAAAACCCTTGCAAAAAGACTTTTCAGGCTATCAGGATAGAAGTAAATAAGGAGCTTGAACATTTGAATATCGCTCTTGACAAGGCGTTCGATTGTCTTAACGTGGGCGGAAGGCTTTGCATAATCACTTTCCACTCGCTGGAGGACAGATTGGTAAAGCAGAGATTTCAGAGCTTCTGCAAGGGCTGTATATGTCCGCCTGATTTTCCACAGTGCATATGCGGAAGAACGCCCAGGGGAAAGCTTGTGAACAGAAAGCCTATAGAGGCTGATGAAAAGGAGCTTGCGGAGAATAACAGAAGCCGCAGCGCTAAGCTCAGGGTGATCGAGAAGATCAAGGACTGAGTGAAATTTGTGTGAAAATGGGAATGTGTAAATAACGGGCTTGCCCGTGGATCGTGAGAGGTGTTTTACCGCAATGGCAAAGGTACATAACTTGGCATTTGATTACAGTGCCTATGACAACGCTCAGGAGGCGGAGGCTCAGAGAGCCATAAAATATAAGAAAAACCCTGCACTAAAGCAGAAAACCGTATCGGTAGTAACTGTGATAGGCATTTGTCTGATGGTGGCTGTTGTTCTTGGAACGATGATATACGGCAGAGTCGAAATATCAAGCCTATGTTCGGAGCAGACCAGACAGGAGGAACAGCTTGCTCAGCTTCAGGGAGAGAATGTAAGCTTACAGTCAGAGCTTGCTCAGAAGACCAATATGTCAAAGGTCGAGGAGTATGCCGAGAATGAGCTGGGACTTAAAAAGCTGGATAAATCTCAGATAGAGTATGTAACTGTGGAGTCAGACTCGGTGGCAAAGGTGGTAAAGGCCGAGGACGACAATGTGTTCGTTAAGATAAAACACTGGTTCAGCTCTGTTCTGGAATATATCGGGGCTTAGTGAATAAAATAATTATGGGGAAAGTTAGGGACAAGATATTTGTGCTTAGCTTTCTTGTTCTATTAATTTGTATGTGTGAAAATATGACATTTGCCGTATCATGCTAAATTATTGAAGATTTTGTATGTGCGGTGATGTCCTGAGAGGAGATATTTATGACCGACAGACCAAGTGCCAGAATGAAACAACGTCTGAATATTTGGCTGAGCCTGCCTGTGGCGGCGATACTTATATATACGGTTGCGACCATCTTTTCGGTGTCTATAAAGGACGGCAATAAGTGGCAGTCCCTTGCAAACGCTCAGCAGCTTAAAAGCACGGCTGTTTCAGCGTCAAGAGGCACTATTTATGATTCAAACGGAACGGTGCTTTCTCAGAGCGCAACGGTCTATACTGTTTATGCAGACCCTCTTATGCTCAAAGAAAAGCTTGATGACAACGACAAGAAGATAGAGGAGCTTAAAGGATATATAGCCAAAGAGGACGACGCGTCCAAGAAGGCTACATATCAGCAAAGACTTGACGCAACGAAATCAGGGGACGAATGTCTTGACGAGCTTGTGGAGTTTTTGGCACTCAATCTTGAGATAGACACTAACACTGTGAGAGAAAAACTCACTAAGACGGATACTCAGTACATCGTGCTGAAAAAAGAGGTGGAAAAGACCGTTTCCACGGCTATCGAGGATAAGCTCACGGAGCTTGGCATTGACGGCGTAAGGTGCGACCCTACCACAAGACGACTTTATCCACAGAATACTCTTGCTTCTGTTGTGCTTGGTCACACGGACTATGAGGGCAACGGCATATATGGTCTTGAAGCTTACTATGACGATTATCTCAGCGGCATTGACGGCAGGATAATCACTGCAAAGGCAAGCGACGGAACTGAGATACCATACAGATACAAGCAGAGCTATGACGCTCAGGACGGCGACGATCTTAATCTGAATATCGACGCCAACATTCAGTATATCCTTGAAAAAGAGCTTGCAAAGGCAGTTAAGGAAAATCAGCCTACTGACAGAGCCTGCGGTATCATAATGAATCCTAAGACAGGTCAGATATACGCAATGGCGACTTCTGATCCTTATGACCCTAACGAGCCTGCGGCTATCTCCGATGAAAAGACGGCGGCGGAGCTTGCGGGGCTTGATGAAGATTCAAACGATTACAAGCAGAAACAGCTTGACGCATGGTCCCTTCAGTGGAAGAACAAGGCGGTTTCAGAAACATACAATCCGGGTTCTGTATTCAAGGTCATAACAGGTGCTTCGGCTTTGGAAGAAAAGGCTATCACTCTTAATGATATTTTTGGCTGCGGCACTCAGATACAGGTGGAGGACACGACTTTCCACTGCTGGTCATTTACCGACCACGGTTCGCAGGATTTTGCCCAGGCAATGCTAAACTCATGTAACCCTGCATTCATTCAGATAGGCATGAAGCTTGGCTCTGAAAAGTTCTGTCAGTATTACAATGCGTTCGGTTTCAACGAGCTGACAGGTATCGACCTGCCTGCGGAATCAAATTCTATCAGTATGCCACTTAGCAACATGGGCCCTGTTCAGCTTGCTTCATCTTCATTCGGTCAGACAAATAAGGTAACGCCGATACAGATGATAACAGCTTACTCGGCGGCTATAAACGGCGGTTATCTTGTTACACCGCAGGTAGTGAACAGTATAACTGACGAGAACGGCAACATTGTAAAGAAAATGGACACTGTTGTAAGACGTCAGGTCATTTCTGAGGACACCTCCGCTACTATGAGAGAGATACTTGAAGGCGTTGTTGAGGGTCAGCCGGGTTCAAACTGCTATATAAAAGGCTACAGAATAGGCGGTAAATCTGGCACGTCTCAGAAAATGGACGAGGATATCACGGGTCAGACCTATGTTTCTTCATACTGTGCATTTGCTCCTGCTGACGATCCGGAGATAGTAATGCTCGTAATGGTAGACCACCCGACGGGCGAGAAATTCTACGGAAGCCAGGTGGCAGCACCTATATGCGTGAACGTGCTTTCAGACGTTCTGCCTTATGTGGGGATCTTCCCTGAGTATGACGAAAGCGAGCTTGCAGACTTGCAGGTATCAGTACCTAGCGTTCAGTATTATACTGTTGAGGAAGCCAAAAAGACACTTGAAGATCTTGGACTTGAGGTCAAGGTCAAGGGCGAGGGCGACACTGTTGTTAAGCAGACGCCTGTTGCCGCAAAGATAGAGCATGGCGGATCGGTTGTGCTTTACACAGAAGCAAACGCCAAGGAAGAAACTGTTACGGTGCCTGAACTTAAAGGACTTACAAAGGAGCAGGCAAAGGCTACGCTTGATATGTATGGTCTTAACTTGACGGCAGAAGGCTCAGGCTATGAGGAGGAGGGTGCAGTTGCACAGTCCGATCAGAGCGTGGGAGCAGGACAGAGTGTTCCAATGGGAACGGCTGTGTCGGTAACATTTGCAGTGACCTCGGTAGGCTCACAGTAAGAAACCATGATAAGGAATGATAATTATGAAACTATATGATATCATAAAGGACGTTGCGAAAACTTCTCTGCCTGATATGGAGATAAGCGACGTCACGAGCGACACAAGAAAGGCTGTCAAGGCAGGCTCGATGTTCGTGTGCATAAAAGGAAAGACCTTTGACGGACATGACGCTGCTAAGGACATGATAGAAAAGGGCTGTACAGTTGTAGTCTGCGAAAGAGATCTGGGGCTTGACTGTCAGATAATCGTGGAGAACACAAGAGAGGCTTTCCCTCTGCTGTGTGCGGCATTTTTCGGTCACCCTGAAAAGGAGCTTACTCTTATCGGTGTAACAGGAACTAACGGAAAGACGACTATCACAACTGTTATAAAGAAGGTGCTTTCTTCATTCGGCTGTAAGGTTGGTCTTATCGGCACTTGTCAGAACGAGATAGGCGACGACGTTTATCCTACTGCAAGAACGACTCCTGAACCTTATGACCTTTATGAGCTTTTCAGAAAAATGGCTGACGAGAAGTGCGACTATGTTGTTATGGAAGCTTCCTCGCAGGGCTTAGAGCAGAAAAGACTTTCAGGCTGTCATTATAAGGTGGGCGTTTTCACTAACCTGACGCAGGATCATCTTGACGTTCACGGCACTATGGAGAACTACTATCAGGCTAAGAAGATACTTTTTACTATATCTGACAACGCTATCATCAATATAGACGATGAATACGGCAGAAGGTATCTCAAAGAGATAAGCTGTCCTGCGAAAACTTATTCATGCTGTACAAAGGCTGATTTCAGAGCAGAGGATATCCTGCTTTCAGCAAGCGGTGTGAAGTATGTTTTCACTGACGGAAAGATAAAGCACAATGTTTCATTCAATATGCCCGGACTTTTCAACGTTTCAAACTCGCTGGCTGTTATAGCCTGCTGCGAGACCCTTGGATTTGACGTTGACAAGACTATCAGAGCTTTGGGTACTATGCAGGGCGTAAGAGGAAGAGCGGAGATAGTTCCGACAGGCAGAGATTTCACTGTTATATGCGACTATGCTCACACTCCTGACGCACTTGTGAACGTGCTTTCGGCTATAAAGAACAGTGCAAGCGGTAAGGTGAAATGCCTTTTCGGCTGCGGCGGAAACAGAGACGCTTCAAAGAGAAGCCTTATGGCTGCGGCTGCGGCGGACAATGCTGATTTTCTTATCGTCACTTCCGACAACCCGAGAAATGAAGATCCGCAGGATATCATAAACGACGTTCTGGTTGGTCTGGAGGGCAAGACGACTCCTTACATAACTATCGTTGACAGGCGTGAGGCTATCCACTGGGCTATACATCATGCGGAAAAGGACGATATAATCGTGCTTGCCGGCAAGGGTCATGAGGATTATCAGATACTTGCAGGTGGTGTGAAGATACATTTTGACGAGAGAGAAGTCGTTGCGGACGCTCTTAAAGAGCTTGAAGCTGAGGGCAGATAAGAGATAGAAAATAACATATTTGTTATGTAGGGGAGCAGCGCAATTTCTGCTTTGCAGAAATACGATGTCCCGTTTGCATCGTTTCGGCGATGAATGAAAATAGATATATATTTATAAGAAAAGGGAAAGGAGATACTGCCGAGAAATTGGCGGATAAGAATTAAAATGGAAAAATTAAGCTTACAGGAGATAATATCGGCGGTTCACGGAAGCTACGGCTATCCTGCTGACGTTGAAATTTCCGATATCTCCACCGATACGAGAACAATAAAGCCAGGCTCGCTTTTTATTGCACTAAAGGGTGAGAATTTTGACGGACACAACTTTGCCGCAAAGGCTATGGAGCTTGGTGCGGAGGCTGTTGTTACAGAAAGACCTGTGGAGGGTGCAAGATGTATGATAGTTGACTCCACTGCAAGGGCATTGCTCGACATTGCAGGGTATTACAGGTCTAAATTCGATGTTAAGGTAGTTGGCGTAACAGGAAGTGTGGGAAAGACTACCACTAAGGATATGATAGCCCTTGTTGTGGCGCAGAAATACAAGACGCTGAAAACTCAGGGCAACCACAACAATGAGATAGGTATGCCGCAGACACTTTTCGGTCTTGACAGCAGCTATGAGGCGGCTGTTATCGAAATGGGTATGTCACATCAGGGCGAGATATCGAGAATGTCAATGTCATGTCAGCCTGACGTGGCTGTTATAACTAACATTGGCATTTCACATATTGAAAATCTCGGCACGCAGGAAAACATTCTCAAGGCGAAGCTTGAGATACTTGACGGTGCGGCTTATGACGCTCCGCTGATACTTTGCCGTGATGATAAATTGCTTGCAGGGGTGCAGTTACATTCTGACAGAAAGGTTTATTACTATTCTGTATCAAAGAAGGACTGCGATGTTTATGCAAGCGGTGTTAAGACTGTTGACAACAGCATAACATTTACTATAAACTATGAGGGCGGAAAGATAGCCGCCCAGATAAACTGCTTGGGCGAGCATAATGTAAAGAACGCTCTTGCGGCGTTCTGCGTGGGTCTTGCGCTGGATATACCGCCTGAGGATATCGTAAAGGGTATTGCTCAGTTCAAACCGGAGGGTTTAAGACAGAATGTTACCGTCATTGACGGAGTTACATATATAGTTGACTGCTACAATGCTGCGCCTGACTCAATGAAAGCGAGCCTTTCGGTGCTTTCACAGGCACAGGCGGAGGGCAAGCGCATTTGCGTGCTTGGAGATATGCTGGAGCTTGGCAAGAACTCAAAGACCTATCACAGAAATGTGGGAGAGTATGTTGCGGCTTCAAAGGCTGACCTGCTTTACTGCTTTGGCGAGGACTCAAAGTGCTATATAGAGGGTGCTGAGAAAAAGGGCTTTGCAAAGGAAAATTGCAGGCACTTTGAAAGCAGAGATGACCTTGCGGCCGCTTTGAAGGAGATAGTTTCAAAGGGCGACGCTGTGCTTTTCAAGGGAAGCAGAGGAATGAAGCTTGAAGAAGTGTTCAATGCACTGACAAAATGAGTTGGAGCGTGCAGGCGGTGATACTGGGGTGTGAAATGGTGCTGGGATATGTTCTCGGCAGAGTGTTCATACCATATTTCCGCAGGATAAAAACAGGCAAATTCGATTTTTATATAGGCGACAGGTTCGCAAAGGACGGCTCTGAGCCGAAATTCGGCGGAGTTGTCATAATGCTCTGCGTTATATTCGGCATTGTTACGGGAGTTATATTTTATGACTCGCAGGCGGTGCTGAGTTTTGAGAACGGAGAGTTTTCAAGGCGTGTGTTTATCGCTCTGGGCGGAGTTTTGATGCTCACGGCTATCGGACTTTCGGAGGACTATGTTAAGGAGAAAAAGCTTGGCATAGGCATGAAGCCTCTTTACAAGATATGTATGGAGTATCTTATATGTCTTGGTGTATGCGTGGGACTTAGATACTGCGGAGGAGTGCAGACGGCTGTGCTTATGCCTTTTCACTTGGGCTATGTGCAGTTCGGCAGGCTTTTTTATCCGCTTTTTCCGCTGTTTATGACAGTGGGGATAAACATGGTGAAGATACACGATTGCGCAGGCGGTAAGACCGACACGGGTACTGACGGGCTGTGTGCTGTAACGGCTTTGATATTTTCGGCAGGGCTGTCAAGCGGTCTTGCGGCAGGGGCAGGCTCTGACGCCGCTCAGCTTTTTGCTGTTTGCACAATGGGTGCGGCAGGAGGTTTTCTCTTTTGGGGGTGCAGTCCTGCGAAGCTTTATTTGGGCGAGTCGGGTGCGCTGGCGCTTGGTGGTCTTATGACTATGGCGGTGCTGCTTTCGGGAGAATATTTCGTTTTCCTACTGGCAGGTGCGGCGGTGGTCGTTGACGGAGCTTGTGGGCTTTTGCAGTATATAGTTTTTAAGATAAGAAAAAAGCTGCTTATGAAAGGTTACACGCTTCATGAGCATTTGCAGAAAAAGGGTCATGGGGATCACTCCGTGATCGGGATATTCGCTGTGATGTCTGTGGCAGGGGCTGCGGCGGCGATAGCGTTTTTGATATATTCGGGAAAGTTTTTCATATAGAGATTTTGTTGGGAGGTTGTTTGTTTGGCTATAAGAGGTCCTAGACGTGAACGTGACGGAAGCATAGTGTATAATAGTCACGTTCCTCTTAAACAACCTGTGGCACAGGCAAAAAGAAAACATAGATTCAGATTTATACTTACGGAGATAGACAAGCCGTTTTTCATTCTTGTAATGGTGTTGCTTGTATTCGGACTTCTGATGATGTTTTCTGCAAGCTATGCGTGGGGTCTGAGTGAATATAACGATGGATATTATTATTTGGTGAGCCAGCTCAAGTCTGCCGGACTTGGTCTTCTTCTGATGTTTGCCACGAGCTATCTTGATTATCACTTCTTTCAGAACACAAAGATAGCATATATTGCGTTTATCGCCACCTATCTTCTTACGTTTTATACAGCTTTTTTCGGAATAGACGTTGCCGGTGCAAGGCGTTGGATACAAATAGGTCCGATCAGCTTTCAACCGTCGGAGCTTCTGAAGGTAACGTTCATTATTATTTTCGCATACATAATGTCGGTGAATTATCCTAAGTTCAAGGACTGGAAATTCTGCGTTATACCGTTTACTGTGATAATGGGTGCGGTGGCACTGGTGCTTGTTTTGCAAAGGCATATGTCGGCGGTAATGCTGGTGGGTATCATAGGCGTGTCTATGATGTTCATAAGCGGTATGCCGAAAAAAACCTTCTGGAAATTTATCGGTGTGTGTGCTGTTTTCGGGGTGCTGCTGCTGATATATAAAATGGCGTCAGGCTCAGGCTTTTCTTATATTTCAGATCGTATACAGAGCTGGAAAAATCCTGAATCTGACCCTAGCGGAAAGACCTTCCAGACCTATGAATCTCTATTGTCTATAGGCTCGGGCGGCTGGTTCGGTCTTGGATTTGGAGAGTCAAGGCAAAAATACTATCTGCCTGAGTCGCAAAACGACTTCGTTTTCGCTATTATCTGCGAGGAGCTTGGCTTCGTGGGTGCAATGGTAGTGGTACTGCTGTTTGTGCTTTTTATAATCGAGGGCTTCATGATCGCTTCAAGAAGCAAGGATCGTTTTGGTATGCTTCTTGCGGCTGGTATAACAATACAGATAGGCTCGCAGGCACTTTTCAACATTATGGTAGCCTGCAACGCTTTCCCTAACACGGGTATTTCACTGCCGTTTTTCAGCTACGGCGGTACTGCACTGATGATACAGCTCGCAGAAATGGGTATCATGCTCAACGTTTCACGTCAGTGCATCAAAAAAAAGTAAAGAGGTATTAGTTCTATGCTCAGAGTTTTACTTGCAGGCGGAGGTACGGCAGGTCATGTAAATCCTGCTCTTGCCATTGCGGAGATCATAAAAAAACACTATCCTGACGCTGAGATAAGCTTTGCGGGAAATCCTGAAAAGCTTGAGGCTAGGCTCGTGCCTGCGGCAGGATATAAGTTCTATCCTATAAAGATAGAGGGCTTTCAGAGAAAGCCTAACTGGGTAAATCTCAAAAGAAATATCCATGCGGCAGAGTGTCTTGTAAAGTCAGGAAGCACTGCAAAGAAGATAATAAAGGAAGCAAGACCTGATCTTGTTATAGGAACCGGAGGATATGTTTCAGGACCTATAGTTAGAAAAGCCGCTAAAATGGGCATAAAGACGGCTATTCACGAGCAGAACGCTTTTCCGGGCGTGACAAACAAGATACTTGCAAAGTCTGCGGACGTTGTTATGCTCACTGTGAAAGAGGCAGAAAAGTATATGCCCGAAAATGCTAAGACGGTGGTTACAGGTCTGCCTGTAAGGGGAGCTTTCAACACCATGTCAAAGTCGGAGGCTAAAAAACAGCTTGGCTTTGATGAAAATGAAATATGTGTGCTTTCAACAGGCGGAAGTCTGGGTGCGAGAGTGCTTAATGAGAATATCGCAAAGCTTCTGAAATGGTATCAGGACAATGATGTTAAGGTGTGTCATATACATTCCTACGGCACTTATCAGGGCTATAAGGACTATCCTGAAAAGCTGGGGGCTATGGGTATAGATATCAACAACAGCAGACGTATCATAAAGGATTATATCAATATGCCTGTGGCAATGGCTGCGGCTGACCTTGTTATATCAAGGTGCGGAGCAGCTTCGCTGGCGGAGCTTGAAGCAATGGGCAGAGCTTCTGTGCTTATCCCGTCGCCTATGGTGGCTGAAAATCACCAGTATTACAACGGCATGGTATTGCAAAACGCAGGAGCAGGCTTTGTTATCGAAGAAAAAGACTTGACGGAAAAGCTTTTTATCGATACTGTAAAGGGGCTTATAGAAGATCCTGAGAAGCTCAGACAGTGCTCGGAAAACGCTGCAAAGCTTCATGTTGCCGATACTGAGGACAGGATATTCAAGGCTTTAGAGCCACTTATTAAGGGATAAGGAACGTAAAATTTAAGGGGATAAAATAATGGATAAGAATTACAGACAGTATAACAAGAGGGCTTCAATGGACAGCATTGAAGTGCCTGATGTTGACAAGATAAAAAAGCTGTCAGATAAAAAGTTCAAGGGCAGCGGAGTGAACCGCACCGCCGACGAGATTTTTGACGGAGAAAAGTTCAACAAGGCAGGGGAGTTCGACCGTGCCACAAAGACTTACGATGACCCTACCAAGCACAAGGAAGAGGACGACAAAGAGGACGATTTCCTTGAGGACGCTGCGGCTATGCCTGCGCAGGCGGCGACAGGTCTTAGCAAAGGAGTAAAGGTGGGAGATTCATATGTAAAGCGTGGCAAGATAATAAAGACAGTTGTGGCTGTTATTATCGTGCTTGTGCTTATGGTGTTCTTCTTCCCACCGCTGTTTTTCAACGACGCAGACAAGAGCGTGGTGAGATATGACGACAACGTGTTCAAAACAATGGGTATGACGGATTTTAAAACATATGCACTGTCAAATTATTCTGTATACAACGAAGAAGCTTTTGGTTCTGAGTTGAGTTCAAGCTACCGTTTTGCAGATATAGTTTTCAATATCAAAAATCCGTCTCCTTTTGAGATAAAGATACCGCAGTATGAAATAAGCCATGTTTCTTCAGAATACGACAATGCGGTATGCTATGCGACCAGCGTTACAACAAACAGTGACGGCGAGGTCATAGGCGACACTGTTCCTCCGTTTTCCAGCAAGGAGGTCACTGTAAGGATACTTGTGAATATCACTGATATGGACGATAGTACGTTTGACGATTGCGTTACCGGCATGATACTTTCAACTAAGGATATGAAAAAGAAGATAGGCAAGGACTCCTATCTGCCTTGTCTGCCTGCTTTTATGCCTGTTTCAAACGCTATAGAGATATATCTCAACAGATAGCTTTAACCTATATGGGCGGTCCTGCATAAGATAAGTCAAAACCTTAAAAGGAGCGACGCTTATGCAACGGTTTATCATTCAGGGAGGAAGCAGGCTGAACGGAGAGATAACCGTTCAGGGAGCAAAAAACGCAGCTCTGCCGCTGCTGGCAGGGTGTGTTCTTATAAACGGAGAGATCAGGCTACATAACTGTCCTGCACTTTCGGACGTATTTGCGGCTTGTCGCATTCTGTCGGTGCTTGGGGCAAGGTGCAGCCGTGAGGACGGCTGTGTTACTGTGGATGCAAGGGGCGCTGTAAAGACCTTTGTGCCAGATGAGCTTATGAGAGAGATGCGTTCGTCTATCGTTTTTCTGGGAGCTGTTCTTGGAAGAACAGGTGAATGCAGGCTGTCATTCCCGGGAGGGTGTGAGCTTGGTCCGAGACCCATAGATATGCACCTGTGCGCACTTAGAAAAATGGGTGTCAGGATAAACGAGGAGTATGGCGTGCTTAGCTGCACCTGCCCGAGAGGGCTTAGAGGGGCGAGGATAGACCTTTCGTTCCCCTCTGTGGGAGCGACTGAGAACATCATGCTTGCGGCTGTTCTGGCAAAGGGCGACACGGTGATATACAATGCGGCAAGAGAGCCTGAGATATGCGATCTTGCGGAGTTTCTGAACTGCTGTGGTGCAAGGATAAGCGGCGCAGGGGGCGGAACGATAACAATAAGCGGTGTGGAAAAGCTACACGGCTGTGAATACTCTGTCATGCCCGACAGGATAGTTGCGGCGACTTTTATGAGCGCGGCGGCGGCAACAGGCGGTGAGATAGGTCTGCTTGGGGCAAGGGCAGGGGATATCCGTGCGGTCATACCTATATTTGAGCAAATGGGCTGTCAGGTATTTCTATATGAGGACAGGATATTTATCAAAGCGCCTAAACAGCTAAAAGCTGTGCGGACGGTGAGGACTATGCCGTATCCGGGATTCCCTACGGACGCTCAGGCGATAGTCACGGCGGCACTTGCTAAGGCAAAAGGCACCAGTGTGGTGGTGGAAAATATTTTTGAAAACCGCTACCGCCATGTTGACGAGCTTGTGAGAATGGGTGCGGATATAAAGACAGAGGGAAAAGTGGCTGTTATCGAGGGCGTGAAGGAGCTTTACGGAGCAAAAGTCCGTGCGCCTGACCTTAGAGGCGGTGCGGCGTTGGCTGTGGCGGCGCTTTCGGCAGAGGGAGAAACATCTCTCACTAATATAAAGCTTATGGACAGGGGCTATGACTGCATTGAAAATGCTTTTACGCTTCTGGGCGGAAACATAAAACGTGTAAATTACTAGCAGTTAGGAAAGAGTAAAATGAACGGAACTTACAAGGAAAACAGAATGAACTCACAGCAGCCTGCGGCACGTCGGCAGACAGTGAATATGCGCAATGTGTATGTTGCCAGCTTTTTTGCGGCTGCGGCGCTGCTGCTGGTGCTGAGTATGTTTTTGTTTTTTAATGTGTCGGAGATAAAAATAGAGGGCGTTACCCTTTACGAGCAGGATCAGATCCTTGGTGTGGGCGGCGTTTCAACGGGACAAAACCTTGTGAGGACGAATACGGATATAGTTGAAAAGCGTTTGAAAGATACTCTTGTGTATCTTGATGATGTCAAGGTCACAAAGAAATTTCCGTCAACACTTGTTATAACCTGCACAGAGGCCGAAAAGGCGGCTGATATCGAGTATAAAAATTCATATTATGTGCTGTCTGCTTCGGGAAAGATACTTGAAACGAAAAATCCTGCTCCGACAGGGGATATACCTGTTGTAAAGGGCTTTGAGCTTAAAAGCCTTAGTCAGGGCGACAAGCTTGCTTCTGAGGATTCATTTAAGGCAGATATTCTTGAAGAGCTTCTTGATGATCTTCATGACCTGAAATTTAAAAATATAGACTCTATTGACCTGACCACCCGTTCGGATATTAAGCTTATGTATGACGGCAGGCTTGAAATAAAGCTTGGAAGCTCGGTGGATATGGAATACAAGCTTACATATCTTAAGGCGGTAATTGACGAGAGCATTACTGACGATTACGAGGGTACGCTTATTTACAACGGTGCTGACAGCGGCATTTCGGCTATTCCGAAATCGCAGGACGAGTCGTCAAAGCCTGACGACACAAGCTCTGCAAAGCCTGATGACAGCAGCAGTGCGGTGTCGGCTGATACTAATATTGATGACGGCAACACATGGAACAATGGTGATGCTTGGACGGGTGACGATAACCAAGGCTACGACGATGATACCAACGCATGGGACGGCAATAATGACGCCGACAATGCAGGCACAGATCAGTGGACAAACGAGAACGGAAACACCGACTGGCAATATGATAACGGCGGCGATCAGGGCTATACCGACAATGGATATGCTGACAACGGCTATGTGGACGGTCAGACGAACACAGATTGGTAGGGGTCAGGATAACTAATTGTATAGTATACACAAATGAAACTGAAAAATCAGTCGTTTTATTGATAATTAATAAAAAATTTATAATGGTTTCATTTAAGTTCTTTACTTTTTGACAAAAGTATGATAATATATTATTGTATCTATTTATGTGCATATTCGGCACATAGGCTTTTTTGCATTTTATTTTTGATTTGATAAATTGATATGTAAAAATACGGAGAAGTATGAAAATTCGCTTTTAGGAGGAGTTCTATTATGGGTTACGAGTATGTTGAAGAGCCAGTCGTAGGCGCAAAGATCAAGGTAATCGGTGTCGGTGGCGGCGGTGGAAACGCACTTAACTGTATTGCACAGGCCGGTATCGAGGGAAATGTTGAATATATCGCTGTTAATACTGATATCCAGGCACTGCATAAGTCAGCTGCACACACACAGATCCAGATAGGTGAGAAGCTTACTCACGGTCTGGGCGCAGGTGCAAAGCCTGAGATCGGCGAGGCTTCCGCTCAGGAAAGCAAGGACGAGATCGAGAACGCTATCAAGGACGCTGATATGGTATTCATCACAGCAGGTATGGGCGGCGGAACAGGTACCGGTGCTGCACCTGTAGTTGCTGAGATCGCACAGTCACTTGACAAGCTCACTATCGCAGTTGTTACAAAGCCTTTCAAATTTGAGGGCGCTAAGAAAATGGAGAGAGCGGAGAAGGGTATCGAGGCTCTTATCAAGCACGTTGACGCTCTTATCGTTATCCCTAACCAGAACCTTATCACAAACGAGATGCGCCTCACTATGAAGCAGTCTTACGCTATCGCTGATGAAGTTCTTAAGACAGACGTTATCGCTATCGCTGAGATCATTACAAGACATGATGAGATCAACGTTGACTTCGCTGACGTTACTACTATTCTTAAGGGTGCAGGCAGAGCGCATATTGCTATCGGTCACGGCGAGGGCAAGGATAAGGTACAGGATATCATCAATCAGGTCATTTCTTCCGACCTTCTTGAAACTTCTATCAAGGGTGCGAGAAGACTTATCGTAAATGTTACAATGAGCGAGGATCTCCTTATCAGTGATATGGACGAGCTTACTGCTGCTATAGCAGACGCTGCTGACGATAACGTTGAGATCATTTTTGGTAACGGTACAAATCCTGATACCAAGGACGCTATGGACGTTACTGTTATCGCTGCTGACTTTGTTGACAGAGATGACGTTCCTGAGGCTGCTGCACCAAAGGCTGCGACAACATATACTGCAAATTTTACTCAGAAGGCTGACGACGCAAAGGCTGACGCTGAAGCGATGCACAAGGCTGGCGTTAAGGCTGCTGATAATCCAAATTATTACGACGATATCTTCAATATCTTCAAGAACAAGTAATAATGCTTTCAAAGGCGGATCGGCGTTTACGCTGTCCGCCTTGTTTGAACCAAAGTCGGAAAACGTTTACATAATTAAAGAGATTTTCGTATTCTCAGAAAATTATCATGATATTGAAAATTTTTCGCAAAAGCACTTGAAATCTTACGGAAAATTTGATATAATTATTCTGTGATAAATATGATTTTAAGACATTTTGTATAAATTTCAGTTGCTATTTTGTATGGAATAATGAAATTTTTGAAAACGGCTTAAATCAGTTGAAAAATAACGTGGTTTATTGTATAATAGAGATAATCACTAATGTGGAGGGATTGAAATGGCTAGTAATGGTTATTTAAGAACGGTTAGAGTCGGCGGATTTGATAAGCAGGACGTTCTTGCTTATGTAGACGACCTTACTTCTAAAATTTATACTCTTGAGGCTCAGGTCAATGACCAGAACGAAACTATCGAACGTCTTGAGAAGCAGGGCGGCGCTCAGAAGCAGGACTTCGAGGGCAAGAAGGAACTTGAGAAAAAGGTAGAAGAGGCTAAAAACAAGATAGCCGAGCTTATGGCTAATACTGATACAATGAAGGTCCGTATCGCTGACTATGAGCAGCAGGTAACTGAAAAGGACGCTGAGCTTGAAAAGCAGAAGCAGGAGATCGAGGATCTTAAAGAGAAGCTCGAAACTGCTGAGGCTAATGCCGGCACAGCCACTCCTGCATTCGATCTTGGAAGCGTGTTCATGGAAGCTCAGAACACAGCTAATAAGGTCGTTCAGGAAGCTAAGAAGGCAGCTAAGCAGATGGAAGATGAAGCTAAGCAGCTTCAGGATCAGGTTCTTGCTGACGCAAACGCACAGGCACAGAAGCTTGTTACAAATGCTCAGACAGAGGCTGATACTACACTTCAGACAGCTAAGTCAAGCGCTGCCGCAATGACGGCTGCCGCTAAGCAGGAGGCTGAAGCTGTTACAAGTGCAGCAAACAAGCAGGCTGCCGAGGTAACTTCTAAGGCTAATGCAGAGGCAGAGGCTGTTACATCTAAGGCTAACGCAGAAGCCGCTGACGTAACATCAAAGGCAAATGCCGAGGCTGCAAAGGTAGTAAGCGACGCTAAGAACGAAGCTAAGAACATCAGAGCACAGTCTGCTGATCTGAGAGAGTCTGTTAAGACACAATTCACAAGTCTGAGCGAAACTGTTCAGCAGCTCGTTACATCACTTAACGATCTGTATGGCAATAGTATCGGTGCTGTAAACACTGCAAGAGATCTTATTGACGATGGTCTTTCTCTTGTAAGCGATGATGACGCTGAATAATAGTTTGTCATGTCGGAAATAAGAAAGGTGCGTTCCGAGGAGCTTAAGGCGGTGAGCGGAGAGCTTAAATGCGGTGACAAGATATTGCTTTCGGGCGTTGTGTACACTGCAAGGGACGCTGCACATAAAAGATTCAATGCTTTGCTTGATGAGGGAAAGGAGCTTCCTATCCCTTTGAAAGACGCTGTTATCTACTATGCCGGACCTACTCCTGCTCCTGAGGGAAAGCCTATCGGTTCATGCGGACCGACCACTTCAGGAAGAATGGACAGGTTTGCACCGAGATTGCTTGATCTTGGATTGGGCGGAATGATCGGCAAGGGCGAGAGATCACAAGAGGTAAGGGACGCCGTGATAAGAAATGGTGCGGTCTATCTCTGTGCTATAGGCGGTGCGGGCGCACTTGCCTGCAACTGCATAAAGTCTTGTGAGGTAGTGGCTTTTGAGGAGCTGGGCTGTGAATCTGTGAAAAAACTTTACGTTGAGGATTTTCCTCTTGTTGTGGCTGACGATTGCCACGGAGGGGATATTTTCAGCGATGGCAGAGCAAAATACTGCCGTGTATAACATCAAAGTTGCGTAAATTGCGGTCAGCCGTGTATTTCGATACGGCTGACTTTTTGTTTGTTGAAAATCACAAGAATACATTCTTAAAACTGTGGTATGTTACAAATATTTTGACAGGGACGGCGGATTTCGTCAATTCTCTTGACTTTTATGGTCTAAAATGGTATTATAACATTACGCAGTGGCGTCAGAATGGGGCTTTGCGGTAATTTCTACGATTAGGTGGGCGGTATTTTTTGAGAGGCGATCGGCAGGATCAGCAGAAAAAGCTTTCAGATGAGCAGCTTGTGCTAAATGCACAGAGTGACAAAACGGCTATCGGTGAGCTTATTGCGAGATATATCTGTACGGTGGAGTTTCTGGCAAAAAAATATGGCGCCGAGGTTCACGAGGATCTTGTCCAAGAGGGGCTTATGGGGCTTCTGGGTGCGGTTAGGACCTATCGTGAAGACAAAAATGCGAAGTTTTCAACTTACGCTACAAAATGTATAAAAAATAAGATCATTTCGTCTGTTTACAGAAATGCACTTCTTTCAGGCGGCGAGGAAGCTGACCTTGAGGCTATTCTTGGCGGTGGTGGCACTGTACCTGAGGAGGTCGTAGTGGAGCGTGAGGAGCTGAATGAGCTTTATGATAAGATCACTTCTGCACTTTCGGAGCAGGAGTGGCAGGTATTTCAATCGTTTTTGAGAGGAATGTCATACAATCAGATAGCATTAGGCTTGGGCACGTCGGAAAAGGCGGTAGACAATGCAATGCAGAGAGTCAGACGGAAATTGAGATCACTGTTGAGATAGGAATATGGCCGTATAGCTTAATAGCAGAGCGTTGTTTATTCAAAGGTGTCGGTGCAAATCCGACTAGGCACAATTTTATGTAATGAGGTAAGAACCATGTACGAAGACAAGACATTAGTATGTAAGGAGTGCGGAAACGAGTTCGTTTTCACAGCAGGCGAGCAGGAGTTCTATGCTGAGAAAGGTTTCGTAAACGAGCCACAGAGATGTAAAGCTTGCAGAGATGCAAGAAAGGCTGCTACAAAGTCTGAAAGACAGACTTATACAGCAACTTGTGCTTCTTGCGGCGGCGAGGCTGTTATTCCTTTCAAGCCAAGAGAGGACAGACCTGTTTACTGCAGCGAGTGTTTCGCTAAGATGAAGGAGCAGGGTTAATTTTCTGCATAATTGAGCTGCCTTTGGGCGGCTCTTTTTTTTGTTTGTGCTTATTTGATCTGGCGGAAAGCGGAGGGGGTCATGCCCTCGTATCTTTTGAAAAGCTTGCAGAAATAGCTTTCTGAGCAAAAGCCTGTTTCCTCGGCTACCTGCTCGATGCTTTTTTCTGTACCGGTAAGCAGGGCTTTGGCTTCTTGGATACGACGTTTTGCGATGTATTCCATTGGACGCATACTGAGTTTTTTGCGAAAAAGCAGACAAAGGTGCTGTTTAGTTACTCCTGACACACTGCAAAGCTCGTCCATTGTGATAGGGGAAAAATAGTTGTAGTTTATGTAGTCCAGTGCTTTCATAAGGGCGGAGGATACTGCCGTGGCAGGGTCTTTGTAGGCGATAAGGCGGTAAAACTCCATAAGAAAATCATACAAATAGCCAGAGGCTTTGTAATTGCCGAAAATACTGTCCGTTCGCAGAGCATTGTGCATTTTGCGGAAAATATGCTCGAGCATTTTCGTGTCGCTGAGGTGAAAGGTTTTAAGCTCGGTAAGGCCGAACTGGGCAAGAATATCCCTGGAGGCATATCCGCAGGGGACTATCCAGTGGATATCCCATATATCCTCTTCCGGATAGTATTCGTGGGGCGTTTCAGCGGGTATGAATATGGCGGTATCATGTGGTATGGGAATGGCTTTATTCTCAAAGATAAGCGTGCCGCTGCCTTTGGTGCAGTAGAGGATCTGGTCATAGTGATAGCCCTCGGGTCTTATAAGGTGATCCTGACAGTGCTGCTGACCCATATTTTGCAGATATAGTGGCAGGGACTTTTCGTTTCCCAAGATAGGATAATCGGCAAAGAACAAAAATATCAACTCCATATTCATATTGTTATAAATTAATAATATCATTCATTGACTTGCCTGTCAATAGCTGATAAAATAATTACAGTAATTTATAAACTTGTAAAGGAGAACAGCTATGGATATTTTAAAGCTTGCGGCGGAAAATTCGCCAAGATCGAAAATGATATATCATGAGGATACTCAGGCGCTGCACATTGGCACGCTTGACAAGCACTGCTATTTTGTGCCGTTTGCAAAGGGGCAGGATCCTTTTGAGGACCGTAAAAATTCTCAGCGAATGGAGCTTTTAAACGGCAACTGGGGTTTTCGTTATTATGACAGCATAATAGACCTAGAGGACGATTTTATTCACGAAAAGTTTGAGAACACTATCCCGGTGCCGTCAAACTGGCAGCTTTACGGCTATGACAAGCCGCAGTATACGAACGTGTGCTATCCAATACCATTCGACCCGCCTTTTGTGCCTGACGATATACCTGTGGGAGTCTATCAGCGTGAGTATTGCTACTCACATGACGGCATGGACAGGGTGCTTGTGTTCGAGGGCGTGGATAGCTGTGTTTATTTGTATGTGAACGACAGCTTTGTGGGATATTCACAGGTTTCTCACGCTACGGCTGAGTTTAATATCACACCATATCTCGCTGAGGGCAGGAATATCATTACTGCCGCTGTGCTGAAATGGTGCGATGGAACTTATCTTGAAGATCAGGATAAGATAAGGCTTTCGGGAATTTTCAGAGATGTTTATGTGCTGTCAAGACCGAAAATGCGTCTTGAAAATTATATCGTGAAAACTATACTCGGTGAAAATGGCTCTGCAAGGCTGGAGTTTACGGTATTCGGCTGTGATGTTTCGGCAAAGCTTTGCGATGATGATGGTGTTACAATGGCTCAGTTTTCGGCTTATGACGGTGAGAGCGTTGAGATAAAGTTAGAGAACGTCAAGCTTTGGAGTGCTGAAACGCCGTATCTTTACAGGCTTACTATCAATGCAGGCGACGAGGTTATCGGCGAAGAGGTTGGCTTCAGAGATGTAAAGGTGGATAAGGGCGTTGTTAAGATAAACGGCAGGGCAGTGAAGTTCAAGGGTGTAAATCGTCATGACAGCTATCCTGACACGGGATATTATGCTTCTTATGAGCAGATGAGGGCTGACCTTGTGCTTATGAAAAAGCACAACATAAACGCTGTGAGAACGTCACATTATCCTGATTCCCCTGTGTTTTATCAGCTTTGCGACAGGCTGGGGCTTTATGTTATTGATGAAGCGGATCTGGAGTCACATGGCTGTGTGGAGGTCTATTATGACTACAAGTGGGACTATTCAGATTACAACGGCATTGCGATGCTTGCCTCTGACGAGAGGTTTGGCAATGCCATAAAAGATCGTGCGGAATGTCTTGTAAAGCGTGACATCAACCGCCCATGTGTGGTGTTCTGGTCGCTGGGTAATGAAAGCGGATATGGCAAAAATATGCTTGATGAAGCTGAGCTTATAAAGAGGCTTGATGATACAAGGCTTGTGCATTATGAAAGCACACACTGCCTTGACGGAACTTCCGACAGCGTGCTTGACGTAGTTTCGGGTATGTATTGGGATCTAAACGGGCTGAAAGGCTATCTTGAAAAGCCTGAGGAAAACAGACCTCTTGTGCAGTGCGAATACTGCCACGCCATGGGAAATGGTCCGGGAGATCTGGAGGATTATCACAATGTGTTCTATTCCAATGAGCGTTTCTGCGGTGGCTTTGTGTGGGAGTGGTGCGACCATTCTGTACCGCTTGGTAAAACGGCTGAGGGTAAGATAAAATACGGCTACGGCGGAGATTTTGGGGAAAGACACAATGACAGCAATTTCTGCATGGACGGTCTTGTTTATCCTGACAGAACGCCACACACGGGACTTCTTGAGGTAAAGCAGGTATACAGACCTGTGCGTGTAACAAAAGGGGAAAGCGAGGGAAGCTTTGTTTTTTCAAGCACGCTGGAGTTTGTGAACGCTGGGAATATTCTCGATTGCCGCTATGAGATAACGGACAAAAATGGTATTATACATATCGGCAGCGTGGATTTTGACATCGAGCCTATGGGAAGCACTGTGGTGAATGTTCCCAATGATACAGCGGAGTATGAAAATGAAACATTCATAAGGTTTATTTTCACTGCAAAGGAGGACACTGACTATTGTGAAAATGGCTATGAGGTGTGCTTTGACCAACTGAAAATAGCTGATGGCAGGAAAGCGGTTGTGGAAAAGGCGAAAGCTAAGGTAAAGGCGGAGGAAACTCCACTTTGTATCACTGTGACAGTGGGAGATGTTGTTTACCGCTTTGACAAGCGTAAGTCGGCGTTTATTTCTGCGAAATTCGGCGGCAGAGAGCTTCTTGACGGACCTTTGCAGTATAACTTCTTCCGTGCGCCTACGGATAATGATGTCATGAAGTACAATTGGTACAAGGTGCATCTTAATGACTTTGATGTGAAAAGCTACGGCTGTGAGCTTTCAGCGAGCGAGAACAGAGCGGAGATAAGCGTCACACAGTCTTTTGGTTGGTCCATACAACAGCCGTTTTGCAGGCTGAAAGCTGTTTATGTTATTGACGGCAGTGGGCTTGACATAAAATGCGAAGCGGAGTTTTCAAATAAGATAGATATGCTTCCAAGGTTCGGTATAAGGCTTTTCATGCCAAAAGATTTTTCAAGGGTGGAATATTTCGGATATGGTCCTACAGAAAGCTACATTGACAAGCGTCAGGCTTGCTATATTGGCAAATTTGCGGCTGATATCGGAGATATGCACGAGGATTATATAAGACCGCAGGAAAATTCATCACACTATGGCTGTCGATATCTCACTGTGTGCGGCGGGGACACTAAGGTGAAGTTTACCGCTGACAAGGAGTTTTCATTCAACGCTTCTCAGTTCACGCAGGAGGAGCTTGCGGCAAAGGCTCATAACTATGAGCTTGAAAGGTGCGAGAGCAATGTTATCTGCGTTGACTATGCAATGGCAGGGGTAGGTTCTAACTCCTGCGGACCAAGGCTTGCGGAGAAATATCAGCTTGAAAAGCCTTTGATAAACGCACATTTTCATATTCAGATAAGTAAAATATAAAGGAGTTTTTATGGATATCTGTGAAACATACTCAAACAGAAAGCTTTTTTGCAACGATTGGGAATTTTACAAGGCGGCTTTCGGCTCTGACTACTCAGAGAACTTTGCTTTCAAGCCTGTGGACATTCCTCATGATTGGCTTATTTATAATACAAATGACCTATATGAAACTTCTACTGGCTGGTACAGAAAGGCTTTTTCTTACCAAAAGAAAGAGGGCATACGCACTTTTATCCGCTTTGACGGAGTTTACATGGACAGCAAGGTGTATGTGAACGGTGATTTGGCAGGGGAGTGGAAATACGGCTACTCGGCATTTATGTTCGATATCACCGACCTTGTCAAGAACGGAGAGAATGTTGTTACTGTCCGTGTGGATCATCACTCGCCGAACTCCAGGTGGTATTCAGGAGCAGGCATTTTCAGAAAGGTTTGGCTTTGCGAAAGCCCTGAGATACGCTTCGGCAATGACGGCATTTACATCACAACGGCTAAAGACGAGGACAAATGGCAGGTGACTGTGAAGGCTGAGATGCTTCGTCCTGTGGGTACTCCTCTTGGGGGAATACGCATTAAAAACACTATCCTCGACAAGAACGGCAAAGAGGTGGCAAGCTATGAGTCTGATGCTTGTGGGACGGATATTTCCTGCATACCTGAGGCGGTGCGTGTAAAAGGCGTAAGCTATTCTCTCACCGCTCAGACCATGACAGTGAAAGACCCTGAGCTTTGGGATATCGCCTCGCCTGTGCTTTACACCATGGTGTCGGAAATTCTTGTGGACGGCGGATGTGTACAGCGTATAAGTCAGAAATTCGGCTTCAGGACTATAAAATTCAAGTGCGACAGCGGTTTTTATCTCAATGGCAGACACGTTAAGCTCCACGGCTCATGCGAACACCATGACAACGGCTGTCTTGGTGCAGTTTCCAATCCTGCGGCTATAAGGAGAAGATTTAAAAAGCTACGCAAAATGGGCATCAACGCTATCAGAACTTCTCACAATATGCCTGCGGAGGAGTTTATGGACATCGCTGACGAAACAGGTATGCTCATTCTCTCTGAGGGCTTTGATATGTGGGAGAGGTCAAAGACCGACTATGACTATGCTAGATTTTTTGATGAGTGGGTAGAAAAGGACGTTGCTTCATGGGTGCGCCGTGACAGAAACCGCCCTTCTATCATAGGCTGGAGTGTGGGAAATGAGATTTTTGATACACACGCTGACGAGAGAGGTCAGGAGGTAACGGCTTGGCTCAAAAGGCTCGTAAGGCTCCATGACCCTGATGGCAACGGCTATGTTACATTCGGCTCTAACTATATGCAGTGGGAGAACGGTCAGAAATGCGCTGATATTCTCAAGCTTGCAGGCTATAACTACGGTGAAAGACTTTATGACGAGCACCACGCAAAACATCCTGACTGGATGATATACGGCAGTGAAACGGCTTCTGTTGTTCAGAGCCGTGGAATATATCATTTTCCGCTGTCTGAAACCTTGCTAACTGACGATGACGAGCAGTGTTCATCTTTGGGCAATAGCTGCACAGGCTGGGGAGCAAAGAACACTGAGGCTTGCATTATCCCTGACCGTGACGCTGAATACTGTGCAGGTCAGTTCATTTGGACAGGCTTTGACTACATAGGCGAGCCAACTCCATACAGCACGAAAAACTCATACTTCGGTCAGTTCGACACAGCAGGCTTTGCAAAGGACAGTGCCTATGTTTTCCGTGCAGAGTGGACAGACTATAAGGCTGACCCATTCGTGCATATTTTCCCATACTGGGATTTCAGCGACGGACTTCCTTGTGACGTGAGAGTTTGCTCAAATGCCCCGAGAGTTGAGCTTTTCAAGGACGGCGTTTCAATGGGTGCATATGATATCGACCACAAGCATGGCAAGGAGCTGACAGCGAACTATATCATACCATATGAAAAGGGCGAGCTTAAAGCTGTTGCATATGACGAGAATGGAAATATCATCGCAGAGGATATACAGCGTTCATTCGGGGACGCTGTTAGGATAGAAGCTGTCCCTGACAAGAGGGAGATACTTGCAGACGGCTCTGATCTTGTTTATATTGAGATATCTGCATTTGATAAGGACGGCACTTTCTGCGCAAATGCCAATAATCGTGTGAACGTAAGCGTTGAGGGTGCGGCAAGGCTTATGGGTCTTGACAACGGCGACAGCACAGACTATGACCAGTATAAAGGCACATCACGCAGACTGTTTTCAGGAAAAATGCTTGCTGTTATTGGTGTGGCTGATAAGACGGGGGAGATAAAGGTAACGCTCACATCAAAGGGTCTGCCTGACTGTGTTGTTACTCTTGATGCTGTTGAGGCGGAATATGACAGCGGCACATCATCGCTGGAGAATGTGGGCTTTGCTCCTACCGAGTGCGGCAGGACAGACGAGATACCCGTGAGAAAGATTGAACTTTATACTGATACTTTTACTCTTGACAAGGATAACCCTGAGATAACAGTGAAATATAAGGCGCTCCCTGCCAATTCGGATTATGCTGAGGATATAGAGTTCAGGGTAACAAATGAAAAGGGCATAACATCTAATCTTGCAGAGTGCGAGGTAACAGCAGACAGCATTAAGGTGAAAGCAAAGGGTGACGGAAGCTTCTGGCTTCGTGCAATGTGCAAAAACGGCACTGAGCGTTATCACATCATATCTATGCTCAAATTCACTGCTGAGGGTCTTGGAAACGCACTTACAGACCCATATCAGTTTGTTATCGGAGGACTTTTCACAAGGGCGAGCGACAACGTTTCAAGCGGCATGAAGAAGGGTGTAGGCTTTGCAATGGGCAAGGTAACATCATGGGCGGCATATGATAATCTTGATTTCGGCAGTGTAGGCTCTGACACTGTTACGGTACAGATATGGGCGAACACCCTTGACCCTGTTAAAATAAGCTTCTATGACGGAATACCTGAGGAGGGCGGAAAGCTTCTTCGCACGTTTTGTTATCACAAAGAGCCTGAGTGGATGATCTTCAAGCCTGAAACTTTCAAGCTTTCAAGAAAGCTCAAGGGTATTGAGACTCTTTGTATCCTTACTGAGGACGGCTTCCAAGTGGGCGGTTTCAACTTTGAAAAGGTGAGCCGTGAATTTGCGGTAAATAATGCGGCTGATGCTGACAACATTTATGGTGACAAGTTCACAAAGGGCGAAAAGTGTGTGACCGAGATAGGCAACAACGTTATGCTTGATTTCGGTGAGTTCGATTTTTCTGAAAAACAGCCGAGCAGGCTCGTTATAAGCGGAAAGTCACCGCTTGCCCTCAACAGCATACATCTTATTTTGAACGGCGGCGAGGGCGAAAACCGCATACTCTGCGAGTTCAGGACAGATGACAGCGAAAATTATGCCCAGAAGAGCTTTGATATCTCAGGTATCAGCGGCAAACAGAAGGTTTCATTTGCGTTCCTGCCGGGAAGCAACTTTGACTTTGAATATTTCAGATTTGAGTAATAAAAACGCTCCGTACAGATTTTGTACGGAGCGTTTGCTAGTTCTGAAAGTTTATTATCTCGTTGGTTATCATAGGGTAGGCAATAAGCTTGGCGGAGTCAAGGTCTTCTTTGTGCATATCAACAGCGGATATCTGATGTCCGTTATAGGTGGTGTAATAGTAAATGCCCTTGTCGGTATTGCAGCAGCTTGTATAAATGGTTATCTCATACTTGCCCTCTGCCACCTGGCAGCAGCCTCTTTGCTGGTCAACTGAGTTTAAGATGTGGAAGAACTGGCTCACACTGCTTTGCTCGTCAGGGGCGGAGCGTGAGTTCATTTTCACAAATGCGGCTCTTATAAATCTTGATTGTGATGACAGGTCGCCTGGCAGACCCATTGCACCCATGCCACGGCTGTAGGAAGTAAGGTCAAGCTTGTCTGAAAAAGTGTTTTCGGGCTGTTTCGGGGAAAGTCCACGGAAATCGTTGAGCCTGAACATCTGCATATCGAATGGAGGATTGTTCGTCAGCACTCCCACGGGATCGTTATAGACCTTTATGCCTTCTTTTACAGATTCCACTACGATACAATCGTTCTTGTCCGCTATTATCCAATGGAGCTGACCTGACGGCATTTGCGGGCTGAACTGAGTTTTGGTTATGTTTATCTTTTCTATAAGCGACCTTGCTTCTGTCACGTTTGCACACTGACAGAGTATCCACGGGATAAACTCGAATTGTGCAACATTGTCCTTGCCGTCTATATCATCACGGTAAAAGGCATTGCCAACAAAGTTAAGACCTGCCATGGCAAGACCTTTTTCGTTGGCGGCGTCATAGAAAAGAGGATAATCCTTAGCAACATGAGCAGTGCCTATTACCGCATAATGGGTATCTATCCTGCCCATATTAACAAAGTTAAGGTGAAAGTTTCTTGGCATTATGACTATTTCCTCGCCGTAGGAGCTTTCATAGTCAAGAGTTCTTCCAAAATAAAAATCGTTCGTTTTATAAGTTGCCGCAGTACACATTTTGTTACCTCCAATTATATTATTTTCGTAGGGGCGGACAGTTCGCCCGTCTGCTGACAAAGCTATCCGCAGGACTCGTTATATTTAATATAACACTTTTTAATAATAAAATCAATGGCGTTGACTTATGTTAAAAAAATTGTTATAATAGTGGTAACATCGCATAATGATAGTGTTTTGTTGCCCTAAGATGATAAATGAAAGGAGCGAAACGGAGTTGACGTGGAACAATGTAAAGAAAATAGCAGGCAGAGTGGTGGCGGTGATAGTTCCTGTGGCGATGCAGTTTTTGTGGTATCTTCTCATACTTAAATGGCTCAGCAAGGCGGCAGGGCTTCTCAGTATCGTGCTTACTGTGCTGTCATTTCTGTTTGTGCTTTATATCAACACAAAGCGTGAGGAGAGCAGCTACAAGACTCTTTGGCTTATTGTGATACTTACTTTTCCTGTGCTTGGCGCAGTTATGTATATAATTTTTGGCAATAACAATACTGCGAAAAAGCTTGAAAAGAATATCACAAAGGCAAGGCTTCACATGGACTATGAGCTTCCTGACGGGGAAAAGTGCATAGGGGAGCTTGAACGTGAGGACAAAAGGCTTGCTCAATCGGTGAAAAGAATAAGCGACGCAACGGGTTTTCCTATGGTGAAGCTTGACAGCGCAGAATATTTTTCCGTAGGCGAGGAAATGTTCGCTGATATGTGCAAGGAGCTTGAAAAGGCTGAGAAATATATTTTTGCGGAGTATTTTATTTTGCAAAACGGCAAGTTCCTTAACACTGTGGTGGATATCATGGCGAGAAAGGCGGCTCAGGGCGTTGACGTCAGGATAATGTATGACGACCTTGGAAGTATCGCAACATATTCTCTTGCAGACGCTTTGAAGCTTGGTGAGGAAGGTATAAAATGTGTGCCTTTCAATCCGTTCCTTTTTATAAAATCACAGCTCAACAACCGTGACCACAGAAAAATAATGGTGGTGGACGGCAGAGTTGCATACAGCGGCGGAATAAATCTTTCGGACGAGTATATAAACATAGGCTCGAAATATGGTCACTGGAAAGATATCGGCTTTAAGATAACAGGCGAGGGCGTAAAAAGCTACACCTATATGTTTATGGAGTTCTGGAACGCTTTTTCAAATGACATGATACCTCATGACCTTGTTGGGGAGAGCTTTGAAAAAGAGGGCAATGGCGGCGACGGCTATGTTTTGCCTTATTATGATTCCCCTATGGTGGACGAAAATGTGAGCAACACGTTTTTTTCTGAGATGCTCTATGCCGCAAGCGATTATGTGTGGTTCTACACACCGTATCTTATGCTTGGTGACAGCCTTTTTGACGCTTTCATAAGGGCGGCTAAACGTGGGGTTGACGTGCGCATTATAATGCCCGGTATCGCTGACAAAAAGGTGGTTTTCAGGCTTTCAAGGAGCTATTACCGTCAGCTTATCGAGGCAGGAGTGAAGATATATGAATACACCCCTGGGTTTGTTCACGCAAAGGGCTGTATATGCGATGACAAGCTTGCGGTGCTTGGTTCGGTAAATCTTGACTATAGAAGTCTGTTTTTGCATTTTGAGTGCAGTTCTATATTCTATGATTCGTCTATAATAAAGACTTTCAAGGCGGATATTCTGGACACTCAGAGCAAGTGCAAACAGCGCACGCTTGAGGACACAAAGCGTGGTTTCTTTGGACGGCTCATTGACGGCGTGCTAAGGATATTTGCACCATTGCTTTAACAATATTAATAACCACGCTGAACGATCTGGTGGCAGTTGTGGCTTACTATGGAACTAGCTGGATATTCCTGCTGAATGTTTTGAAGCTGGGGTAGAAAAAAATAGAATAAGATAAAAAAGCCGATCGCATCCATTTGGGTGCGGTTGGCTTTTTCAGGTTTGGCTATTAGATTCAATGTAATGCCTATCTTATTGAATAATTTTGCATTTGGAGTTTTCTTCAATTTCTGAAAAGACCTTTTTTTGATCGATTATTGAATCATAGTATGACTTCCTTATTTCTTTGACCAAAACTAATTTGTTATTCTCAATTTTTTTGAATTGATAAATGCCATAGATCTTATGGTTGAAAAAGTAAATGAAAGATACCAGTTTTTCATCTGACAAAAGTTCACCATTTTGTGCATCATATTGTTGATCTATATTTGAATTTTTGTAGCTTTAACTAAATTGAATGGCTCAATCATGTTAGTTTTATACAAGTATAAATCGCAAAATGTATTATAATTTCGGGTTATAAGTTTATTTGTTGGTATCTTGAAAAGTATGTCAATATGTGTTATACTTAGTAACATAAGTAACTCAGGGGGAATCAAATGTTAGCTGTATGTATGACCTTGATAGACAACGATAAGGATCAGACGTCTTTTGAAGATTTTTATTACAGAAATCGTCAGATAGCCTATGCTTTTGCATACAAGATCTTGAATAATTCTGCGCTGGCAGAAGAGGCTTGTGCAAATGCTTTTTTCAGCATCGCAAAATGTTTTAAAAAAATTCACAATTATTCTTTGCACGATATGGACGCATATCTTATTAGAACTATTAGAAATGCCTGTTATGCGATCTACAATAAGGAAAATCAAAATCCAACATCGTCTATATTTGATCTTAAGGTGGAAGATGAGCCGAGTGAGGATTTTTATGATGATATTGACTTAGATCTGCTTATAGATGCGGTAAGAAAGCTGGATGATAAACTAAAGTCTGTGATAGCATATAAGGTCTATTATGATCTGACTGCTGATGAGATCGCACAAATCATGGGCATTTCTAAGAGAACGGTATTTAATTATCTGAACAAAGCCAAAAGACAAATTTTAGATTTGATCGGTGGTGATCGTTTTGAATGATAAGTTCAGACAAGCAATAAAATTAGGCATAATTGATGAAGACTATAAGGATTATTTGGCTGTTGAGAAAATTCCACATGATTTTTCGGAAAAATATGAGCAGAGAATTGGCGAGCTGATAAAAACTAACAGAAAAAGCGGTCACAGACATATAAAGATCACTCTAAGATTTGCTGCGGCGATAATAGCTGCGGTGCTTGCAGTCGGCTCTGTTACAGTCGCCGCTGTACCGCCGCTGCGTGAATGGTTTGTTGGAATTTTTGTACAGGATAATAATAGAAACGCTGAAATAACGCATATAAAAGATAATTCTTTGGACGATTTTAACATTTATAATTTTGTTAAGTATGTACCGACATTCGTACCTAGCGAATTTGAAATCAAATCTGTTGTCACTACCGATACAAGGCATGAAATACATTATATATCAGGCGATAAATACATAAACTATTCGCAAAGTTCTTTGACAGTGTCTAATCAGGTAGATACCGAAAATATGAAGACTGAATGGGTAGATATTAACGGCAAAAAAGCATTCATTTCATATGACAGTGAATATACAATAATTGCATGGACAGATGGAACTTATGCTTTTGAAATAGACGGTAATTTGTGCAAAGATGACATAATTCGTATGGCAAATTCAGTTAAGTCTACAAATTAAAAATTCGTGATTTATTGCAAAACGAGAAAGGAAATAAGTATGATTATTAAGAAAATTGTTACGGGAATTGTTGCATTGGCTATTGTAAGCACTATGGCTGTTACTACTGCATTAGCAACTACGTCAGCAACCAAAGAGGTATATGGTCAGTCATATGCTTATTATATCCATCGTGTAAAAGTTAAAACCGATAAGGATAATCAGTATACTATAGACGATGTTTATTATCGTATAAATCAAAATAAGTAATATTAAGGGGACTAAATGAAATACGTTTTTATTAACCTGAAAAATTTTGCCGTAAAGAATGTGCTTATCTTTATTCTATTTATTGTTTGCGCCGTTACTGATGTGCTTATAATATTGTTTTCACATGGTGCATTTCAGAATTTTAAAGCAAGCAAGGATATTGAAAAGCAAAAGAAGTATGTATTTAACTATACTTTTTCATTTGGCGATATAATAGATACTCAGGAAGACAGTGATGGCAGGATCTTGTCTTATTTTGGAACAGATTCTATAACTCCTGTTCAGCTTCGGGAGGTGCTTGACAAGCTTGATGATAATTCTAAAGCGTCAATGCCGGGTATGTATTTTAGTATAAATTTTGATCAGAACGAGCTTAAAATTGATGAGTGTTTTGACGACGGTCAACCGTATCTTATGTCTGCGGTGCGCATTCAATATGATGAGGAGTTGAATGATTATAGTTTATACGAATCGTATGTCGACAACATGAGTATACGCAAAGGCAGATATTTTACTAAGGAAGAATATGCTTCAGACGAAAATCTGGTCGTGCTGCCTAGCGGCGCAAAAGACGATATGATCGGCAAGAATGTTGAACTGCTTGGCAAAAGCTATAAGGTCATAGGCATATTCGGTAATACTGTACAAGAGGAATTTCAGGTGCCATTTAAAACGTTGGGTGATAACTGCACTATTTCAAGCATAAGTTTTCTTGATGACAATGCTCTCGATACAGAAAGCTTTTTTAAGCTGAAAAAAGCTTTCAGCGAAGTTCTAACGTGTAATGTTAATTTTCCTCCGATAGACACGATCGATATGGCTGAAATAAAATTCTACAATTCCGTTATATTTATGTCCGTAGCCGTTGCGATAGCTTCTGCAATAAACCTTGCAATGCTTTTCAGATACATAATAAGATCCCGTGCTAAACAGACTGCTATATTCATGCTGTGTGGCTGCACGTCAAATAAAATAAGACGGATGTATATAGCCGAGATAGGTATGATATCAGTGACGATATATGTGATATTTGCATTGGTATTCAATTATGCGCTGCTTCCTAAGCTTACTTTGTTTTTTGAGTATATCAAGGTCGCATATAATTTCAGGGTATATATGACCATATTTGGAATATATATTATTTCTATTTATTTGTTCCTTAACATTGTGATATTGTTTACCAATAAAAGATCCCCTGTGAAAATGATGAAAGAGAGGGGAAAATAATATGATAAAATATGGTTTAAAAGAATTTGCAAGAAATATCTACAGCAATATTTTTATCGCTGTTCAGCTCGCCATTGCATTTATTATAATGTCGGCGGCTGTTTCTTCTGTTCTTTCAAGAATAGAGATGTATACTCCTGTAAAGAAATACTTTCCTGATGGCAAGGGACTATATATATGTAATATATATGATACTGCTCCTCTTGACAGTGAGCTAAAAAATATTGATGATGTGGAGTTGGTGACAAGCGGATATGATACAAGCTTGTATTATTCTCCGTCATCAAAAGATCTATCTAACGGACTTGGTGACGATAGAATGAGCGTTAATGCTTTATCTGAAGATATGATAAAGTCATTTACGCCGCAGATGAGTTCGGGAAAATGGCTGTCTAATGCGTCGGCTAACGGAGATTTGATACCTGCTGTTGTGACTGAAAACAGCAACTACAAAACGGGTGACATAGTTACCATTATGCACAAAGAGAAAGTAGGGGAGATGTCCCCTGATGATGAGGATTTTGACTATGCTGATCCTTATAAGTATGAGTATGTTAAGAACAAGGTGAAAATTGTCGGTGTCATAGCTGACGGCTCACAGTTGCTGGGGTTTTCATCTGCATATTTAGGCACTGAGGATAGTATAAAAGAAAAGCCTGATTTCAGAGATCTTTATGCTAATGTTAATAAGCATGGCAACATGATGCTGATAGTTCCGACAGACTGTCTTAAAGATATAAACTGTAAAATATATCCTTGCGGCAATCAAATAGTAACGTTAAAGGATAATGTAAGCAATGAGCGTTTTAAGGAGCTTGAATTATATCTGAGGGATTATGGCAGGGTTTTTGACTTTGAGGATTTCAGAGAAAATTCGCTTGTCTATATTAATGGTCAGCTTATCAAGCTTGTTCCAATGCTTATATGTGTGATAGTTCTTGTTATTGTAAGCTCAGTTTCGGCTTCGGCAGTGAACATAAAAAAGAGACTTGGAGATTATGGTATCTATTATCTCTGCGGAGCAAAGTGGAACGCATATATCAAGATAAATCTTGTGTGTGATCTTATGACCGCAGTTATGGCAGCCGCCATTGCAGTGTGTATTTCAAATGTTCTTACTATGAGCAAATTTATGGGAAATACAGTTATAAGTTTTGGTTGGCTGCACTTGATTGGCTGTGTATGTATCGTTATCTTGAACATTCTGATCTCACTTTTGATACCGGGCGTTATAATGAGACGAAATACACCAAATGAGATCTTGATGATAAATGAATAAGAGAGGCATTATAATGATAAAGCTTGATAAAATAATAAAGATATATAATCCAAAGAAAGCCAATGAATATGAGGCTTTGCATGGGGTATCATGCGAGATATCAGACGGTGAAATGGTAGCGATAATTGGAAAATCAGGCGCAGGAAAATCCACACTTTTGCATATCCTTGCCTGCATAGACAGCTATCAGAGCGGTGAGTACACAATTGACGGCACTTTGGTAAAAAATTTATCGGAGGGGCAGTATGCACAGATAAGGAATGAAAAGATAGGCATTGTAATGCAGGACTTTGCACTTGTTGAGGATTTTTCTGCCCTTGAAAACGTATTGATCCCATTGGATTTTGCAAAGAAAAAGATAAAGAATAAAAAAGAAAAAGCTCTTGAAGCATTAAAAGCTGTTGGTATGGGGGATCTTTCTAAGAAGCCTTGCAACAAGCTTTCGGGAGGACAGAAGCAGCGTGTTGCTATAGCCAGAGCAATTGTCAACGAGCCTGCCATGATACTTGCGGACGAGCCTACATGAGCGCTGGACACAAAGACCTCGGCTGAGATAATGGAGCTTTTCAAACGCCTTAACAAAGAGGGAAAAACAGTCGTTATCGTTACTCACGATCCAAAAGTCGCAGAACAATGCAGTCGTGTTATCGAAGTGTCTGACGGTAAGATCATATAGAAAAAATCCAATTCCCGCACATCAAATGCAAAAATCACATTTTGATATCGGCTGTTTAGCGTGATATTTTGTGGGTGTGACATATCCTAATAACATAATTCGAGCTTTTTTTATCTTTCTTTTCTTTATATCTGTTTAATAAGAGTAAAATTGTCAGAATAAAAAAATGACCGCACCCGTGAAAGGTGCGGTCATTGATTTTTTTGTATGGCGAAGCGTTAGTTTTGGTTTGGTCTGTATGTTTTTGCCATGCGTGAGAAGTGTGAAAGGAGCTTGCTGTCAATGAACTTGCTTACTGCTGTGATGGCAGGTCTTGCACCTGATTTGATGTTATAGGTGTCGGCTGTTATCTTATCTACTGCCTTTGCAAGCTCGTCTGCACTGAACAGGGAGTCCATATTCAGCTCAGGGTGAAGCCTTTTGATGACTTTTATTTCGCTCGCAAGCCGTTTTTCAACTATCTTTCTGTACACCGATCTTGATATCTCGCTGAAAGTGTATTTCTGTGAGAAGCGGTTGATAAGCTCGACGTCAAAATAGTCGGAAAGGTCGCTTATGAATTAGTTTCCTACTTGCTGAATTGTAGTACATAAGCACATGGCGTGTCAACAACAAGGGTAAGCACACTTTTTAAGCCCATTACAAGACACTTATTTGACTTTATAAGCCAAAAACGCTTAGCCCTCAAATCTGCATTAATAATTCTTATGATACTTATGCAACAAATTCGGGTTTGTAGATGGGTTTATGCGAGTTAGACTTGAAGATGTATGTGAAAAAACTCAAGAGTGAGGTGTGCGGGGAAAAGTAGGGCAGAACATGGAAGGTATGAAACTTCAGATAACAAAAGCTCGGAAACAGCACAATGTGCTATCTCCGAGCTTTAAGCTTTGTGTTGCGACTATGAAATAGATGACATTATTTATATGCGTATCATACTTTATTCAATCATAAACTAAAAGGCTTTAAATAGCGTTGGACTTACCTAATTATAATATTGATATTATCACACCTTCTATATTGAAAAGTCTAGAAATTTTCTTTGACAATTTTACTATTTTTTATCATTCATATATTCAAAGAAAAAATTTTCCCATTCATCGAATACAACTATCTCTTTTCAAAATCATCAAAAATTTCATTCTATACTTTGTTATCAATAATTTTTCGCTTTCCTTTAAGTGCAGATTGAGTTGTCGGCTTAATTCTTATAATTTTATAATATCCTAACTTTTCGGATTCTTCATAATTATTAATCAGATTATTTTCTTTGAAAGCGAAAAGTAATTTTTCATTTTCATCATTGATTTCAAACTTTGGTCTGCTGTGAATATCAAATATTTTGAGATAGTCAGTTAGGTTGAGTAAAGTGAGAATGTCTTTTATACTATCCTCACTTATGTCGGGCATTATTGCTATTAAGAGATCAATTTTTGAGTCTCGGCTCACCCTATCTGAATGGAAAAGATTATTTTTTAATTTTTCCGAAACGGAATTCGAGTCATCAATGATACTTACTATATTGCTCACCGCATAATCAAATATCTTAGCTTGGACAGAATTATCCCATTGCTCAAAGGATGAAAACAAATTCGGCAAATCAGATTCTATAAAATTGTTGTCAAGAATATGTAGACATACAGGAAGAGAATAATTCTTTCCGATTATCGAAATTTTCTCGGCAGTAAATTCAAGTAACCTTACTTTTAGTTCATCGCTAATGTCCCAAGTAAGTATCTCTAACAACTCTTCCCGTGATAACAAAGCATCGTCCATTATTTCAACATATTTTTCTATGTTTTTGCGAATAAAATAAGAATTCTGATTTGGATAGGTTTCTCTCATAAATTCCAAGTTGTTTGCTGTCATTCTAATAATATTGGTATTGATTAGGACAACAATTTTATCATTGGAAATATCCTTAATATTAAAATTGTTATAATGAAACTTTAACGATACCAATATTTGTTTGTACTTTGAGGTGTCAATATCATTGCATATAATCACGCTATCGAATAATCTTTCTTTAGTCTCTTCATCATATTCTGTTTTTGAAAAATCTAAATCAATATTACATCTGTTGATATAGGAAATGACGCTTTCGTTGAGTTTTACAGCATTGAAACAATCCATGATATTACATTCTGAATACTGCACTATATCAGCATCCAATAGGGACGACCACAAAGAATAATCAACAATCTCTTTTATAGAATTAATGGTTGTCCGCAGAGCAGAAATATAAGATTGCTTATGCTCAATAGATAGTTCAGTATTATTTAATACAGCAACAACTACATTTTCGTCATCCCGAATAGTTCGATCACTAATCTGCAAAACAACATCAAAATACTCGTTGATATTCTGATTAACGTATTGGGTTATTGCAGAATCGGGATGTGAGTATAAAATCGTGTAATTCTTGTGTACTAAGTCATCATTATTCTTTTCATTCAAAATTTCTATTTGAATGAGTTGTAGATTTTCTGCGTTGATTTCATATAAAGATTTCTCATAGACAGCCTGAAACAAATCCTTGTTTAGTTCTGCATAATCAAAACCCTTAAAGCATACGCTGAGTAGCGTAAAGCAATGAATTAACCTATCAATATTAGGATTATCTATTGCAAGATAGTCGTGCGCATTAGAAATGTAATCATATAGGCAATTATCTTTATTGATGCACTCAATAATATCATCATCTGAATAATAAAGTGTAGAGATTGAATATCTGCGTATTTGTTTTTCAGATAGGGACTGTTCATTAAGAGCTGTAAAAAATACCTCTGACCATCTCATATTAAGGTATTTAATATAAGCAGGCAATTCAGATGTCGTATCAAAATACGCACCTATAAACTTAAAATTCTTTGTGTCCTTTAGTTGCTCGATCAATCTTTCAACATAATCTATACGAGAAGTTTGAAGAAGATAGGTGAACAGATCATAATTGAGAGTTTCCTCTTGATCAAAATCTACTAATCTAAGTCGAGAAACAACTAACTGCGGATTTTTCAATTTATAATTATATTCTTTTGCCTTTTTGTCCGTTATACTTCGCAGGAAAGTTTTATCAATACGACTTAGGCTATTCTCGTAAAAATAAGTCATATAGTCAGCATAGGTTTCGTCAATATACCCATTGCGAATAAGGTATTTTAAGAGATCAAAATATTCACTGCTTTTTATCTCGTTAAATTCTGTTACTTTTCCAATTTCATTTTCACTTTTAATGCCAAATATAGAATCAATATTATCCCTCGTTATAATTTCAGACAGTTGCTCATTTTGTATTGAAACAATTTTTTCTTCAAGTAGCAACTTTTCGTTTTCAATAACTGGAATTTTATCGCTTAATTTATCTTCAATGGCTTTTTTACGCTCTGAATATTCATTTTGATCTTCTTGGGATAAATCAGGCCTACGGCCATAATAGTTAGTTGGTCTTTTATTATCAAATACCACATCTAATTCCGCAATACTTTTCAAATGTTCATTTTTTGCCAATTCTATTTCATGATCTTTTTTTGAAATCCTTTCATTAAGAGTTTGGATCTCTTTTGCAATAAATCGGTCTTTACTATAGAATAGAGTATATACAAAACCCTGATTCAGCTGTAATTCGGCAAAATCACGAGGAAAAAGATTTTTATAAGCAATGATGGCAAACATTTTATTACAATCAAGTTCGGTAATATTTAATCTATTGTAATAAATTATAAATTCATTGTAGATATTTTTCAAAATGCGCATATCATCGATATATAGCGAGAGGCCTTGCAAAAAGTTCACGTCAAACTTCTCAAATATTCCACCATTTTTGAAATGAGAAATAAACTGATCGTAGGAATTGGAACTATCAACAACAGGCACGATAGGAACAATATAGTCAAAAAACTTTGTTCTATCTTTTGAAACAAAAATATCATCACGTAACAAGTAGAAAAAGCGAAGTACTTTTTTATCTTCTTTTTGAAGTTGAATATTAGCAAGTGTATTCACTTCACGTAGACGTTCAAAAACTTTATTTGCATTAAAACGATCCATATCTTCAAACACAATTACATCTGCTTCTGCGTTCTCAAATAGATAAAGCACCTCATTGAGATATTTGTCAAAATAGGAATCATCACTTTCCTCAAAAATTTCGATCTCATTACCTTGTAAGTTCAGCTTTCGAAAAACATTCTTATTTTTTTGAACATTAATAAATGAATATACAGCATAGAAAAGTAAACCGGCTATTAAAAGTCCATCTGCTATCAACGCATATTGATGCGTTGATAAAGATAATATAGATTTGAACCAATTATTAGGCAAAGTGACCACATATTTCTCCCATGTATCAAAACAAGTAAAATAGATAATGGACATTAGAAGTAAAACAACTCCCACTGTTCTTTCTATAACGCTTTTAGGACTTATTCTTTTCTTTACTCTAAAATTAGTCTGTGGAATTTTGTCTGATGGAATCTGATGTATCAGTTGATTAAGTATTTTTCCTTCTAATACAGATTCGCTTATCTCAGTTTCATCTTCTTGATCAAAAGGCCTGAAATGTGCAAGAGAAATATGCAAAAAGCACAAATTACTATGCTTTTTCTTGTATGAAGCTAAAACACTACTTTTACCTGCACTGTATGCGCCGGAAATAGCGACATTCTTTATATCAGAATTATCAAACACATAATCTATCGCTTCTTCATAAACATTTAAATCAATATCATCAACTGGTGTTAGTCGCTCGAATTTATACTTGTTTTCTTTCATAGCTGTCACATCCCTATTTAATACTATTATAGCTTGTATTTATAGACCTAATATGTTGATTTTTCTTTTATTATACCATAAAACAACATTTTCTTCAAGGAAAATAAAACGAAACAATCTGAAATCTCATCAAATTCAGATTGATAATAAACCTGAAACAGTTTTATGCTATAGTTACATTGAAAGGAGCTGATTAATCATGAAATCTTATTCCGAAGGAGTAAAACAACAGGTCATAGAGCGTTACCTATCCTGCGAACCGTCAGCAAGTATTCTTGCCGACACAGGCATACCCAAAAGTACTTTTTACAACTGGGTACGTACTTATTAAGAAAAGCAAAAAGATTCAAGACAAAAAATTGTCAGTGTTCGGAATTTTCACTTGCTTGAAAATAAGGTTGCACGTTTGGAAAGTATTATCGAAATATTGAAATCTGCAGGTTGAGATAGTTTTTATACTTCTGGCTTTCGTCTTCGTATAGTTTCTTGGCAGATTGGAGGATACTGACCAATCCTATTTCACGCATAAGTGTGCGCATCATCTCTTTGCTGATCTTGATGCCTTCGCTTTTCATGACCGCTGCAATCTTTTCAGCAACGAATATCTGATTGCTTTCATCATAGATTTCTTGTATGCGTATGCGAAGCTCCGCCTTCCGTTTTGCGTACCATGTATTATCTTTTTTATTTCGTAAAATATGATTATAGAATGTTCCTCTGGAAATATTGAACGCATCACAGATCATATGAATGCTGTACTTACCATAGAATTGTTCAGCAGCACACAGACGTTGCCTTAATGGAGCGGACACTGTACAATCTGCAATTTGATGCCACTAAGCCTAATGAAGTGTGGGTTAGTGATGTCACTTACTTTAAGTATGCTCAGACCGCTTATTACATTTGCGTGATCATCAACTTATTCTCTCGTATGGTAGTGGGATATAAAGTCGGGAAAACAAACAGCACACAGCTTGTGAAGTCAACTTTTCGCATAGCATACAATGCACGTCAACCGGATTCACATTTGATTTTCCATACTGACCGTGGCGGTAACTATCGTTCCAAAACGATGCATGATTACCTTATCTCGCTAAATGTCATGCACTCTTTTTCACGCGCATACGTACCCCTACGACAATTCTGTGATGGAATCGTTCTTTTCTTCAATGAAACGTGAGAAACTGTATCGTACAAAATATCGTTCAGAAGCAGACTTTAGACGTGCAATAGATAGGTACATTATATTCTACAATACCAAACGACCGCACAAAAAGCTTCAATACAAGACTCCGCAACAGAAGGAAGAGGAGTACATCTCAAAACAAGCGGATTTTAAAGGTTCTGACAAATAGACTAAAGGGTTCAAAAATATTGTTTTCAATTTATTTTTTCTTATTTTCGTTGTTTTATATTTTTCAGTCTAGCTCACAAAAAGGAAATGCGACTTTAAAAAGCCGCATAAATACATAGATTATAAAAGAAACACCGTTGATTCCTGAACTAAAGTGTTCAGATTTCAATGGTGTTTTCATGCATAAAATAGATATTCTTTCTCAGCGGAATTGCAAATTCGACACCGCTAAACATCCGATTAATGGAATTATTGGTGCTTCGGCAAGAAACTCATAATCCGATTACAAAATTCTATTTAGCTCAAAGCGGTAGAAATCATCGGCGTCTTTGAGGTATGTATCGAATTTATGGTTAGTAACGAGATTACCATTTTTATCAATGTTTATGTTTTTTAACTGATCATCATTTTCTAGCCGATTAATTAGATTAATGGTTAGTCCTGTTTTCACAAGATGGATTTTCTTCCTATCCGTTGTTCCATAAATAATCTCATAATATTCATCTTCACTTAAAATAAAGTAGTCGAGCATTAGCTGAAAGAACATACGTAGTTTGAAACACACAAAATCTTCTTCCACTTTCTGTTTTACGATTGCAATATTAACTAACTGACGATTTGTTTTCCTGCTTAAGTCAACATAAACATTATGATACGAATTACGTCCAGTTAATGTGTATGGCTGTTCTCCATAACTTTCCCCAATATACATCAAACTGTCACCTTCAGAGATTCTGCGTTTAAAATAGGCTACTTCTCTGGCAATATTTTCTTTAAGCGATTTTTTTCTATTATTGAAAAACATTTTATAGTAGGCAATTGCTTTGTCGTTTTTTAATCGAGCAAATTCATCATCAACAATACTTCCATCGCAATGTCTAATAAATAGATAACGTAATCGCTCCAGAAAATGTCCTTCATGAAGCTTTGGATGATTCTTGATTCGATCAATTTTTCCCAATATTGTCTGACAAAGCTCATCGGTAATTGTATATATATTATTCATTCCAAGCGCAATCATTTTACGCTTCAATTCTTGTATTGGACCATTACTATCCGAGAAGAACAATTCTTCATTTTTAACAATTTCTTTGCATTTCTCATCATTATCATTATTTTTTGCAGCGTCGTCCCAATTAAAATTATCTAATATAGGATTTTTTACTTTATCCTCAAACACCGAGCTTTGTAGTATTTGTATTTTATTTTCAAAGTTTCCATTCTTTCTATTATATTCGTCACTGTTAACAAAGTGAACTTTTGGCATAAGTAAGTCGAGCCTTGGAGACTGTGTAAAAACTTGATCTAACCTATTTACCCTGCCAATCAGATTTATAAGATCTTTTCCGTATAGGTTTGTTCCGTTAAGAATAAAAAGAGAACTAATTGGCAGATTGATGCCCTCAAGAATAACTTTATTAGCAATAATAAATTGAAGATCTGGAATTTCCGAATATTTACATTCCAAATATTCTTTTACATTATCGGGCATCTTTCCATGTAAGTAAATAATACCCTTTCGCAAATAATCAATGACATAAAACTCATCATGAACATACTTTTTCAAATTTCTAATAACTTCTCTTAATTGTTCGCTTTCTTTAATTGTATTTACAACTTTGGAAAGTTTCTCGGCAAATTGTTCAATTTTTCTTGGTGCATATAGATAGCAAAATGATTTTTCTGTAGCATTTTGTATTATGTAATCAAACATATTACCACTTATGCCTATATGGAAAAACTTATTGATGAAACGATTATATTTAAAAACTTCATTTTTGCTATACTCAAAATACTCTGGCTCTTTAATATTAAACCTTATTCGCTGTTCGAAAATAATTTGAGATTTGTCAATTATAAGGTTGCTTGTGTTCGTCACTAACGGGGAGAGGTAGATTATCTTAGGGTCTTTATTTCGCTGACGATTTAGTTTTATGAGCCTTGACAATAATATTGCACGCGAGTCACGGTCAAAAAGACGATGGGCTTCATCAATATACATGCAATCAAAAAAAATACTATGCTTATCGAGTAATCTGAGTGCCCTTTCTTGTGTCAGAATAGCAATAAAGCGATCTTCGTTGTTATACATTTCATCATGGATTATTATTTTAGTATCCAACTTCTTTTTACGAATTGCACGATATGTCTGCATTAGCAGAGATTTTGTAGGGACAATAACAGCAACACGTTTAGCGTTGTCCCAATTTGCTGTTATATGTTCCGAAATTATGCTACTCTTTCCAAATGATGTAGGTGCAATATAACAAATATCTTTGCTATCGCTTTTAAGCACCTCATTTCTGGTATGTTTTTGCTCATAGGTTTCAATAATAGAATCTTTTTTAAAACCATCATCAATCAAAGTTGGTATCAACGATGAGGAAATACTGTTAAATTGTATTTCCTTTAAATCAGTTATGGCTTGAGCGATAGGATAATATCCAATATTAACACTAAAATCATATAATGGATCATAATCTTTAAAAAACAGAGAATACTTTAGAATGATGTAATATGCCAATTCAACGAATGTAGTAAGTCTATGATCCCTTTCATATTTTCTTAAAAGTATTAATGCCACCGTCAGTAGAAAGGTCTTTTCATTTTCATTGAGTTGATTAGGAGAAATAGTTAATTTCTCTATCGCTGAATTATATAATGGTAACGTTTTTAAGTTTTGAATCAGTCTATTATCATCCATTTATTATCACTCCGATTCAATATATTTTACAAAAAGCTCTGTCGACCGATGTGTTACGCATATTGCATGAACTTGTTTGCCTTTTAGTTTATCGGATATCTGTTCAATATTCTTTCGTATATCATCATGATCCGGTTGCGACCAAGCTCCAGATAAAAAAACCGTTCCACAAGGCATAGTATTAAATTCTTCAATTGAGCGAAATTTTCCGTTTGTAAAGTCATCGGAAAGTTTTTTGATATTTTTACGAATATTAGCAGCTGTACCTACATCGTATTGACTCGCATGAGCATAAGCTTCTCGCCATGGATTGTTCGGTAATTCTTTTTTGCCGCTTTTATCTCTGCCAGAAATTTTGGCTGAAAGATCACTCATTGCTAAAGTAACTTTACCTGCATGAGATACATTTTTTGATTGTGTTGATCCAGCTTTACTTTCCATCAACCACTCTAATCCATCTTTCGAGTAGTACCCATCAAATCCTTTTTTTATAGAATTCTCTTCAAGATTTAAGAATAAACATTCTTGTTTGAATCCAGTAAGTCGTATATATAAATGAATAAAAAATTCAGCAGTAGCGCCCATAATCCACTCTTCGTTTTTTGTAGAATACAGATTTTTCACATGAGTCTTAACAGTAGATAGGCCAGCCCCAGAATCCCCCTCACATATCAATACGAAGTTTTCGTCAAGAATACTTTTTGCTTCTTCATCAATTTGCATAATATCAATAATCGTAAGAATTGTATTATCCGAAATAGTATGTTCTTCAATATTAAATGGTAACATATACTTTCCTCACATTCCGATACATTCATTGAAAGATTTTTGCTATGGCAAGAGTACTCATAGGACGTATATCTAAATAATATAATATAATAGTTAATATTCAATTATCATTCGTTGAAAATCTCTCAACAATTTATAATTATTCGATCCCACTCAACTCCTGATAAAGCCTCTTAGCATAACTATCAGTCATGCCGCAGACGAAGTCAGTTACCAGAAGCAGTCTGAGATACAGCTTTTCTTTATCGCTCTTGCCCTCAGAATATATCGTGTAAATCTGACGATAGTTCTCGGAGATCATACACATAAGCCTGTTCTCCATAGGTGAAAGCTTTACCTCCGTATCATAATGGATTGCCGCAGGAATGAAATTGTCGAGCAGGAAATTGATTATATTACCTGCTGAGATCTCCATTTTAAGTATCGGCTTAGAACGGAAAACATACTCGTATGCTATACCCCCTAAAGCCTTTGACAGAGCATTTCCACGTGATACAGAAAGCACATCTTTAGTGAATGTGCCTTCCATTATACTTCTGTAATTTCTTGTGAAACCATATGAAGCACAGTATAAAAGATTTCCCTGTATACTGATAACCCAATTCTGAACCGCATTAAGCTCGGGATTTGCTATTTTCTTAGCTTTAGCATTTTGATATTTTGTTTCCAACCAATCGATCATATTGGTATAATTTTTTCTCTCATCTTCATCGGCGCATTTACTTATGTATTTCTCACTTCTTAACTCTTCAAGAAGCTGATCATAACTGAGAAACCCTTTCTTTACTGCGTCCTCTATGTCAGCTGTCAGATAAGCTATATCATCGGCGGCTTCAAGCAAATATGTAAGCGGATACCGGCAATCTGCTGCACCGGTCGAAGATGTAATATCTTCAAAAAGCTCTTTTTCTGCAAGGTAATATCCCATCTTCTTAGTCTTGATATTACCACTGTGCTTATCTATTTCACAAGATGAAATCGGATACTTTATCAGCGTATTGAGCAAAGCATAAGTAAGATGCATACCGTTTTCATCAACAAGATAGTGCAGCTTTGTCAGCAAGCGAAGAGCCTGGGCATTACCCTCAAAACGAAGCAGATCGCTTTTCATCTGCTCGTCTAAATACCGATCAAGCGTAGTTCCGTCAAATTCAATTTTCGTTAGATTTGCTTCAAACCAGTTTCTGATGGAATCTTCACCAAAATGTCCGAAAGGAGGATTGCCTATATCATGCAGCAGCCCTGCACATTCAAGTATACTGCATACCTTGTCCTTAGTTTCCGCTGTTATATCTTCATCAATATTATTGTCGATCAGATACTGAAAAGCGGTCTGCCCTAATGATTTGGCAAATGAGGAAACTTCAAGAGAATGGGTCAGCCTTGTACGCACAAAATCGCTTTTATCCAACGGAAATACCTGAGTTTTGTCCTGCAAACGTCTGAATGACGCACTGCATATTATTCTGTGATAATCTTTCTGAAATTCATTGCGTAAATCCTTATTATTAAATTTAGACTTGGATTTCCGTTTTTCGCATAAAAGCTTTTCCCAATTCATTACAAGCCCTCTCTTTGCTGTTAATTCAAATAAACGAAATACTGCGGTGCATTTTCAATTCATAAATCACAAAGATTTAGTAGCTTTTTCGACGTAATGCACTATAGCAGAATTATAATATTATTATAACTACGTAAATTTAATTTGTCAACGAATTTGGCATAAGGTGAAGATTTTAGACACAAAATGCACATTTTCTATGTGACAATCGGGTTGGAATCTATCTGATATATTTTGTTCTCACAATCAATAAAATCCTTCGCAAACTGCACCGCCTCCACAAAACTGTCCTCCAGTATCTCAAACCCCACCGCAGCAGTAAAATTGTCGATCTCGTCCTGCCCATTTTCATCAGCAAAAATCCGTATCAAAAAGCCCTCACAGAGAATTTTATCACCTTTTTTGTCAACCATGGGGATATATTTGTCTGGCGTAATTCTCACATAAAAATCCTTGTATCTCATTTGACCACGCTCCTTAAAACTTCATCTGAAGATCATCTTCTTCAAGTTCTTCTTGAAATTCATCAAAATGCTGCCCGTAAACCGACCTTTCAAGTGCCGCCCTCAGATAGCTTGTGTCCATACC
>OGKW01000288.1_pt1 | contig 49519 bp, 33 predicted proteins | sample 1572601 | NCBI WGS metagenome assembly OGKW01 (sample SAMEA2581875, study PRJEB24529) | metagenome | biome: Human gut stool | place: China | collected 2011
GTTTGATCCGAAGGATTATAGAGAAAAATATACAGAAGAATTTGTTATGAAGGCTCTGTTTTGTGGTCAGGAAACGCTCTCCTGGGCTTTTCGGGCAGCAGCCTGGTTATGGGAGAATGGAAAGCTGGAACATCTTAGAAGTGTACGTTATGAAGAAATAAGCATAAAAGAAGCGAATTATAACATGGAAGAGGTTTGGGAAAGAATGAAGGGGAAGCATGTCAAATTGGAAAGGCGATTTTACACAGAAGAAAGGGTAAACCTTCTCTTAGAGGAGGCTGTGAAGGCAGTGTATATTGCAGACTGAAACGGTAAGACAGCCTGTTAATAATCAGGCAAGGGTGTAAAAATTCTTGTGTCTATGGAAAGTAAATCTTTCTGATAAGAAATAGATATGTAAAATTTTGCTGTCGAATTAATGATTATGCGGCTGTCGAATATATCTTTGTACTTACAGTATTGCCATGTAGGAAAATTATATACATCATTTTCGATTTTTTTGCATGACAAGTAAGGCATCATGATTATTGCCTTTTGTGGGCTCTGCCCACACCCGACCTCTGGAATAGGATCGGAAATTTCTGGCAATAATATAAATGCCGAAGGAATAGACAGAGAGCAGGAATGAGGGGCTTAAAAGAGCTTCCCCATTCCTGCTTTTCTTTTCTCTTACAGATAAGTGGTAAGCCGTTCTCCATAAAGGACGATCAGCTGATTCAATACCTGATCCCAGTTCCGGTATCTCTGCGTCCACTTTTTGACTACGTTCTCGCTGGCAAGATACAGCATCTTTTCCAATGCAGAATCGCTTGGGAATACGCTTTTCGTTTTCGTGACTTTCCGATACTGGCGGTTCAATCCTTCTATGATATTTGTCGTGTACATAATGCGTCTGATATCATTAGAAAACTGGAAAAAGGAACTTACATCTTCCCAATTATTTTCCCAGTTACTGATCGCATACGGATATTTCTTCCCCCATTTTTCTTTCATGTTCTCCAGCTCTGTTAAAGCGGCTGTTTCGTTCGGAGCATTGTACACTTCTTTGAAATCCGAGGAAAACTTTTTCAGATCATTATAATTTACATATTTGAAAGAATTGCGTAGCATATGGATCACACATCTCTGGATCTCTGCCTGCGGATAAACTGCCTGAATAGCTTCTTTAAAACCCGGAAGACCATCCACGCAGAAGAAAAGGACATCTTTTACTCCGCGGTTCTTAAGATCATTAAGCATCCCAAGCCAGAACTTGCTGGTTTCATTTGCGCCTACTGTGATGCTGAGGATATCTTTGTATCCCTCCACTGTAACACCAAGCACTACATACGCAGCACGACTCAGGATCCTGCCATCCTCACGTACTTTATAATGAATACAGTCCATAAAGACAAACGGATAAACCGGGTTCAGAGGACGGGACTGCCATTCCTTAACCTGAGGAAGTATCTTGTCTGTGATCTTGCTGACCATTTCAGCTGACAGCTCAATCCCATAAAGATCCTGAAGCTGGTCGTGGATGTCACGTGTACTCATACCACGGGCATATAAAGATATCACTTTTTCCTCAATCCCGGAAATATCTCTCTGGTATTTAGGGATGAGTTTTGGTTCAAACTCACCGTTACGGTCTCTTGGTACGTCGATTTGAAATTCACCGTATTGACTCTTTAAGTTTTTTGTAGAATGACCATTTCTTTTATTGTCTGTCTGTAGATCTCCCTTATGGTTTTTCTCGTAGCCAAGAGTTGCATCCAGTTCTGCCTCCATCAGCTCCTGCAGGATATCCTTGAAACTGTCTTTCAGAAGCGTGTATATATCTGCAACGCTATTAATGTTGTTTTCTGAGATGATCTGTCGAATTTGTTCTTTTGCAACTGCCATAAAAAATACTCCTTTTCGATAAGAATTGTCATATCTGAATTCTTACCAAAAAGGAGTTATTTTTTACCAAAAACACAAACTATTTTACACTACCATCAATAATAAAACAATACTTGTAATAGGAACATATTACTGCGTTCCTATTACTATTGCTGTAATTGTACTATTCTTTTTGAAAACATCACGAGATGAAAGAGGACGGGCAATTATCGGCAAAGCAAGTATTATCTCTACGATTGTATTTATTATCCTTGTCAATGTTTTTGCGAAACTTTCTATGCGAACACCTATGGATTTTTATAGTATGGCTAACGGTGTACAATGGATATATAATATTGTATTAACGATACAAGTTGTTGCAATCTTGATATATAAGAAGATTGAATGATGGATATTTTTCGTGCTTGTTTTCCTTGTAAAAAAACAGGCACGATTTTTTAATACAAATAGTAAGAAATACTTTACAATTAGATTGAAAAAAATTATAATAAAAGAGGGAGATAACTTCCAACAATCTTGAAAGGAGTTGCTATTATGGCAGACAAACATTTAACAGAAAATTTAAAAGGAAATTATTTTTCAAGTGAAAGAAAAGACATGAAGTTTTTAAAAGGCTTTACTTTAGTTGCTTTACTTCCTCTTTGGTCTGGATATGCCTTTGCCCTTTATAATGGGGATAGTAACAATTTATCAAACTACTCTTTATTGATTTTAGCATTTTCTCTGATAAATTTTAATGCTATATGCGGAGTAGAAAAAATAGAAAATAAAGTCTTGAATTTGATTGCTAAGTTGGACGGTGTTCTATTTTTTGTTTGGGCATTCGTAACTATTATTCAATTGCTCTTAAAATAAATAGAAAAGGTGTAATACGAGAAAGTGCTGTGAGGAGGGCTTGTACTATGGAAAGTCTTAAACATAATTCCATCAGATTTCAGTTGTAATACATCTCGGATAATCGCCAATGCGTCCGTAGTAGGAAAGCGGACACGAAAGTAATCAATCAACAGAAATAGTGGTTCTTGCGGATTGAAACGCTCAATCTGTTTTTGTATTATTTGTTTTAGTTCATCAGAGGGAACAACAATGCCGTTCTCTATTTGATTAAAATATGTACGACTGATACCACAGGCAACGGCAAATCTTCTTTGAGATACCCCATATTCATTGCGTTTATGTTTTAATTCTTCGTAAGCGCTTAATTTTCAGGTATTACCAGAAAAATATCCGACTACTTTTCAGCAGTCGGAGTACCTTGACAATTCACATATAATTGATTATTCGTTGGAGTTTTCTACCAGTCGTTTGAGTTCTGCCTTGACATCTTCATTCCATGGAGCCAGCTGATCCAGCTCCTCGTCACTCATACTATCATTAGGCTGTTTCTCAAGTAGATAAGTCAGATAGTGATAGACGTTTACTCCATTTGCCTTTGCCATTTCTACCATAGTATAAACAATGGCACTGGCCTGTGCACCGTTCGGAGTATCACAGAACAGCCAGTTTTTACGGCCTACTGTAAAGGGGCGGATCGCATTCTCACTGAGATTATTAGAAAAACTACATCTGCCATCTTCCAGATAGGTCATAAGATAGGAGCGGCGGTTTTGGATATAGGTGACTGCCTTATCCATCCGGGATCCCCGGGTAGGTTTCTGCATGTCAAGCCACGACAAAAAGCCCTCAATGACAGGCACTTCTTTTTCAAGGCGTGCTTTTTTGAGAGAATCGAAGGTTGTACTTTTTGCCTTGATCGTTTCTTCCAGACGGAAGAGACGGTCGATATACAGGATACCCTGCACAGCAGGCTGGCCGTAATCCAGGTTTTTCCCTTTCGGGACTGCATCCACCAGGTACCTGCGTATATGTGCCCAACAGGCAGTACGTTTTGCATCCGGCACTTTGTTGTACCCGCTATACCCATCGCACATCAGGTAGCCTTTGAATCCCTGCAGGAATTCAACCGCGTTATCCCCGGCGCGGGTTTCCGAGTATTTATAGAGGATGATTGGTACACCACCATCTTCCCCGCTGCGGAAAAGCCACATATAGGATTTCGACTGGGCCCGGCGCCCCGGTTCATGCAGTACCTGCAGGGGCGTTTCGTCTGCCATTGCGAATTCCCGCTCCAGCAGTTTCCGGCGGAAGTATTCATACACAATGTCATTAACTTAAGAGATTGTTGCTTGTTAAACAGGCAATGATCTCTCTGATACCTACTTGATATTTTCTAAAATATTACTTGACAAATACTCCTCAATATGCGGCGTTATTACTGATCAATCAGTAATAACGCCCTTTGATTAGGCACTGTTATTTTTAATTACTTAATCAAAGGAGTATTTATTTATGAACTATTCAGATTCTATCAAAGCTATTTTACTTGCTGCTATCAATGATCTTTCCAAAACACCCGAAAAATATGCTGTCAAACCCGGAGTTGATTTTATCAGAAACAGAAAACTCGGTTTTAAAGATTATATGCTGATGTTTCTGACTATGGAAGCTGACTGTATCAGGGAAGAACTATACCGTTTTTTCGGACGTACTATCGATGCACCTTCCAAAGCGGCTTTTTACAGACAGCGTAAAAAGATCAGGGAAGATGCTTTTCGGAATCTTCTTCTTGCTTTTAACAGGAAACTTCCTAAAAAACTATATAACGGTAAATATGAATTCTGGGCCTGTGATGGTTCTTCCTGTGATATTTTTCTTAACTCTGAAGATAAGGATACCTATTTTGAACCAAATGGTAAATCTACCAGAGGATTTAACCAGATCCATATCAATGCTATGTTTTCTTTACTTGATAAGCGTTTTACTGATATTTTAGTCCAGCCTGCCCGAAAGCGGAATGAGTATTCTGCTTTTTGTTCCATGGTTGATTCTGCAGATATCCCTGAACACTCCAAAGTCATTTTCTTTGGGGACAGAGGTTATACTTCTTACAACAACTTTGCCCATGTGATTGAAAAGGGGCAGTACTTCCTTATCCGATGTAACGATAAAAGAGCTTCCGGAATGATGGGATACCCGGTTGATACCCTGCCAGCTTTTGATGAAGATATCTCTCTTATACTGACGAGGTCTAAAGCTGTAAGCAAATATTCCAGGCCTGAACTATTCTCTTCATACCGGTACATTTATCAGAATGCTCCGATGGATTATCTCAATGATCAAAGAACGGAATATGACCTTACTTTACGTTTGTTACGCGTACAGCTTGATGATGGCTCTTATGAAAACATTGCTACGAATCTTCCAGAAGAAGAGTTTAAAGCTGAAGATTTCAAAGCTCTTTATCATCTGAGATGGCAGGAGGAAAACTCTTTCCGGGATTTAAAATATTCCCTGTGTCTGAAAGCGTTTCACTCAAAAAAATATGATTATATTGTGCAGGAAGTATGGGCAAGAGTTATTCTATATAATTTCAGTTCCAGCATAATCATAAATGTAACTGTTGATCGGGAAGATCGTGCTTATGAATATCAGGCGAATTATTCATCCGCACTTAAAACATGCAGGGATTTCTTAAGGATTCACGATGGGATAACAAAGATAAATGTAGAAAGTCTGATCGCTCAAAATATTGAGCCGATCAGACCTGGAAGAACCTTTGCCCGCCAGCATAGGTTTAAACTTCCGATGAGTTTTTGTTATAGACATTAGCATTAACTCATATATTACTATATTTCATCTTTAGACAAATTTCAATGTTAAATATTGATTTTGTCTTTTTGTTATACCTAAATTTTAGTAAGACGTTGTATCTTGATCCATCAATATCCCATTTTTTATCATAATCAAATCCTTCTGCTGATATTTTCATCAATGCAGTATTGGCAAATTGCTTAAGTTAATGACATTGATTCATACATCGGACGAAAGAATGCATCTGAATTAAGGATAACCCAGTTTGCCATGGTTGCCCTTGTGATGGATGCACCATACTGTTTCCAGTCTTTTTCCTGACGGCAGTAGGGCAGGCTGTTGCAGAACTTCTGGTACATCACCCATGCAATTGTGCCAGCCGAAGCCATCCCATAGAGCAAATGCGGTTTTCCATCTTTTCCTTTTTTGATAACAGAAAGACCGCGTTTACTGCATTCCGGGCATTCATAGCTGACACTGTAGTATTCGATGACTTTCAGCTTTGCCGGGATAAAGACCAGTTCACGGCGTACAAACTCCTCACCGATCCTTTTCAGCGGGGCATTACAGGCCGGGCAGAACCTGTCCTTTTCCGGGATATCCAAATATTCCTTTTTTACAGGCAGACCCTTAAAACGTTCTGCATTTGTTGCGCGGGCGTTCCTCTTTTTTTCGGGAAGCAGTGCAGCCATCTCCTCGGCTTCAGCGGCCGCAGGATCCTGTTCCATTTCAGCTTCGTTGAAAAGGTTCAGCTGTCCCGGAAGATCGGCGGAACGTTTTTCGCTGGAAGTGCCAAAGAGTTTTTTACGGAGAAGTTCCACTTCTTCTTTCAGGTTATCACGCTCCTGTGTAAGGGCTTCCTCCCGTTTATTTCCGGCATCGACAGTTGCCTGAAGAGTTTTTATTAAATTTTTCAGCTCTGTGATCATATCTTTCAGCTCACGCAGCTGGATATCTTTGGAACTGTCTGCCACTGCTTTTTCCTCCTGCTTTTGATATCTCTATTATATCAGAAAACAGACAGTGCTGCCAGTACAACAGGAAAACAGTGCACCCTAAAAAATGCTGAACGTACAGGGAAAACAAGCGGTTTTATTACCTTGCACAGGATGTTTTGATCGCTTTCGGCTGCTCAATATCAATGCCTGACATCAGCCAGTCGAATTCCCTCCATGTGAGGTTCCGGACTTCTGATTTATTTCTTGGCCATCGGTAAGAACCCTGGGCTGTCAGTCTTTTGTAGATCATAACGATCCCGTCAGGTTCTTTTAAGATGGCTTTGATCCTGTCACATCTTCGGCCACAGAAAAGATAAAGTGCGTGGTCGATCTCCATGGAAAACTGATCCTGGATGATCGCACATAATCCATCAATAGATTTGCGCATATCTGTTCTGCCGCAGACGGTATAAATGGCATCGACATTTGAGATATCCGCTAACATAATGGCTCCTTCAGCGCATCCATCAGGATCTTCAGAAGGGAAGGATGAACGGTATTGCTCATCCGGATCATCAGTCCTCTGGCTTCGATCTCGATCGTATGTGGATTATCAAGGTACATGGAACTGTTATCTTTATCTGAAACCAGTTCTGCCGGAGGAGTTTCCGGCTCTATAGCGATCTGGACCACATCCTGTTTATGGGATGTAAGATCAAGGGTACTGGCTTTGTTAGCCGATTCTGGGATCTGACAGGCCTTTTTACGCAGGCGTGTGACCGCATTGTAAAAACAGCTGGGAGAGATCCCGTGTTCATTACACCATGCGGCATCAGTAAGCCCGCTCTGTCTGCACTGGATCACCAGTTCCATCCATTCATCCAGAGAACGCCCTGGGGCACGTTTACTGCTCATAATGAAACCTCCAAGTATAGTAATTGACCACTTCCTATCTACGAAGTGGAGTAAAAAACTATTTACTATCAATCATTATGAACTACAAAACGGCAAATGTATAGTTACCCAAGAATTAAGCGCTTACAATTCTTCAATAAAATTTTTATCATTCATTCTTTAATTCCTCCAATCAAAAAAGCAACTACCATTTACTGATAATTGCCTGTACTTAAATTTTTCCTAAAAGAAAAAGACAATCAATTTCTTATTTGAAATCAACTGTCTTTCCTATGTCTTATTCAATTTTTATGTGTTAAATGAGTGCTTTTTAGTTAACACCCTGTCAAAAGCGGTTTTACCTTGTAAATACAGCGTTTTCCGCTTTGTAATGTCTATTGTTTCTTGTTTTTTGTGCCCCCCTTGTTAGATAACGAGGGCTTAATCTTCGCTCGCCACAGGCTCGCTCACAGACGAAGTGAACCAGCCACTTGCAAGACATGGCAGAAAAATCTGAAAGATTTCCCTGCCACCGTGTCTGGATCACTCCGTCTTTAAAGTGGTAATATTATTAAACTAATTCTGAACAATTTCCTTATTATTTTTCTTTGCGTTTATATTCTAAAGGAATTTTTCTTTTTCTCATTTGATTTTCAAATAAAGAAAATTCTAAATTATCATAAAATGTAAAAATTCTTTTCCCCTCAATATATATTTTTAAAGAACCTTTCTTAGTATAAACTCCTTTGGTAATATCATTAAAATTATATGTCCTAGTAATCCCATAAAATGAACGGTATTTGATTATATCACCATCTACAATTACTCTCCAGATTGCACTATCTAATGTTAAAATAGCAAAAAATATGACAAAGACAGAAACTGATATTACTTCCGATATATCAAATTCAGTAAAAAACACCGTATAAAAAAGGCAAAATGAAAATAAAAACATACCTAACGAAAAAAAGGGAAAGAACATATTATCATTTTGTATAACATAGCTTTTTTCATCTTTATTTCCGTCTTCATTTTTCCGTTTTCTCTTTTCTAAGATACATAGTATTCCCCAGACAAATATCCATGGCAGTATCATGAGTAATAATGTGTTTTCTAATATCTTTTCCATATATCTCTCCACGTTTTCCAAAATTGATAAATATATTATAGCACTTACCTCATTTCAGTTCATTACTTTTCTGCTATCTGTCAGAATATTTTTTATCCCATGCCTTATCAAGAGTGCAAGCATTGCTTACGCAACAAGCTCTTGACAATTCATGCTCTAAAAAATGATAGATAATCAAGCAGAAAAAAGAACAAATTATGCTGTGTTACAGCAACAAAAAGACATCTCATATCTTGTATGAAATACCTTTTTTCTTTTTTATGCGATTTTTCTTTATCGTATCAAGGTTCTTTCAATCGTAGTAAATTAGTGGTAAATTTCTTTTGTATTTTCATTCCTATTACTTAAAGTACTTGTGTTTATGCAGATAATCAGATTTTTAATCTTTTTTTATATAAAAAGGCGTAATCATTTATAAGTAGTTATTTAAACTACCAGTTGGAAATATACCTGTATTTGTGTATATATGCTGGAGTAGTAATTTCCTTTGCTTTTTTGTGTAATACATTAAGTCTAATGGAAATTTTTCATTATTTTTCATTAAAATAACTATTTCCAAATCAATTCCAAGTGCACCATTTTTACCATGTGTATACTCTATATTTTTTTGTAACAATTCAAAAGAAAACCCATATTTGCTGATATTTTTTACATTCAATGTATTCTCTTTCCTTTGCATTTTACCATTTTCATGTTCTTTGGAAATTCGGCTAATAGTAATTATATCTGTATCATATTTTATCCAAGTATTAGGAAAAATTTTTAGTACTTTGTATAAGATTAGAATTATCAGTCCACTACTAAATATGAAAAGCAATTCAGCTCCTTTCGTATAATTTATAATACTATAAATTCCATATAGCATGATAAACATTCCAACACATAATCCCAGTACTGAAAGCTTAAGATATCCTTTAGCATATATTTTTTTCATATATGTCTCCTTTGTATTTTAATAGTTAGCCTTTTTATATCTTCCATAAATAATAATTTGTCATTATCTCTATGAAGACATTATATCATCAGAAAAGTGGGAAATCATTCATTTTTTTAATATTGAAAAAAAGACACTATATTTCAAGTGTCATTCTCTTATACATCAGTACTCTGCAAGCAGGTAAACACAGGTTATTTCTTAATATCCTTTTGTTTGGGAAACTCCCATTTCCCATCTAGACACCGCCTGTCTTGTTACTCCTACCATTTCAGCAAATTGTTCCTGAGAAAGCTTGTTATCTTGCCTTATCTTAAGAACTGCCTTTGCAATGTTTTGATTACTATCTTTTACTTTCCTCCTCCTTTTGTTTGATTGTATTATACAGTTGATATACCATTTGGACAAGCAATACAACTTTACATTTTCGCAATTAACTATTGCTTTTTGTTTTTTCATTTATATAAACTTCTTATTTCCATTTTTTCTGTAAATCGGCTTATATATGAAGCAGTCATTTTTAGAGCAAGTTTCGCAATGTAGCACAATAACCCCTTTCCGGGTTCTTGGCGACTTGCAACTTGATGGGGATTTCGTTTCCCCATACCCTCGACCACAATCACAGATATGTGTATTGGTTTCCATTTACATGGTCACAGTGCGATAATTTTTCATCACTTACTTTCCCAGCAGGCCGCAAAATTTGGATTTTCTTATGAAACCACTACCACGAAGAAAGGAAGTTATCAATGACAAGACCTAAGAAAGAGGAAACTCTTGCAAAAACTAAAGATGTGCATTTACGCATGAATGAAACTGAATATGATCTTCTTGCAGAAAGAGCCAAGGCTAACAGCATGACGGTTTCTGATTTTATCCGAAATGCCTTGGTCAACCAGAAAGTCATCATCAAATACGAAATTACCGCAGATGTTCCCGAAATAAAAAAACTTATTAGCGAGTTTGGTAAAATTGGCAGCAACCTAAATCAGATTGCCCGATATTTTAATCAGGGTGGAATCCTCTCTTCTGAAATGAGAAATGAAATCCGAAAGTCTCTCCGGGATATTTATGAAATGAAATATAAAGTGATGAAAATGGCAGGTGATTTTCGTGGCAGTAATTAAACATATCGCAAACAAAAACTCTGACTATGGAGAATCGGAACGGTATCTTATCTTCCAGCACAACGAGTATACACAAAAACCGATTCTTGATGAAGAAGGGCATATGATACTGAGAGAAGAATATTATCTGGACGGTCTGAACTGTGATCCATTCTCTTTTGCATCTGAATGTCAGGAACTGAACAGCTACTATCACAAGAACAAAAACTTCAATGAAATAAAATCCCATCACTATATCATCAGCTTCGCCCCAAAAGACAAGGATGAATGTGGATTGACCGGTGAACGTGCCCAGCAACTCGGATTAACTTTTGCAAAGAAAAACTTTCCCGGTCATCAGGCTTTAGTCTGTACTCATACCGACGGTCATAATGAAAGTGGAAACATCCATGTACACATCGTAATCAACAGTCTCCGTAAATATGACATACCACAAGAACCCTATATGGAATTTGACTGTGAAGCAAAAGCCGGATACAAGCACCATCTAAGCACAGCATACCTTACCCATTTAAAACAGGAAGTCATGGATATGTGCCAAAAAGAAGGGCTGCACCAAGTTGATCTGCTCACTCCTGCTGAAAGAAAAATCACCGAAAAAGAATACTGGGCACAACGCCGGGGACAGGAAAAATTAGATAAGCTGAATCAGGAAATGAAAGAAGATGGAATCACACCGAAAGAAACTCGTTACCAGACAGAGAAACAATTTCTGCGTGACGCTATTGATGATGCTGCAAGTACCGCCAGATCACCAGAGGAATTTTCAAAAATCCTTGATGAAAAATATCACATCATCTTCAAGATCAGTCGAAACCGCTACAGCTATCTTCATCCTGGCAGAAAAAAATATATCACTGGAAGGAATCTTGGAACCAGATACACAGAAGATTTTCTCTTGAAAGCATTTGAGGAAAACACAAAATCCCATAAAGAACAGAAAGAAGAAATTCTGGAACAGCAGTCTCCGAATACTTCCACAGATTTACCAACCGTTCCTTTCTCCGATACTTCTGCTATACCAGCACCGTTCATTTTCATAAAATCAGACCTCCGTCTTGTCATAGATCTGCAAACCTGTATTAAAGCACAGCAGAGCGAAGCCTATGCTCAAAAAGTAAAGCTCACCAATTTGAAGCAGATGGCTCAGACTGTTGCCTACATACAGGAACATGGCTATGATTCTCTTGATGATTTCCATGCAGCACTCGATCAGGCTTCATACCAGACCAGTGCTTCCAGAAAATCTTTAAAAGATACTGAACAGCAACTTAAAGATGTGAATGAGCAGATTCATTTTACCGGACAATATCTGGCATATAAAAATGTGTACGCCGATTATCGTAAAAGCCGAAACAAACAGAAATTTTCTGAAGAACACCGGGCTGAACTTTCCCTGTATGACACAGCCCTCCGAACACTCAAAGCAAAATCTGGCGGGAATAAATTACCTTCTATGAAAGCCCTCTATGCCGAAAAGGACCGGCTTATCGAATTGAGGGATAAGCAACGGGAAGTTTTTTCTAGCCACCGGGATTATGAACGGGAGCTTCGCACTGTGGCTGCGAATATTGACATGATTCTTGGAAAGAATTGCAAGCAGCAACTACAGGATAGAAAAGAGCCAAATTTATAGTTCATATTAAAAAGGGACAGATTACTCCTCTGTCCCTTATAATATGTCTCTATTTTTCTAACTGCTCATACCAATCTTCCGGAAACCCTATATGTCTCAATGATATATCATTCTCATATTCTTCTACAATAGCTTTTAATTCTATCAAGACTTTGTTGAGCCATTCTTTTTTGTCTGGATATAATAATTTTAATACAAGTATTTGTGAAAACAATTTTCTGTTTGGTGATGTTTCTAATTCCCTTGGCATTTTGGGTAATGCGGGAAATGACCAATAATACAGCCTTGAATAATGTGCGCAGCGGTTTCTCAAATCCGTGATACAGCGTAACCAGCTTTTTAAACAGGCCACTGATGTACCATATAATTCTTTTGCTAAATATTTCTGGTCACCAGACTGTAAATCTGCATAAAAGTAAGACAGCATTCCCATTGAAAAAAATTCAACAATAACCCATATAGGAAAATTTCCACCATACTTTTCTTTATGATGCTGAACTACTGATGTACTTTTATTTTCCTCTATACATACATTTAACAGTTTCACGAACTTTTCATGATTGTGCCTATCATTGTAAATAACCCCATCCATATATCCTAAAGCCCCATGAACATGTCCACTGTAATAAGCTAATTGCGTTCTTAAGTATAATTCAACTTTTTCTATATAATTAAATAATACACCACGCAATCTACTGTCAAATTCATAGATTCTTTGAATTCTGTGAAAGTTTATATTTGAAAAATACGTCCCATCCTTTTTCCTAAACGGAAGGAAATAAGCAGATAATCTATAATAATTCGCCTGTTTTAAAAATCCGATACATTCTGTATCATTATCTATAATAAAACCCTTTTCTTTAATAATTTCAACTTGTTGAGCAAAGGTTTTCGGTTTTTTCATTACCTGTACAGTTGCTTCATTATTTTTCAACTTTTCATTTTTAGTTTCACTTGTATTCACCATTATTTCTCCAAAAATAAAATGTCTCCCCATGGGACACATCACTTGCGTGAGAGGTGCGGGGAGTCCTGTTAATATTATGATATGATATTTGAGAGAAAAAATCAACCATTTTTTTATTTTATCATCAAAAATTCCGGCAAAATTTTTTTACTTCTTCTTTCTTTCCATCTCTTCTTCCATCGCCTTCTGTTGCTGTGGCTGTCCTTTGCCTTGACTGGCTATCTTCTTCTGATGATTATGAAGTCGTTTCAGTACCGATCTCCGTGGAGCGTTCTTATCCTTTTTCTTTGGAGTGTTGTTCATCAGTCCGTCAATCATATTATAGTTGGCTTCTTCTGCCATCTCTGCACTGCGAAGGTATTCTCCATTATCCATAACCTTCTGCCAGTTTGCCAGCTCTGGTTTCTTCTTTTGTGTTTCTCCGGATTGTGTCTGTCCGGTCTGGGCTTGTGCCTGCATTTCCTGTTGTTTCTTCTGTTCCTGTGCCTGCTCTGCCTGTTGCTGCATGAAGTTCTGGATGTTCCGTCTGGCTTCTTCATCAAAGCCATTGTAACAGTCATTCATGACTACGGCACCTTCCTCACTGAGAATCACATAGGCTGCTCTTGTTCCATACTCCTCATGTTCCATCAGAAACCATTTCTTCTCGTTCATCAGGATGTAATCCTGTGCAAGCCATGTTCCTTTCTTTCCTTCGATTTCGTACCCGGTTGTATCAATGGAAAGTCTGGTATCGGAAGAACTTTTGATTGTGAGAAATTCTGGAATGATGATAAAACCATCTTTATTGACATAGTAAGCTGTGGTTTTTCCATCATCGGTAATGACAATCACATCACTGCAACCGATGGAATGACCTTTGAAATTCTTCGGTCGCTGCTTCTGCAAGCGTGTTTTAATGTCAGCCGGAGTTTCCCCCGGCTGGATTCTTCCAATATACACCTGCTGATAGTTTTCTATCTGGACTGTTCTTCCTTCGCTTTTCAGTTTCTCGTAAGAACGGAAACGGACATCCCGGTACTCTGGGGTATCTTTTACCTGATATACTGCACACTGCCTTGTACTCATTCTTCTTCCTCCTCTTCCAGTTCCATTTTATATTCTTCCAGATCCATAAGAAAAACCTCATAGCCTTCATCACTCATGCAGAACAGTTTTCTTATAGTATTGCAGACAAGCCCGATCATATCTGCATCGCCTTTCAGAAAAGGAATGATATGGTCGATTGCCTCCATCGTGTCATTTCGGTTTCCTTTATCAAACATTGCAGTTACTAAACATTCATCTGCGTCAAAGTTCATTGCCATATCCATCATAATTCCACCTCTCCCTTCTTATGTGCCTTGGATTTCTCCGTTGCCTTGTTTTGCTCCTGTTCTTTTGCCCTTGCCTGAAAATCTTTTAAAGACTGCAGCACAGATTTCTTCACTTCACCTTTTGCTCTGCTTGCAGGTTCCGCCTTTTGTGGCTGGCTCTGACTTACAGATACCGGTTCCTGCTCTGCCCTTCTGTCTGCCGTAACCGCAGAAATTTTCTCTCCACTTCCTATTACTGTTTCTGCCGTATGTTCCGTTTCCTGCACCCTTCCATGCTTTTCATCCAGACACTTTTCCATATCTGTGATTGCTTTCTGCACCAGAGGGCTTTCTTTATAGTGAGGAATCATATCTATCAGCTCACGCCGTATCCGGTCTGCACTCATCAACTCATATTCTCCGGAATAATTTTCATCACCATCTTGCAGATCAAATCCGATTCCTTTAATCCCATGCAGTCTCTCTGCTGGGATACTCTCATATATTTTAATGGCTTCTTCTAAAGTGAGGTTGTTATGGTACTCTCCCATGACCGGAAACTCCATGCACTCTGCGACATAAAAACTGATCGTGGCTTCTGGCTGTTCCTGCTCCGGCTGTTTGTCAAAAATAGAAAATCGCTCTGTATCTTCCAGACGGGAAAGTAAAGAACGGGCAGTTATAACATCGCTGTCTATATCGGATTCCTCGGATACCTCAAGCAGCCAGTCCTTGATAGTTTCTGTTTTCTTATTCAAAATATCCTCCGTGAGTTTTTCCACCTGTTCTTCTCTATTTTCAACTGTATCGTTATACTCATAGGTATCAACGTCATAGCTAAAATTATCCAGGTCCACAGCGAGCTTTTTAATCTCCTGCTGGTCAAGATATTTTTCGGATTCTTTTATATACTCTGCCAGAGTGATTCGCTCCTCTGCAATCGGGTTAATATCCACCTTAATTCCTGCCATCGCTATACCAGATTCATTTAAGGCATTGAAAAAGCTATCTTCTCGAATATCACCTTTATAGGAAAGAACCACATCAAGGTCAGAATCTTCCCGGTAAAGGTCTTGTCTGCTTCTGGAACCATACACTCTTGCAGCAAGCAGCTCTACCTCCTGTTCCATTCCCATATCTTCTAATACTGCCTGTGCATGATACAAGACACCTCTTTCAACATCTGCCCTGCTCAGACTGTTTAATGCCAGTTCATTTCTTCCAATCTCAGAAGTCGCACGAAGTTCCCCCTCCTGCAATAAATCTTTAGAGTGCTGGATCGTCATTTCTTCAAATTCTTTATAATCCACTTTGACACATTCCATATCATCCATTCTTTCACTTTTAAGGATTTCATAAGCAGCTTCCTGAATAGATGCGTCTGGATTATCATAATCACCACCCTGGATTTCATGCAGATCAGAGTCATAAAAAATAAACGAATATCCTTCTTCTGTTGCCTGTATGGTCAGATACCCTTTACTCCTGGTAAACTGCATTGCGATTCCTTCATAGGTTTGCATTGCTTCTTCCCTGCGAAATCCTTCAAAAATACTTGCCGGGCAGTTCTTTTCTAATTGTATCCGCTGCATCTGTTCTTCCTGAACTTCTTCCACATCTGCCATCAGATCTTCGTAATCCACTACTTTTGCATCTTCCAGTGAGTACCCTTTATCTTCTAAAATATCACTGGCAGCTTCATCTACATAGATTGTCGGATTGTCATAGATTCCTCCATCATCCTCCTGATAATCTTCATTATAAAATGTATAGTCATAACCATCTTCTGCGGTCTGGATTGTAAAGTATTGTTTTCCAATCTGATATGCAATCTGTACCTCATTCCAGTCCAGCATGTTTTCCATTTTATTTACCACTTCATATATTTCTGGATTCAGCCACCCTCCGATCTGTTTATACGCATGGGTCAGCCGATCTATCCCGTTTTCACATCGGATAAAATCCATGCTTTCCTGCATCGTTTCCGTATTCTGGATACCAAGCACTTTTTTCTGATGATTTGGCAGACGTAAATATTCCTGCATCGCTTCATCCAGTGATTCATACCGGTTTACTTTTACTACACCCTCTGCATTTACATCTTCCATCACATAAAAATTATCAACGTAATGAATCTCTGGCATTTTTAACTTTATGCCTTCCGGCAGCTGCACCTCACTGACTGCATGAAAATTAAACCGGACATCCGTTCCAGATTCATTTTTTCCTGCCATCGTTTCTTCCCAGGTATCTTTCTGTACTGCCTGTATTTCTTCGATTGTAAGTGTCTGTCCACTCCGCAGGGTTACAACAGAATCTTTCGGGAATTCCGTCAAGTCATAAAGTGTTGTTCCATTTTCCTGCAAATATTCTGAAACTGCTTCCAATGCTCCTGCGTCAAACCCGTTCCATAAGTCCTCCGCTACAAGCTGTCCATTTTCTGCTACGATAATGCCTGCCACATCGGAGCCAAATTCATCCTGTTCCATTAAGAAAAACTTCTCCCCGGCATATTCCTTTTCATCAACCGTATGCCATGTTCCGTTATGTCCTTCTGCTTCATACCCTCTTGTCTCTGCCGTAATCGTCACTTCGTTTTCTCCTATCGCCTGTTCTATCCTCTGCATCCGGATCTCAGCTCTTGCCATGTCGATAAACCCATCTAAAACTGCCGGGTGGCTTTCGATCACATAATCCAGGTTCAGATTTCTGCCCCGGCTGATATTTTCCGGGACTTCGATATGCTCCGCCCAGTCTTTGTTCTGTCTGGAGAATCTTCCATCATGGGAAAGTTCCTGGATGGTATTTGCCATAACAAAATTCATACGTTCTTCCCCAAAGCGTTCCACGACTTCTTTTGCTGCATTCTGCTTTAAGTGCAGCCCGTCAAAATTCTCCCGGATAGCTTCTTCGATTGCTTTCTTGCAGTCCAGGTTTAACTTTCTCGAATCCAGATAAGCATCCACATCCCGTTCTCCCATTGCCTGTTCCAATGTTCCTTTATAAACTGGCGGATATGCCCTGACGGAATTATGTTCCAGTATGTTCATTCTCTGCTGGACAAACTCCGGAAGTTCCTGAAATCCAAAAGAATCTACATAATAGGCTGTAATCTCTGCACCCCTGTTTATCACGATCACATCACTTACCGATAAAGAATGACCACGGAAATCTTCCGGTCGGTCAATGTTAAAGCGTTCAAATATATTTTCTAACGTGATTGTTGGCATCCATGGTGCTGCATAAACCATCCGGTAATCCTTTCCGTCAATGGTATATCCCAGACTCTTTGCGGATTCCATTCCCATAAACTGATAAGTATGCTCATCCCCACTATCCATCTGATAAATGGCAAACCTTCCGCTTTCTCCATGCAGAAGAAGTGTCTCATCAATCTTTTCTGCACTCTGCTGTTCCAGTGCTTCCTGTTTTGTAGCAGATATTTCTCTTTCTTTCTGCACTTCCCATTCTGTTTCTGTGATTCCAAAGATACCGTCATATCCAAGAATTGCATCTTCTGTGTCTACAAGTGTTGATTCTGCCAGCTGTGGATTCTCTTGATTTCCATGTAACACATAAATTTCTGCCCCTCCACGGTACAATTCATATGCACGGTCTTTCGTAAGCGGAAGCATATGGTCTAACTGGATTCCTGCCTCGTGCATTTCTGTAAAACCAACCATGCCATCCGGGAAATTGTCAATCTGTGCCTGTATTTCATTCATAAGGCTTCTCGTATATTCACTTCCCGGTCTGCGGATTGCAGTCATCATACGGTTCACCAGTCCAAGCACTTCGTCTTTATCATCCATCTTATATGCAAAATTCACAATAAGATTTCTCTGGGAATCTGTGAAATCTCCCGTATTGGCAGCTTCTGCTGTTTCAATCAGACGGTGGGCATACTGCATGGCTGTTTCTTCTGCAATTTCCGGCTCTTTCGCTGGGAAGTTCGCCCTTGCTGCCTGGATCACTTCATACACCAGCTTTGAACCGGCTTCATCGTAAGATTCCCTCATATCCCATACCAGGTCATTCAGTCTTTCCACCTGTCCAGGGAAGGTTTCTGCATATTCATTTACAAATGCCTTTTCATTTTCCGAAAAAATATTTCTTGGAAACTCTGCTTTTTGCACCAGCATCTCTGCCTGATCTTTCGGAGAAAGGTCAGAAAAATAAGTAACGCCTGTGTCAGCATCATATTCCACATCATAAAAATCAATCGGATAGTTCTCTCCGTGCCCACTGCTGTCATAGAGTGGTGTGACGGCAGCACCTTTTTCTTCCAGAAAACTTTCCAGTGGTTTCTCATTTTCCTCTATCTCACCACTTTCCAGAAGGCGGACGTATTCCCCCACATTCTGCTCTAACTGTTCCCTGCTCATGTTTTCGATCAGATCATAAGTAAACTCGGAACCCATACTGCCTGAAAGATGCAGAATTAAATCTTCCTTATGAAAAGTATCCCGAACTGGTCTTTCCATTTCCAGCTCGTGCATCTGTGTCTCGATATTCTCAATGACTTCCGCAGACGTTTTCCGGATGGTATCCATAGATGCCCGGAGTGCTTTCATATCCTTGCTTTCACACCAGCTGGCAATATAGGTAAAAGAGTATTCGGAAGTATCCAGACCAAAGTGGTTGCAGACAATATAGGCAATACTTTCTGCTTCCACTTCTTTGGTTATCCGGTCTTTTAAAATCCCTTCCGCATCCATTACCTCCCGGTCATGCAGCAATGCATGGCTTACTTCGTGTACTCCGGTTTTCATGGTCTGGAGATTACTCATATCTTCCTGAATTGCGATATACTTTTCTGTCTGATGATAATACCCCTTTGCTTCCCCTTCTATTTCCATCATGCGGATTGGCACAGGGGAAATGTTCTGCAATGCTTCCATAAACGTGTCATAAAACTGTACACTCCCGGTAAGTTCCGGTACTTCCAACTCTACAATCGGCTCTCCCTCTGTCTGGCTGACATCAAATACCGTTGTCACACGAAACCTTGGAATGACCATCTCCACGATCTCTGTTTCCGGCTGACCGTCATCCCCGATCACCGGCTCTTTTGTTACAGGGTCAATCTTTTCAATCTCCTGTTTCTCACGGATGGGTGCCGGTGCGATGATCTGGATTCCTTTTTCCCCTCTCTTTACATGGCGGTTAAATTTCTTCTGCCACGCCTGATACCCTGCCACCAGAGTAGCCTCCGGTTTCTGCATGGTGATCAGAAGGGTGTTATTAAAACTGTAATTATGGAACTTGGACATGGTATTCAAATATTCCGTATATCGTTCCGAAGTAAAAATCTCCTTTACGCCCTGTTCCAGCCGTTCCGATATTTCCTTTAACTGTTTCTCTATATTATTTGCCATAAACAAACCCTCCATTTTATGTCCCCGCCAGAGAAAACTCTGACGGGAAATCTTTTATAACTCCTGTTCGTGTTTTTTCTTTGCAGTTTTCTGTACAGGTGGCTGTTCCGCTGTATTCTGCTGTGCCTTCTCCTGCTTTAAGCGTTCCAGAATAGATGGCTTATGGATTCTGTCTGCTGTTTCCGGAAGTTCTTTTTCTTCTACAGCATCCCTGCTATCTGTGCTACTTCCTTCTCTGCCAATATCCTCATCTGCCATAATCGTCTCATTGCCCTTTTCATCCATGTTCAGCAACGCATTTAACTCGGATAACCGTTCCATCTTTTCATTCAGCTCTGCTTCTTTCGGGAATGGTTTCTTTACCTCTTCCTGTGCAGTCGCAAGCTGCTGTTGTACGGTTTCCAATTTCTGCTCACTTTCCGTCAGCTTCCTGTCAATGGAAAAAAGGGTGTTATGGATACGCTGCATATTTCCTACCGGGTCTTTTCCGATCTCCAGCTTATAAGAACATTTCCCTTTGACCGTCAGTTCAAATGCATTGGAGAACATATTGTAGGAAGCAGATAACGTAAACCCATGATATTCCCCGACCTTTCCACCGGTGCTAACGGTTTTTAGTCCTGCACAGGCAGCGATCAATGCCTCGCCTGCTTCTTTCTTATCTTCATAAAGGACATTTCCTACTGTCATGGCAAACGTGTCATTATCCTGTAAATCCACGCTTTTTACTACCTGGGAATCTATCTGCATCCCGGCAATCCGCTCTTTCAATGCACTGATCTGTACCGGGAAATTCTTTGCAATATCGGATTCCAGACGGTAAATCTGACTGGTATGGTTTGCCTTTAAGAGTTTCAGTTTACTCACCTGCACATCCAGATCCATTTTTTCCTTAATGTACGGATTGCCTGTAGCAAGTGCCTTGATCTCTGCATAGGACAGTGCCGTATCATCCACATCTTCACAGGCCCTGACCGGGGATTTACTGGTCATGATCTGACTGATGAACTTCTGCTTATTCTCCAAAATCTGCCACATATACGCATCAAAAGTGTTCTCCGTCACATACCGGAATATCTTTACTTTGTCATTCTGGTTTCCCTGTCTTAAAATACGTCCTTCCTGCTGTTCCAGATCAGACGGCTTCCACGGACAGTCAAGGTGATGGAGGGCAATGAGCCTGTCCTGTACGTTTGTACCAGCACCGAGTTTTGGAGTGGAACCCATAAGGATTCTCACCTGCCCGGCCCGTACCTTTGCAAACAAATCTGCTTTCTTTGTCTCCGTGTTGTATTCATGGATAAACGCAATCTCTTCTTTCGGGATTCCCCTGGCAACCAGTTTGTTTCGGACATCATCATATACATTGAAAGTCCCATCCCCTTTTGGAGTAGACAAGTCACAGAAGATCAGCTGTGTTGTCCGATCTGCTTTTCCCTCGTCCCATACCTGAAAAGCATTTTCCACACAGGTATTGACCTTGCTTTTTTCTGCATCCGGAAGGAGTTCATTTAATAGCCTCTGATCCAATGCACATTTTCTTCCGTCATTGGTAATCTTGAGCATGTTGTCCACCGTTGGATTCACAAGACCGGCTCTTACTTCTTCCGCACGTTCCGAAAAGGCACTGACCATTTCCTGCTGTTCTTCACTTGGTTTTAAGACTTCATTGATAAACTCTGCTTCCGGTACAGGAAGATTCAGCATATCCGATGTCTGAATATCCGCAGCTTCCTTAAAAATGGAGATCAGCTCTGGAAGATTAAAAAAACGGGCAAACCGTGTTTTCGCACGATAGCCCGTTCCTTCCGGTGATAATTCGATTGCGGTTACTGTCTCCCCAAACGTTGCCGCCCAGGAATCAAAGTGTCCCATACCCATACGCATGAGTGTGTCATACTGGAGATAACGCATGATAGTGTAAAGCTCGGTCATACTATTTGATACAGGAGTACCTGTAGCAAAGGTGATTCCTCTGCCGCCTGTCAGTTCATCCATATACCGGCATTTCATAAACATATCCGAACTTTTCTGTGCATCCGTCTGTGAGATACCCGCCACATTCCGCATTTTTGTATACAAAAAAAGGTTCTTAAAACTATGGCTCTCATCCACAAACAGCCGGTCTACACCCAACTGCTCAAAAGTTACCACATCATCCTTTCTGGTCTGGTCATTGAGTTTCTTCATCCTCGCCTGCAGACTCTTCTTTGTTTTTTCCAACTGCTTGATGGTATAATTCTGCCCTGCCTGATGTGCCGCTTCTTCAATGGAAAACGTAAGATCTGCGATCTGATCTTCCAGCATGGCAATCTGCCGTTCTCTTGAAAGAGGGATTTTCTCAAACTGCGTATGGCCGATGATCACGGCATCATAATCCCCTGTCGCAATACGGGAACAGAACCGTTTTCGGTTTGCCGGCTCAAAGTCTTTCTTCGTTGCCACCAGGATATTTGCTCCCGGATAGAGACGTAGGAAATCACTGCCCCACTGCTCGGTCAGATGGTTTGGCACAACATAAAGATTCTTTTGTGAGAGTCCCAGCCGTTTTGATTCCATACCGGCTGCGATCATCTGGAACGTCTTTCCTGCTCCTACGCAATGAGCCAGTAACGTATTATTTCCATACAGCACATGAGCCACTGCGTTTTTCTGATGCGGCATCAAGGTGATCTCCGGGTTCATGCCGACAAACTGAATATGGCTTCCATCATATTCCCGTGGACGGATGCTGTTAAATCGTTCATTATAAATTTTACAGAGATCTTCCCGTCGGTGCAGGTCTTTAAATATCCACTCCTTAAATTCCTCTTTGATCAGCTCCTGCTTCTGCTGTGCCAGCATCGTTTCCTTCCGATTTAATTCCCGGTGTTCCCCATCGGCATCCTGTACCGTGTCATAAATCTTGGTATCTCTAAGGTTTAAGGCATCTTCCAAAAGGCGGTAGGCATTGGCTCTCTGTGTTCCATATGTGGAAGTAACAAGGGCATTTCCGTAGCTGTCCACATTTTTTCCCATAACATTCCACTGTCCGGTCACTTCGGCATACTGGACTTTGACCTTGCTCCCTACATAATATCTTGGTGTATGGAATGTTTCTGCCATGAACCGTGTAATGTAATCCTCGGAGATCCAGGTTGCCCCAAGTCTTGCTTCAATCTCTGATGCATCCAGATCTTTTGGCTGTACCTGCTCCAAATACTGCACATTCACCTGATATTCCGGGTGATCTTCTGCAAACTGTTTTGCGATCTGCAGTTTCTCCCTCACATTTCCAGAAAGATATTCATCCGACGGCTCCCATTTTTCACCGATCGGATTCTTAAAGATCACCCCTGCCAGTTCTTCTGTAAGCTCCTCTTCTGTTTTCCCTGAAAGCTGTGCCATATAGGAAAGGTCAACGCCTGCCCTCTCACCAATGCAAACCGCAAGTGCTTCACTGGCAGTATCCACGGAAGTTACCGTTTCTGCCCTGCGGATCGTCCTTTTGGTAAAAATATCCGCTTTCCGTTTCAGTTCTCCCTTATCATCCAGAAATTCCAGAGAAGTCAAAAGACAATAGCTGCTGTCCTGACTGAATGCCCTCTTATTGGCATTGCTGCTGATAAGACCATATTTTGCTGTAAAGATATCATATTCTTCATTGAGTTTTTCCTGCAGCTTTGTGATCTGCTCATCGCTTCCCTCTTCCATCTGACACCGGATCAGTTCATTCGTAACATCACGGATCTTCACCATCCCTTTGACACGTTCCGCTGTCATTGCCGGAAGCTCCATGCAGTTCATCACAGAATTTTCCCGGTAATAGACTTCCTCATTCACTACGGTAAAACTGAAATTCTTTACATCCGGGTCTGCCGGTATAAAGACAACATCCTCCTCCAGCTCTGTATCCGAAAGTTCCAGTTCCGTGATCGTGCCATGGATATTCTGGACAGCTTCTTTTAATTGTTCTTCTAAGGTAATTCCTTCTTTTGGTTTTACGGTCACTTCCTGCTTTCCATACTGGGTACTTTCTGTAGTAAACTCACCAAGCACCATTTCCGGATGCTCTGCAAAATAAGCATTGACTGAATAGCCTTCTGGTGTTTCCTTTAAATTTAACCATTCCGGTTCCTCAATGGATGCCCTGTCCCTTTTCTGGAAAAACAGAATATCAGAAACAACGCTGGTATTGGCATTTCTCTGGAACGCATTATTCGGTAATCGGATGGCTCCAAGCAGTTCTGCCCGGTTTGCGATATACTGTCTCACTGCCGGGTTCTGCTTATCCATCGTTCCACTGGAAGTTACCACTGCAACTACACCGCCCGGACGGACCAGATCAAGGGATTTTGCAATAAAATAATCATGGATCATAAAATGATGCCGGTCATATCTGCGGTCACTGACCTGATACGCCCCAAATGGAACATTGCCTATCACACAGTCAAAAAAGCTGTCCGGATAACTGGTTTCCTCAAATCCCTGTACTGCAATCTTGTTTTTCTGGTAAAGCTGTTTTGCGATTCTTCCCGAAACCGGGTCGAGTTCCACACCGTACATATTGGCTTTGCCCATACTCTCCGGGATCAGTCCCATAAAGTTACCGACACCACAGGACGGCTCCAGAATATTTCCCTGTTTCAGTCCCATATTTTCCAGTACTTCATACATACTTCGGATCACGGTCGGGGACGTATAAAAAGCATTTAAGGTCGATGCCCTTGCTGCACTGTATTCTTCCGGCGATAAAGTATTCTTTAATTCCAGATACTCATTCGCCCAGCTGCTGTTACTCTCCTCAAATGCCCGTGGGATACCACCCCAGCCAACATAACGGGATAAGATTTCCTGTTCTTCGGGTGTTGCCAGACGTTCTTCTTTCTCCAAAGTCTGTAACAAATGGATGGCTTCCATATTTGCTTTATACTTTGCTTTCGGACCGCCTGCTCCAAGGTCATTATCCTGAATCCGAAAGTTATGCGGTTCTGTTACAATCTTTTCTGCTTCCGGTTTCAAATATGGCTGGAATTCTCCTTCATATCCAAACAGTTCATTTTCTCCGGGAATATAATTGCGTCCGGTTTCCAGGCACCGGAACACATCGGCAGTTGGTGCATTGCTGACTGCATAAAACTCATCATACGAATATTTAGGGAAATCTTCTGTATGATAGGTCGACAGATGAAGTTCTGTATTGGAACGGGTCTGTGCAACCAGATCTTTTCCCTCTAGTCCTTCCGGCAATACCCCTACTGCTTCAAAGTGATACCCCTGATACTCAAAAACACCCTCATCCCAGGACTCTGCCAGTTCTTCTGCGGTTTTAGCTGTTGTCTCTTCTTCTGGTTCAGTTGGTTCCTGTCCCTCAGAATCTTTCGTTGTTTCCTGTTCCTGACTTTCCAGAATAGATTCTTCGGCAGTAACCTCTTCCTCTTCTATTTCCTCCACATCTGACATATCGACTACGGTCGGTTCTGCCACTGCCTTCGTATCCAAGAAATCAAACATGGTCATCTGGTGCCCTGACGGTTCTGTAAAGAATGGTTCTGCTTCTGGTGTCGGGAATATCGTATAGGTTCCTTCTGCATACTGATGAAGTTCCGAAAGAAGTTCTGTTTTTTGCTGATAGTTTGTCCCATACGCTTCAAAATCCAATGGAAGAGCTGCCAATGCTGCATCCATATTCTGTAACAGTTCTTCTGTCTGCTCTGGATTCTCTAAAACTGCCATCATTTCTTTTCTTGGTTTTTCCCAGAAGAAGTCCTCCGTAAATGGTCTGTCCATCTCTTCCGGAAGACGGTCATAAAAACGGAGTACCTTATTTGCCATCTGCTCCCGTTCATATTCCGGCATACGAGCATAATCTTCTGCCTGCAAGAACTGGTCATTCTTTATCAGATAAGCTACTCTATTTGCAACTTTATTCCAGGATAATAAAATTGACGTATATGGATTCCCATAAGCACCTCTTGCAAGAAATAATCCTTTTCCATCATAGTTTGCGTGTGAATCATCGGCACCAGACAGTGCATGACTGCTTCCACCGATCCCATACTGTTCCTTGATAAAACCTGTCCTCGATCTTTCATCTTCATGCAGCAGATAAAAGGAATACGTCCTAAGCCTGCCCTGCGAATACGCTCCACCTCCTGCAAGATAAGCATCAATCTCATCCTGTGTAATGAACATCGGATGTTCTTTCCAGGCAAAGCCATCCCTAGCCTGATAAGGAATCACCTCATCCGCAAACTTCTGAAACTGCTTTGAGATATTTATAGGATTATAATGATGGAAACGCATAATAGAATGATTTTCTTCATAGGCTTCTGCCAGTGCATCCAGTCTTTCATTCAGTTCCGAAAGCCACTGTGGATCTTCCAGCTTTTCTTCCAGATAATCCGTGATCTCCGGATAGATACTGTGAAGATGTGGTAAATCCTCCTCATCAAAAACAATCTCGGCTACCCCTTCTGCCATATCCCCTTTCATATAGGCAAGAGCCTGTGCATGTTCTTTTACTGCATTGTTTCTTGCTGCATCCAATACAGACTGCGGTGCATATTCACCCTGGTCTAAAAGCTGATGGATACGTCCGCTGACATCTTCCCATGATAAAAATGCCTTATCTAAAATCTGGTCTGTGACCGTATGCCCCACTACGATCTGCATCCCGGTTTCATCAAACCAGACCGAATATTCACTTCCATCAATCTGAAAGCCTTTTCCACCTTTGCGGTATTCACGCTTCACAAACTCCGTATATTCCTCCGGGGCCTGTTCGCTCATAAAATTATAGATGATACGAAGTTGACTGCCCGCCCGGTTTCCTCCTGTCCGTAAAATATCATCGACAACGCTTTCTGGAATCGGGATTTCTCCGGCATAAAGGGCTGCTGCTCTTTCCTCGATCTGCCGTCTTTGTTCATTTGCAGTTGGATATTCGGGCAAAGATAAAGCAGAGGCAATTTCTTCCTCTGCTTTACTCAGTCCATCTTCTCTTGTATCTTCAACTAGCTGTATACCAATTCCGTCAAGATGCTCTCTTCCGCTGTTGCCATCAGTGCGTTCATATGTGCTGTCCAGGCCATCGGGTCTGCTTCCTTGTCCGGTGCCGGATGGTTCTTCAGCAATTTCTCCATCTGGCTGTCCATCCTCTCCTGTGCTGCCTTCTCGATTTCTGCCAGATGGCTGTTCAGCTTTCCTGTCAGGAACAGGCTCTGATACAAGCTGTTCTTGTGTTCCTTCAGGAATGTCCTCCGAAGCATCCCGTATTTCCCTATCGTCACTTCTTCCTCCTCGACGGTCAGGTTCGGAAACAGGTAATCCCCCTTGCGATGATATGTCAGTTCCATAGTCGGTTCCTCCTTCATTCTCGATATTTTCTTCTTTGTTGTTTTCTACGTCCTGATTTTTATTTTCACGCATTAACGTGTTAAAGTTATTATAATTCCTTTCATTGGAAATTTCAACCTCTTTTCTGGCTTCTTCCAGAGAAATTTTATGTACTGTCCTTCCAATGTCGATCAGAACACTCTCACTGATCTGACTTGCTGCATTTCCAAGAAAGGTCAGTACAGACAGCCGGTTATAATCCGTGATGTGCATAAAATCCTCTTCTTCCAGAAGCTCCATGGGTTCCAGTCCACACCGTCTGCAAAGCATATAATATATACTGTCCGTTGCAAGCTGGCGGAAATCACTGCGGATTGTAACTTCATCCAGATCTTCCAGATAGGTTCCTTCCGCTGCATATTCCAAGCCGTCCAGATATTCTTCCAGACTGTCTGCAACCATTTCCCTTGCAACCGCCATCAACGCATCCGATAAACTCCCGGTATCTTTTTCTTCCAGACCATACGCTTCTGCCAGATGGGTAAGGATCTCTTCCTGCTGATGTTCCTGCATCTGCCACAGGTAAGGGCTTCTTCCGCCTGCCACCATGTGCGTATCTGAAATATCAAACACATACCGGAGTCTGGTATTATGACCATTCTCGTCAAGCAGGGCGATTCCCCTAGCTCCCCGGTTTACCCAGCGGAACATTTTCTCATTCCACAGTTCCAGGGACGCACAGGCGGTTGCCTGTGGATGCTGTGCGTGGATCAGTAACTGGTCTGTAAAAGGATACCGGTATAGTCTCGCTGCGGTATCCATATAACCCATCCAGTCCCTTGGCGAACTGCTCACCAATGTCGCATGTTCCTGTGCCAGTTCCCGGATGTCCTGTAATTTCGACATACTGCCTACCTCCTTACCTTATTTCTTTTTCTTCTTTGGAAATTCCAGATGGAACCTTGGCTTTCCGTCCTCCAGTGTCAGTAAAAGATCTGCGTCAAACTTTATATCTTTTTTTCTGGAATACAGCCCTTTTACATGGGTGCAGGCTTTATCAAGAAGCTCCACTGCCATCTTTTTATCCAGTGTTTTCTCCATGCTTCCTAAGAAACGGTTTTCTTTCCAAAGGGCAAAATCACACTGCCTGTTGGAGCAGTAAAAATTCTGCTTTCCTTCGTAGACATCAGAGCCGCAGACCGGACACTTACCGATCACTTCCCTTGCTTTCTGGAACCTTCTCCTTTCCGTTTCCGGTATTTCCCTGCACACAGAAAGAATCTTACCGACTAAAGAAGTGATCTCACCCATAAACTGTGTATCGGTGATCTGCCCTTTTTCCATCATTAAAAGCTGATTTTCCCATTCGGCAGTCATTGCGGCAGATTTCAGATAAGCCGGCATGACATTCACCAGTTCCCTGCCCTCTGTGCTTGGCAAGATCTTCTTTCCTTTTCTGACTGCATAGCCGGAAGAAACCAGTTTTTCAATGATACCTGCCCTGGTTGCCGGAGTCCCCAGTCCTTTCTTCTCTGTCTCCGAATCAAAGTCTTTATTCCCTGCGGTTTCCATAGCGGCAAGGAGGGTATCTTCATTGAATGGTTTTGGCGGGGAAGTAAAATGCACTGTCTTTTCTGCCTTTACCGGAGAAAGCGTCATTCCTTCTTCATATCCATATGGAATGGAAGTTTCTTTTTCCGTTTCTTCTTCCGGCTTGGCTTTCACGCACTGGTTCTTAAAGGCATTCCCCGCCGCTTTAAATCCCATCTGCACCGGCACTTTTCCTCTGGCGGTAAAATCATGTCCCTGACATTTGACCGTAATATCCGTCTGCTCATACTGATACTCTTCCCCTGTTGCCTGCACCAGCTGCTGGCAGACCAGCATCATCAGGTTCTTTTTGTCCGCCGTCAGATCAGAGATTCCTTTTTCTACGGCTTCTTTTGTTGGAAGAATTGCATGATGGTCGGATACTTTTGCATTGTTAATCACTCTGGTGATGTTATGTCCCAGCTGTCCATAATCCAAGAACGGAAGTAAGACTGGCATTTTCCCTACCAGTTCCTCTACGGTATCCCTCATATCCTCCGTCACGAACTGGCTGTCCGTTCTTGGATAAGTGACCAGCTTTTCTTCATATAATTCCTGCAGCATATCCAGTGTTTTCTTTGCCGTATAGCCAAAGTAACGGTTTGCTTCCCTTTGCAGACTGGTCAGATCATAAAGTTTGGGAGGAAACGCTTTCTTTTGTTCCCTCTTTACCTGTGTAATCACTGCTTCCGAATCCATACATAAGGAAGCAAGGAGATCGGCTGCTTCCTCATTTGCAATATTTTCAGAAACTACCGTAAGCCTTCCGTCTGTCAGTACTACTTTATAAAAGGCTTCTTTCTGAAAATGCTCAATCTTATCCTGACGTTCCGCAAGCATGGCAAGCGTTGGCGTCTGCACCCTGCCCACAACCAGACGTTTAAAATAACAGGTCGTATATGCCCTGGTTCCGTTCATTCCGATCAGCCAGTCTGCCTGTGCCCTGCATACCGCAGCCATGCAGATATTCCGGTATTCCTCTGCTCCTTTCATTGTCTGAAAACCTGTCCGGATTGCCGTATCTTCCATGGAACTGATCCATAAACGCTTCACCGGTTTCCTGCATCCGGCAAGGTCATACACTCTCTGGAAGATCAGTTCCCCTTCTCTTCCTGCATCACAGCCATTTACCAGATAGTCCACATCTGCCCGGTTCATCAGGCTTTTTAACACATCAAACTGTTTCTTCTTATCTCTGGAAACTTTCAACTTCCAGACCTGCGGGAGAATCGGAAGGTCATCAAACTGCCATTTCTCATATTTCGGGTCATATTCCTCCGGCTGTGCATACTCTGCCAGATGCCCAAGGCACCAGCTGACAATACAGCTCTCCCCTTCTAAATATCCGTCCTTTTTTTTATAAGCTGACAGATTTTTGGCATAACTCTGTGCCACACTTGGTTTCTCTGCGATCACTAAAAATTTTGACATACGCTTTTTTTGTCCTTTCTGAAAAAAGGGCAGCCAAACTGCTCTGGCTGCCCCTGTCCTTATTTTGGTTGCTTCTTTGGAGATGGAAGTTTATTCTTCTTCCTCATCCTCTTCTTCATTTACATACGGTCCGTCAGAGAACTCCAGCTGTTCGCTTACATAGTCATCCTCTTTGCCACGTCCATGCTTTTTATAAACGGCGATACCTGCCACTCCAAGAATCGCTGCAAATACGATTGCTCCAAGTCCTTTTACATTCATTCCTGTCTTTTCTTCTTTCTTCACTTCGGTTTCCTCCTCTGCTACCGGGGTAGTTTCCGGTGTGGTTTCCGGGATCACTACGGTTGATTCTTCGGTTTCTTTGCTCTTTTCTGTCTCATCCAGAAATTCTGCCAGGTCATTCTCATCGACCAGGGACATCATATATACATTTTCTGTATTGCTGGAACGGTCAATGACCATGTAAAATGTATTTCCCTTCTTGGTCTGGATGGTAAGGAACTGTTTCGTATCATCATTTTCCTTATCATCCACCAGCTGGGCATTTCCCGGAGTAGAAAAAGCAGAATTATCCCCTTCCCCGGTGACCCTTCCGGTATCCTCTTTCTTCTCCGTATCTTCTGTTGATTCTGTTGCCGTTTCTTCTACTACCTGTGTCGTTGTCTCCTCTGCCGGTGGGTTTGCATTTGCATAAACCGTAGCAATGGATGTCCCGGAGATCATGGTGACTGCCATGGCAATCATAAGCAGTTTCTTTACCACTTTATTCCTCATCGTCTAAAACCTCTCTTTCTGTCATCTGACCAACAGGTGGTCTGTGAACTTCTGCGTTGTTTTCCTTTTTCTGCGGAGCTTTTGCATCCTCCACCGTGATACCACCGTCCTCATCCATCTGGATCGTAACGGTTCCTTTCTGAATCCCGTCAAGCAGGACAAGCAGGCTGCGGCTGTCCAGCTTCATGGAACGGAACGACTTAATGATCTCTATATCTTCCATCTGCTGTCTCAATGTATTCTGCCGCTTCAGGTGTTCCTGTAATTCAGCAATCTTATCCTCCGTTTTCTGAATATCATTCAGAAGTTTTTTTAATTTCATGTTCATCTGCCCTGTCACCTCCTTTAATGCAGACGACCAAACGCCATAAAATGTTCCTGCCAGTAAGCACTTGCAATGCTGGTATACTGGACAGGCTTGCCACAATGGATCATCATGTTATTGCCGACATAGATTCCCACATGGCTTGCTCCCGGTGTGTCATAGGTTCCCTGGAAGAAGATCAGATCTCCCGGTTTTGCCTCCGATGGAGATACCTGCGAACAGTGTGACCGCAGCTCATCTGCAGTACATCTTCCGACATTCCATCCATTTCCACAGTTATTGATAACCCAGCTCACAAAACCAGAACAGTCAAAACCACTTGGGGAATAACCGCCCCATACATATGGAACACCCAGATATTTTTCTGCTTCCTGTATCATTTTTGCAAACTGTGGATCAGATAAAGCATCTGCCGGTATGTCATAACCAAATCCACTGCTTCCGGTGGGTATGCTGTTTAGATCAAACAGATAATCACGGTTGCCGTAATATTTGTTATACGCATCGTAGCGTTCCTGTTCTTCCTCTGTCATACGGCTCCTTAACACGGCATCCAGGCTGTGGTTTGTCATCGTTACATCCAGGCGGTTCACTTCTTTTGTGGTCGTGACCTGCACTTCCTGGCTTCCATTACTGTCTGCTATGTAGGCTTCCCATGTCTGGTGTCCATGTGCGGATGCCGCCGCATGATTGTCATAGTAAACATCGAACTGTACCCCATATCTTGCAAACGCTCCAGTATCTTCTACTACATATTCCACACCGTTCATGACTACATGTGTTCCGATCGGCACAAATGGGTTCGCTGCATCCACGGCAATCGTATGGTTTGCTGTCGGCATCGCCCCACTGGCTGTCGGTCCGCCACTCCACTGCCCACAGCAGATCGGGCAGTTACAGTATCCACTCGTCACAACCTGTCCCAAGGATTCCCCTACCCGGACCGTCTTGGTTTCCGTAACCGTCTCTCTGGTAGAGTCTGTGGTGATCCCATACTGCTGTCGGAAGATTTCCTTAATCTCCTCTGCCACTTCCTCGTAAGTGAAGCCGCCATATTTTACCGTAAGATAAGAGATCAGCTGATATGGGTTATGACCGATCTCATCAATCTGATACCGGTATTCATCGTAATCCGGATGGGTGGATTCCATCTGGTTGATCTGTGTATTCAGTGCTTCTTCCAAGGCACGGTACGCATTTTCAGCGGCATAAATATCTTCATCCGTACTGGAATAGCTGGTAGAGATGATCGCTGAGGAAGCTCCCTGCAAGGATGCCGTACAGCTGGTAAAACTGGCTGCGATCAGCACAAAGATCAGGGCAAAGACTGCTACCGTGGCAAAAATTCCCCGGTTCTGTGCCATCACCATCTTGACCGCATCTTTCGCTTTTTCCGTAAACTTCTGTGCGGAAGTGATCGCTGCATCCTTTACTTTTTTACTCTGTCTGGCTGCCTGATACTGCTTCTGGTAACGCTTCTTCTGAAAGAGTTTCTGCAGGGCAGATTTCTTTTTCTTCTCTGCTTCTCTTTTCACTGCGTCCTTCGCTTCATTTCCATAGGCAGTCTCAAATACCAGCCTGCTCCTTTCTGCTTCATCCAGGACGCTTTCTTTTAATCTCCGGGATTCTTCCCTCCGCCCTTTCAGCCGTTCCCGCATGTAGATGGATTTCCTTGCAAGGCTTTCCCCGACAAGCTCTGCCCGGTGTGCCCCTTCCACTGCCGCATTTTCATCCTCTTCTTCGTGCGTTTTCCAGTGTGCTGCTGTGACTGCCGCATCTTTGACTGCCGATGCCGGATTCCGGATACCGATCCCGGCACCATGTACCATGCCGTCACCCTCATCACCAAAAGACAGACGGGAAACTTTTTTCCGCTGTTCCTTCAGCACCCGTTCCCTTTTGGACTTGCCTTTGATCTCCTCGTGGAACTTATCCAGGGAATCTTCCATCACTTCGGAAGTTTCCCGGTAACGGGCAGATTCTCTTTTGGCTGCTTTTTCTTCTCTGGAAGTCTCCTTTTCCTTCCTTCTTTCCTTTGCAGCATAATCCCTGACCATCTTTTTCTTCCGAAGATCCCGGCTGTCTGCAACTGTCTCCAGATATGCCCATTCCCCTCTTGGCTGTCCACGGATACTCTCTGTGCGAAAGGCAGATTTGGGATTTTCTCCATTTTCAACGGAAATATCTCCCTCTATTTCTACCTCTTCATCCATATCTGAGTTTATATCCTGGTCGGATACATGTTCCCTGCTATATCTGGGTTTTCTGGAACTCTGCTCCGGCTGCTCCATCTCCCGTTCTTCTTTAAGCCGTTCATGTCTGCGTTTACTAAAATCCAGTTCCTCTTTCTTCTCACTGCGGGAAATCTCGGTATCCGTATCCCGTCCGGTGATCCTTTTTTCTTCCTTGTTCCGGAGGTTTTCTTCCCGCAGACCATCCCGGCTCATCTTCTGGACGGTTTTATCTCTCGCCTTATACTCATGCTCCTGCAACTTTGACCATCCCCTTTACTGTTTTATACCGGTTATTCTGTCTTATCCTGATAGTCCTCCCATTTTTCCAACACTTCATCTGCCATCCCTGCAATGGAATCCGTCAGCTTGTCTGTCATTCGCTCACTTAAAGTCCCCCTTACAGCCAGACAAGATACAATTCCCGTAAAGTCAATCAGTTCTGCCAGATAGATAAGGTCATCCACCATCTCATCAGCCGTTACTTTTTCCTTTCTGTCCTTTTCCATTTTCAAAATCTCCTTTTCATTGTCTTCACAGATTCTTTCTGCAAATATGCAGCAAGGTTCACCACTGCATCTCTCCATGTTTCTGTAATCTTCCATCTTGTAATCCTCCATTATTTCCGGGCAGAAAAATTGCCGGAAGTATTCCTCCGGCTCATCCTCTACTCTGTTTTATTTTGTTTCTGTTATTTTTTAATCGTCCCGTTCTCCAATACCAAGTTTCTTCCGTTTCTCCACCTCGTCCGGCTTGGAAGTCATCAGGGCATACAGCATCAGGGAATTATCAAACTTATCCTTGAATGGGATAATGGTACTGCCATAAAAGACCAGTCCCTCACCTTCCCCGCTGTTCGTTACATAAGAAAGCTGGTGTGGGGAAATGTTGAGCTGCTTTGCAAGGATCTGTCTGTCACCGGATGCCTGGTTGAGCATCAGGATAAAGTCAGAGTTTTCAAAGATGTTCTCAATCTCCCGGCTGGCTAACAGGTCTTTTACGTTCTGTGTGATACCCGTCGGGATACCACCCCATTTACGGAATCGCTTCCAGATCTCCACGCTGTATGCTGCTGTCTGCTCCTCTTTTAAGAGCAGATGGAACTCATCAATGTAATATCTGGTACTCTTATTCGCAGAACGGTTGATCGTTACCCTGTTCCACACCTGGTCCTGTACGATCAGCATCCCCAGTTTTTTCAGCTGTTTTCCCAGATCCTTAATGTCAAAACATACGATACGGTTACTCAGTTCCACGTTGGTTCTATGGTTAAACACTTTTAAGGAACCATTGACGTAAATCTCCAGTGCCGTTGCCAGACGCTGTGCTTCCTGCTCTTTCTGATTACGCAGAAGATTATATAAATCCTCTAAGATCGGCATTTTTTCCGGTACCGGGTCTGAAAGGAACTCCTGATAGACCAGCCTTACGCATCGGTCAATGACGGTCTTTTCAACCGGCTCCAGTCCGTTCTTTCCGCCTACTACCAGCTCACAAAGAGACAGGATGAAGTCCGATTTTAAGGAAAGCGGGTCATCATCGTCAGCGTAATCCAGGTTAATATCCATCGGATTGATATAATCGTGGCTGGTCGGGGAAATACGGATCACCTGTCCATGAAATGCCCGGACTAACGGATAATATTCCCCTTCCGGGTCACAGACGATAATGTCATCTTTCGTCACGATAAATGCGTTTGCAATCTCTCGTTTTGCCGCAAACGACTTACCGGAACCCGGTGTACCAAGAATCAGTCCATTCGGGTTCTTCAGTTTCTTCCTGTCTGCCATGATAAGGTTATTGGACAGGGCATTTAATCCATAATAAATAGATTCCCCAGCCATAAATAATTCCTGTGTGGTAAACGGGACAAAGATTGCCGTGGATGTCGTTGTCAGTGCCCGCTTGATCGGTACAAAATTCATCGCAAGCGGCAGGCAGCTCATCAGTCCCGGCTCCTGCTGGTAATCCAGCCGTTTCAATGCACAGTTATATTTCTGTGCGATACCGGCAGTCTGGAACACCACATTTTCCAGTTCCTGTCTGGTCGGTGCAGTATTTAAGAACAATGCTGTCACAAGGAACATTCGCTCATTTCTGGACTGCAGATCTTCCAGAAGCCTTTTTGCTTCCCCACCGTATGTATTTAAATCCGAAGGGATAATGTCCATGTCATAGCCTGCCCGGACTGCTTTTTTCTGTTCCTCGATCTTCATACGGTTAATATCCGTCACCTTGCTTTTTACCAGTTTGATCGCCTTCATCTGGTCGATGGACTGGATATGGAAATTCACCATCAGGTTGCTGTCCATCTCCAGAAACTCTGCCAGCATCTTGTCGGTAAGTTCCGGTGCAAGGATCTGTAAATAGGAAACAGCTCCCATCGTGCCGCCCATCTCAAAATCTTTTCCATTCTTAAATACAAAACTGGTCGGTGCGACATAATCCTTGGTGCTAAGCCCTGTCCGAAGCACATCGTCATAAGAGAAATGGAACGGAACTTTGCTGTCCTGGTTAAAAGTTTCATACATGATCCGTAACCGTTCCTCCCCATTCAGCGGATAGGCAGATACCCCAAGGATCTTAAAGTTATTCAGAATATCCGACTCGATACGTTCCAGTTTTGGTCGTGCTTCCCGGATATTCTCCGCTTCAATCCCGAATGTGATATATTTGGTACGCATCAGCCCGTTATTTCCTTTTGCCAGCTGGTTATTGAGCATCTGGGCAAACTCCATACGCAAGTCATCAAATTCATCCTCCTGCGGATTGATATGGATGACCTTCTCATACTCCGCCATGTTGCTGTGCTGGTTGATAAAGGACAACTGAAAATGAATCGTGCTGTCAAAGTAATTCAGGAAATCACACCAGTTTTCAAAGATGGCGTTCTTATCTTCATTCTGTGCCAGCTGATAGTTGATGTCATAAAAACGGATCGTCTTGGAATAAAACTTGTCCTGCACCCGGCAGATACCGTCCCTTCCCATCTCATGGTATGGAATCGACTGCTGTGCAGTGATCCTCTTATCTCTGGCACTATCGGGTGTTTTCTTTCCTGTCCCACTGCTTTTCGTTCCAGAAACTGCTTTTCCTGCCGGACGCTGCCCCGGCGGTGCTGCGGCAGGTCTGTTCTTTTTCTTCTTCGCGTTTTTCTTTGCGTCACGCACTGCCTGCTTTTCTGCTCTGGCTGCCAGTTTTGCTTCCTTTTTCGCATTTTTCTTATCCGCTTTTTCATGTTCCTTATGCAGTTTTTTTTCATATTTCTGTGCCCTTTTGAGGGCCTTCTTTTCCCTGCGTGTTAGTTTCCGGTTCGGTCTGCGGACACCTCTTTGGCGTTCCAGTGCTTCATATCCTGTCACCATCGGCTCATCGTGCAGCCTGCCGCTTACTGGTTTTCTTTTCATTTCGGGGACTGGAAGTTCTTCTCCATCCTCCTCATCCAGCCAGTAATCATCCGGATATAATTCGTCCATGCTCTGTGGCGGCTGTCTATCGTTTTTTCTTTTTAACACCCTTCGTTCCCCCTTTCTTCTTTCTGACCACGGTATACTTTTTCTCATACATATTTTCCATCTGGTATTTGCGTACCGGAGGACGGATAAATTTTACGGTGATCATATTTTTTAAGATCTTTTCTAACGGGAGTCCATCCTTCTCATACATGGCAAACAAAAATGCCGGAAGCATCAGAAGGCACATCCCGGTCGCTGCGTTACTGGAACCAATAATTCCCCTGCTTAAGAAATAAAACGGAAGCCCTACCGCCGCCGCAATCCCAAAGCAGATCAGCTGCCGTTTCGTCAGATTGAAAATGATCTTATTCTTGACCTTGGTTAAGTCTTTAGGCACAGATACAAATGCCATTGCCAGTTCCTCCTTTCTTAATGGGCGTTAAAGATACTGCGGGCGAAGTTTCCTGTTTTCATCAGACTGAAACACAGGATCACCGTGTATGCCATCACGCCGAACAATGCAGAATGTATGTTATCTGACATCTGGATGTTTGCGACCAGGACCGCATAGATTCCCACGCAGACCATCATAAAAAATCCCTGGAATGCCAGTGCAAACAATCCACGAAGATAGTTGTTACCGATCTGCCCCCATTCCCGGTTGGACATGGTTGCGAACGGGATCGCTCCAACGGACGAATAGAGATAAATCTCAATCATACGTCCATACAAAATCACTGTAATAAAGACTGAGATAATCTTCATACACAGGCTTACAAGCATCGTTTCCAGTGCCAGTATGACAAGTTCACCGATCTCCATAGATTCCATCGCCGTCTCCATCGTGGAGATCATCGTATCTATATTGATCGCTGTATCAGAACTGATAACCCCAGCTGCCCGGCTGACTACGGACTGCCCGACATCAAATACCGCCATCGTGATCGTAAAGGTATGGCTGACGATCCAGACTGCCACCCACATCTTGAAAAAGTATTTAAAGAACATCCAGGTGTCGATGTCGTGCATGTTGTTCTTTTCCGTCAACATGGAGATCAGCTCATAACAAAGTACAAATGTGATAATCATACCGGCAATCGGTACAATGACCGACTCGGAAAGATTCTGTATCATGCTGTAAATGCTGCCATTCCAGCCCTGCGGTGTCTGCCCAACCTGAGCAGCAATCTGACCGGTCTTTTCATTGACATCGGTATACATTGTTGTCAGGTTGGAACTTACCATGCCTGTCAGAAGATTCCTCATCCATTCTTCAATCGCTTCAAATATCCGATCCATGAGTCATCTCCCTCCTGCTTCTCTCAGCTGAACAATCCGGACAGTAACGGTACCAGCTGGGTGCCGATCAGAACGACACCGCCTCCTGCCATCAGCTGCTTGATCCCCTGGGACTTTGCACCTGGGTTGTCGTTTCCATATCCTTCTAACAGGTTGATAACACCCCATACTGCAAGTCCGGCTCCAATCGCCACCACAAGTGTCTGTAAAATATTGATTGCCTGATTAAAAAACGCCATATTCGTTGTCTCCTTTCAAATCTCTGTATTTCTCTGGTTTCTATCTTTAAGAAGTCTTTTCCGGCTCTGCCCTTACGGGCGGCCTTTCATGATCTCTCAAATCCATCACCTCCCAAAAGGGTAAAGAAAAAAGAGCTATGTGTCTGAATCTTTCACATGCTCTGCTTCCTTGTTTTCTGTATTTAATTCTTCTGCCAGACTCTCTTCCGAAAACTCATACAGGTCAAATTCCTGTGTCCTCGTCAGTTTCACTTCCATCCGATGCCGCATATACGCTTCCACATCAAACTCATTTTTCTTATCGTAGTCTGACAGCTCCTTATACCGTTTGTGTCTGGTAATATCGAACTTGTCACTGAAAAATGGTCTTACACCCCGAAGCTGCAAGATACATTTGCTGCCATCCATGACCGCAAGTTCGTCCCGGCTCATCAATTCCTTTCCTGTTTTCTGATAGTTCATCCCGTAAGAACGGCTCTGTCCACGGGTGTCCGAAGTGTTATATAAATCAATCGTTTCTTTTCCCAGCGTCTCGGAAATCTCCTTTAAGGTCGAACTTTCCTTACCGCCAAGGAATAACATCGTATCGCAGTTGCCTAGGATTGTCTCAGCTGCATCTTTGTAGATCGTCTTTAACTGGGACTGCGACTGGAGGATAATGGATGCAGAGATTTCCCTGCTACGGATGGTTGCGATCAGCTTGTCAAACTTTGGAATCTGACCGATATTTGCGAACTCGTCACAGAGGATTCTGACGTGATATGGCAGTCTGCCATGATGTACATCGTCCGCCCTGTCACATAACAGGTTGAATAACTGGCTGTACATCATCGCCACAACAAAGTTAAAGGTATCATCCGTATCGGAAATGATAATAAACAGTGCTGTCCTCTGGTCACCTACCATATCCAGTTCCATCTCATCATAGCTCATGATCTCACGAAGCTCTGCAATGTCGAACGGTGCAAGCCTTGCACCACAGGAAATCAAAATACTCTTTGCTGTCTTTCCTGCCGCCAGCTTATATTTCTTATACTGACGTACTGCAAAATGCTCCGGTTCTTCCTTTTCCAGTTCCTCAAACAGCATATCTACTGCATTTTTAAATGTCTCATCATCTTCCCTTGTTTCGGAAGCGTTGATAAACTCAAGCAGGGTCGCAAAGTTCTGTTCTTCTTCCGGTGCTTCATACCAGATATAGCCGATCAGGGCACAGTACAGAAGTCTCTCTGCTTTCGTCCAGAAATCCTCACTGGACTTCTCGCCTTCCCCTTTCGTGTTCACCATGATCGTATTTACCAGTTTCAAAATATCCTTTTCTGAATGGATATAGTGGAAGGGGTTATAGTGCATACTCTTGGAAAAATTGATCGTATTCAATACTTTCACTTTATATCCATGCCGTACCAGCATCTTTCCGCACTCAATGATGATCGTCCCTTTCGGGTCCGTGACCACATAACTGATGTATTTTCCCATCTGCATCAAGTTGGGCTTTACATAAAAACGTGTCTTTCCTGAGCCAGATCCGCCAATCACGATCACGTTCTTGTTCCTCGCAAATTTCGGATTCTTTGGTCTGCCATTCATGGTCAGCCGTTCCGTCATAGTCAGCAGGATATTGTTCTCAAATACCGGGTCGATAAAGGGTGCAATGTCTTTTGCCGTCCCCCATCTTGCCGAACCATACTCCACTCCCTGCCGGAACTTTTTGGCATTTTTCCCTTTCATATAGACCAAGAGCTTCACCGCCACGGCTCCTGTAATCCCAACCAGCAATTCATTTTTATGCATACTTGGAAGAATCCTGCTGAATGCCATCTGGAAATTTAAGACCAGTACCATCAGTCTTTCTATCATAGAATCACCCACACAGTATTGATATAACCATGCCAGCTTATTTCCCACATAAAAGATTACGATATACGGAAGATTCATCAGAACAATCCGAAGCAGCTTATGTACATCCACCGGCGGTAACCTCTCCAGGTATCCTTTTCCTACACCAAGCAATTTCTGTAATCTGCTCATAATGACGGCTCCTTCTCCTTTCCTTTTGTTTTCTCCAGTTCTCTGTGCTTTGCAAGCGATTTGGTGATTGCCTGCTGTAACTTCTTCCTCACGGATGGTTTTTTGTCCTTATTGAGAGACTTGCCCGTGTATTCCTTAAAAGCGGCAGTCATCACATCGGCATCCCTTGCCTTAAAGAACACATAGTATCTTGGCGGGTCAGCAGTCACATCTTTTTTCAGACTGAAATCAATGCTGTACTTCTTTGCTACCTGTTCAAAAGACTTGATGTTTCCATCTGTGATCTCAATGTTGGACAGCTGTACATTCTGCTTCATCAGCTTATCAAGGCTCTGTTTTCCCTTGTAGGTCTTATCCTCCTTTTCCTTCTGGGACTGTTTCTGGTTCGTTTTCTGTCCCTGCTGCTTTTTCTCCTGCTCCATCTTTGCAAGAGCCTTTACCATGGCAGATTTCAGCAGGTTGGCAGTGACCTTGCCACAGCGGATACAAAGTGAGACTGTTTTCTCATTCACTTCATCCTGCAATCACACCACGCCCTTTCTTCTCTCACTGCTGTCTTATCCTTATTTATCACATTGCTGCTCCTTTCCTCTCTTTTCTGCCAGTTTCATATATTCTTTTTCTGATTCCGCCCCCACTTTGATACAGCACCAAAGGACAAATCCATATACCAGAAATACTGCAGCTGCAGCAACGATCAATACTGTTTTTGTCATCTTCTTTTCTCCCTTCACTTCTCTTGAAATTTTATAAGAGGGCATCTATGAATCCTGTGTCCATAAATGCCCTCATCCATTACTAAGAAATCTTATGCTTTCTTATTTCTTCTTTTTGCGAAGAATCACTGTTCCACCAAGACCAGCCATTCCAGCCCCTGCAAGCAGAATCCAGAACAGAATCGGAGTATTATCTCCTGTCTTTGGTGAAGTCGATTTCTTTGTTTCTTCTGTGGTTTTCGTCTCCGGTGTTGATGTGGTTTCTGGTGTTTCCGTCGGTGTCTCTGTTGGAGTTTCCTCCGGTTTCGCCTCATCCTTCATCACAATCTGCTGGATTTCTCCAGTATCTTTGACCGTAAACTTCACATCTTCTGCAACCAGATAACCGTCTGGTGCAGTTTCTTCACGGAGGGTATATTTCCCGATTGGAAGCATCTCAATGTAGTGTGGTTTTTTCTCAGATGTCCAGCTTTCTACGGTCTTTCCATCTTTATCAAGGATCGTCAGTTTCGCTCCTGGCAGCTCCTTACCGGAAATATCGGTCTTGGAAATCTGCACTTTTGTCACATCATCCTTCATTTCCACTTTCTGTACTTCACCGGTATCTTCCACCGTAAAAGTGATGCTCTCTGCTGTCACATAACCGTCCGCAGGAAGTGTTTCTGTCATGGTGTACTTCTTGCCAGCGGTCAGTTCTTTGATGATATGTGGTTCTTTACCAGAAGTCCATTCATCCACAGTGTTTCCACTCTCATCTGTAACTTTCAGTTTTGCTCCCTCAATCTCCTTTCCGTCTGTCAGGGATGTTTTGGTAAACTCTACGGTTGTCGGCTCATCTTCAAAAGTAAACACATAAGACAGTGTTTCCTTATCTGCCCCACCATATTCAAAAGTAAATTCCTGTACCTGGTCTGTTGTCGCAAATCCCGGTGCCGGAGAAGTTTCTTTCACATAGTAGGTATAGCCAAGTGGCAGATCTGCCGTAAAGGTCAGTTTTCCTTCCTTATCCGTAGCCTGCTCCTCAATAACCGTATCCGCTTTCAAGATCACATCGCCCTTTGCATTGACAATATTTTCTTTATTGCACAGGGCAAATACAGCCCCTTCCAGTACACGGTCGGAATCTTTTTCTTTCTTTAGCACGTTCACTTCTGCCTTCTGACGTTTGTTCTGCCAGTCAGCGGAATAAGTAACAACTGCGGTATTCTGGTCACGGTAAGTCAAATCTACTTCACGAGTTTCTCCATCCAAGACATATCCACTTGCTGTCTCTTTCTCTTTGACATAGTATTTGCCAAGAGGAAGGTCTGTCAGTTTTGCCACGCCTGTTTCATCCGTCGTGATCGTTGCTACCAGTGCATCTTTCTTGTAGTAATCTTCACTCTCGCCATCCGCTGCTTTTATATCTTCTAAGGCATAAACCTCAAAAGTAACCTCTTTCAGGGAACCGGAAAGATATTCAAACAGATGCTTCATCCATCCGCCAATGGAATCCAGTGCAGATACTTTCTCCAGGAACTCACCTTTTTTATTGATGATAAGTGTTCCGGTTGGCACTGCATCTTTCATCTCTACCTTCTGGATCTCGGCAGTATCGTCCACAGTAAAAGAAACTTCTTCCGCCATCAGATAGCCATAAGGAGCCATTTCTTCACGAAGAGTATACGTCTCCCCGGCTGTGAGTCTTTCAATCAGATGTTCCTCACCCTTTACAGACTTCCATGTATCTACCACATTTCCATCCTTATCAAGCACCGTAAGCGTTGCCCCGGAAAGTTCCACGCCTGTCGTAATATCGGACTTCGTAAAGGTTACTTTTGTCGGCTGGTTCTTAAATACAGATTCCAGCTCTACCACTTTCACATCCTGTCCCTGATATTTGGCAGTCACTTCCAAAGTCTCAAAAGAAGAGACATACCCTGCCGGAGCTGCAAGTTCTTTGATATAGTAAGTACCAAATGGAAGGTCAACGTCAAATACTGCCCTTCCATCTTCCCCACTGACTGCTTTTCCAAGTAAGGTATCTGCCTTCACAATCACTTCTTCATGTGTCAGAATATCTTCTTTTGCATAGATGCCAAACTCTGCACCTGCCACAACCGTTTCTGTCTCTGCATCCTGTTTTACTACGGACACTTCCACTTTCTGACGGTCATTCTCAAAAGTTGCTGTCTGCTCGATGACTGGTGTTTTCTGGTCTTTGTATTCAAATGTTACTGTCTGTGCTTCTTCGTTTAACACAAAGCCCTCTGGTGCTGTCTTTTCAACAATCTTATAGGTTCCAAGTGGAAGGTCGGTGATCTGTGCCTTTCCATCCTTATCCGTGGTAACAGTTCCTACCAGTTCCCCGGAAGCATACTCCAGGATACGGTTTCCGTTATCATCTTTCTGGAAGTCTGCTGTATAAATATCTTCTGCAGCATACATCTCAAAGACTGCTCCCTCCAGAGTTTCTTTCTGATAAGTAAAGTCATCTTTATAACCATTTAAGACCTTACCCTGTTTTACGATGTTCAGTTCTCCCTTAACCGGATGATTCTCGTATGCAATCTCGATGATCACATCGCCGGAAGTTCCGTCCATCTGATATGCTGTATTGGAATCTACATTCACCTCATAGTAATTCTCATTGAGCGTATATCCATAAGGTGCGTTCACTTCCTCAATACGGTAATGTCCAATTTTCAGATTCTGTGGAAGGATTAAGTATCCCTGCTCATCTGTAAAATAAGATTTGTGTTTTACCGTCGTCGGATAGGTTGTTACCTGTTCCACATACTTTTCTGTATCCAGGTTAAAAATCTTAAACTCTGTATTCTTTTGAAGCACTGCTTTCTTTGTCTCATCGTCCTGTTTGATGATCTTCAGCTTTGCTTCAAACTCTTTGTCAAGCAGCACTCTCCATACCTGCGGTGTAGTCGGATGATTTTCCGTAATCTGCACGATGAAATCATTGACCGGAGTGTAATTATGTGGCGTGGTTGTTTCACGGACGATGTAAGTTCCATAAGGAAGTGCAATACTGCGGGCATACCCTTTCTCATCCGTAAAGATCTCTGTTGCACCATTTTCCCCTATCACTACCGGCTTGACAGAATCAAAGTCATAGCTGCCATCTTCTTTTACTGTCAGGGATGATACCAGATAAGCGGTAAATCCTGCACCTTTCAGTAAATCGGCATCTGTCTTTCCGTTGTTCGCTGCCTTGATAATCTCAAATGGCTGCTTCATCACCTGTTCCAGAGACAGACAGTCACGCTTCACTTCCGCTACAAGATCACCCTCGTAGTTGCAGACCAGATCATGTTCTTCTTCATCTGCCAGGTAACCCGTTGGCGGAGTAATCTCTTTTACATAGTAATTACCAAGGTATAATCCATCTACGGAAGCCTGTCCATTCTTATCTGTTGTGAGAGTGGCAACCTGCTCGCCTGCTTTGTAGATCACACCAGTTGCTCCATCCGGATGGACAATATCCTCACGGGCATACAGTCCATAGACTGCCTTTTCTAAAGTAGCATCTCCCTGTGGAACAGCCTTCTTTGTTTCTTTGTCCTGTTTTTGTAAGGAAATTTTCGCTGTCACACGCTCGTTTCTGAAGGTATGCTTAAATGTCAGTTTCGCTTCCTTATCGTTTGTATAAGAAAAAGTAAACGTATAGACATCATCCGCATTTCTCAGATAGCCTTCCGGAGCCTGTACTTCCTTTACATCATAGGAAAATCCCAGCGGCAGGTCTGCGGTAAACTTCGCCATTCCATCATTTCCAGTTGTCACTTTCTCAATCAGAGTGCCTTTCTTTACAACAACCGTTCCATCTGCATTTTTAATGTCACTGGCTGCATAAAGTCCAAAAATTCCTCCATCCAGAGGATTTTCTGTATCCTTATCCTGCTTTGTCACAATCACTTCTGCTTTCTGTCTGTCATTCGTAAAGGTTGTCTCAGAAAAAACAACATCTACATTCTGTCCTGCATAAGAAAGAGTGACAGACTTTTCTTCCCCGGCATTATAAAATCCGGTCGGAGCCTGTTTTTCTTTGACGATATATGTACCAAGATGCAGGTTTTTCAGAATGACTGCCCCATTCGAGTCTGTTGTCAGATTCTCTTTGACCAGATCACCCTTGCTGTAAACCTTGGCACCATAAGCAGTTTTAATATCTGCCCCGGCATACACATCATAAATCGCACCTTTCTGTCTGCGTTTTTCATACTTAAATGTTGTTCCATTCTCGGTGACATCTGCACCTGTCAGAACCTGACCTTCTTTATAAACAGTCAGCTGGCCCATCTGTTCTTCATCCGGAACAGTCACAGTTGCTGTTTTGCTGACTTCCAGTTTTACGTTGTAGGCAGTTGCATTGATACGGTATCCTGTCGGAGCTGTAATCTCTTTCAGATATACGGTATTCTGTGTCTTAATGATCTGTACGGACGCTTCCCCATTCGCATCAGTTGCCGGTAACTTTGTGATCAAATTTGTACAGTTTGCATCACTGTATAAACCAAACACGGCACCTGCCAGCTTTGCGTCTGCTTTTGCATCTCTTTTAATCACCTTAACACTTGCGTACTGTACCCATGTTACTTTGAAGTCCACATATTTTTCATCATCAACACCTTCACCAAATACCAGTGCCAGGTCCTGTGAACCAGATCCGGTACTGATCTTATACGCAGAATAATCTTTTGTTACACTGCCTTTCATCGTTGCAGACCAGTTTCCTGCGACATCCTGTACCTGTGTAAGAGGTGCAGATAAGTAAAACTTGGTTCCACCACTGATTTCCACTGCTTCGCCAGCTTTGCTTGTCTTTCCGGTTGTCACGTTGTGAAGTTTCACACCACTTGGAAGTTTCATTGTGATACTCTGCAGTTCATCTGCTTTAAAAATGATTTCCTTTGTTCTCTGGCTGTTGCCATCTACATAGGCTGTCACATCTGCATCAGAAAAACTCATATCTACATCTGGAATCTCCGGCTGTGAAATACAGTAATTATACAGTTTCATTGCAAGTGTCTTTGCTGTACCGCTTGCACCGGAAAAGGCAGAATCTCCACCATTAGCATAAGATGCTGCCAGATGTACCAGAATAAATCTGGCACCTGCACTTAGGTTTCCATATCCATTTTCCTCTGTGAAAAATCCTTCATCACCGGAAGCCTTTGTGCCATAGTAACAAACCTTTGCCAGCTTCTTACCATCACTGAGCTTTGTAATATCATAAGTACCACTTCCCGGACTGGATTTAGAAGGCTCCACGCAATATGCTGTTGCAGAAACATTACCAAACTGAACCGTATATTTGTAAGTCAGATAACTTCCATACCCGTAATCCGAATACTGATAACAGGTTCCTCTTGTTACTGTAACTTTCTTGGTACTCTGTGTTGCAATGTCTGTTGCCATGAAAGTAACCGCTTCTCCTTCTTCCATAGAATAAAGGTCGATACCGTTCTCCGCTGCCTGATCCATTACTTCTGAAACAGCCAGACCGGATTCTTCATCTGTCGTCACTTCCTGCTCATCTGTAAGATCAGTTACAATTTCTTTTGACCCGTCCGAATCAGCATCTTCATCCGCATTACCGGAATCTTCTGTTTCACCGGCATTTCCTTCACCAGCTGTATTTTCAGAAGAACTCTTTGTCTGTTCTTCTGTTTCTGGCTCTTTTACCGTAATGTTTCTGCTTACTCTGTAAGCTGGGTGACCGCTGACTGGCTCTACTGCATAGACAGCTTTGTAGGTATCCGGTGTATGTGCGTCAAAATCTGTACCGGCTTCACTCTTTGCTTCATGGAATAAAACTTTCACCTTTTTTTCATTCACGCCCTCTATACCGGACAGATCGACTTCCACCTCAAATTCTTCTCCATAGGGAATCTCAATATCCTTTGCTTCCACAATTTCATCTTTATCAAGAGTATCCTGCACATCCTGCAGTTCCGGATATTGCTGTTCAAATGAAGTTGGCTCTGGTTCTAATTCAGAAGCAGAAACCGTGACTGGTTGAACGATAACAGACGCCAAAGTTGCAACTGCCATAAATCCTGACAAGAATCTTTTAAATCGCATTTTCATTTTGACTGAGTCCTCTCTTTCTTCGATAATTTACTCCACTTTCGTTCAGGCTTACACCTGCATGAATCAATCATAGGAACCACCTCCCTTATGTCTTGGATTGACTTTTAAATAAAAACAGGATTGAGCTATTTAAGCCGCAAGAGGTAATTCGTAATCATTCCTGCCAAGGGTGCCTCTCATCCATTGCCCTTCACGTTGTCACCGAATGCCCGCCGCCAGATGCGTAGCTGGGAAATTCAGGTATCCTCTTGCTGCTGATATGAAATTGTCAAGGTTCACTTTTAGGGGGGAATTTATTGTTTTGAATTAAAATAGACATTTGCCCCTCCACTAACCGCATGTGTGAAAGGGCAAAAATTAACCTGTTTGAAATTTTTTTATAAAATTTTTTTGAAACAGCAAAAACTTACAAAGTTTCCAGCCTGTCTTTTAGTTTCTGCAATACTTTGTTTTTCCTGTTTCTGATTGTCTTTGTACAACACCCGAAATACTGTGCTGTTTTTTTAACTGTGTACTCTTCAAAAAATAATAATCTTATCAATTCCATTTCTTCTTCAGACAAATATTTCAGTGCTTCCTGCAGCTCTTGTATTTCTGACACCCTGATGACTATTTCTTCTGGTGATAATATATGCAAATAACTGTTGTAACTCGTTTCTCCTACTTTTTCTATTCCGCATACACCATTTTTCTGCATTTTTTCAAGCTGGTATCTTTCTTTTCTTCTTGACTGGTACCATGCCAGATATACGTCTCTGGTAACTTCTACGAGAGTTTCATTTACACGCAGCACATACCGTTGTCTTTCCTTTGGTTTTTTACCACGCATCTTTTATTCTCCCTTCTGAAGCACTCCGGTCAGTCTGCCTGCATTTCTTCTCATTTTCTGCTTTGCCTGTGAAATACATTTTGATACTGCCGGTTCTGTAATTCCAAACACCCGTGACACTTCTCTTTGTGTCCGTTGCTGAAAATAAATTTGATGGATCACCTGTCTCTGCCGGTCAGTCAGCAGATCCATGAATTCTCCAATAGCTTCTTCTATAATCAGTTTTTCAAGTACATTCTGCCTTTTATCCACCAATTCGCACCAGCCTTCTGAAATATGGCTGTATGAAATGCAATTATTATGTTCTCGTACCTCCCTGTTCCTGCACAGCCGATCTTCACCTTCTAATATCAACCGCACATACCAGGGCTGATTATCAAAAAAATCTTCCTTAACAACTGTTATTTTTCTTCCTGCTTCATATACATAATCTCGACAGGTAAATAAAGGAAAAACCGTTCCATAATCACCTGCACAATAGAAAACATATCCTGTCTGATACGCAATAATTTCCGTACCATCTATCAGTCTCTGCTTTACAACTGCCACATCGTTTTCTCTTAAATACCTGGCGGACGGAACCTTTCTTCTTTCTTCCCTGTTACCTACAACCTGTTTCAATTCCTGCAATGTCAGCATGATTACCACCCTTCTGCCTGCTGGCAACAGGTGCCCATCAGCAGAAAGGATAGGATTATTACTGATCTACTGGCAAAAGGGCAGTAAAAAACAGCTTCCGGCACACCCGTTTTTTTTAACGAGAGCCTGAAACTTCCTTACTGCCCTTTCTGCTAATTTACAGCATCCTCTATTTTATTTTCCGTCTGATGTCCCGGTCAGACTTCTTTGCATTTCTTTCCGTTTTTATGTTCTTTTCATTTTCCATTAAAACAGAATAGTCTCCCATTGCATCATAGGGACACTGCTTCCGATAGATTAAATTTTCTTGTCTGGTCATCAATCCTATCTCCCTTCCTTGTTTCTGTCTCTTTCTCTCTGTTTGCTATTTTAACAGCACAAAAAACTATTATCCTTAGCATATATGGGGAGTTTTTTTGTTTTACACCCCATATATGGTGAAATTTCACCTGTACTCATTAAAACTTTCTATCAGTGAATCTATTGTCTGCATGATAATTTTCTGCTCTTTCCATTCCATCTTCTGAATACGATAAAATACTTCCTCAAACTGCTTTCTTTTTTCTGCATCGTCCCCCTCTTTTCCCATCAGGATATTGGCATCTGTTTCCAGGATCTCAATCATCTTCCTGAAAATCTCAACAGACATTGCCGTTTGCCCTCCTTCTATCCTGCTGACCGTATTGACACTGATACCTGCTTTTTCCGCAAAAGATTCCTGTG
>OGKW01000301.1_pt1 | contig 47680 bp, 40 predicted proteins | sample 1572601 | NCBI WGS metagenome assembly OGKW01 (sample SAMEA2581875, study PRJEB24529) | metagenome | biome: Human gut stool | place: China | collected 2011
GCTTTTGGCTTAGCAGCTGCCGCACCTCGCTCGCCGTATCGGCACTTAGAATTATACGGTATTGCCTTAAGGGGAAAATAAGAAATATGGGAAAGTAAAAGTGTCAATTACCGATCATTCCGCTCTGCAGTAGAGGTATGGCACCTGCACCACGGCACTTGTGTGCTCGTTCCATTTGATCAGGGTGTTGCATGCGGTGCGGGTAACGGCGGCATCCTCTTTGATTGCAGTAATATCTTCGGCCATGGAATCCAGGCGAGTTTCTATCGCATCCAGGCGTTTATCCATTTGATTCAAATGGGTATGAATCGGTGCCAGCGCACTGGTCGTCAATTCCGAAATTGGCTGCAGATTCTCTTTCGTCATGGCCGTCTTTTTTCCCTTGCTTTCCGGCGGTCATTCACTGTGCGGCTATTGTCCCCTGTTTTTATATGCCATGCAATGCCGCAATATACCCAAATTGCGGGGCCGCTTTTTTCAAAATTCTGCCTGCATTGTTTGGCTGTCGGTTCCGCGCAGCTGCATTATTTTTCCCATGGGCTGCGGATAATTTCGCCGCTGTCCACTTTCATGCAGCGCTCCACGGTTGCCCCGGCTTTGATGGTTGCACGGGGGGCGGCATGCACACCGTCTTCCAGCACGGCGTTATGGTCCACAATGGCACCGGCATTGATGATGCACCCTGCCCCCACTTTGGTTCCTGCGCCCACAAAGGCAAATGGCAGCACCACGGTCCCTGCCCCCAGGGCTGCGCTGCTGCATACTTCTGCCGCCGGGTGTTCAAACACCGGTGTCTGGTAGCCCGCAGCCACCAGCTTTTGCAGCCATTGCAGCCGCAGCTCATTGTTGCCAAGGCCTACAAAAGCCGCGGTGCAGCGTTCCCTGATGGTGGGATCCAGGTAATCTGCCAGTTTGCCCGCAGCGTCCGGTGCCTGGTCATCCAGGTACAAAATACGGGAATAGCCGCCGGCTTCCGCCAGCATTTCTCCCAGCTGTGTGCCAAAGCCCCCCTTGCCAAGCACAAGGGCTGTGTGGAACAATTTCATTGCGATACCCCTTTCCCATCCTGCCTTATGGCAGTATTTTCTGGTATGGTTATTATAGCACAAAAATCCTTATCAAAAAAGTCATACTTCACCCCGTTTTTCTCCATCAACTTTGACAAAAAGCCCTATCTTATTTTAAACACAATAGGAAGTGCGCCAAAAAAAGTTTTGGCTCTTGCTTTTTTGCGCTGCACGCTTTACACTTTAATTACAGAGATTTTCCGTACGGGTGTTTTGTGTGTTATTCTGTACACAGCCCGCCGGGGGATCCAGCCATACATTAAAGGATGGAGGGCGACTTTGTGCATTACACGAATCTTTTCGGACCATTCCCGGTCGGTTTGCGCAGCTGTGTTCTTCATGCGGTGTATTATAAGCATAATAGCCTTGTATAAGCGCAGTGTACCCGTGTACACCGCGCTCTTATTTTTTGAAGGAGGATCTGTAACATGCCGAACCGTAAAAAGGTTGCCATCATCATGGGTTCTGACAGTGACTGGCCGGTTGTAAAAAGTGCCTGCGGGGTGCTGAAAGATTTCGATGTACCGTTTGAGGCGCACATTCTTTCCGCCCACCGTACGCCGGAAGCCGCCGCTGCCTTTGCCAAATCTGCCCGCGCCAATGGTTACGGTGTTATCCTGTGCGCTGCCGGTATGGCGGCCCACCTGGCAGGTGCCTTTGCCGCCAACACCACTTTGCCGGTGGTCGGCATCCCGATGAAGGGCGGTGCCATGGACGGTCTGGATGCTCTGCTTGCTACCGTGCAGATGCCTTCCGGCTTCCCGGTTGCCACGGTTGCCCTGAACGGTGCCAAGAACGCCGCTTACCTGGCCGTTGCCATCCTGGCTGTTGCCGATGATGAGCTTGCCGCTAAGCTGGATCAGTTCCGTGCCGATACCGCCGCCGCCATTGCCAAAAAGGACGCCGCCATAGCTGCCGAAGCCGCAGCTATGTAACTTCAAATCCCGGTTTATTTGCTGTTGTTTTATCCCTTTTTATAAAAAGGATTCCATAAATCAATTCATGAAAGAATATAAAGGAGCGCATTACAATGAACGTTGAAATTAAAGAACAGATGTACGAAGGCAAAGCTAAGCAGGTATTCGCAACTTCTGACCCCGAAATCGTTATGGTTCATTACAAGGACGATGCCACCGCCGGCGACGGCGAAAAGAAGGGCACCATCCGCGATAAGGGCATTGTCAACAACAAGCTGTCCAACGCTCTGATGCAGAAGCTGGAAAAAGAAGGCATCCCCACCCATTATGTTGAGGAGCTGAACGACCGCGATACCCTGGTCAAGAAGGTTCAGATCGTTCCTCTGGAAGTCATCATCCGCAATGTTGCCGCCGGCCACTTCAGCCTGCGCATGGGCGTGCCCGAGGGCAAGGTGTTCAAGACCCCCATCCTGGAGTACAGCTACAAGAACGATGACCTGCATGACCCGTTCATCAACCATTATTACGCCTTGGCCCTTGACCTTGCCACCCAGGAAGAGCTGGACACCATTGCCAAGTACGCCTTCAAGGTCAACGAAGTGCTGAAGAAGATCATGCTGGATGCCAACATCCGCCTGATTGACTTCAAACTGGAGTTTGGCCGCCTGTCTGACGGCACCATCATTCTGGCTGACGAGATCAGCCCGGATACCTGCCGCTTCTGGGATGCCACCACCGGTGCCCACCTGGATAAAGACCTGTTCCGCCGCAGCCTTGGCGGTGAGGCCGATGCCTACCAGGAAGTTATGAAGCGCCTGCTGGGCTGATTGAACCAAGCTTAGTCCAGCCAATGTTCAGGGTGTACTGGAACCGCCGTTCGCTCTTCCGGTGCACCCTGCCATCGTTTGAAACAGGAAACGGAGAACTGAATGAAGGAGCTTTGTCCCGCCGAAGCACTGCATGAAGAATGCGGCGTGTTCGGTATCTATGATTCCACCGGCAAAACCAACATGGTCAGCGCCGTGTACAGCGCGTTGTATGCCCTGCAGCACCGCGGCCAGGAAAGCTGCGGCATTGCCCTGAACGTGGACGGTGTGCTGACCGGCTACCGCGATCTTGGCCTGGTCAGCGAGGTATTTACCCCGCGCGTGCTGGCTGACCTGCCGCAGGATGCCAAGATGGCCACCGGCCATGTGCGCTATGCCACCAGCGGCCAGCGCACCCGCGCCAACGCCCAGCCCATGGTTCTGCACCACTGCAAGGGCACTATGGCCATCTGCCACAACGGCAACCTGACCAATGCCCCCCAGCTGCGCCACAAGCTGGAAATGAACGGTTCGATCTTCCACGGCACTTCGGACACCGAGGTCATCGGCTATCTGCTGACCCAGAACCGCCTGATCAGCCCGGATATTGAAACAGCTGTCTGCCGCACGATGGAGCAGATCGTGGGTGCTTACAGCCTGGTCATTATGACCCACACCAAACTGATCGCCGCGCGCGATCCTAATGGCTTCCGCCCTCTCTGCATTGGCCAGCTGCCGGATGGCTCCGGCTGGGCTTTTGCTTCGGAATCCTGTGCGCTGGATGCTGTAGGCGCCCGCTTTGTGCGAGATGTACTACCCGGCGAGATCGTGGTGGCAGACTACACCGGCCTGCGCACCATCCGCACCCACTGCGGCACCGCGCCGCACACGATGTGCGTGTTTGAGTACATTTATTTTGCCCGCCCCGATTCCATCATCGAGGGCACCTGCGTGCATGACGCCCGCCTGCAGGCCGGGCGCTTTCTGGCACAGGAGCATCCGGTGGAAGCCGATGTCGTCATCGGTGCACCGGATTCCGGCCTGGATGCCGCCCTTGGCTATGCGCAGGAAAGCGGTATTCCCTATGGCGTGGGCTTTATTAAAAACAAATATGTGGGCCGCACCTTCATCCAGGGCTCCCAGGCCCAGCGTGAAAGCAGTGTGCGCATCAAATTGAACGCAATTTCCTCCACCGTTGCGGGCAAGCGCGTTGTGCTTGTGGATGACTCCATCGTGCGCGGCACCACCAGCGCCCGCACCATCAAGCTGCTGCGCGACGCCGGTGCCAAGGAAGTACACTACCGCATTTCGGCCCCGCCGTTTGCCCACCCCTGCTATTTCGGCACCGACATCCCGGACGAAAAAGACCTGATTGCCACCGGCCATACGGTGGAGGAGATCCGCCAGATCGTGGGGGCCGATTCCCTGGGCTACCTGAGCATTGAACATGTGACCCAGCTGGCCATCCACAGCAAGTGCGGGTTCTGCACCGGCTGCTTTACCGGCCATTACCCGGTGCCCGCCCCCAACGAGACGATGGACATTGTATACGATAAACCCCTGAGCCAGTCCCAGACCAAAAAACGCCTGTAAGCTGATAAGGAGAGAAACATAATGGAAAAAAGCTATTCTGCAAGCTACGCTGCCGCTGGTGTGGATATTACTGCCGGTTACAAGGCAGTTGACCTGATGAAGCAGCACGTTGCCCGTACCATGAACGAGCACTGCATTGGCGGCCTGGGCGGCTTTGGCGGCCTGTTTGAGCTGGACTGCACCGATATGCCCCACCCCGTGCTGATTTCCGGCACGGACGGCGTTGGTACCAAGCTGCGCATTGCCCAGTACATGAACAAACATGACACCGTTGGCATTGATTGCGTTGCCATGTGCGTGAACGATGTCATCTGCGCCGGTGCCAAGCCGCTGGTGTTCCTGGATTACATCGCCTGCGGCAAAAACGTGCCGGAGCGCATTGCCGAGCTGGTTGCCGGTGTAGCCGAAGGCTGCGTGCAGGCTGGCTGTGCCCTGGTTGGCGGTGAGACCGCCGAGATGCCCGGTTTTTACCCGGAGGACGAGTACGACCTGGCCGGCTTTACCGTTGGCGCTGTGGACAAGAGCAAGATCCTGGACAACTCCACCATGCAGCCCGGCGATGTGATCATCGCCCTGCCTTCCACCGGCGTACACTCCAACGGGTTCTCCCTGGTACGCAAGATCTTTGACCTGGAGAACAACCCCGATGTGCTGAAAAAGACCTTTGACGGCATGGACAAGACCCTGGGCGAAGCCCTGCTGGCCCCCACCAAGATTTATGTCAAGCCTGTGCTGGCCGTGATGAAGGAAGTTACCGTCAAGGGCGTTTCCCACATTACCGGCGGCGGCTTTTACGAGAACATTCCCCGCAGCCTGAAAACCGGCTGCTGCGCTGTGATCAAGAAGAGCGATGTGCGCACCCCCGTGCTGTTTGATGTGCTGGCTAAAGAGGGCAACATTCCGGAGCGCGATATGTTCAACACCTTCAACATGGGCGTTGGTATGATTTTGACCGTGGCTGCCGAGGATGCCGACAAGGCCATTGAGATCCTGAAAGCCAACGGCGAGGATGCTTACCGCCTTGGTGTGATTGGCGAAGGCAGCGGGGTGCAGCTGGTATGATGAAGATTGCTGTGCTGGTTTCCGGCGGCGGCACCAACCTGCAGGCCATCCTGGAAAGCGAACGCCGCGGGGAGAACCCCAACGGTAAGGTTACCCTGGTGGTTGCCAGCAAACCTGGTGTGTATGCGTTGGAACGCGCTGCAAACTTCGGCGTGGAAACCGCCGTGGTGCGCCGCAAGGATTACGCCACCAGCGAGGAGTTTGACACTGCCCTGCTGAGTGTGCTGAAAAACCATGGCATTGAGCTGGTGGTTCTGGCAGGATTTTTGAGCGTGCTGGGCCCCAGCGTGATTGCCGCTTACCCCAACCGCATCCTGAACATCCACCCCAGCCTGATTCCCAGCTTTTGCGGCCCCGGCTACTATGGCCTGAAAGTGCATGAGGAAGCGCTGAAGCGCGGCGTGAAAGTGACCGGCGCTACCGTCCACTTTGTCAACGAAGTGTGTGACGGCGGGCCCATCCTGCTGCAAAAAGCCGTGGAAGTGCAGCCCGGTGATACCCCCGAAGTGCTGCAGAAGCGCGTGATGGTGGAAGCCGAATGGAAGTTGCTGCCCCAGGCCATTGCCATGGTGTGCAATGGTGAAGCCTGACCGAACAAGGAGGATTCCCGCATGAAAAAGAATCTTTATACTTATCTGGCCGGTAACGAATATCCCGGCCGCGGCATCTGCATCGGCCGTTCGCCGGACGGCACCAAGGCCATGATTGCTTACTGGATCATGGGCCGCAGCGCCAACAGCCGCAACCGCGTGTTTGACGCCATCCCCGGCGGCATCCGCACGGTAGCCGCAGACCCCGCCAAGCTGGAAGATCCCCACCTGATCATCTATAACCCGGTTCTGACCCTGAACGATACCACCATTGTGACCAACGGTGACCAGACGGATACCATTTACCGCTACATGCGGGATAACCTGTTCCCCGGCTACGGCTTTGAAGCAGCCCTTGCCACCCGCACTTTTGAGGACGATGCCCCCAACTTTACCCCCCGCATTTCCGGCGTTGTGGATATGCGTCGCGGCGGCTACAAGCTGAGCATCCTGAAAAGCTGCGATGGCAACCCCGCCAGCGTGCAGCGCCAGACCTTTGACTATCCGCAGCCCGTTGCAGGCGAAGGCCAGCTGATTACCACCTACCAGAAAAACGGCTCCCCCATCCCCAGCTTTGCCGGTGAGCCGCTGCGCGTGACACTAGACCAGAACGATGCCGACGAATTTGCCGGAAAGTTGTGGGAAGCCCTGAACGAAGATAATAAGGTCAGCCTGTTTGTGCGTGCCATCACGCTGGAAACCGGCGATTATGAAGATTTGATCCTGAACAAATACAACACGGTGGAGGGCTGAACTTATGAACGAATTCCAGTTGAAATACGGCACCAACCCCAACCAGAAGCCTGCCCGCATTTTTATGGCAGACGGTTCTGATCTTCCCGTTACCATTTTGAATGGCAAGCCGGGCTACATCAACTTTCTGGATGCGTTCAACAGCTACCAGCTGGTGCGCGACCTGAAAAAAGCCCTGGGCCAGCCTGCTGCTGCCAGCTTTAAGCATGTTTCCCCCGCCGGTGCCGCCATTGGCCTGCCACTGGACGAAACGCTGAGAAAGATGTATCATATTAGTGCAGAGGCTGAGCTTTCTCCCCTGGCCTGCGCTTATGCCCGCGCCCGCGGTGCGGACCGCATGTCCAGCTTTGGTGACTGGATCGCCCTGTCTGATGTGTGCGACCTTGCCACCGCAAAGTTGATCCAGCACGAAGTTTCGGACGGCATCATTGCTCCCGGCTATGACGCCGACGCCCTGGAAGTGCTGAAATCCAAAAAGAAAGGCAACTACAACATCGTTGCCATTGATCCGGATTATATCCCCGCTCCGCTGGAGCGCCGCACCGTATTCGGTGTCACCTTTGAGCAAGGCCGCCAGGATCTGGAGATCAGCGTGGATACCATGCTGCAAAACTTTGTAACCGAGAACAAGACGGTGACCGATGCCCAGAAGCGCGATCTGATCATGAGCCTGATCGTGCTGAAATACACCCAGTCCAACTCCGTCTGCTATGTGCAGGACGGCCAGACCATCGGTGTGGGCGCAGGCCAGCAAAGCCGCATCCACTGCACCCGCCTGGCAGGCCAGAAAGCCGACAACTGGCAGCTGCGCCATATGCCCAAGGTTCTGGACCTGCCGTTCCGCGAGGATATCGCCAAGCCCAACCGCGATAACGCGATTGATGTTTACATCGGCGATACCCCGGAGGATGTGATTGGGGATGACGTTTGGGCCGAAACCTTTACTGTGCAGCCTGCCCCGTTGACTGCCGAGGAAAAGAAAGCCTGGCTGAGCAAGGTAACGAATGTTGCCCTGGGCAGTGATGCATTCTTCCCCTTTGGGGACAACATTGAGCGCGCCCGCCGCAGCGGTGTGACCGCCATTGTGCAGCCGGGCGGCTCCATCCGCGATGATCAGGTTATTGCCACCTGCAACAAGTACGGCATTGCCATGGCGTTCTGTGGTATCCGGCTGTTCCACCACTAAGTTCCCAATTTTTTCGTAAAAAAGTTGGGAAAAGAATAGTTAATAAAGACTAATTAAAAATGAAGGTGAACTGCGGCGCTGCGCACCGCTTATAAAATATTAGGGCAATACCGCATAATTCTAAGTGCCGATACGGCGAGCGAGGTGCGGCATCTGCCGGAGCGGTGCTTAAGCCGCAAGGCGGGAATTGTGCGGTGTTGCCTTAGAGTTCTAATATCCAAAACCGTGCCGCATGCGGCACACCTTCATTATTCTTTATTATTTATTCTTTCTTATTTATTACAACAAGGAGTTTGCCATGAAAATTCTGGTTGTTGGCGGCGGCGGGCGTGAACACGCCATTATCCGCGCGCTGAAAAAAAGCCCCGACTGCGGCGATATCTGGTGTGCCCCTGGCAACGGCGGCATTGGTTACGATGCCACCTGCAAAAACATCCCTGCAACGGATGTAGACGCCATGGTCGCCTTTGCCAAGGCAGAAGCCTTTGATTATGTTGTTGTTGCACAGGACGATCCCCTTGCCCTTGGCATGGTGGATGCTTTGGCCAAGGTGGGCATCCCTGCTTTTGGCCCGGATGCCGCTGCCGCCCGCATTGAAGCCAGCAAGGTGTTCAGCAAGGACCTGATGAAAAAATACGGCATTCCCACCGCTGGCTATGAAACCTTTGACGACCCCGCCAAGGTGATGGATTACATCCGCAGCAAGGGCAAGTACCCGGTTGTTATCAAGGCGGATGGCCTGGCGCTGGGCAAAGGCGTGCTGATCTGCCAGAATGAGCAGGAAGCCGCCGATGGCGTAAAGGAAATCATGCTGGACAAAAAGTTCGGCGCTTCCGGCAACCATGTTGTGGTGGAAGAATTTTTGACCGGGCCGGAAGTCAGCGTGCTGTCCTTCTGTGATGGCAAAACCGTCAAGCCGATGGTTTCCAGCATGGACCACAAGCGCGCTTTGGACCATGACGAGGGCCTGAACACCGGCGGCATGGGCACCGTTGCCCCCAACCCCTGCTACACCCCCGCCATTGCCGCCGAGTGCATGGAGAAGATTTTCCTGCCTACGGTTGCCGCCATGCAGGCAGAGGGTTGCCCCTTTAAGGGCTGCCTGTACTTTGGCCTGATGCTGACCCCGGACGGCCCCAAGGTGATTGAATACAACTGCCGCTTTGGCGACCCCGAAACCCAGGTAGTACTGCCCCTGCTGGAAAGCGACCTGCTGACCGTGATGCAGGCCTGCACCAACGGCACGCTGGACAAGACCGAGGTCAAGTTCAGCGATGGCGCTGCCGCCTGTGTGGTGCTGGCTTCCGGCGGATACCCCGTTGCCTATGAAAAGGGCAAGGAGATCACCGGCCTGGAGAATGGCCAGGTGCCCGATGCTGCCGATGTGACCGTGTACCATGCCGGTACCGCCATCAAGGATGGCAAGCTGGTTACCAACGGCGGCCGCGTGCTGGGTGTAACGGCAACCGCCGCCACCCTGCCCGAAGCCCTGAAAAAGGCTTACGCCGCTGCTGACTGCATCCATTTTGACAAACTGCACCGCCGCAGTGATATTGGTGCCCGTGCCCTTGCGGCAATGAAAGCACAGGAGGGTTAAACAAGAATGGTTTACCGCATTTATGTAGAAAAAAAGCCCGGCTTTGACGGCGAAGCCCAGGGCCTGAAGCATGAACTGGTTGAGCTGGTTGGCATTAAGGGCCTGAAAGCTCTGCGCCTGTTGAACCGCTATGATGTGGAAGGCATTGACCGCGACCTGTTTGAGAAAGCCATCCCCACCGTGTTCAGCGAACCGCCAGTCGATGTGACCTATACCGAGCTGCCCACCGCCAAGACGGTGTTTGCTGTGGAGTATCTGCCCGGCCAGTTTGACCAGCGTGCAGATTCTGCTTCCGAGTGTATCCAGCTGCTGAGCCAGGGCGAGCGTCCGTCTGTGCGCAGTGCCCGCATCTACCTGCTGGACGGCGAGCTGAGTGCAGAGGATCTGGAAGCCATCAAGAAGTACGTCATCAACCCGGTGGAAGCCCGCGAGGCCAGCCTGGACACCCGCGATACCCTGAAAATGGAATTTGCCGTGCCCACCGCTGTGGAAACCCTGAACGGCTTCTGCGCTTTGGATGACGCTGCGTTGGAGAATTTCCGCAATGAAAAGGGCCTGGCCATGGACCACGCCGACATTGTGTTCTGCCAGAACTACTTCAAATCTGAACAGCGCGACCCGACCATTACCGAAATCCGCCTGATCGATACCTACTGGTCTGACCACTGCCGTCACACCACCTTCGGCACCATCCTGAACGATGTCAAGATTGACGACGAAGTTGTGCAGGCTGCATTTGACCGTTACATGGCCCTGCGTGCCGAGACCGGCCGTGATAAAAAGAACCGCACCCTGATGGATCTGGCCACCATCGGCGCCAAGGCCCTGAAACAGCGCGGCATCCTGCAGAACCTGGACGAGAGCGAAGAGATCAATGCCTGCACCGTCAAAATCAAGTGCGATGTGGACGGCGAATTGCAGGATTGGCTGTTTCTCTTCAAGAACGAGACCCACAACCACCCCACCGAGATTGAGCCGTTCGGCGGCGCTGCTACCTGCATCGGCGGTGCCATCCGTGACCCGCTGTCCGGCCGCAGCTATGTTTACCAGGCCATGCGCGTGACCGGCGCAGGCGACCCGCTCAAGCCGGTTGCCGAAACCATGCCCGGCAAGCTGCCCCAGCGCAAGCTGGTTACCACTGCTGCTGCCGGTTATTCCAGCTATGGCAACCAGATCGGCCTTGCTACCGGCCAGGTTGCTGAACTGTACCACCCCGGCTATGTGGCAAAGCGTATGGAGATCGGCGCTGTTGTGGGTGCTACCCCGGCCAGCCATGTCCGCCGCGAAGAGCCCCAGCCCGGCGATGTGATCATCCTGCTGGGCGGCCGCACCGGCCGTGACGGCATTGGCGGCGCTACCGGCTCCAGCAAGGCCCACAAGCTGACCAGCCTGGAAACCTGCGGTGCCGAGGTGCAGAAGGGCAACGCCCCCATTGAGCGTAAGCTGCAGCGCCTGTTCCGCCGCGAGGACGCCTGCTGCATGATCAAGCGCTGCAACGACTTTGGCGCAGGCGGCGTTTCCGTTGCCATCGGCGAGCTGGCCGATGGCCTGAACATTGACCTGAACAAAGTTACCAAGAAGTACGAGGGCCTGGACGGCACCGAGCTGGCTATCAGCGAAAGCCAGGAGCGCATGGCTGTTGCCGTTGCCGCTGAGGATGCCGAAAAGTTCATTGCCCTTGCCAATGAGGAAAACCTGGAAGCCACCGTGGTTGCTACCGTTACCGAGGAAAAGCGGATGCGCGAGAACTGGAACGGCGTTGCCATCGTGGACCTTTCCCGCGAGTTCCTGAACTCCAACGGTGCCGAGCGCCATGCCGATGTGCATGTTCTGCCCGGCACGGTATGGCAGCCCCAGTGGGCCGGTTCCACCTTTGCCGAAAAGCTGGAAAACCTGGTTGGCGACCTGAACGTTTGCAGCCAGAAAGGCCTGGGCGAGCGGTTTGACTCCACCATCGGCGCTTCCACCGTGCTGATGCCTTACGGCGGTAAATACCAGCTGACCCCCACCATGGCCATGGCTGCCAAACTGCCGGTGGATGGCGAAACCACCACCTGCTCCGGCATGGCCTGGGGCTTTAACCCCTATCTGACTGAAGCGGACCCCTACCGCGGCGCTTACATGGCCGTTGTGGAAAGCGTGACCAAACTGGTTTGCGCCGGTTTCCGCCACAAGGATATGTACCTGACTTTCCAGGAATATTTTGAGCACCTGAACACTGCCCCCGAACGCTGGGGCAAGCCGCTGGCCGCCCTGCTTGGCGCGCTGGATGCCCAGATGGGCCTTGGCATTGCTTCCATCGGCGGCAAGGACAGTATGTCCGGCAGCTTTGAAGGCCTGGATGTTCCCCCCACGCTGGTCAGCTTTGCCACCGCCATTGGCAACACCGCCAACGTCATGAGCCCTGAGTTCAAGAAAGCCAACAGCTCTGTTGTCATCCTGAAGCCGCAGTACAAGGACGGCATGCCGGAGATCGGCAGCCTGCTTTCCATCTACAAGATCGTGGAGCAGATGATCGACGAAGGCAAGGTGCTGGCCGCAGCAACGCCGGGTTACGGCGGCGTTGCCGAAGCACTGTTCAAGATGTGCGTCGGCAACCACGTAGGCCTGTCCCTGAGCCGCGATATCAACCTGGACGACCTGTTCAAGCCCTGCTATGGCGCAGTTATTCTGGAGCTTCTGGATGCTTCTGCCGGTGAATTCCTCGGTTCCACCACCGTGGATTACGTCATCAACGTCAACGGCGAAAACATCGACCTGCAGCACCTGCAGGATGTATGGGAAGCAAAGCTGCAGCCTGTCTTCCCCTACCTCAAGGCTGGCGAGGAAGTTAAATCCCTGGAATACAAGGTCAACTGCTTCCAGCGCGTTGCCCCGGCTGTGCGCCTGGCCACCCCGCGCGTTATCATCCCTGTGTTCCCCGGCACCAACTGCGAATACGACACTGCACGCGCATTCCGCCGCGCCGGTGGCGACCCGCACATTCTGGTGTTGAAGAACCTGACCCCCGCCGACGTTGCCGCCAGCTGCGAAGCCCTGGTGAAAGAGCTTGACCAGAGCCAGATTCTGATGCTGCCGGGCGGTTTTTCCGGTGGCGATGAGCCAGACGGCTCCGCCAAGTTCATTGCGGCGTTCTTCCGCAACCCCGCTGTGGCCGATGCCGTCAACCGTCTGCTGAACCAGCGTGACGGCCTGGCACTCGGCATCTGCAACGGCTTCCAGGCATTGATTAAGCTGGGCCTTGTGCCTTATGGCGAGATCCGCCCGATTACCGAGAACGACCCGACCCTAACCTTTAACACCATCCACCGCCACCAGAGCATGCTGGTGCGCACCCGCGTAGCTTCCAACAAGAGCCCCTGGCTGAGCGAATGCAATGTGGATGATGAACACCTGATCGCCATCAGCCACGGCGAAGGCCGCTTTGTCTGCAATGACGGCCTGCTGCAGCAGCTGATCAACAACGGCCAGGTTGCCACCCAGTATGTTGACCTGAACTGCGTGCCCACCATGGATATGCGCTACAACCCCAACGGGTCTGTGCTGGCCATTGAGGGCATTACCAGCCCGGACGGCCGCGTGTTCGGCAAGATGGGCCATTCTGAGCGCAGCGGCGACAGCCTGTACAAAAACGTTACCGGCGACAAGTACCAGCCGATTTTTGAAGGCGGCGTGAACTACTTCAAACTGTAAGACATGCTGTAAGAAAGGAAACCCGACCAATGGCACATGATCGTTATATTTCTCCGTTTTCCACCCGTTATGCTTCCGATGAGATGCAGTATACTTTCTCGGACGATAACAAGTTCCGCACCTGGCGCAGGCTGTGGATTGCGCTGGCCAAGGCTGAGCAGAAGCAGGGCCTGGACATTACCGATGAACAGATTGCCGAGCTGGAAGCCCACAAGGACGACATCAATTACGAGGAAGCCACTGCCCGCGAAAAGCTGGTGCGCCACGATGTCATGAGCCATGTTTACGCTTACGGCCTGCAGTGCCCCAAGGCAAAGGGTATCATCCACCTGGGTGCTACCAGCTGCTATGTTGGCGATAACACCGATGTTATCATCATGCGCGAAGGCCTGCAGCTGGTGCGCAAAAAGCTGATCGGCGTGCTGGCCAACCTGGCCGATTTTGCCGAGCAGTACAAGGATATGCCCTGCCTGGCTTACACCCACTGCCAGCCCGCCCAGCTGACCACCGTTGGCAAGCGCGCTACCCTGTGGATGAACGAGTTCTACATGGACCTGCAGGAGATTGACCACCAGATCAGCCAGCTGGCCCTGCGCGGCGTTAAGGGTACCACCGGCACCCAGGCCAGCTTTATTGAGCTGTTCAACGGCGATTCTGCCAAGGTCAAGGCAGTGGAAGCCGATGTGTGCGCCCAGATGGGCTTTGACAAGGTTGTGCCCGTCTGCGGCCAGACCTACAGCCGCAAGGTGGACTACAATGTGCTTTCCGCCATTGCCGGTCTTGCCCAGAGCGCCATGAAGATGGCCACCGACATCCGCCTGCTGGCCAACTTTAAGGAGATGGAGGAGCCGTTTGAAAAGAACCAGATCGGTTCTTCCGCCATGCCGTACAAGCGCAACCCCATGCGCTGCGAGCGCATCTGCGCGCTTTCCCGCTACCTGATGGTGGATGTGCTGAACCCCGCCATCACCGCCGGCACCCAGTGGTTTGAGCGCACGCTGGACGATTCCGCCAACAAGCGCATCGCCATGGCTGAGGGCTTTTTGGCCGCTGATGCCATCCTGAACATTCTGCTGAATGTTTCGGACGGGCTGGTGGTTTACCCCAAGGTTGTCCGCAGCCGCGTGATGGCTGAGCTGCCGTTCATGGCCAGCGAGAACATCATGATGAAAGCCGTCAAGAAAGGCGGCGACCGCCAGGAGCTGCACGAGCGCCTGCGCGAGCACGCCGTGGCCGCTGCCGCTGTGGTCAAGCAGGAGGGCAAGCCCAATGATATGATTGCCCGCGTGGAAGCTGACCCTGCATTCGGTCTGACCCGCGAGGAGATCGAGGCCGAGCTGAGCCCCGAAGATTTCACCGGCCGCGCCCCGCAGCAGGTGGAAGAGTTCCTGGCCGAAGTTATCCGTCCCGTGCTGGACGCCAACAAAGAGGATCTTGGCCAGCATGTGGAGCTGAATGTTTGATTTATTTGGGCTTGAGGAATTATAAGATTACGATAGCATCATGATTGGATGAATAAGCAAAAGGCTGCTTCTTCGGTTGAAGGAGCAGCCTTTTTGAGTTTTAGGGGGATTATATTCCATCATACATCTAATTTATGGTTTTCGGAACGATCAAGACCGTTCCCTATGTGGGAGTAAATGATTGGCCACAGCCCGTTCACGGGGCGATGACGAGCATCGTCCCCTACAAATTATTTGCGGCGTTTGCCGCAACCGGCAAAGTTTCTCCACGGCGGGATGAGGGCATCCCGCCCTACCGCACCGTAAATGATGGCTTTATTATCCCGCTTCAAATCTCTCCCGCCGCCACATCGCCGGATTCTATGCATTGGGCAAGAGCGGTCTCATAGGGGATATCCCGCTGGATCATGGTCACATTATAGGTGGCAAAATGGTAGCCGTTTGCTTCGCAGGCGGCTTTTATTTTTTGCAGGGCGGGCTGTAAATCTGCCTGCTGGGGCTGCGATGTGGTTTGAATCGTGACCGCCAGCTTGGCCGGTACATGCTGCAGAATCTCCTTTTCAAACGGGGCGTCCAATGGCAGCCACTGCTGGTATTCCATACCCAGATCAGAGATATTTTTCCCTGATTCATACGGCAGAATCACCATCACGCATTGCTGCTTTTCATCGTAGGGAATATCGTATTCCGGCAGGGCATCGACCAGGGCCGGTGCCAGGTCAGCCCGCGCTTCCTCGTTCATGCGCCATGCAGTGTTGAGCCGGGCATCCACATACTGGGTGTGGTCAACGGTATGGGTATCGCTGGTAAAGAGCCAGAAACTCGTTTCCACATAGAACCGGGTATCCCGGCTTTGCTGGGATTGCACGCCGACTGTATAGCAGAATCCCCGCATCGAACCTGCGTTTTCTGCCGTAAAAGTCTGATCCGGGTAAAGTTTTTCCGCAAACTGTATGGCCCGGTGCATGGCCCAGCGCTCGCTGATGGGGTCACCGTTGATGCAGTCAAAGGCCAGCAGCACCAAAGCAATCAGCACCGCCGCCAGAATGCCTGCCATCTTCCGCTTACTTTTCACTTTCATGTTTTTTCTCTCCTTTCCCGCTGGCATAGTTCAGCAGCCAGCCAATCAGGCAGCCAACGCCGCACAGCCCCAGCATAAAAACGCTGTACACAATTAGGGTGACCGGGTACTCCATCAGGGTGGCCCCATACTGCCAATAACGCACGAAGGTCCGCAGCAGCGCGCAAAGGGCAATGCCCTCCCCCACTGCCATCAGCAGCTTCCACATCTGGGGGTCCTGATACACGGCCGCAGCACACACAAACGGGAAAATCAGGATGATCCAGTTGGAATGTTCGCCGTAACTTGTCAGCACCCCAAAGCCCATGCCCAGCGCTGCAAACATCAGCAGGCCGGTATTGTATTTGTGGCGGATCTTTTGCAGCAGGCGGGCATCATCGGGTGCGGGCAGGCTTTGTGGCAGGGCCTGCCCGCCGCCCGCCTGCCACAGGATGCGGCATTCCGGGCAGGTTTGCAGGTGAGCTTTTACCAGCGCTTCACTTTCCGGGCTGGCAACGCCATCCTGCACCAGCGGGATCAAATCCCGGCAGACCGCGCAGGGAATTTCGGTTTCTGCTTTTCCCTGTTCTGCTTGCCGGTTTGTTTCTTTTTCTTGCGTCATTCGTCGTATCCCTCCTTTTGCAGGGTTGCTTTCAGCCAGGCGCGGGTACGGTGCTCCACCACCCGCGCGGATGCTTCGGTTATTTGCAGTTTTTGGGCAATTTCCTGGTACGAATCCCCCTGCGCCCGCAGGTATACCACGCTGCGGGTGCGCTCGTCCTTTTGCTGCAGCAAAGCCTGCACGCGGCGCAGCTTTTGGCGGGCGGCGGTGGTTTCGGTCAGGGCATCATCGGTTATGTAGCGTTCCATCAAATCGTCCAGACTGACGGACTGGTGCCGCCTGCGCAGGCTTTCCAGCCAGATATTGCGTGCAATGCCAAACAGCCAGGTTTTTACCTCGCACTCTCCACGGAAAGTGGGCAGCCGCTTGATGACTCGCACAAAGGTTTCGCTCAACAGGTCTTCCGCCTGCACAGGGTCGTGGGTCAAAAAGCAGAGGTAGCGGTACAGATCCATCCGGTAGCGCCGGTACAGTTCCTCCAGCTCCGGCAGTTTCATGCTTTGGCCCACCTCCTTTCGCTTTGTTCAGGCGCCTTACATGATATTGGTGGCCGCGGCCGCCGTTTTGTTACAGGCAGCGATAAAAAAAGTCCTGCCGCACCGCTTGGAAACGGCATCGGCAGGATCGGTTGTTCTTTTATTCCTGGCTTTGGGTGTCATCCTGGGGCGCATCGGCAGTCAGGTCTGCACCATCTGCCGCTGCATCGGCGGCAGCATCCGTGGTATCCTCTACCGGGGGTTCCGGGGTCGGCTCCGGGGTGGCCACAGGGTTTTCCGCCGGCAAAAAGCGCGGCTGAATGGTGCCGTCCGTCTGCTGGTCCGAAACATCCAGCGTACCGCGGTCACTGCTTGCCAGGCCATCGCCACCGGTATCCAGAATGATATAGGCGGCAAACCGGATCTTGTAATCCAGATTGTTTGCCGTGCCCAGCTGGACCGACACACGGCCCTGATACAAAAAGCTCAGCTCGGTCATGTTCTGCATGGTCAGCACCGTGGTGCCATCCAGCAGGCCATACTGGTCCAGTTCGCCCAGCAGTTCGTTCAGCACCTCGTTGGGGGTCTCCTGTGCCGTATCGGCTTCGTCTGCATTTTCCGGCGTTGCGGTGCCGCTTGGCATGGCCGTTGCCAGGGCGGTCGGCTCGCTGGGGGCATCCAGTGTCAGGAAGCTGCCCGGCGTGGTGGCCGCGCCCTCTGGCAGCAGGGCATCCAGCTGCACCAGATTATCCGGTTCTGCCGGCTCCACACGCAGCACTTTCAGCTGTTCGCTCAGCACCAGCCAGCTGCCGGAATACTCCATCTTAAAGCGTTCCACCGCAGGCTGCACCCGGATGATCACGGTGCCGGGGGCCTGGCGGGTGACGACTGCCACATCCAGGTATGGCATCTGCGCCAACAGCTGGTCAGATTTTTCTTTGGTGGAAAAACCGTACAGGTTATCCCCCACCTGAATGCCGGTTGCATCGATCAGCTGTTGTTCGGTATAAATGCCGGTATTGGCGGTGGTGGTGCGGTCCGCATTTTCCACCCGGAAATCCGTCACCTTGAACAACAGGTTGATGGAAAGCACAATGCCGACCACCAGCACTGCCAAAACGCACAGCACCCCGATGATGGCCTTGCGGCGGCGGATTCGCAGCTGTTCCGCGCGGGTAACGCGGCGCTGCACCTGTGGCGCGCTGGAACGGTACCCCGGCTTTTGGGGGTTCTGTTGGGGGCGGGGGCGCTTTTGCTGCTGTTTGGGCGGCTGGCGTTCGGGCTGTTTTGCGGGACGCTGGCCGCTGCCCTTTGGCCGCTGCTGGCTGCCCGCCGGGCGGCTGCTGCGCTGCGGCGGGGCGCTTTTGGTGTTGCGATGGCTGGGCTGACCCTTGCGGGGAGGTACACTTTTTTTCTGGTTTCGGCTGCGCTGATTGCGGTCCATGGGGTGTACCTCCTTTCTGTGTTTCAGCTTTTATTTGCTGCCGGTTTGTTCCGGCAGGTTACTTTCCGTTCACCAGTTCCAGCAGCTTTGCGGTGATCAGTTCCAGACTCTTGGGGTTGCCCAGGGTCTTGGCGGCGGTGCCCATGGCCGTCAGTTTGCCGGGCTCTGCCAACAGGGCATGCACGGTTTCGATCAGCTTGACACCGGTCAGGTCTTTTTCTTCAATCACAATGGCGGCACCGGCGTTTTGCAGCTCCAGTGCATTGTAATACTGGTGGTTTTCGGCCACATTGGGGCTAGGGATCAGGATGGACGCGCGGCCCATGGCTTCCAGCTCCGCCAGCGTCAGCGCACCGGAGCGGGAAATAACAAGGTCCGCCGCGGCCAGCAGATCCGGCATATTATCAATGTATTCTTTTACCACAAGGTTGGCACCGGGGGCAAAGTGGTTCTTGGCTTCCAGGTCCTCAAACAGCTTTACGCCGCGGCTGCCGGTGGCGTGCAGGTGCAGCACGGGCAGATCGTTTGCCTGCTCCCACGCGCACAGCTCTGCCACAACCTCGTTGATACGGCGGGCCCCCAAAGAGCCGCCGAAGCTCAAAATCACGGTGCGGTCCCCCGCGTGCACAGCAGCACGGGCGGCGGCGCGGTCACGGTTCAAAATTTCCGGGCGGACAGGGTTGCCAACCACAAGGGTCTTCTCCGGCGCGCCAAGCTTTTCCACCGCAGCGGCGGAAGCGGCAAACACCACGTCCACATCCTTGGCCAGCAGCTTGTTGGTCACACCGGGGAATGCGTTCTGCTCATGGATGGCGGTCTTGATGCCCTTTTTGGCGGCGGCGCGCACCACCGGGCCGCTGACATAACCGCCGCAGCCGATGACCAGATCGGGCCGGACCTCTTTCAGGATAGCCGCCGTGCGCGGGCCGGACAGGGCCAGGTGGTAGAGCGCTACCACGTTGCGGCCCACGTTCTTCAGGGTTGGCTTGCGCTGGAAACCGTTGATCTCAATATGGTGGAACGGGTACCCTGCCTTGGTTACAAGGCCGTACTCCATACCCTCTTTCCGCCCGGCAAAGTGGATCTCGGCCGCGGGGTCCGCCGCCTTTAAGGCTCCGGCAATGGCAAGCGCCGGGTTGATATGGCCGGCTGTGCCGCCGGCAGCAATCAAAACACGCATAATGGTTCCTCTTTTCTCCGTAAAATCGAACGTTTATGTTATGGCAATACCGCATAATTCTAAGTGCCGATACGGCGAGCGAGGTGCGGCAGCTGCTAAGCCAAAAGCGCAGATAATACTTTGTGTATTATCGAGCATTTTGGCAACGCAGATGCCGTGCCGCAGCCGCCGGAGCGGTGCTTAAGCCGTAAGGCGGGAATTGTGCGGTATTGCCTTATATCTGAAACCAAAGAGAACAATGCTTTCCGCAGGCATGCGGGAATTCTCAGTTGCTGTGCAGGGCTTTGTGGGTGCGGCGCTGCGGGTTCATCCGGCGGGCAAGTTCTTCATGCGAGCGCTTGCTGCGCGCAGCGTTTTGCGCGTTGCCCGCCCGCGATATGCTTAGTATAATGCCCATCTCACACAATAGAATCAGCAAGCTGGTACCACCGGAGGAAAAAAACGGCAGGCTGATGCCGGTATTTGGGGCCACATTGGTGACCACCGCAATGTGGATCATGGTCTGCCAGGCAATTTGCGACATAATGCCAATACCCAGCATCGTACCAAAATAATCCGGCGAGTTCAGGGCGATGATAACGCCCTGAATGATCAGTGCGGCAAAAAGGCCCATACAGATCACCGCGCCGATAAAGCCCAGCTCTTCGCACAGAACGGAAAAGATAAAGTCGTTGCTGGCTTCCGGCAGCCAGAGGTGCTTTTGGCGGCTGTTGCCAATGCCCAGGCCGGTCAGCCCGCCGGACGCAATGGAATACAGGCTCTGCTGGGTCTGGTACAAAATATCGCCCTCGTCACCGTTCCATGCGCCGAGGCGCTGCTGAACATAGTTATTCTGTCCGGTCAGCATTTTGTAAATCACAAACGCAGCCGCGCCTGCCGCCGGGATGCACCAGAACCGGCCCACACCGCCACACAAAATCATACTGCCCGCAATCAGCAGGATCAGCATGATAGCAGAGTTATGGGGTTCTTTGTACAGCAGAACCACCACCGGCAGCAGCGGCAGCACGGGCAGCACAATGCCGTAAAGCAGTGTTCCCCGTTTTTCATAATACCGGTCCGCAAAGCAGGCAAGACCCAAAATAGCCGAAAACTTTGCCAGCTCCGAAGGCTGCAGGGTTGTGCCAAACATATACACCCAGCGGTAACAGCCGTTGTACGGCTCACTGAACAGGGCCCACACCAAAAGCAGTAGCGTTAAAATGTATAAGTACCAGTTCATGTGGCGCAGGCTGCGGTAGTTGATGTTGGAAATCAGATACATCAGCACCAGCCCCACCACCGCCAGAATTACCTGCGGGCGGATAAAGTGGTAAATATCCCCCTTGAAGCGGTAATACCCGGTGGAGTAACTGGCGGAGAACAGCATGATCAGCCCGTAAGTCAACACAAGGATCAGCGTGCCGACAAGGCCATAGGAAAGTTTGCCGCGTTCCTCTTTTTTGAACGCGATTTCCTTAAAAAACCTGCCAATGTTGCCAAAGGCCAAATCGAAAAGCTGGGCAAACGTCATTTGCGGCACAGCCCCCTTTCTGATATTTCATGCCATGTAAACGTACATCAGGCCCAGCACCACGCCGATAATGGCGATCAGGCTGAAGAAAAAGTCGATCTTGACTTCTTTCCAGCCGCGCATCTCGAATGCGTGGTGGATCGGTGTCATGCGGAAAATGCGCTTGCCGTGGGTCAGCTTGAAGTAAACGCGCTGGATCACGACGGTCATGGCGTCCCAGATATACACAATGCCAAAGAAGAACACCAGCTCCGGCCGGCCCATGATAAAGGCAAGGGCCGTTACCATACCGCCCAGGAACATGCTGCCGGTATCGCCCATGAACACTTTGGCCGGGTAGAAGTTCCACACCAGGAAGCCCGCTGCCGCAGCAGCCGTTGCCGCCGCCAGAACGGCCACATGATAAAAGCTGAGCATGCTGGCAGCCAGCAGGTAGCCCAGCATGGAAACAAAGGTCACACAGGAGCACAGGCCGTCCAGACCATCCGTCAGGTTGACGGCATTGACCAAAAAGATGATGCCGAAGAACGCAATGGGGTAATACACCCAGCCCAGATCTACCGCACCGATAAAGGGCAGCATAATGATGGTGGTCAGCAGGCCCTGCATGTGCAGCCCCACCAGGAAGCCGCCGGTAACAATGAACTGCATGATAAGCTTTTGCCAGGCAAGCAGGCCCAGGTTGCGGTGCTTGACGACCTTGATATAGTCATCCAGAAAACCGATAAAGCCGGAACCAAACGCCAGGAACAGCGCCAGCAAGGCGGCGCGCACCTGCACAATGCCCAAAAGGTCCTGTGCATAGCGGTAGAACCCGGCATACACCAGGCCGCAGGCCACCAGAATGCCAAAGATGAAGCACAGGCCGCCCATGGTGGGTGTGCCCTGTTTTTTGTTATGCCAGGTCGGGCCGGATTCCCGGATGGTCTGGCCGAAGTGCAGCTTGTGCAGTGCCGGAATCACAAAACAGCCTGAAAGTGCCGTAACGGCAAACGCACCGATTGCCGCGGCAACCAGCATCCAAGAAACGATCATTCCCATGTGATATTCCCCCAAAATATGCAATTATGCGTTTGGCAGCGCCGCGTAAAGCTGCTTTAATACATCATCCAGCTTCATGGCGTGGCTGGCTTTTGCCAGCACAACATCGCCGGGGCGGACGTTCTGCCGTAGATATTCTACTACTTCCTCCGCCGCTTGGCAATGGATGGTTTGCAGCCCTTTCTGCCGGGCTGCTTCGGCCATGGCTGCGCTCAACGGGCCGTAAGCCACCAGCAGGTCGGCGGCATCGGCAGCCCATTTGCCGGTCTGGCGGTGGCCGGGTTCACTGGCAGCGCCAAGTTCCAGCATATCGCCCAGCACGGCAATGCGGCGGCCGCCGGGGCCGGGCTGGCGGTCATGCAGAATCTGCAAGGCTGCTTTCATGCTGTCCGGGCTGGCGTTATAGCAATCCTCAATAAAGGTCACACCGCCGTGCTGCACAATGTTCTGGCGCATACCGGTGGTCTGATAGCTGGCCAGCGCACGGGCGGCGCGGGCACGCTCCAGCCCCAAGCGGGTGGCTGCAGTGTAAGCAGCAAGGGCATCATACACGGTATGAACGCCTGCCGTGGGGATGGTTACACTGAACTCATAGGTTTCACCGTCCACGTTATCCACCAGGGTAAAGCCGGTACCCTCCCCTACGGTATGAATATTGATGGCGCGCACATCGGCGGAGCTGGAGCGGATGCCGAACCACACCGGGCGCAGGCGGCCGGGGATCTGCGCGGTGGGCAGCAGGTCATCGTCCGCGTTCAGAACCAGCGGGGCGCCGTCCGGCAGGCCCTGGCAGATTTCCATCTTTGCCTTCAATATATTCTCCCGTGTGCCCAGATTTTCCAGGTGGGAAACGCCGATCATCGTAATGATACCGGCAGACGGCCGCGCTGCGCGCACCAGGCGGGCAATCTCGCCCAGGTGGCTCATGCCCATTTCCACCACAGCATACTGGGTGGTATCCTCCAGGCGGAACAGCGTGTTGGGCAGGCCGATCTCATTGTTCTGGTTGCCCTCTGTTTTTAAGGTATTGCCAAAAGCCGAAAGAACCGCATAGCAGAACTCTTTGGTGGTGGTTTTGCCCACGCTGCCGGTCACACCGATCATCAGCGGGCTGAACAGCGTGCGGTAGTTGGATGCCATACGGATCATGGCAAGGTAGCTGGATTCACAGATGACAAGGTGATTCTCCGGCACGCCCTCCACGGGATGGTTGGCGATCACATACTCGGCCCCGGCCTGGTACGCCTTGGCGGCATAGTCGTGGCCGTCCACACGCTCGCCGGGGAAGCAGACAAAAATGCAGCCCGGCTGCACCTTGCGGGAGTCCGTTACAACGGCGGTGATGGGCACCGGGCGGGCCAGTGCCAGCCCGGCCAGAAGTTCATTCGCGTTCATGGTTTTCATGGGAACACGCTCCTTTTGGTTGGTTTAGTTGCGGCATGTTTCAGTTTGCTGTGGGGTTCCCCTGCCGTGGCCGGGGTTATTGCTGCTCGGCATCGCTTCCGGTATCATCCTGGGTCGTGCTATCCTGATCGTTTTCACCGGCGGCGTCCTGGGGCGTATCGTCCTGGGCGGCATCGTCCTGCGGGGTATCTGCATCCTGCTGGGCATCGCTGCTGCCGTCGGGTTCCGTGGTCAGGGTAACGACTGTGCCGTAGGGCACCACACTCCCAACCTCAATATCCTGGCTGACAACACGGTCCGATGCACTGCCCGAAATTGCCACATTGACGCCGGAAGCCTTGAGCATCTGTGCGGCAAAGGTTCCGGTTTTGCCGGTGGCATCCGGCACGGTGGTGGTGGCGTCGGTGGTGGACTGGGTATACAGGTAAACTGTGGAGCCTGCGGGCACCACGGTGCCGCCTGCGGGGTACTGATACACAACATCGCCGTCGCTGGTATCCACAAACCGGTGGGAAAGCCCGGCGGCGTTCATCTTGACCTGGGCGGAAGTCCAGCGGGTGCCAATGGCATTTGGCACTTCCACACTGCCGTTGCTATCATAAGAAGCATCCCGTTCAATGCCAAGATACGGCGCGATCTGGCTGATGATGTTGCCGGTAACAGGGGCCACAATCTGGGAAGCGGAGTCAAAGATCCAGCGCGGGTCATCCATCATGACCAGCACCAGAATTTCCGGGTCGTCCGCCGGAAGGATGGCGGCAAAGCTGATGGCCTTGCGGTAGTCGCCGTCCGGGCGGTACTTGTAAGCGTCTTTCCAGTCCAGCTGTTCTCCCGTACCGGATTTGCCGCCGATGCGGTAGCCCGCCACATAAGCGCTGGCACAACCGTGATAGTCCAGGTCATTGCTGGTACCGGTGTGACCCACGTTGTTTTCCATCATGGCGCGGATCTGCTCACTGACTTCCTCGCTGACGACCTGGCGCTTTATGTCGGTTTCAGCCTGCCATACCACGTTGCCGGTGTCGTCCGTCATATTATCCACCACATAGGGGGTCATCAGGTAGCCGCCGTTCACGGTGGAAGCCACGGCGGCTGCCATCTGGATCAGGGTCAGCTTTTGGGACTGGCCGAACGCGGTGGAGTACAGGTCCGTTTCCACCTGCTCCATCTCCTGCTGGGTTTTGGAGATGCCCTTTGCCTCATACGGCAGATCAATGCCAGTGGTCTGGGTCAGGCCAAACGCCTGGTAGTAGTTATAAAAGAATTCGGCGCTCATTTTTTCCGCCACCTGGATAAAGTACAGGTTGCAGCTGTGGTTCAGCGCCCCGGCCATATCCAGCCAGCCGTGAGTGTTGCCCTCGGCGCAGCGGTAGCTGTGTTCCCACTCGGTATTGGGGAATACTGTCAGGTTGCCGCCGCAGTAAAACTGCTGGTCCGCCCCCATCAGGCCGGAATCCAGCGCCGCAGCGGCCGTCATGAGCTTAAAGACTGAGCCGGGGTAATACAATTCCGTCACGGCTTTGTTCTTCCACTCGGCCTCACGGATCATGCCCTGCAGCTGGCTTTTTTCGCTGGGAACGTCGATTTCGTTGCCTTCTTCGTCGATGCTTTTTGTTCCGTTGGGGTTCACAACGCCGTCCGCAATGATATCCGCTACGGCGTCCTGCCCCAAACGGCTTTGCAGGACGGAAATATCGTCCTCCGTCAGCGCCGTTCCGGCATTATCCAGGATAGCCTGCAATTTGGGTTCGGTGATATTATACGGATCGTTGGGGTCAAACTGCGGCGCCGTTGCCATACCCAGCACCGCGCCGGTGTTCACATTCATCACAATGGCGCTGGCACGGTTCTGCACATCATAGTCATCAATCGCGTTGGAAAGCTCGGTTTCCAGCACGGTCTGGATGGTATCGTCAATGGTCAGGTTCAGGTTATAGCCGTTGATAGCCGCGTGGGTATCGCTTTCCTCGTTAGCCAGTTCATAGCCCCATGCGTTCTCGCTGCTGATGCTGCGCCCCGGTGTACCGACCAGTTTCTCATCATACGATTTTTCCAGGCCGTACATGCCGTTGCCGCTGTCATCACAAAAGCCCAAGACCGAGGAAAGGTACATTCCGTTAGGGTATTCCCGCGTGGAGGAGGATTCCTTGTACATGGAAAGCACCGTTTCGTACTTGGCATCCGGATCCCCCTCCGCCTTGCCGTTGGTAATGCGTTTGGTGTTGGCATAGTCAATAATGGATTGCGCCGTTACCATATCAATGTCCTTGGCAATCACGCGGTACTGGCTGTTCGTTTTGCTCAGCTGCTCCTGAATTTTTTCCGCGCTGACGCTCCCGTTCAGCAATTCGCTGATTTTTTGGCTGGCTTCCGCCACATAATCCTGGTTGCACTTGGACGGGTTGGCAATAATGTTCCACACCACACTGCTTTTGGCCAGCAGTTTGCCGTTAGCGGAATAAATAGAGCCGCGCGTGGCGGGAATCTGGGTATCGGAAAGCTGCTGTTCCGCCGCCTGAACACGGTACTGCTCAGCATCCCGGATCTGCAGGGTATACAGCTTATAAATCAGAACGCCGCACCCCGCAGCGATAAAGCCGATCACCAGCAGCAAAACCATGATGCGTCCGTTCAGCGTAAGCGCATGATTCTGCCCCGGCTCCGGGCTGCGGCGGTTGTGATGACGCGTGGATTGATTCTTGTTGTCGGGTTGCTTTGGCATAGGTTCATTCCTTTACAGAAAAGACTGTTTGCACGAATACGCGCCCGCCCATGATGGCAAAAAAAGCGTGCTCCTGTTGGGATGCACGCTTTGGCGCAATGTAAGGGCAGCACCGCATGATTCCCACCTGACGGCTTGGGCACCCAAAGTTATGCGGTATTGCCTTGACCGGATCGGTTACGGGTCAAAACTGCCAAGCAGACTGAGCGCTGCGGTTTTGATACCGGCAAAAAACTTGTCTGCTGTGCCGGCTGCGCGTTCGATCACGCTTTCATCCTCCAGCCGGACATACGTCACCTGGCTGGGGTCCATTTTAACCAGCCCCAGCCGATCCTCCGCTTCCTGCTGGACGCTGGTGCTGTTGGTGATCTGATCCATGGTGGTGGACAGATAGTCGTTATAGCTCTGGGCATTGGTCAGTTCCGACTTGGCGTCATCAATTTCGCCGGAAAGCTGTGTGATGCGTGCCTGGCTGGCGACAATGCTGGCAAACAAACCAAAAAAGATGGCAATGACCAGCACCGTGCCCGCCGTGCGGGCAAACTGGCGTGCCTTGCTCAGGCCGTAGCGTCCGCCCTTGACAACGCGCACCCGCGGTGTGCGGGAGGAACCGGAATGATTGTTGGTTGAAATTTCTGCTGCTGTGGAAGCCATGGGCGCCGCCCCCTTTCTCGTATCGTAAAATTTCGGCTTTCCTTAAGCTGTGCGGCATGGTCACAAGCGCCATGCCGCGCTGCCAATGTTCCCTCCTGGCACGCTTATAATTTTTCCAGTACGCGCAGCTTGGCGGAACGGCTGCGGCGGTTTTCTTCCAACTCACCAGCGTCCGCTTCAATCGGCTTGCGGGTAATCAGTTTAGCTTTGGGCATCCCGCCGCAGGTGCAAATAGGCTGCTCCGGCGGGCAGGTGCAGCGCTGGGCCCAGCGGCGGAACTTCTGTTTTACCAGCCGGTCCTCCAGGCTGTGGAACGTGATGATGCAGAACCGCCCGCCGGGGGCCAGGCGGCTGAAAATTGCCTCCATCCCCTCGTTCAGGGCATCCAGTTCCCCATTGACGGCAATCCGCACTGCCTGGAAGCTGCGGCGGGCGGGGTTCTTGTTTTTGCGGCGCTCGGCAGGCGGCATAGCGGATGCAATCAGGTCTGCAAACTGCAGGGTCGTCAAAATCGGGGCTTCCTCCCGTGCTTTCACGATTTTACCCGCAATCTGCCAGGCATACGGTTCCTCACCATAATCGCGCAGGATGCGGGTCAGTTCCTCACGGTCCAGGGTGTTCACCAAGTCTGCCGCGGTGGGCCCCTGCTGGCTCATGCGCATATCCAGCGGGGCATCCGCGTGATAGGAGAAGCCACGCTCGGCATCGTCCAGCTGGTGGCTGGAAACGCCAAGGTCCAGCAGCGCGCCGTTGATGAAGGGGATCTCCAGTTCATCCAGCACGCGGGCGGTTTCGCGGAAGTTGGCCTGAACCACCTGGGCGGGTAAGCCCTTTAGCCTTGCGGCAGCGGTTGCCACCGCATCCGGGTCCTGATCCAGCGAGATCAGCCGCCCGGTGGTCAGGCGTTTTGCTATTTCCTTTGAGTGGCCTGCCCCGCCGGCCGTTCCGTCCAGATAAATCCCGGCAGGGTCAATGGCCAACCCTTCAAGGCATTGGCTGAGCAAAACGGGGATATGACTAAATTCCACGGTGTTCTCCTCTTTCCCCGTTTCACACGGTTTAACATGCAGGGGTACACCCCCGCTCAAAGTGTATCTTAAAAATCAAGGTCTTCCATTGCGGCGGTAAAATCTTCATCGCTTTCCGCCTGGCGGGCTTCCCAATCCTGGGTGTTCCAGATCTCCGCAAAGTTGCGGTTGCCGATCACGCTCACATCGTGGTCCAGGTTGGCGTATTCCCGCAGTTTTGCGGGCAGCTGAATGCGGCCCTGCTTATCCGGTGTTACTTCCACCGCAGAGGAATACAGCATACGGCTGACATTGCGGCCCTTTACCATACCTTTTTCGGCAATGCGCTGGGCCACTTTTTCAAACTCCTCCGGCGGGAACGCGGCAAGGCAATGGTCCAGCCAGCGGGTCACGATAAAGGTTTCGCCCATTCCATCCCGGAACTTTGCGGGGAAATTCAGACGGCCCTTTGCGTCCACTGCGTAGTCATACTGACCCATGAACATTGTCGAACCCGCCCCCTTCCCGGTTGGAACTGTCGCTTTTTTAGCGTTTCAGCGGAATTTCGCGGTTAACAACCCTGTGGAATGTGTGGATAACTCACCACTTTAACCCCAAACTGCCCACTTTTACCCACTGGAACACTTATATAGTACCAAATCGCGGGGCAAAAAGCAAGCCCACAGCGCCAAAAAGCGCTGCGGGCCATAAAGTTTTCACAAATGCTGTCTTATTTGTTGTTTGCGGGGCAGGAACCGTGCAGATCTCTTTCACAAAGCCCGCACAGGGGGCCGATTTTACAGATTCGGTTTCTGTGGGCCATGGGGGCCGCGGCTGGCCAGGTTGCGCAGGTTCATGCGGGTATTTTTGATATCCGCCACACTGCGGGCCAGAACTTCCTCCGAGTTTTTGAGGATATTCTCACAATAAGCCGCGGAGGCATTGTTGATCTTTTTCGCCTGTGCCTGTGCGGCGTTCACCAGCTCCACGGCCATCTTCTGTGCGCGCTTGGTGATCTCTTTGTCCGATACCAGTACCCGTGCGCGTTCCTCTGCCTGCTTGATGATGTTATCCGCATCGGTCTGGGCGTTCTTTAAAATCTGCTCGCGGTCTGCCACAATCTTTTTGCTGTCGTGCAGTTCATCGGGCAGGTTATTGCGCACCTCATCCACGATATCGCGGCAGCGATCCACATCTACCACACGCTTGGCGGCGGCAAACGGCACAGCGGTACCCTCCTCCAGCGTTTCCTCCAGCATATCCAGCAGTTCCTCAACATTCATAGCTGTTCCTCTTTCTCATAGCGGCTTACCAAAATCTTGCCGTACTTATATTGTTTTGCCAAAACAAGCCCCTCAACCTGTTCCGGCAGCTCGGCGTCCAGTTCTGTTTCACACAGCACCACACCGCCAGGGGCCATGTGCGCTGCCAGCTGCGGCAGTGCTTTGGCTACCGTGCCGTGGTGGTACGGCGGGTCCAGCAGGGCAAGATCAAACTCTTCCTGCGTGGTGGCCAAAAAGTGGAACGCATCATCCGGGATGACCCGGCTCTGCGCAAACACGCCCGCCGTTTTGCAGTTGGCCAGCACGATCTGGATCGCCTCGCGGGAAGCATCCAGGAAAACACAGCGCTTGGCCCCGCGGGATAATGCCTCAATGCCAAGCTGGCCGCTGCCTGCAAACAAGTCCAGCACGCGCGCGCCGGGCACAGAGAACTGTACGCTGGAGAACATTGCCTCCTTTACGCGGTTAATGGTGGGGCGGGTAACATCCTCCCCCGGTAGCGCAGCAAGGTTTTTGCCGCGGGCTGTACCTGCAATCACACGCATCATGTTAGGCCGCCTGCCTTTCATTTGTTATATGGCAGCCACCCATCCCGCCGGGAAGCTCAAGCCAGAGCACTCTTATTCGGGATAAACAGTTGCACTTATGGCAATACCGCATAATTCTAAGTGCCGATACGGCGAGCGAGGTGCGGCAGATGCTAAGCCAAAAGCGCAGATAATACTGGATGCTGCAAAGGTGAGCGCCGCCAGTGGCGGAAACAGCGAACCGAAGCAGGGGCAGCGGTCGCAGAGTGCGAGGGGCTTTTGCCCCCGAAGCACGATGCGGGTACCGCAACCCGACATTATCGAGCATTTTGGCAACGCAGATGCCGTGCCGCAGCCGCCGAAGCGGTGCTTAAGCCGTAAGGCGGGAATTGTGCGGTGTTGCCTTATACATTATGGATGGTTCAAATCCGCTTGTCAAGGGAGTTTACCGTCATTCATTCTTATTTTACAACCCAGCCTGCAATCCAGCCGGGTTTTCCCCTCTCCTGCCGTTGCCGGCGTTGAGTTTACTGGCGCAGAGCATTATAAATGTTCTCCGCCTTGGCGTGGCTGATGCCCTTGACCTCTTCCAGGTCCGAAATAGACGCCTGCTTGACTGCCGTTACGGTTTTGAAATGTGCCAGCAGTGCCGCGCTGGTCTTGGGGCCAACGCCGGGCAGCTCTGTCAGGGTTGCCGCATAGGACTTTTTGTGCATCATCCGCTTGCGGTAATCGTTGGCATAGCGGTGGGTTTCATCCTGGATATTGGTCACAAAGGTAAAGATATTGCGGTGCCGGTTGATGGCGATTTCCCCGCCCGCATCATCCACAATGGCGCGGGTGCGGTGGTGGTCATCCTTGACCATGCCAAAGGTGGGCACATGTTCCAGTGCCGTGCCGCGCAGTGCCTGTTTAACGGCGCTCACCTGCCCGCGGCCGCCATCGATCAGCAGCAGATCCGGCATGGTGGCAAACTGGTTGGTTTCATTATCCGGCTTTTCGCCGCGCCGGGCCGCCTCGTACTCCGCAGCCCGGCGGGAAAGCGTTTCCGCCATAGAGGCATAGTCGTCCGTGCCGGCAACGGTGCGCATCTTAAAGCGGCGGTAGCCGGCGCGGTAAGGCTTGCCATCCTTGAACACCACCATACCGCACACGCTGGAGCCATCGCCCCAGTTGGAAATATCATAGCTTTCAATCACCCTCGGCGGGGTTTTCAGGCCCAGCACCTGGGCGGCTTCTTCCAGCAGCTTTTCCTCGCGGGTATAGCGGCCGCTCTCGCGCCCCAGGCGCTCCACAGCGTTGGTGTAGGCCATTGTTACCAGCTTGGCCACATCGCCGCGCTGGGGCACATACAGCTCCACCTTGCTGCCGCGTGCTTCGTTCAGCGCCTGGTTCAGCGCTTCGGCGTCCGGCGGCAGGGTATCCACCGCAATGGTTTTGGGGATCGTCTCGCCATCCAGATAATACTGGGGCAGGAATTCCTCCCGCACGGCTTCGATATCGGTCGTATCATGAAAGACGAACTCCCGCTTATCGGTCAGGCGGCCATCCCGGTAGCGCAGCACCGCTGCGCATACCGCGCGGGTGGTGCCCGCCAGCGCGATGACGTCCATCTCTGTCCCAGCATCCATAACCACCTTCTGGCCCGCCGCCACGCGGTCAATGGCCGCGATCTGATCCCGCAGCAGGGCGGCCGTTTCAAAATCCAGCCGGTCAGACGCCGCCTGCATCTTCTCTTTCAGCTGCTTGACGATATCTTTTTTGCCGTACCGGATCATGCGCAGAGCCCCCTGCACGGCCTCATTGTAAGCTTCGCAGGTGATTTTGCCGCCGCACACGGCCATGCACTTGCCGATATGGGCATTCAGGCAGGGGCGGCCCTTGCCGATATCACGCGGGAACTCTTTATTGCAGCGGGGCAGCAAAAAACAGTTCTGGGCAGTTTCCACCATCTCCCGCACCGCAAAAGCCGAGGTGAACGGGCCGATATAATCGGCGTTCTCATCGTCCTTTTGCAGGGCAGCAGAAATACGCGGCCAGGGGCCGTGGGTGATCTTTACATAGCTGTAGCCCTTATCATCTTTGAGCAAGATATTATACTTTGGCGTATGGGCCTTAATCTGGCTGGCTTCCAGCACCAGGGCCTCAAATTCGCTTTGGCAGACGATGACATCGAACGCAAATGCGTGGTTGATCATTTGGGTGACCTTCGCGTCATGGGGCACGCCCTCGCGGAAATACTGTGAAACACGGATGCGCAGGCGCTTGGCTTTGCCAATATAGATGATGGTATCCGTTTTATCGCGGATGATATACACCCCCGGCAGCAGCGGGAGCATACAGGCTTTTTTGTAGAGTTCTTGTTTTGTCATGGTTTTTGAATAAGGGTGGTGAGTGATTTTTTGTCTGCGCGGCATGGCCGCGCAGACAAAAAAAGGCGGGTGACCAGTCACCCGCCGCAAAAACAAAAGATCTGATTATTCAGAGAAGCCGGAGTTGACCAGCTTGACCAGACCATCCACAGCAGCCTGTTCATCGGTGCCGTCAGCAATGATACGGATGGTGGTGCCGCCAACGATGCCGAGGCTCAGAACACCCAGCAGGGACTTAGCGTTGACGCGGCGCTCTTCCTTTTCGACCCAAATAGAAGACTTATACTCGTTTGCCTTCTGGATGAAGAAGGTGGCCGGACGAGCATGCAGACCTACCTGATTCTCAACGGTAACTTCTTTAACGTACATAATTATTCTCTCCTACTTATATGAAAAGATACGCCCAAGTTCTCTACCGCGGGCTCCTTTCAGGCGGTATTGCACAATCAGTGCCGCCTTGATTGTTTATATTTTATCCCATTTGTTCGACTTTGTACAGTGTAAATTTGCAATTTTGGCAGGATTCCGCATTTGGCACAAATCGCGCCGGGCCCGCTTGTGCAACTTTACTAGTTTATTTTCAACCGGATTGTAGATAGACTACAAAACCTGTACGAAAAACCGACAGAATACCGCAGGTTCAGCCTTGATCCTGGGGCTGATAGCGCATAACAAGCTCTTTGCAGGGCTTGCAGAATGCTACATCCACCCCCGGCTGGTACATGTTCCGCACGCCATCCGGCAGGTAGCCCATGCGCCGGTAAAGGCCGATGGCCGCCGTGTTTACATCCAGCACGGCCAGCCAGGGCCGGGCGTGCTCCGCAAGTTTTTTGCGCGCAAAATCCAGCAGCTTTGTGCCAATGCCGCTGCCGCGGGCGGACTGTGTGACAAACAGGTGGCTGATCTCCCCTGTTTTATGGCAGACACCCACCATGCCGTCCGGCGTATCCGAAGTGGTGTGCAGGTAGAATGCCCAGCCCGCCTTGCGCTCTTCTTCCAGGCGCTGGCGCATGACTTCCGGCGTATATTCTGCAAGGCCTGCTTCGGTGCACACATCCCGGCAGACGGTGCGGCAGCCTTCGGCAAACAGTTTTGCGGCTGCATCCAGCTGGGCATCCGTCTTGATCAGCTGGGCACGTTCGGTACGCTTCCAGCGCGGGATCTGGGTGATAGGGTGGGTGGCGCACCACTGGGCATACAGGTCCGGGCGGCGCTGGCGGGTGCGTTCTCGGCTCTGGCGGCCGCGCCAGGCATCAATTTTGTTGTGGTCGCCGGACAGCAGCACGGGCGGGATGGCCTGGCCCTCCCACACTTCCGGGCGGGTGAACTGGGGGTATTCCAGCAGGCCGTCCCAGTAGCTTTCGTCCTGATAGCCCTTTTCCTCGGCCAGAACGCCGGGCTGCAGGCGCAGCACACTGTCTGCCACCACCAGGCTGGCCAGCTCGCCGCCGGTCAGCACATAGTCGCCGATAGAGATTTCCTCATCGCCAAAGGTATCGATCACGCGCTGGTCAATGCCCTCATAGTGGCCGCACACCAGCGCAAGGCTTTCATAGCTGGAAAGCCGACGGGCGGTTTCCTCGTTATAGGGCTGCCCGGCGGCGGTCAAAAACACCACATGGGGCTTGGCGCGGCCCTGCTGGGCGCACTGGTCCGCCACAGCGCGCAGGCAATCTGCAATGGGCTGAGCATACAGCACCATGCCGCAGCCGCCGCCATAGGGGTAATCGTCCGTCTGGCGCTGTTTGTTTTTGGTATAATCCCGGATCTGGTGGCAGTGCGCTTCAAACAGGTTTTTGGCACGGGCACGGCCCAGGATGCTGGTGCTCAAAAAGCCATCGCACAGTTCCGGGAACAGGGTGACAATATCAATGCGCATCAATTACTCCTCATCGCCGTTGACCGGCTCATCAAACATGCCCGCAATGGGGCGCATTTTTACCGTGCGGGCCGCAATATCCACATCCACCACAAACTCCGGCACGGCAGGGATCCAGTGCTCCTCCCCCGCTGCATCGCGCACAATATAGATATCCTGTACGCCGGGGTGGTCCACCTTTGCAACGATGCCAAGGGTGCGGCCATCGTCCGCATGCAGCACAGTGCAGCCGATCAGATCATCAATAAAATAGCGGCCCTCCGGCAGTTTGGCATCCGCCTTGGCAAAATAGTAGGTTTTGCCCACCTGGGCGCGGGCGGCATCCATATCCTCCACCCCGGCCAGCTTGACCAGCAGCATATTGCCCTGGGCGCGCACCCCGCGCAGCGCAACCTCGCCGCTGCCGTTTGCGGCAGCGTACAGGCGCTTGAACTTGGCCAGGAACTGTGCGCCGTCGCACAGCGGCAGGGCTTTCATTTCGCCGCGGACACCGTGGGTGGAAACAATTTTGCAGGCGGGCAGATAGTTTTGCATAGGGGGAACCTCCTAGAATAAATCACACAAAAGCGGCGGCAAATAAAAAGCACCCTGCGCGCAAAGCGGCAGAGTGCTGGGTGGCAAAAATCAGCCGATTTCCACCACGACTTTTTCGTTCTGGCGGACGGCGGCGGCACGCATGACAACACGGATTGCCTTGGCAATGCGGCCCTGTTTGCCAATCACGCGGCCCATGTCGCCTTCTGCCACCGTGAGGTGGTACACAACCGTGCCGTCCTCACGCGCGGGGTCAACCGTTACCTGCACCGCGTCCTTATCTTCCACAAGGCCACGGGCAACGGCAATCAGCAGTTCCTGCATGTGGCGTTCCTCCGTTTAATTACAGGATGTTCTCTTTCTTCAGCAGAACACGAACAGTATCGGTAGCCTGAGCGCCGTTGGCCAGCCACTGCTTAGCCTTGTCGGCGTCGATCTTGACAACGCTGGGCTCCTTGGTCGGATCGTAGTAGCCGATTTCTTCGATGAAGCGGCCGTCACGAGCAAAGCGGCTGTCAGCAACAACAATGCGGTAGAAAGGAGCTTTCTTGGCGCCGATGCGGCGCAGACGAATCTTAACCATGGTAAATATCCTCCAAAATTTTGTTTTTACGGCCCCGTGGTTTTCCCTCGTGGGCTTGCAATTTATATATCACCCTGGGGCCAGAGAGGCTTACGGGTCATATCAAATTCATAACAGGCTGCTCAGCGCAGGCCTCTCATTCCGCCAAGGCCGCGCATAAAGCCCTTGGGGTTGCGCTTGACCTTTTTCATCATCTTCTGCATGGCTTCAAACTGGCGCAGCAGCTTGTTCACTTCCTCAACCGTCTGGCCGCTGCCCGCCGCAATGCGGCGCTTGCGCTTGGGGTTGATGATGGAAGGATGCGCACGCTCTTCCGGCGTCATGGAGTAGATGATGGCTTCAATATGGGGCAGCGCCTTTTCATCGATCTGGTCCATCTGTTCGGAGCTGATCTGGTTGGCGCCGGGCATCATGGCCAGCAGCGCGGACGCACCGCCCATCTTGCGGATCTGGGCGAACTGGGTCAACATATCGTTCATATCGAACTTGTTGGCCATCATTCGCTTGGCGGCTTCTTCAGCTTCCTTGTCATTCTGCAAGGTCTGGGCCTTTTCGATCAGGCTCAGCACATCGCCCATGCCAAGGATCCGGCTGGACATGCGCGCCGGGTAAAACGGCTCCAACGCATCCAGCTTCTCGCCGGTGCCCTGGAAGTAGATCGGCTTGCCGGTAACGGCCAGAACCGAAAGCGCCGCACCGCCGCGGGTGTCGCCGTCCGTCTTGGTCAGGACCACGCCGCTGATGCCAACCTTTTCGTTAAAGGTCTTGGCAACGTTGACGGCTTCCTGACCGGACATGGCATCCACAACCAGCAGGGTCTCATCCACCTCAACAGCCTGCTTGATGCGCACCAGCTCGTCCATCAGCTGGTCGTCGATCTGCAAACGGCCTGCGGTATCAATGATAACGATATCATAGCCGTGGTCTTTGGCGTACTCAACTGCCTGCTTGGCAATCTTTTCCGGCTTTTCGGTGCCCATCTCATAGACGGGAACGCCTGCCTGCTCGCCTACAATGCGCAGCTGGTCAATTGCTGCGGGGCGGTAGATATCACAGGCTACCAGCAGTGGGCGGCGGCCCTGGGCTTTATAATAGCGGCCCAGCTTTGCCGCATGGGTGGTTTTACCGTTACCCTGCAGGCCGCACATCATCATAACGGTCTGGCCCTTATTTTTGATGTGCAGGGTCTGGGGTTCCTCGCCGCCCATCAGCTTGGTCAGTTCCTCGTTGACGATCTTGACAACCTGCTGGGCGGGGGTCAGGCTTTCCATCACTTCCTGGCCCATGGCGCGCTCCGAAACCTGCGCGCAGAAATCCTTTGCGACTTTGTAGTTGACGTCCGCTTCAAGCAGCGCCATGCGGACTTCCCGCATTGCAGCCTTGATATCCGCTTCACTCAGCTTGCCTTTGCCGCGCAGTTTTTTGAAAACGCCGTTCAGACGCTCGCTTAAAGATTCAAATGCCATCGGGCAGTTCCTCCTGCGTATCAAGGCGGTGAATAATAGTCAGCATCTCCTCGGTAGCCCGCTGAACGCGGGTATCCGGTTCAAACAACCCGGTATTGCACACGCGCACCTCGCTGACAAGCTCTTCCAGCCGGGCAAGATCTGCCCGAATGGCTTCGGTCCGGCGGGCAGTGCCCAACTTTTCCTCCATCTCCATCAGGGTCGCTTCGCCATGCTTGATGGCATCCCGTACTCCCTGGCGGGTTATGCCATAATTTTCGGCAATTTCGGCCAGCGAAAGGTCATCGTTATAATATTCTGTCAGAATATTGCGCTGTTTTTCCGTCAGGACCATGCCGTAATAATCCAGCAGGATGGAAAACCCAAGGTCCTTACCTGCTTTGGCTGCCACGGCCGTGCCCCCTTTGTGTTGTCTGTTCCTCTGACTGCTGTAAAGTGTTTTTCTTTACAGCTTTTGAATTATAACACTCTAAAGTCATACTGTCAAGGCCCAAAGGTGCGGTATCCGGCTGTTTTTTGTGTTTTTTTCAGCTTTTTGTGCCCGCCCAGCATTTTTGCCGTAAAAACTGCGGCAAAATATGTTTTTTTCATGTACAAAGCCGCGCCGGATATGATATAATATGTTGTATATTGGGTAAAATTTACAGAACGGGGCGGATTTTACGGACTGCGTGTTCTCCCCTGCCTGATTTTTGCAAGGAGGTCTGCCAGGCTATGGCAATATTGCAGAGCTATTATCAGGACGTGTACCGTTCCCCGGTGGTGCGGCTTTCGGGGTATTCCGGGCGGCACGAACTTGCTTCCAGCATATTGGCATATCTGGATTTTGGCGGCGCTACCGGCACTTGTAAGGACGGCGTGGCCGAAACCATGCTGGCTTTTGCCACCGAGCGCGGCACATTGCAGCCCGGCATGCCGGTGGTGGAAGCCAGTTCCGGCAGTTTTGGCGCCGCCCTTGCGGTAAGCTGCGCCACCACAGGCCACCCCTGCATTCTGGTGGTGCCCAGCAGCCTGCCGCTTTCCCGCAGGCAGCATCTGCAAAACCTGGGGGCACGCATTGTGGTATGCGGCAGCGGCGGCCGACGTGCGCTGGAACAGGTTGCCAAAGACACCGCCGCCCGCTATAACGGTTACTTTACCAACTACTTTGCCAATGATGATAACCCCGAATACCACCGCCGCGTGACCGGCCCCCAGATTTTAAAAGCCGCCGGGGATGCGATCGATGCTGTGGTGATCGGCGTGGGCAGCGGCGGCACCATTACCGGCGTGGCGGAATACCTGAAAGCCTGGAACAGCATGATCCGCATTGTGGCCGTGGAGCCCAGCGAATGCGCCGCCATTTCCGGCGGGTTCATTGGCCACCACAGCATTGCGGGCATCGGGCCCGGTTTTGTGCCGGAAAACTATAACCCCTATGTAGTGGATACCGTGCTGACGGTCTCCTCGGCCGATGCCGAGCGCGCCGCACGGGAGGTGCTGTTCTATGACGGCATCCCCGCCTGTTCCAGCGCCGGCGCAACCCTGTGTGCTGCCACCCAGCTGATGGGCACCGGCAAGTGTAACCGCCCTCTGTGCATTTTTGCCGGACGCCGCACTTACGAATAACTTAAACAAAACAGGCCGCATGGCTGCCGCCATTAAAGAATGGCGCAGGCTGTGCGGCCTGTTTTGTTCTATGTACGTTGTGAGAGGCTTTGTTGAAAGAGTGGGTACTGATAAGCCAAAAGAGCGCTGAACCTTAACGATTCAGCGCTCTTTTGGTTGGTGCGGAAGATGGGACTTGAACCCACACGTCATAGACACACGCACCTCAAACGTGCCTGTCTGCCGATTCCAGCACTTCCGCATAAGGCAATGCCTTGGCATTGCAAAAAGTATTTTAGCATACCCGCCGCAAAAAAGCAAGGGCTTTTTGAGCTTTTCTTCAAATTATTAACCACTGTGCCTTCTCGCGCGAAAATTGTTCGTTATACAGCATCTTTCACCCCATTTCCCCGCATTGCAGCAAAAAACTTCAATTTTTTTCAAAATAGGGCTTGCATTTTTGCGCAAGCTCTGATATACTAATCAAGCACTGTTAAGGCAGGCGTACAAATGAATATGGGAGCTTTCCCGAGTGGCCAATGGGGACAGACTGTAAATCTGCTGCTTAATGCTTCGGTGGTTCGAATCCACCAGCTCCCACCAAAAGAGATCCGCAACTGAGGTTGCGGGTCTTTTTTTGTGCTGGAACTGGTAGGGTTCGAACAGGTCGGCCGCCCGAAGGCGGCAAGCAACAGTCCTGCGGACTGTTGCTTAGACCGTGGCTTGGCGAATCCACCAGCTCCCGCCAAAGTGTTGAACGTTAAAACGTATGTTTTATCGTCTAGTTTTTTTATCTGACCGCACTTTTGACCGCATTTATTATAAAACCCATATCAAAGCGCCCCTCTGTTCCTATCACAGAGAGGCGCTTTTCTTCATTTCAATTTTATCAGGTTGCCTCCCGGCGGGCAAAGTAGGAGCCTACTGCGGTGATCTGCTTGGGCAGGTCAGGGCGGTAAAGGGGGGAATCCGGGTAAAAGCTGTTGATCACAACACCATTATCCCCTGCTCGCGCGGTGGAATGAATGTACTCTCCATTGCCAAGATAGAGCGCCACATGGCCGGGGAAATACACCAGATCTCCCACGCGCATATCCGAAACATGGGCCGGATGGATGGGGTAGCCCTCTTTCAGCTCGGAATCCCGCCAGATGGAAATACCGCACAGCAGGTATGCCATGCTGCACAGGCCGGAGCAATCAATGCCCGCCGGGGTTTTGCCGCCCCAGCGGTAGGGCGTGCCAAGGTAGCGCTTGGCTGCTTGGGCAATGGCTGCACGCAGCTTTTCCTGATCCTGCTCGCAGGGCTGGGTGTACAGCGGGGCCAGTGCGTCCGCACGCAGGTAACCGGTGCGGCCATCCGGCAGCGTTACGGCCTGCCAGCCGTCTTCCGGCTCCCCCTGCACGGCCACGCGGGCGCCCAAGGGCAGGCCAGCAGCCACGCAGGCCCCCTGCACACGGGGTTCCGCCAGCACATCAGCCCAGCGGGCTATGACCACCATCTGCGGCTGAACCAGCCATTCTTCCGCCTTGGGGCCAGCCAGCAAAGCATCCTGTGCTACCCAGCCGGTATAGCCGTAAAAGGTGCGTACCGGTACCATGTGCTGTTCGGCTTCGCCGGTAATTTCCACCGGCATGCCCAGCAAAAGCTCATCCACCAGACGGGATTGCTGCGGGTTCTGCGCCCAGAGGGCCGGGTTTGTGGTAAGCGGCGCTATGGCCACGTTGATTACTGCCTGCATTGTTATTTCCTCACTGTGTTATCTCAGTCCCAGTTTTCGCCCGCGCGGTGGCAGGCAACCATACGGCCATCACATTCCCGCAGCTCCGGAACCTCGGTGCGGCAGCGCTCCGTTGCGTAAGGGCAGCGGGTATGGAAGCAGCAGCCGGATGGCAGGTTGACCGGGCTGGGCACTTCGCCCATCAGCACACGGCGGTGCTGGTTGCGGCGGTGTGGATCCGCCTGCGGGATGGCATCCATCAAAAAGGCGGTATAGGGGTGCATGGGGCGGCTGTAGAGCTCTTCCTTGGTGGCAACCTCGCACACATGGCCCAGGAACATTACGCAGACGCGGTCCGCAATAAAGTTGATGACAGAAAGATCATGCCCGATGAAGAGATAGGTCAGGCCGTACTGCTTTTGCAGGTCCTTGAGCAGGTTCAACACCTGGCTCTGCACCGAAACATCCAACGCGGAGACCGGTTCATCGCAGACGATCAGGTCCGGCTGCAGCGCAATGGCGCGGGCAATGCCGATGCGCTGGCGCTGGCCACCGCTGAACTGGTGCGGGTAACGGTTCAAAAACTCTGCCGGTACACCAACAGCCTGCATCAATTCCAGCACGCGGTGGGTGGTTTCGGCTTTGGTTTTGCATACATGATAGGTTTCCAGCGGTTCGGCAATGATATCCCGCACCTTCATGCGCGGGTCAAGGCTGGCATACGGGTCCTGGAAGACCATCTGCATCCGGCGGCGCAGGGGGGCAAATTCCTTATCCTTCATGGCGGTGATGTTCTGCCCCTCAAAGGTCACGCTGCCCCTGGTTGCGGGCAGCATGCGGATCAGGGTGCGTCCCAGGGTGCTTTTGCCGCAGCCGCTCTCCCCCACCAGGGCCAGCGTTTCGCCGCGGTACAGGGTCAGATCCACATTGGTCAGGGCATGGACGGCCTGGTCTTTTTTGCTGGTTTCAAAGTTTTTATAAATACCTTTTGCCTGCAAAAGAACTTCGTGTTTTACCTCGCTCATTGATGTTCCTCCTCACAGCGGAAGCATCGCACCTGATGATCCGGTGCAACGGGATGCAGCTGCGCTTTTTCCGTGCGGCATTGGTCGGTGGCATATTCGCAGCGGTTGCTGAACGGGCAGCCCTGCGACAGGTGCAGCAGGTTGGGCACCACACCGGGGATGGTGTGCAGCCGCTCGGCGTTCTGGCCAATGCGCGGGATGGAATCCAGCAGGCCCTTGGTATAGGGGTGCATGGTATGGTCAAACAGCTCAAAGGTTTCGGCCTGTTCCATGATCTTGCCTGCGTACATGACATACACATAGTCACAGATTTCCGCCACAACGCCCATGTTATGGGTGATGATCAGCACGCTCATGCCGGTTTCGTCCCGCAGCTCCTTCATCAGGCGCAGGATCTGGGCTTCAATTGTCACATCCAGTGCGGTGGTGGGCTCATCGGCAATCAGCAGCTTGGGCTTGCATACCATGGCCATGGCAATCATCACGCGCTGGCGCAGGCCGCCGGAAAGCTCGTGCGGGTAGCAGTCATAGCGCTTTTCCGCTTCGGGGATGCCAACACGCTGGAACATTTCCACCACGCGCTGCTTGGCTTCCGCCTTGCTCATGGTCGGGTTATGCACCAGCAGCGTTTCGCGCACCTGGCGGCCCACCTTGAGCACCGGGTTCAGGCTGGTCATCGGCTCCTGAAAGATCATCGAAATATCATTGCCGCAGATCTTGCGCAGCTCTTTATCCGAAAGTCTGGTCAGGTCCTGATCTTCAAACCGGATGCTGCCGCCCGCCACGCGGCCGGGGTATTTCAGCAGGCCCATAATGGATTTGGCGGTCATGCTTTTGCCGCAGCCGCTCTCCCCCACCAGGCCGATGATCTTGCCCTTGGGAATATCCAGGTCCAGGCCATCCACCGCCGGGGCCACGCCTTTTTCGGTAAAGAAATAGGAGTTCAGGCCGCGGATTTCCAGAACATTATTATTATTTTCCATCTTTTACTTCTCCCCCGCTGTTACTGGTTCTTCATGTAGGGGTCCAGCACATCGCGCAGACCGTCACCCAAAAAGTTGAACGCCAGCACCACGATCATAATGGCAATGCAGGGTGCCAAGGCCAGCCAGGGCTGGGTGAACAAAAACTGCTTGGACTGGTTGACCATCAGGCCCCAGGATGCTGCCGGGGGCTGTGCGCCGATGCCCAAAAAGCTCAGCGAGCTTTCAGACAGAATGGCAGAGGGAACATTCAGGGTAAACAGAACGATCAATGAGGGAATGCAGTTGGGCAGGATATGCTTGAGCATGATTTTGCCGTTGCTGACGCCGATCGAACGGGCAGCCTCAACATATTCGCTCTCCTTCAGGCTCAGGGTCTGGCTGCGCACCACGCGGGCCACACTGGCCCAGCTGGTGAGGGAAAGCGCGATAAACAGGTTGACGGTAGACTGGCCCAGGGTGTACATAACCACCATGGCCAGCAGCAGGGACGGGATGGACAGCATGATATCCGCCAGGCGCATGATGACATAATCCACCCAGCCGCCAAAGTAACCGGCCAGCAGGCCAAAGAAGATGCCCACCACCAGCGAGATGATGCTGGGCAGAATACCGATGGTAAGCGAGAGGCGCGAACCATACAGAATACGGGAGAACACATCGCGGCCCAGTTCATCCGTGCCAAACCAGTGGGCAGCGCTGGGGCCCTGCAAACGGCTGATCAGGTCCTGCTCCGCCTCACCATAGGGGGCCAGAACGGGAGCAAACATAGCTATCAGGATGACAACCAGAATCAGCACAGCCGAAAAGGCGGCCAGCTTGTTCTGGCGGCACATGCGCAGCAACTGTTCTTTCAGGCCGTCCTCTTCGCCGATCTGGCTTTCCAGTTCCTGCGGCTGGGCATTTTTCAACATTTCGTCTGCCATGGCTTATGCCTCCTTTCTGATGCGCGGGTCCAGCACAGAATACAGCAGGTCCGCAATCAGGTTGCCTGCAATGACCAGCACAGTGGTAAACAGCACGGTCCCCTGCAGCACCGGCATATCACGGTTCTGGATTGCTGTGGTGGCAAGGCGGCCGATGCCGGGAATGGCAAAAATGCTCTCGGTGATAACCGCGCCGGACAGCATGCCGGAGAACTGCAATGCCATCATGGTAATGACCGGCAGCATGGAGTTTTTGAGCGCATGGCCCAGAATGACCGCCTGCTTGCGCAGGCCTTTGGCACGGGCGGTATCAATATAATCCGCCTGCATCACTTCCAACAGGCTGGAGCGCGTCATACGGGCAATGCTGCCTGCGCTGTTCCAGCCCAGGGCAATGGCGGGCAGAATCATGGAGAGGAAGGTACCATCCAGCGTAAGCGGGAATGCCTTGATTTTGAAGGCAAACAGGTATTGCAGCAGCAGCGCCACCATGAAAATAGGCATGGAAACGCCAGCCAGCGAAACACCCATGAACAGGTGGTCCACAAGGCTGTTCTGCCTGATGGCTGCTATAATACCGGTGCCAAGGCCCAGCACCCAGGCGAACAGCGCCGCCAGCAGGGCCAGTTCCAGCGTGTAGGGGAACGCCTCTATGATCATATCGGTAACAGCGCGGTTATATTTATAACTGATGCCCAGGTCCCCATGGATCGCCCCGGCCAGATAGTCAAAGAACTGCACGATCACCGGCTTATCCAGCCCCATCACTTCAGTCAGGCGGTCAATGGTGGCCTGGTCCACATGTTCACCCAGCAGCATAGCCGCCGCATTGCCGGGAACAATGCGCAGCATGATGAAGATGAGCAGTACCACGCCGATCAGCACCGGAATGGTGCCCAAAATGCGCTTTATCACGCTTTTCACACGGAGTCACTCCCCTTTTGTCCCTCACAGCCGCTGTTTCCAAACTGCCAATCGGTCAAAACCATGCTCTGCGCAGGTGAACATCATTTTCCCCGCAGGCGTTGCTTCGGCACAGCGCTTTTATAAAAAGCGCTAAGTTTTCAGGTTCGTAGGCGCGCAATGTGCGCCCCTACGGTTCCTGCCAGGCAGAATGCAGTTTTACCTTATGGACAGTCTGTTTGAGCGGCTGTATATTTTTACACTTTTATGCTGTAAAATATACAAGCATTAAAATTATAACATAAAAAATGCAGGCTGCAACCTGTGGTCGCAGCCTGCATTGCATTATTTGTAACTTTTTTTGTCCAAAAATTACTTCAAGGTAACGTTGATATACTGGGTATCGTTATAACCGGCCCAGTGCGGGGTGAAGGAGGCGATCCGGTCGCCCTTAACAAACAGGTGGGAACGGCTGAACATGGGTACCCATGCAGCGTCCTCTTCCACGATCTGCTTTTCCAGCGCGGCGTACTCGGTCAGGCGTTCGGTATCGTCCACAATGCCGCGGGCGGCAGCAACACGGCTCATAACGTCGGTGTTAAAGTAGTTCAGGCTGCGCACATTGCTCTTTTCGGGGGTACCGAAGAACGTGTAAATGAAGTTATCCGGGTCGTTATAGTCGGCCGTCCAGGAGCTGACAAAGCTGACCATATCGCCGCTCTTGCGCAGATCCAGCCAGCTGGCGGGGTCATAGCTCTTGATCTCGGCGTTAATCCCGATCTGCTGCAGGTACTGCTGCACGATCTGGATGACCAGCAGAGTGGAATCGCTGCTGGAGTTATCGGCAGCAATCTCCATGGTAAAGCCATCCGCGTAACCGGCTTCGGCCAGCAGGCTCTTGGCCTGTTCGGGGTCGTACTTCAGCCAACCCTCGTTGTCCTCGGTGTAGCCGATCAGGCCTTTGGGGTAAATGCCGTCCACCAGGCTGCCATCGCCGTTATACACGGTATCCAGGATGGTCTGGCGGTCAATGGCCATCTGGATGGCCTTGCGGACCTTGACATCGTTCAGCGGCTCCACATTCTCGTTCAGAGCCATGTAGGTGGTGCCCAGACGGTTGGAGGTTACGATATCATCGGCATACTGGGTCTTGTAGGTAGAGTTGACAACGGCAGCGTCAATGTAATCGCAGTCCAGGATATCCAGCTCACCGTTCTGGAACATCATGCTCATGGTGGAAGAATCCGGCACGATGGAAATTTCCACATGCTGCACGCTGGGCTTTTCGCCCCAGTAGTTGGGGTTGGCATCCAGCACAATGCTGCTGTCGCGGGTCCAGCTGGTGACCACATACGGGCCAGAGCCGATGGTCTTGGAGCAGTCCATACCAAACTGGTCGCCTGCTTCCTCCACGTTCTTCTCGCTCATGATGGAGCAGGAAGCGGTTGCCAGCTCATACAGGAAACCGGCAAACGGATCCGACAGGGTAATGGTAAAGTGGGTGTCATCAATCACCTGAATGCCTTCCAGGTCGGTGGCGGTGCCATCCATCACAGCTTCCGCACCGGCAATGGCAGAGGCATAATCCGTCTGCACGCTGTCCGGCAGGGCCAGCATACGGATAAAGGTATACTTGACATCGTTGGCGGTCAGCGGGGTGCCGTCAGAGAACGTAACACCGCTGCGCAGGGTGAAATCATAGGTCAGGCCGTCGTCCGAAACGGTGTAGTCTTCCACCAGGCTCTTCTCCAGCTCAGTGGAGCCGTCCGCATTGGTTTTGATCTCAAACAGGCGGTCAAAGATATTCAGCGGCACCATGTAGTCGTTGTTGGTCTTGTGCACATCCATCGTCTGGATATCGGTGTTCATGGCAACGTGCAGCGAACCATCTGCTGCAGCCCCGGTGGAAGCGGCAGCTTCGGTGGAAGATGCCCCGGTATCGGAGGATGTATCAGCGGAGGAAGCCGCCGGGGTGGTGGATGCGGAGCTGCCGCAGGCAGCCAGCATGCTGGCCAGCAGTGCAGTGCTCAGCGCAGCGCAGGCAAATTTTTTCATAATTCTTTCCCTCTCTTACATTGGCGCAGCCATTCTGCCGCGCCCCTGATTGTTTTGGGGCTGAACCCCCGGCCCCAGGCGGTTAAAACGCACAATGTTACCGCCTGAACCCGCAAAAGTGCAAAAAAGGGCAGCTGTATTGGTAGCTGCCCCTTTGCATCTCATGTTGGTTATAATACCACAAATCCTATCAGATTGCAAGCGCAAATTCTGCTGGCCGTGGTGCCCCAACCCGGAACAGCTTAAACATTGTTCGGGCTGTTTTTCAGGATAACGTCATGGCTGCCGCCTTCCACAATGGAGGTGGAAGAAACGACCGTCAGGCGGGCTTTCTGCTGCAGTTCCGGGATGGACAGCGCACCACAGTTGCACATGGTGGAGCGCACCTTGTACAGCGTGGTCTGCACGCCATCGGCCAGCGGGCCGGCATACGGAACGTAAGAATCAACGCCCTCCTCAAAGCTCAGCTTCTGGGCACCGCCAAGGTCATAGCGCTGCCAGTTGCGGGCACGCGCAGAACCCTCGCCCCAGTACTCCTTCATATAGCTGCCGCCGATCAGCACCTTGCTGGTGGGGGACTCGTCGAACCGGGAGAAATACCGCCCCAGCATACAGAAGTCCGCGCCCATGGCCAGGGCCAGGGTGATGTGGTAGTCCTGGACAATGCCGCCGTCGGCACAGATGGGCACGTAGACGCCGGTCTCGGCAAAATACCGGTCCCGCTCTGCCGCCACATCGATGACCGCCGTGGCCTGGCCCCGGCCGATGCCTTTGGTCTCCCGGGTGATGCAGATGGAGCCGCCGCCGATGCCCACCTTCACGAAGTCGGCACCGCAATCCGCCAGGAAGCGGAAGCCCTCGCCATCCACCACGTTGCCGGCGCCCACCTTCACGGTGTCGCCATAGCGGGAGCGAATCCAGGCCAGGGTCCGCTTCTGCCACTCGGAGTAGCCCTCGGAGGAGTCGATCACCAGCACGTCCGCGCCGGCCTCCACCAGGGCGGGCACCCGTTCCTCATAGTCCCGGGAGTTGATGCCGGCGCCCACCACATACCGCTTCTGACTGTCCAGCAGCTCCAGGGGGTTGCCCTTGTGGGAGTCGTAGTCCTTCCGGAACACGAAGCTCACCAGATGCCCGCCGGCGGAGACGATGGGCAGGGCGTTGAGCTTGTGGTCCCAGATGATATCATTGGCGGCCTTCAGGCTGGTGCCCTCCGGGGCGGAGACGATTTTCTCCGCCGGGGTCATGAATTCGCTGACCGGGGTGGCCGGGTCCATGCGGCTCACCCGGTAGTCCCGGCTGGTGACGAGGCCCAGCAGCTTTCCGGTGCCGGTGCCGTCATCCGTGACCGCCATGGTGGAGTGGCCGGTCCGTTCCTTCAAGGCCAGCACGTCCGCCAGCGTGTCCCCCAGGCGGAGATTGGAGTCGCTGATGACAAAGCCCGCCTTGTAGTTCTTCACCCTCCGTACCATCTCCGCCTGCTGCTCGATGGGCTGGGAGACATAGATGAAGGCGATGCCGCCCTCCTTCGCCAGGGCGATGCCCATCTGCTCTCCGGATCCCGCCTGCATGACGGCGGAGACCATGGGCACGTTCATGGTGAGAGCGGGCTCCTCCCCCCGCCGGTACTTCACCACCGGGGTCTTGAGGGAGACGTTTGCGGGAATGCACTCCGCGGAGGAGTAGCCGGGCACCAGCAGGTACTCACTGAAGGTACGGGAGGGCTCGGAGAAAAAATAAGCCATAGGGCCACCTCATTTCATCAGATTTCAAGTGGAAGCTGGATTTACAGGTCCAGCTGGAAAAACAGTGTGGACTCCACAGGACTGTCGTTGTAGCAGGGGATCTCGTAAAATCCCAGCTGCCGGTAGAGGCGGACGGCATCCTCCAGAACCGGCAGGGTGTCCAGCAGCATACAGCGGTAGCCGATCTGCCGCGCGTCCTCTGTGATCCGGCGGATCAGCTGCCGGGCAAGCCCCCGGCCCCG
>OGKW01000322.1_pt1 | contig 46081 bp, 42 predicted proteins | sample 1572601 | NCBI WGS metagenome assembly OGKW01 (sample SAMEA2581875, study PRJEB24529) | metagenome | biome: Human gut stool | place: China | collected 2011
TAACCCAGACATGCAAGTTATTGACAAACTTTTCAAAGAACTCATTTTATTTACTGCCAGAGCCGCTTAGGCGTGGCTATTTTTTAACGAACTATTGAATTTATAAATTCTGACATATTGGCTGAATAAAGATTGCCATAGTTTTCAGCATTATACACCATAACATGGCTTCCGACAGTATTGATGAACAGCCGGTAATAGAGGTCGCGCATAGCCACCTCCTTGTTATCGGTTATTTGTTCGATAAAGGTGGAGGTGAAACGGTTGCTCATCCACACTTTCATCTCTGAGTTGAAGACATCAGCCTTGGATGTTTCGTCGCCGTTGGCCGCAGTGACGAACAGCATCCCGGGGATGCCCTCGCACTGCTTCATCACACCGCCCGAAAAACAAGCCTCCACCATCATGAGAAGTTTACGGTAACGCCTTTTGCGGTTCATATCCTCAAAAACAGAAGACAGTTTATCGCCTGTCATGGCGTAAGCTTCCTCATCCCAACACATGGCCCCCGGCACACCGTGTCCGCTCCAGAAAACGAACAGGTTGTCGTTCTCAGTAGATTCGATTACCGTGGGCAGTTTTTCGCTTTTTTCGCCACTGAGAATGGCAAGTATATCTTTTGTATTCAACGATGACATACGATAATCAATCTCTACATTTTCGTATACATTGTTTCCCCCGATAGTCACCTGTATGACTCCCTTGTTGGGATTTGATATATTATCGGCTATGTCATCCTCGACAATGAGAATGATACGGTCGTCGGTATATCCGGCTTGTCTGAGCTGCTGATAGATAGCGAGCACATCTGCCTGATGGCGGTAATTGGTCCATTCCTTGGAGGAAGCGACAAGGAGTGCCCAGTTGCCGGTATGTGCAGGGTAATTGAATTCTCCTGAATTGTCGAAATCCTGCATCCGGAAGGCTTTCCAGTTCCAACCGGCAAGTGTCGCATCCGTGCGGTTCCCCCCGTCGCTGGTGTTATAGTCAAGGATGATGTACCGTCCGTTGTAAACCTTGAAATTATAGTAAGTGGTGGCAAGTACATTGGTAAACACCTTGGCATCGAACCTTAAATGTCCTGACGCTCCACGGACATAGGGCGACTTTCCGGCAGCGAGCGCATCCACCACAAGCCCCATATCCTCACCTGTCCAGCTGCCCATGTTCAAGCCTTCACCCGAAACAACGGCCCTTAATGATTTCTGTAACGACAACTCCGGTCTGAACTGCTGGTACCATGCGGCATAGCCGATGAGCATAGCGGCATCGTAGAGCTGAGATTCTCCAAGAGTAGGCGTAGCATTGAAAAAGGTCCTGTAACTTACGTCAAACCCCGACTCAGGGTCGGCACCAAATGCGACTCCCTCTATGCCTTCGGCGGCATCACCGTGAATCTTGAGTACATCCGCACCGTAGGCGGTATCCGAAAACAACATCCGCGGTACACTGCGCCCGTTCAGACTTTGTGCTTTATGCGCTTCAAGCATCGGCTTCATCTCTTCTATTTCAGAGGGGATACATATCACATACTCTGCACCTGACTGCATGGCTTGGCGAGACACATCAGCTATATTGTCAGAGGTGTAAGCATAGCATCCCATGTTTTCCAAGCCCAGTTCGCGTGCTTGAAATGCGAACCAGTCAATGAACGTTTGTCCGTAACCGTCGTTCTCCTTGACCAAAAGTGCCACACTTTTACCCTCATAGTTAATCACCTTGGAGAGAAGCACCTCACATTGCGTAATGTCGGTCTCGGTCATCGCCCAAAGATAGCCTGTCGATGCGTATGCACGAACCAGTTGTTCGGCGGTGGCGAGAGTGAAGAATGTTTTGCCCACAATAGTCAGTTCCGCCGCGAGGATTGCCGCATTGGAAGAATACAGCCCGCCGATTACGGCATACACCTCGTCGTTGAATGCCAGCGACCGGGCAAGTTCCCGCACATCGGTCTTTGCCTCATCGTAGTATTCAAACTTTAACCTTATACCCGCTTCGTGGTTCTTGAATGCACGCTCAAAGTTGGTTGTAAACATTCCCAATGTCCTTTTCCAATGCACATCAAGCCCTTTCTCCATGGGAAGCACCACGGCAACAACCTTCTCTGTCCACTGCTTGTTGTCAGGAGACAGGGAAGGCTCATCGTCCGAACAGCTCCACAGACCAATCAGGCAGAGGAGCGGTGCAATAAGTTTAATAACCACTTGTTTCATAATACTCTTTCTCAAAAATCATAGCCTGAGGGCGCATTCCATTGACTAAGCTGCTGAAATCATTCACGTATCGGGGTGCGACCAGCCAGTCGGCATACCCGCTTTCAAGACCGTAAAGTTGGTTCTCCGGCATATCCCCTGTGACGACCCATTCCGTCAGATACCTGTAAATCAATTGGTCAATATGCTTAATGACCGAACCCGTAATCCGGTTGGAGAGGCTTGACTGATCGATGTCCATACCTGCAAGGTACGGTGAGACCTCAAATTCACGGGAGTAGCGGTATATACCGGCGTTGGAGCCACCTGCCACCGGAAAGATGAAGTCGTAATCAACCGCCCAATCGCTCATTTTCCGGTAAGCGAGCGAAGCCGACACATATCCCGTCCAATCATCCGCCAGATACTCCACATCGCAGTCGCTGCCATAGCCTGCAATAAAACCGTCCTTGGCTATGTTGATGGGGCTGTCGGTATTATTGGCAAGCAGCACCAGAGGTGTCATCTCAGAACATTTTCTTGCACATACTCCTGCAAGGTATGAAGCCCCGAACATCGAAATCTGGAAGGTATGGATGTTCTCGTCCTTATACTGTTTCCGGCTTTCAAAAAGCAGAATACTTTTGTTGGGTGTCAAGTCGTGTTCTGCCAGATAAAGTTCCGCCATTGGCTCATAATCACTGCTACCCAATACAAAAAGCACGGGTATGCTGCTTTGGGGACGTTCAAGCCAGTCCGCAAAAATTTTCTCAGCCTCTTGCAGGGATTCCGGGGAGTAGATATAGATGTCTATATCTCCGTTTTCCATCTTGAATCTCTGAACACCCTCAAGTATACGGTCATTATAGCTCATGTCACCCAATCCCCCCGGAGAGAAGAGAAAAACAATCTGTGGTGCCGGAGATTCCGGCTCCAACTCATCGGTATGATTACAGGATGACAACGCTCCTGTTACCAGGAACGTTGTCATTGCCAAGATAGCGCGGAAAGTATTGTGCATACTAATCAAACTTATGACCACATTCGGAGCATGTATATGGTCCGGATGCAAATGTTTTCCACTTATGACCACAATTGGGACATTTTTCAGTCCATCTTGCCGGGAAGTATTGGTCTATAGCAAGATTATCCCCGTCCATGTATTCCTCCGGAACGATTACGACTGTCATGTCCGGTTCTTTGAAATTCTTGAGAGCATTGAACGAAACGGTGTAAAAGATACTTTCGTCCGAACCGGGTGTGAGTGAGATTCTGCCGCAGTTGTCAGGGAGTTTGACAGTGCGTTGCTTTACGTCCCACTGATCGAGAATGAACTTCTCACACACTCCATGGGCAGCCTCCTTTGAGTCTGCTACCAATATAAACCGGGCAGCATCATCCTTTTTCTGATAGAGATTTCCGGCATCAGCTTGGTCGACTATTATCTTGTCGATATTCTCCAACATTTTTTCTCCAAACGGTCCTTGTGGCTCATCGTCGTTGCTGTAAGCAGTGAAAGCGAGCATTGCCATCACTGAAGCAAACATGATTGTTAAAAATTTCTTTACCATAACAAGTTGTTTTTTAATTGATTGTTACCCGTTGGCGGAATTAATTTAAGTTGATAAAGATGAGTAAAAAGTTGCACATATCGTTGATTTTTAGTAACTTAGCGACAATCAAAACATTAAGTTCAAACCATCGTATGTACAACCTTTATACAAAATTCGTCAAAATACTTGAGATATGCAAGCAATTCTCTGAAAATCTCGTCAATGAATCGGGTAATGTTCCACGCCGTGGTCCTGTTCCTAAGTTTTCTGACTTGGAAGTAGTGGCACTGTCCCTGACAGCAGAGACAGAGAGCATTGATAGTGAGAAGTGGTTGTTCGACTATAAATTGCAAGAGTACAAGGACTGCATTCCCAATCTCATATCAAGGAGACAGTTCAATGACCGCAGGAAGAAAACTGCAGGCTTGTGTGAGGAACTGCGCAAAAGGGTTGCCATGGAAATGGATGGTGGAGAGGAACAATTCTTTGTTGACTCCAAGCCAATAGAGGTCTGTAGGGTTGCAAGAGGGAAACGATGCAAGATGGGACGTACCGGTGATTTCTCGCAAGCTCCAGACTTCGGTTTCTGCGCTTCGCAGAACACGTATTATTTTGGTTATAAGTTACACGCTCTCTGTTGGTTATGTGGAGTTATCCATTCCTATGATCTCTCAAAGGCAAGTGCGGCTGATCTCCATTATATGAAGGATGTGAAACATGCTTATCACGACTGTAGCATCTATGGCGACAAAGGGTATATTGGAGCTGATGTACAGCTTGACTTGTTCGAAACCGCACACATAAGACTGGAGTGTCCGTATCGGCTCAACCAGAAGGACTGGAAGCCGACATTCATTCCGTTTGCAAAGGCAAGAAAGAGGATTGAGACAATATTCTCACAACTTACAGACCAGTTCTTGGCCATCAGAAACTATGCGAAAATAACGAATGGTTTGTTTGCCAGAATCATCGGCAAAATTAGTGCACTTACCATTCTGCAATACGTAAACTTCATCAACAACAAGCCCATTGGCAGAATTAAGTATGCACTAAATTAATTCCGCCAACGGGTTTATGATATATATTTGTAATTGAGCGAAATGAAAAGATTGCCATAAACAGCGATTGGCTGCCGAACATTATGTTTAGAATGAAGAAACAGGAATATAAAGAGCAAGAACGACATTATTATTTCTTCGACTATCTGTTTTGGTTGGGAGAAATAACATGGGAGCATTATCACAAGGTCAGTTTCAAACAACCCCGTGGGAGTGATATGCTGTGGGCCTGTATCACGTTTTTTATATTCATGCCGGTTCTGACCATAGGCGGTCATTTTCTGGATGACTTGGCATTCGAGGTGTTTGGAGCCGTTCTTCTAATCGTGTTCTCCGTTTCTGTCTTCATGACAGACCGTCTGTTCGGCAAAATATACCCGCCTTCCCGGCGGAAAGCGGTCATGCAGCATTATGCGGGACGCAAGTTCAGTCCCTTCCGGCGCAACCTGTTCTTTTTCCCTCTCTATTTGCTTCTTATTCCCGCAATGGTTTTATTAGGAACTGCTCTGAAATGGATAACTGAAATACTCAAATGACAAATAGAAGAAACATATTCAGCCGTTTTTTCCGCCTGTTGGTGATGCTGCATAAAATTTCCTACGCGCATTTCACGGAATGGAACAATAAAAGGAAGCGAAAGGCATTTGCTGCCGGAATATACTTCCTGAGCATCCTCCCGGAATTCGTCCTGTTGGCCGGCACATTTCTGGCGGCAAGGGGACAAGACGGGTATGTACATCTGGTAAACGTGCCACAAAAGGTTGTTTTCTACGGTCTGGCGAGTCTGGCGGTGCTGCTGTCAGCCATCCCTCTGGGATTTTTTGACGACAAGAAGATATGCAAGGAAGTCCGGCAGGAACTCCGTGAACGTCCCCGTTACTGGAAACGAGCAATAGCAGTCTATTGGGCAGTTATCGTGGCTATGGTGGTGGCGGCGAATATTGTGTTTCCCACTTTTTCGGACAAGACAATGCCGCCGGAGAATGAGCGGACTGAAGTACCGCAAAGGTGGAGGGATTACCTTTCACTACGTTTTGCCATAGTAGCCCGTCAGGAAACGCCCAATGAAGTCTTGCAGCGTCTGATCGACCAAGACGGGCGCACGACACGCTACGGGAAACCAGTCTATGCCATGCAAGTAAGAAAGGAGGACATGGCTGGAGAGTTCCGTGTAGGGTTGCTGAGCCATGCCACATTCGAGGAAATCAGAGACGGCAGACGAAAATTTGTAGAATGTACATGGGTTAAGGGATATACGCCTGACAGCATTAGGATATTGCTGACCGTTTGGTACGAAATGAAGAAAGTAGAGCTTTGTCCGGTGGACTCTTTGGAATGGACGGAGGATATGGAGTTTTAAGATTTACAGAAACATGAAAAAAGTAATAACGGCCTCCGGCAAATGCTATGGGTATAACGTTCAAGATAAATGTGCAATTTATTTTGAATGAGTATGATGAAAAGTAGAATTTTAAGCAGAAAAAAAATAAAGACTATGAACGATGAAATGTTTCAGAGAATACTTGATGAAATAAAAAGTTCGTCAAAAACGATAAATGTGCTGCCTCTGGATGAAGCAGCAAGGCAGGCAATGAAAGAGAAGTACCGGATCAAGAGCGGTAGCCTGATGGCTGCAATCCTTGAAAACACAGGTGGTATAGTCATTGACAACTGGATAAGGCTGTACGGTTCGGGAGAACTAAACTTTGTCACTAGAAACAGTCTGTTCCCGTTCAACGAGATAGTGATCGGCGAAGACATACTGGGAGGATTGTTCATCTGTCTTGACGACGGCAATATCGGCTATTTTGCCCCCGACTGTCTGGAGATGGAAGATATGGAGATAAAATTTGGACAATTCGTCTATTGGTGTCTGCATGGCGATACGGATAAGTTCTATACCGATTACAGATGGGACGGCTGGCAGAACGATGCTTCGAAACTGAAGAGCAGTGAGGGCGTAGCTTTTTATCCTTTCCTTTGGGCTGAGGCGGAAAGTCTGGAGAGCAGAGTCCGAAAAGTCGTTCCGATGGATGAAATCCTGAGACTTCAGTTTGCCTTTCTGGGCCAGAATGACAAGAATGAGTGAATTCATTGCTATCCTCTGACACAAAGCTGCAAATGCGCTTAAATTCCTCATGATTTTCATGGGAGGGGGATTTTTTGTGTTACGGAAGAACTTGTACCCCAATGTAGTGAACTGACAAAATGTTGCTAAACTATGATTAAAAGCATGGATTTCCATGTGGAAGGCGTATTGTATTACAATAGTGCCAAATTTCTGTTATTATTAACAAATTAAATGTGACCAGTTGGAATAAAATCGGTATCTTGCATTTATAAACAAAATAATGAAATTATGGGACTTGGATTCACCATTCACACTAAAATCAAGGATATTGAAAAGTTTCAACAGACTGTAGAAAGTCAGGCTGTTGAGTCCGGTTATAATGCAGAGCACGATGAATCATCTTCGACGGTAAGTTTTTGCAGGCTGGGCGACTTGTTCCTAAATTATCAACATGAGGGAGAAGGAAATACAGACAACGTCATTTCCGTAAACGGAGACTGCCAGACCAACATGCTTGGTCCCGGCTTCCACAAGGCAGCAATAGAGTTCATCGACAGACTTCAACAGGCGACCCGTACCCGGTTTGAGGTTGAAGACGAGACGGACTATTACACGGAAAGGGACTTTGAGGCCATGAAGAAGAAACATTTTCACAAGTGGCTGGCCAAACTGTTTGAAATCATCCAGGAGCAGAAGGACAAAGGCAGCACGTCTTTGTTATTCTGTTGGGATATCAATAAATATTACCCTCAATCAGACAACGGCATTGTCATTTCACCTTTGGGTTCTTTCTGTCTTTCAGAGGTCGTTAGGCGTATCCGGGAAGAAGGAATCGAATCTTTTGCCGATGATTTCTTCATCTGGAACAATTCGGAACGTGATGCACGTTTTCATAGAGGCATGGCCCTGAATGCCATGTGGGAGGACTGCTATTTCATGCCGTCAGAAAGAAGTGAAGAAGATGCCCGTATCAACGGGTACATCATAAGCGAGCTGGAAACGACAGCATCACTTGACCCGTCTCTTCCTTTCCCCAAAAAGGAATACGAGGAACTTTGCAGACTCCATGGTTGTGTTCCTGTCCCGACTGACGGGATACCGCCCTACGAAACGGAATTTGCCATCGGCTACCGGCGCGGAATTGTCAACCATAAGGTCGGGAAGATCAGGTTCAGCCTACCGGGCAGCTATCTCGAAGATACGGATGAAGGCACCCTCGTCTATTATGATGCGGCTGCAGACAACTGGCACACGGTTAGATGCACCGGATACTCTACCGATGGTGAGCCGGATTTCCTTGATGTGGAAGAGGAAATGATTGAAGAAAGGGAATTTGACGGCGGAAAATACCGCCTCTATGACATGGGTATCGACCAAGATTCAGAGGATGAAGAACCTTATCCCGTTTACAGCTGTCATGCACTGTGTCCCAACCAGTACACCCTCTTCACGTTGTGTGCCTCCCGGTTAGAGGACCTGAAAAAACTTTCAAGTGAATTCCTCCCGACTTTGGTTGCAGACCAGCCTATAGAACCGGAAAAAAAGCAAATCATATATACCGGAGAGAACATGAATGACGAATTGATGGAGCAGATAGACGAATGGCACAAGGCCGAAAAGCATCAGGAAATCATCGATGCACTGGAACAGATTCCGGAAGCCGAACGGGATTTTGAAACGACCGGCTTTCTTGCAAGGGCGTACAACAATATTGAGGAATATGCCAAAGCCGCGGAACTGCTCGAATCCGTCAGGGAGGAAGGCGCTGAAGATGAACGGTGGAATTTCAGAATGGGATATGCCCAGTATTTTCTGAACAATTATCGGGAGGCCCTGGATTATTTCAGCAAGGCAAGGGAACTTAATCCGGAAGATGAATACACCCTGAGTATCATCCGTCAGTGCAATATGCACTTGCCGTTAACCAGACGAGTGAAAGAATTCTGGAACTGGTTTGTAGAAAACGAAGAAAAGCTGTCTGGCATGATGAATCCGAAATCCATGGAGGAAGCTGATGCCTTCATGGAGTTTATCAGTAAAGGAACCAATCTGATATCGGAAGACATGCACTTCAATATCGGAGGTGACCATGAGTTCACGTTCTCGGTCGAAGGATGGCCGGATCTCTTCATCATCTATCCTTACATCATATCCTGTATGCCGGAGTGTCTGAAAGGCAAATGGAAGTTCTTCCCCTTCAACCCGGGCAAGGTCGGGTCTTTCGCATACCGTGTACACGATACCGATGTCGATATGGGCAAGATCATGGTAAAAGCATCCTATGACGAAAAAAGAGAAAACTTCAACATCAGGTATTACGACAAAAATCTTTGTGCCTTACCGGAAGAAAATAGTGACGGAAACTTTCATGTCATTTTGGAACTTGTACTGGGAGAAGGTGTCTCATTCAAATATGTCAATGGTATAGAAAGAGCGTCAGGCATTGAGGAAGGCATGATTGCCTTGTCCGGGTTGAGACAGCACATAGAGGAAACCGTGAAATCCCACGGCCATGAATTCTTCGAGAATCCGAAGGACGTTTATACGGGATATCAACTGACCCCGAAGGAAAGTGATGAACTGCGCTTCGATGTGATAGTAGGATCTACCTGTCTGAGCTCCATCGTAGCTGACTATTATCATGGTTCAACCGAGATATTTGACCATGCCAACGGTTTCGGTGCACAAGCTCTTTACATAGTCTTCCAGAATGGTGCTGGCGAAGATAATATATTGAACTTCCGTCATGATCTTGAAGACAGGATAACAGAAGAGATTCTTGAACCGGGCAATCTCGGTGTGATAACAGGGGGTGCAACCGGAACGGAATACAGCTATATCGACCTGTTTGTCTATAACCAGCAAGTATTTATCTCAACTTTGCTTCCTTTGCTTGATGAGTATCCTGAGTATTCTTTCTACCTTTCCGAATTCTGTAGGCAGGGTCAGTTATGTAGACTTTCAGACAGCGAACCATGGAAAGGAGAAAGTCCTGATGGCATTTCGTACAGTCCGGGAGATGATACATTCTTCAGTCAGATAGAAGAGTGGAATGAGAAGGACGAATACACGAAGTCTATCAGGGCTTTGGAGGCAATACCTGAAGAGCAACAAGACTACAGGATAAAAATGTTGCTTGTAAGTGCATATGAGAATTATGCCATTATCGGTGACAATGATGAAGGAACAGAACGCTGGAAAGGAGACAGAGTTCTACTAAAGGCAATAAGACTTATGGAGACCGTGCGTGACGAAGGTGAGAAAAATGCGAACTGGAACATGCGTATGGCATACGCATACCAATATCTTATGAGACAAGAAGAAAAAGCGATAGAATATGCCAAACGCTGGGCGGAACTTGATCCGGAGGACAGCAGTGCCAAGGAAGTCATCGAAGAGTGTATGGAGGAGATTTCGAAGCGGGAGAACAGTTCAAACGTGAAGGAATCCGATACAGTGGAGCCATGCGCCACAAGCAACACGCATATTGAAACAAGAGAGACTGAAAATATCGAACTAAGGGATAAGAATATGGACAACAGACAGAAAGAAGCAGCTCTGGCTGCAATGATAGCCTGGCTCTCGCACTCGCAGGAGTTGGGACATAAGCCAGCGGAGATCGAGTGTACGGGAACATTCGTACTGCACGATATGACCTACTACATTTTCAAATACAAGGATACCAAGGACAGTGAATGGCTGCTGGGCGTGAATGGTGGATACGAAGGAGACAGCTTGTCAGACTGCGGCCATACCTTCAGTGAGATGGAACCCTATGACGAAAAGACGGCTGTCAAGGATGCTACGGCCCTTGTCGAGATGGTGCGTTCCTACTGGATGGAACAGGCAAAGCAGGCCGAGGAACGTGAGAAAAAGGCCGGCACATTCGTGGGATTCGCCTTGCTCTCCGACAACAGCTGGGACAAGGAAAAATACATCAGAGATCTGAAAGAACAGTGGGACATCACCGCTGAAGAGAAATCTGACGAGGAACGGAACCCCGAGTCACTGGTCTTCGACGTGGGTGACATGATGGCGGCGGTAAGCCTGATGCCTGCCCCCGTACCTAATGGCGAAGCCGAAGAATGCGCGAAGAACAATTACATGTGGTCGGAGGCCGAAAAAACAGCCAAAGAGCATAAGGCTCACATCATGGTTGCCGTTATCGGCAAAGAGGAGTCCCTGATCGAAAGAGGTAAACTGTACGTGAAGCTGTTGTCTGTCTGCTGCCACCAGAAGAATATAACCGGTATCTATACCAGCGGTGTCGTTTTCCAGCCCCGTTTCTATGAAGGCTTTTCCGGAATGATGAAGGAGGATTCGCTGCCTATATACAACTGGATATGGTTCGGGCTTTACCGTACCGAAAAGGGAATCAGCGGCTACACCTATGGAATGGAGTGTTTCGGCAAGGACGAAATGGAGGTCCTTGACGTGGATGCCGACCCGTCAAAGGTGAGAGACTTCCTGGCCAGCATGGCAGGATATGTTCTGGAATACGATGCAGTTCTCAACGACGGAGAAACCATAGGCTTCTCTGCTGTCGATAAACATAGGATAACACGTGGACAGGGTGTTGCCCTTCCGGACAAAGTGACTCTGAAAATCTCATACGGCAGCGAAGACGATGCCGATGGCGGTCCCGATTTCCCGGATGACACGGATGAAGTGATGGACGATGCGGAAGGCCATCTGGAGAAGTTCAAAGAGAAGGATCTGCCGTTAGATACAATTACGGCCTACAATCATCTGGCAATATATCTACGCTGGTGCATGGTAAATGACCTTATGAGGGATGATTTTCTTGAACAGTTCGGAGACCTTGTGTCCCGGATCAAAAGCGGCTCGGCCGATGATGACCTGAGGGTGTTCATAAAGGACAACCTGAACGGGCAGCTTACAAGATTCCTGTTCAATAAACAGGGCCGTGCATTTGCCGACTACTATTATGGCAGTTACTATGGCGCCAACGAAACTCCATTTTATCCCGGAGACATTGACAACCACGCCCTGGATTATTTCGGTCCGGAAAGGTATCATTCCGATGAGTTCAAAGAGGAAGCATACCTGTTTGTCCCGTATGACGAGGATTATTACCAGGCAATGTCACAACGCATAGACAGACGCTTCGCCAACTGGCAGGGGCTGCATATAGACAAAGATACCGTTGAGCCAGACGAACTGGCCCGTGCCTTCATGGATTATCTTGATTGTGAATGCACCTATTTCCCATCCATGAGTGACGATGACCCTATCATGTCAGCCTATACCTATGCCCAACGGCTCGGCGTGCGGGAAGGCTTCATCCCCGTTCTGGTCAATGTCGATGAAGGTTTGTGGGAAAACATAATCGGGAACTCGGATCCTGACAGCGAAAGCTCGGATGATTACACATTCAACCGGGAAAAAGTCAATGAATTCCGCAGAAGGCTGCTTGAGGCTCCTGTCATGGACGGGAAATCCATCCTTGACAAGCTGACCGGGCAGGACAACGATGATATTGATGAAGAGCCTGAAGGCGGATTCGACAACAACCGTTATTCGAGCTACTGGAATACCGATACGAACATGACGCATCCGCTGATCCTTGCCCGTATTCCGGTCACGGAGCCGTGGAAAATATTCGCGTACCTGCCATTCGGCAACTGGAACGACTGTCCTGCAAACCCCGAACTGATGGCCATCTCAAAGTATTGGTACGAGGAATACGGTGCTGTTCCGGGAACCTTTACCAGCGACCAGCTGGAGTATGAACTTCCAGCTCCCGTTCCGGAAGACAGAGCAATGGAAGCCGCAATACAGCAATATGCTTTCTGTCCGGATATGGACCAGAGCTGTGACGGCATAGGCAGTCTTGCCGACACGTTGCGTCAATCCAGAATATGGTATTTCTGGTGGGATTAACCGATTCTTTCACATTCAAAAGCATTTCAATATGAATCAAGTATTTCAACAAGACCTAAATACAAAGGAACTGCAGCCCGGAGGACCTTTACTTATAAACCTTCTGTTCAAGGAACCGGTTGAATTGCCGGATACGCAGAGGGTGGCTGATGTATGCCGGAAGCATTTCGGCAATGTAGAATGCCGCGAAGGTGATGACAAGTCTGTCTTCATCACCGCCCTGGACCACATGGTGGAGTTTGAGGACGGGAAAGCGCCCGTGCAGTTCCTGATGACTTCGTGCATGGACTTTGACGGAAAGACCGTGGACGACTTCACCCGGAGCCAGATGTGGGACTGCCAGGAAAGCCGTGACCGTATCCTTGAGGAATGCCGGTACAGTATGCTCGCTACGGACTTCCTTGCCCGCGGCCTGTCTTCTCTGGAACGTGCCAATCTGGAAATGGACTACCTTGAAGCGCTCGCCGAACTGTTCCCGTCCTGCGAAGCGTTCTTCTTCAGCGGCAGCGGGAAACTGTTCGAGGCGGAGGAAATCCGCGGCAATCAGATAGAAGGTCCTGACCGGTTCATCCGCTATGCCGTAAACGTCCGTTTCTTCACGATTCAGGGTTCCGACGACATGCTGGTCGATACACTCGGGATGAACACGCTGTTCCTGCCTGACCTGCAGTACCACTTCCGCGGACTTGATCCGAACTGGATAGTGAACCATGCCTACAACGTGGCTTCCTATCTGCTTACAAGCGGCAACGAAATAGATTCGGGAGAAACCATCGATGGAATCAAAGACGGTGATATGGACCGCAGCATCCAGTGGAAATGCCAATACGAAGACGCGCTGATACAGCCCAAGCGTCCCGTACTTGACATCAACACGGGAGAATATGCAGCCGGGAACAGGGAATGATTTACCAATGACCAATTAACTTGTTGCGTATGCCATTGAACTTGACAGAAGAACAGATATTGCAGCTCGCTCCCGACGACTCATCTGTAAAGGCTGGCAAAGGACTTGCGACCTTGAGCAAATGGGTACTGAAGGAATGCAGCGGACGTGCCGTCTGGGGTCATTGCCAGGGAAGCGGAAAGAATCCCTACCAGACGGTGATAGACTTGAATGACATTGCGTTCAAGTGTTCCTGCCCGAGCCGCAAATTCCCGTGCAAGCATGGGCTTGGCCTGCTGTTGCTGTACGCCCGCCAGCCTGACCAGTTCACGCAGGCGGAAGAGCCGGAATGGGTGACGGCGTGGCTTGCCAAAAGAACGGAGAAGGCCGAAAAGAAGGAGCAGAAAGCCAAAAGCGAAACCCCTGTGGATGAAGCGGCTCAGGCCAAGAGGCAGGAGAAGCGGCACCAGAAGGTACTGGGAGGCATATCCGACCTTGAGGTATGGATGAAGGACCTGGTGCGCAACGGATTCCTGAATGTTCCGGAACGTGCCTATACCCTGTTTGACAACATGGCCCGGAGGATGGTGGATGCCCAGGCACCGGGACTTGCGGGGAGACTGAGAGCCATGGAGGCTATAGACTTCGACTCGGAAAGCTGGAAATCCGACCTGACGGAAAGCATGGGCAGGCTGTACCTGCTCATGCAGAGCTACAGAAACATGGACGGCCTTCCCGAAGAATGGAAGGACGAGATACGCACGCAGATCGGATATCCCCAGTCCAAGGACAACGTCCTTGCCGGAGAGCCGGTGGCGGACAGCTGGCTCGTGCTTCACAAGCAGTCCCGTAAAGTCAACGATATCAATACCGACATCTACTGGTTTTACGGAAAGGAAAGCAGACTTTTCGCCAGATACCTGAGTTTTGCCGTTGCCGGTACCTTTTCCACCGAGAACTGGATTCCGGGCAGTGCCTATAAAGGGGCGCTATGCTTTTACAACGGCACGGGTACATGCCGGCGTGCATTGTTCCGGGAGTCCGTACTCGCGGAAGAAAACTTTGTGCCGGCGTGCAGCCCTAACCTGAAGCAGGCTGCCGCGGTGTACCGCACGGCCATGCTGACGAATCCGTTTTTCGAGGACGTCCCCCTGCTTGTGGATGACGTGAGGGTTGCCCGTAACGGGAAAGACTACACGCTGCTGGACAACGCGGGCAATGCCGTCCGTGTGGCGATGCCCGAGGAAACCTTCATCGACATCCTCGCCATTACCGGCGGCAATCCGTTCGCCTCGCTGGTCATTGTAAACGGGGATATATGGGAACTGAAATCCATTTGGTACAACAAAGAATATCATACTTGGAGAGATGAACGTAACTGAACCTATCATACAGGCTGCACTGCTTGGAACAGCCAACCGTGAATTCGTTCCCGGAGCCTTTCCCGAGTCCCTTCAGACTCTGGTTGACGGGATCCACGGGAAAGCCGAAGACACGGAATCGTTCCTGTACATGACAGCCGCATCCGCCTTCGCCTACAGGCGTGCCGGATGGGAACCGGCCGGAGCGGAAGGCATTGTCCCCGTGAAAACAGCCCCGGAAGAGGAACTGCCGTATTTCGACAAGGACCGGAGTCAACTCTTTTCCAGACTCCACGGTACACGCTATATGCTAGCCTACGCCTACCGTCTGGCGCAGGGGTCGGGAAAAATCATTTCGCCCGAATACCTCCAGCCGCTTATCCGGCGTGCCTATGACCGCAACAATCCGTTGCGGTTTGAAGAACGCAGGCTGCTGAAAAATCTCGTCGGGAACAGAGGCTTATGGCTGATCAGGCAGATGGGCCTTGTCGGAGAGGAATGCGGGATCACCGATTCTTGGGATACGGCCACCCACGGCGAGCGTAAGGAGATGCTTGCCAGATTCAGGCAGCAGGATTCTGCCGCAGCCCTTGAACTGCTGCGGAAAGACTGGAAGAGCGAACCGGCCAACCAGCGCAACGAGCTGCTTGAATGTCTCCGGATAAACATCAGCAAGGCCGACGAGCTCTTCATACAGGAAGTGCTGGAGTCGGACCGCAGCTCCATTGTCAAGGAAACGGCACGGAAACTTCTGTGCATGATTCCCGATTCAGCCATGGTGATGCGCTGCTGCGAACTCCTGCGTGGACATATCAGACACAACATGCTTACCGGATGGTCATACGACGAGATCGGATACACCCCGGAGATGAAGGCCATGGGGCTGTCCGAGGTAAGCTCCAACAAGAAAGAGGGCGATTCCGAATTCATCCTGAGGCAGCTCGCCGAACGGGTGCCTTTGAGTTTCTGGTGCGAGGTATATGGCTGCGGTAAGGAAGAGGCCGCGAGAAAATTCGCCAAGCATCCCCCTTTCAGGAAGTTCCTGGAGCTGGAGGACCCGATACTCAACTTCTCGGACGGGCTGTGGGCTTTCCACACCCTGAAGGAAGACCCTTCCTATCTGCGCAAGCCGGAACTCGTGGCGATGCTCACTCCCTCCCAGCGGGAGGAAATCAGCTGGCCGGAAACGGTCCGGGATTTCGGATTCATACCCGACTCATGGTACGGCAACGACTACGAGGCATGGGGCCCGAAATTCTCTTCCAGCGTCATGTCTTGGATTCTGAAAAAGGATTACCTGTACTATGCCGCAGACATGGCGGAACGGCTTGCCATGCATATCCCGTCACATCTAAGGAACCTGATCAAGGCCAAGGCCGCCTCTTCGGCGGAGGCTTCGCCGTCCATGAACGAGTTCTGCTCGAAGATGCTGGAATTCATGGATCTTAAATCTGAAATAGACACTTTGTTAAATGAAAAATAAATATTGATATTCATATGAGCACTTTACTGAGACAACATGCCGAGCAACAGTTTGCAGAGGAACTTCATGAACTGAAAAAGAACGAGACCAACCCGATTCCCGAAAACTGGGAGATGTCACCCCAATCCGTGGTCACCTACCTCATGGGAGGGATACTGAAGAACGGTTTTGAGGTTTCACCGAAATACATAGGCAACCGCCGCCTGATGGAGATTGCCGTGGCCACCCTTGTCACCGACCGGGCGCTGCTTCTGTACGGTCTTCCCGGTACGGCCAAGAGCTGGGTCAGCGAGCACATGGCGGCAGCCATATCAGGCGATTCGACGCTGATAGTACAGGGTACCGCCGGAACGGGAGAAGAGGCCATCCGCTATGGCTGGAACTATGCCCGTCTTCTCGCCGAGGGGCCGAGTGAGGGTGCCCTGGTACAGACCCCGGTGATGAAGGCGATGCAGGAAGACAAGATCGGCCGCATTGAGGAGCTTACCCGTATCGGTTCTGACGTGCAGGATACGCTCATCACCATCCTTTCGGAGAAGACCCTGCCCATCCCCGAGCTGAACAAGGAGGTGCAGGCCATCCGCGGATTCAACATCATAGCCACGGCCAACAATAGGGATAAAGGTGTGAATGACCTTTCAAGCGCACTGAAACGCCGTTTCAACACGGTCATCCTCCCGTTGCCCGACACGCTTGAGGAAGAAGTTGACATTGTCCGCCGCCGCGTGGAGAGCTTCGAGAAAGTGATGCAGCTGCCGGCAGAGAAACCTGCCCTTGATGAAATCCGTCGTGTCGTCACCATTTTCCGTGAGCTGCGTCAGGGAGCCACCGGCGACGGCAAGACGAAGCTCAAGAGCCCGAGCGGCACACTGAGTACGGCAGAAGCCATATCCGTGGTGAACAACGGCCTTGCCATGGCCGGCTATTTCGGTGACGGCCAGATCCATGCGGAGGACCTCGTTTCAGGCATCCTCGGTGCCGTGGTGAAAGACCCTGTACAGGACAAAGTGGTATGGCAGGAATACATGGAGACAGTGGTCAAGAACCGTGAGGGCTGGAAAGACATCTACAGGGCTTCAAGAGATATGATTTGATTGACGTATTTTGCATGAGACAAGTAATATGACAGACATTCATCTATTGGGAATACGTCATCACGGGCCGGGCTCCTGCCGGAACATCCTGCAGGAACTTGAGCGTATCCGTCCCGACCTCATACTGCTTGAGGGACCGGCGGAGGCCGAGGCTCTCATGCCGTTCGTCTCCTACGGGCAGATGAAGCCTCCGGTAGCCCTGCTCGGCTATCAACCCGATGTGCCGCAGAATGCCGTATTCTATCCGTTTGCCGACTTCTCGCCGGAATGGCAGGCTTTGCGCTATGCTCTCCGGGAGAATGTCACCTTACGCTTCTTCGATCTCCCGCTTGCCCATTCCCTTGCCTTCGAAGCGGAAAGGAAGGATGGCAACGAGCCTGTAGAAGCGGATGATGAAGCTATTAAACAGCCGGGTGATCCGTTTGACCTGCTGGCAGAAGCTGCCGGCTATACTGACGGTGAATCGTGGTGGAACATGAACATAGAACAGCGCAGAGACGGCAGCGGCATCTTCGAGGCCGTCAAGGAAGCTGTGACCGCGCTCAGGGAAGCTCTCCCGGAACATACCTCCCGCAGGAACCTTGTCCGTGAAGCGTGGATGCGTCGCATGATACGAGCGGCCCAGAAGGAACCTTTCGGGTGCATAGCCGTAATCTGCGGGGCATGGCATGTCCCGGCACTGGAGAATATGCCGAAGGTGAAGGATGACAACGAGCTGCTGAAAGGGCTCCCGAAGGTAAAGGCGGAATGCACGTGGATTCCGTGGACGTATGACAGGCTCACCTTCCGCAGCGGTTACGGGGCCGGCATAGACTCTCCGGGATGGTATCATTACCTGTGGCATCATCCGGAAGATGACGGCACCTGGTGGGTCAGCCGTATAGCGGCCCTTCTGAGGAAGAAGGACATGGACATCTCGGTGGCCCACGTAATCGAGACAGTCCGTCTGGCGCAGACGACAGCTGCGTTGCGTGGATTGCCCGCCCCGACGCTTGAGGAATACAACGAGGCGGTGACCACCGTAATGGGCTTCGGGGACGATATGCTGCTGCAGCTCGTCAGGGAATCGCTCATCGTGGGCAACTGTCTGGGCAAAGTGCCGGAAGCGGTACCCAAAGTCCCTCTCCTGATTGACGTGGAACGGCAGCAGAAACGCTTGCGTGTTCCTTTCACGGCGGAAATAAAGGAGATGACACTTGACCTGCGCAAGGAGACCGACCTGGAACGCAGCCTGTTCTTCCACCGCCTGGCCCTGCTTGACATAGACTGGGCCAAGCCGGAAACCGCAGGCGGCAAGGGTACTTTCAAGGAAAAATGGAGTCTTTACCATAGACCGGAACAGATTGTCTGCATCATAGAACGGGCAGTCTGGGGCAATACCGTGGAGGAAGCCGTGCAGAAGTACGTCTCCGACCGCATGACCGGAATCACCAGAATCCCCGAACTGACGGGACTTCTTGACCGGGTCATTCCGGCCAACCTTCCGGAGCTTGTGGAAGCGATGACCATCCGTCTTGACCGTCTGTCGGCGGCATCCACAGACATTGTGGAGATGATGGAAGCGGTTCCCGACCTGGTGAACATCGTCCGTTACGGCGATGTCCGCAATCTGGATTTCAGCAAGGTGGGCAACATGCTCCGGGCCATGGTGGCACGTATCCTTGCAGGAGGTCTGCTCGTCTGCATCAACATCGACGAGGAGGCAGCCGGAGAACTTCTTGAACACCTGTCGGCTACCAACTATGCCGTATCCACGCTTGATGACGAAGAGCTGAACGGCATGTGGTATGGGTTCGTGCAGCAGATCCGCAATTCATCAGGAGCGCATCCGCTGCTCTCCGGGTACGCGGCACGCATACTCTACGACAAGGGCAGGATATCGCGTGAAGAGATGCGTGACACCTTGAGCTTCTATTCATCGGTGGGCAACGCACCTTCCGACATCGCATACTGGTTTGAGGGATTCCTGCGTGCATCAGGTTCGGTACTGCTGCTGGACGACAACCTGTGGCAGCTCGTGAACGGCTGGCTCTGCGGTTTGAGCGACGCAAATTTCATAGAACTGCTGCCGGTGATCAGACGTACATTCAGCAATTTCACTACAGCCGAGCGCCGCAAACTCGGCGAGAAGGCCAAAGGATTCGAATTGAACGGAACCGATACCGGAATCGCCTCCGGGGAACATTCCTGCAATGACGGGGATGCATCCAAAGTAATACCCCTGCTCGGCAGACTTCTGGGAATCGGATAAAAAAGGAACAGAACATGGAAACAGAATATTTGAAAAGATGGCGTATGGCTCTCGGCGGGAATGCCGCTGACGGGACGGGTGTAACGCTGACGGTGGAAGAACAGCGCCTTGACAGTTCGCTGGAAGCCGTCTATGACAGTGACCGCCGCGGCGGACTCGGGTCGTCGGCCCCAAAGGTAAGCCGCTGGCTTGGCGATATCCGGGAGTTTTTCCCACAGACCGTCGTGCAGGTCATCCAGAGGGATGCCATCAAGCGTCTGCATATCGATTCGCTGCTTACCGAGAAGGAGATGCTGGCAACAGTTGTCCCTGACGTACATCTGGTAGCTACACTGATGTCACTCGGCAGGGCCATTCCCGAAAAGAACAAGGACATGGCCCGTCAGGTTGTACGCAAGGTCGTGGATGACCTGCTGCGGAAGCTCTCTTCCCCGACCCAGCAGGCCGTCACCGGTGCTTTGAACCGTTCGGCGAGAAGGCGCAATCCCCGTTACAACGAGATAGACTGGAAGACGACCATCATAAAGAACCTGAAGAACTACCAGCCCCAGTACAAGACCGTCATTCCGGAAGTCAGGATAGGCTACGGCAGAAAATGCAAGGCTCTGAAGGACATCATTCTCTGTCTCGACCAGAGCGGTTCGATGGGAACCTCTGTCGTATATTCCGGCATCTTCGGTTCGGTACTGGCCTCCCTGCCGTCCGTCAATACGCGTATGGTGGTGTTCGACACTTCGGTCGTTGACCTTACCGATGACCTGCAGGACCCGGTTGACCTGTTGTTCGGTGTCCAGCTCGGCGGAGGAACCGACATAGCCAGGGCCCTGACTTACTGTCAGGGTGTGATCACACGGCCGCAGGACACTGTGCTGGTACTGGTGACCGACCTCTATGAAGGCGGTGACGAGAAGGAGATGCGCAAGCGTTTCGCCTCCATTGTGGCCAGCGGTGTGCAGCTGATTGTGCTTCCGGCCCTGAACGATGACGGGGCGCCCTGCTACGACAAGCGTAATGCCGAGTATCTTGCCGGTCTGGGTGTTCCCACATTTGCCTGTACGCCTGACAAATTCCCCGACCTGATGGCTGCGGCATTGAGCAAGCAGGATATCGGGATGTGGGCATCAAAGAATATCAAAGAAAAATAGAGGAATATGGAACTTTCAGATGAACTGTACGACAGAATCGAAGAACTGTCAGAAACGGGAAATGAGGCGATGGAAAGCGAAGATTACGCGAAAGCCATCTCCTGTTTCCAAGAGGCACTGGACATCCTTCCTGAACCGAAGGAAGACTGGGAAGCATATCTCTGGCTCGTCGGCTCAATCGGTGACGCCCATTTCATGATGGGGAACTACGGCAAGTCGCTGGAGTTTTTCCGCAAATGCTACAATATCGGAGAGACAGACAATCCTTTCATCCTGCTGCGCCTTGGCGAGAACTATCTGGAAATGGAGGATGAAACCAATGCAACTGAATTTCTTCTCCACGCCTATATGCTCGAAGGGGAAAAGATTTTCAAGGAAGACTGGAAATATTTCCAATGGCTGTCCGGGCATGTGAATCTCAAACAAAAATAATAACAAAATTATACGGCACTCATGAAAAAGGAAATAACAGACAGAATCAGGCTACTGGGCGGCAACGTAGCAAACCTGAAAGGGAATTCACTGAAAGAGGATCTCTGTGCCATTACATTCGATACGGCCTTGTTCCTTAAACCGGTGGACACGCCCTGGCTGGCTGCCGAAGATACAGAGCCGATTGAAGGTTTGGGCGATTGGGTGGATGAGCATATGGAGTTGTTCAATTCTGACAGGGAGGCGTTCTATAAGGAAATGACAGATACGTTCTTTACCTTGGATGAAGAACCTCGCCGCCAACTGTTTTGGGTTGCCAGACCATTTACGCCATTCCAAAAAGGGACACCGGATTTTGAAGAATGGAATGGTTGGTTTACGGATAATGCAGAGCTGGGTGAAATCATCAAGTATTCAAATTGTGCCACTCCGGATTTTGTAGAGCTGCTTTATACGGACGGTTATCCCAATTACTATCTCATCTGCCTGTCAGATAACGACCCTGAGAATCCTGTCGTCTGGAGTACGGATCATGAGGAATTTTTCACGGAAGTAACCAATGAGGGACGACTGAATGATTTTCTCGACAGGTTCATGACTAAGGAGGAATTCCTGAAATTGGTGAAAAGTAAACTTGAAGAGTGAATATAATAGTTGGATTAATGCTTTATTTTATAGCAAAGCTATAAGAATGGAGAAATTTCTTCAAAATAAATATAATAAGCGGTTTGCCCCCCCCTGAAAATCAGTTTGCCACAGAACATTATCAACCTCGAAAAATAAAAATATACGACATATGAATAGAATGTTGATACTATACATTTTTTTGTTGCTTTGCGGCACGGTTTCCGCACAACAAACAGTAGAATGGAATGATTTGCAGCCCCTGACGGATGATGCACACCGCACAGTATATTATAAAAAAGACAGTAAACGGCCGTTGCAGGGAAAATATCGCATTATACGAGGGCTTGACGAAGAACACGTGAAACTTTCAGACGGCATGATAAACGGTGACTATCATCGCTACCGTGACGGGGTATTGCGTGAGTCGGGCATATATGTCAAGGGCAAGCGTAACGGTACATTCACGGAATACTACCAAGACGGCGTTACTCCTCGAAAGGAAACACCCATACTACAAGGCAAGATAGACGGAACTGTAAAGACCTATTTCCGTAACGGAAAAATAGAGATAGAAAAGGAGTACAAACAGAGTGTGGAGAACGGGCGGGAACGTCGCTTTGCCAACAAGACGGGTAAGCAGATTTTTGAATCTCATTATATCGACGGGAAAAAAGATGGCGAGGAATGGGAAATCTTCGAGGACGGCCGCGCAATACGCAGCAAGACTACATGCCACTACCGTAATGGAAAACTCGACGGTTCGTATCGTGTGGAATCAACATGGGAGGGTAAACCCTATATAACCATTGAGGGACAATACACCGACGGTGAGAAATCAGGGCAATGGATACAGCATAACTATCAAGATAATACCCAAACCTGCACATGGCATGGTGAAGGTGGGGCTTAAACTTAGATGAAAACCGTCATCATAACACTACTTTTGACGGCTGCATCGGTCATGAGTTGCAAGCCGCCTATGCCTCCGACAGACAATGAGTCCGCCTGCACATCTTCATGCAAACAAGACCAACGGACAGCGGATGTTATTGGCGAAGCGGATATAATAACGGGGATTGCTTCCGATGATTTTCCCTCCCTTTTCATACAAGGCAATCATTTCCAGTTCCAACGCAAGAATGGATTATATGCTCCTTTGGGTATTGGGTTCATGGAGGTCATAGCCGAGCAGAACCCCGTCATACCATTATACCGGACAGCAACGTGCAAGGAGCCGGAAGATAGCATTGCACTGCATCAGTATCCGTTTGACAAGGATATTGCCGAGCGGAAAAGGAAGGATGACAATCCGCAGGAATGGCAGGACGGACAGAATAACGCTTCATGCAAAGATGGCAGATATTACTATCGTTACTCTTCGGAATCAGATACGTTAATGCCCTTGGCATGGAGATCCGGAAGCAACATACATGAATACTTAGAAGAGACGGCAAGTCTGACCTACACTTTTCCCATGCTCCGTTTTAGAGTGTTGGGCTTAATGGCGGGAAGGGCTGAAATTGTACTGAACGAGGAAAGCGGAAAAACGGCATGGATCAACTGTTCATCTGGGCAGATTATGATGCATGGAAACAGGATGCAACGCAACCGCAGCCTCATGCGGATAAATGGTATTCCAGCGAAAAGAACGCATGACTTTGACACCTACTATATCTCTTGGGAAGACTATCTTCGCATGGTGACGGTAGTCTGCTTCAAGGACAATACAGAAGTCCGAAAACCGTTTGAGGTACAAGGCGATACAATAAAGAGTGAACAAGGCTGGAAATTATGGAAACAAGGAGAAGAGCTACTGATAAAAGATATTATAGAATACTACCTTGAATAATGTCGGCTGCCGGACAAACGCCGGGGAACTCTTTCGGGCGGGACGGGGCGCGGGAAGTTTCGGCGAACAGCCGAAGCCCCGTGTGTCAAAGTGCAAGCGCAAGATAGTGAAAACCCTTTCACCCACGTTAGGGATTGCAGGGGAAAAGCCACAGCATAGCGAGGACTTGTAGCGGAAAGCCCGACCCGAAGGGGGAACGCCCAAACAACCACCCGAACAAACTGCTTTTTGGCAAGGATTGCATTTATGGAAAAATACGAAGTAGATTATAGTGAGTCATCCTATTTTGTTTTTTAATACAAACAATGCGATTTCGCCCAATAGCAAAGTCAAAAAGCTACCTATCCAAAGATAATAACCTGTTGACAAATGAAAAACTCCAAGAGTGCTTTCAATGCCCCGTTCCGGGTCTACGAATATCGGATTACAGTTGGGAGATTCAGTAAATAGTATAAAATTAGCCAACTAATTCATACACAAAGTTTTGTGAATTAGCTGGTTTTTTTGTATCTTTAGGTATTCCCCCGAAATTAAGGTTTGGCATCCAAAGTGGGGGAAATTCCTAAACCAAGATATGGCTAAGATACAAAATATTTCCGAAATTCACCCAACTTTGGGCTTTACAGAATTTGATATTCTGGAAAAATACCGCAAAAGTTTTAATGAGAGTGAGCTTGGCAGGCTTCACTCAGTGTTCCCGTTTGAACGCATGGCAAAAGCCGCAGGCCTGTCGGAACAGCGTCTGGGGCGCAGGAACATTTTCAGCCCTTCGGCAAAGATTGCCCTCATGCTCCTGAAATCCTACACCGGATTCTCCGACAGACAGCTGGTGGAACATCTGAACGGCAACATACACTATCAGATGTTCTGCGGAATCATGATAGACCCGTCCTTCCCCATAACCAACTACAAGATAGTCAGTGCCATCCGCAATGAGATGGCATCCCGTCTTGACATTGAATTCCTCCAGGAAGTGCTGGCCTCACACTGGAAACCTTATCTTGAGAACCTTCACGTGTGCATGAGCGATGCCACATGCTATGAGAGCCATATGCGTTTTCCTACGGACATGAAACTTCTTTGGGAAAGCATTGAATGGCTTCACAGACATATCTGTCAGCATTGCGGGGAGCTTGGCATAAGGCGTCCGCGCAACAAATATGCGGATGTGGAAGCGTCTTATCTGTCCTACAGCAAGAAAAGAAAAAGGAAGGTTTCACGGACAAGGATGCTCAAGCGCCGTATGATCAGGCTTCTTGAAAAACTCCTCATACAGAGGGATGGAATCCATAGGAAGTACGGTGTCTCACTCCGATACACACCGGATTACCGGAAACGGCTGTCCGTCATCAGAAAGGTCCTTGTACAGGAGAAGGAAATGTTTGAAGGCCGGAAGGTCAGTGACCGCATCGTCAGCATTGACCGCCATTATGTACGTCCTATCGTAAGGGGAAAGGAAACCAAGTCTGTTGAGTTCGGTGCAAAAGTGAACAATATACAGATAGACGGCATATCGTTCATCGAACACCTCTCGTTCAAGGCTTTCAATGAGGGTATACGTCTGAAGGACTGTATCCGTATGCAGCAGAAACTCATGAACGTGAGGGTAAGATGTGTGGCTGCCGATTCCATATACGCCAACAATGCCAACAGGAAGTTTTGCACGAAATACGGAATATCCACTTCCTTCGTGTGCAAGGGAAAGGCGGCAAAGGATGAGCAGTTGAGAAGGGTTCTCAGAAGTGAACTCTCAAGGGAGAGGGCTACCCGGCTTGAAGGCAGCTTCGGCACACAGAAGCAGCATTACTCGCTCTCAAGGATAAAGGCACGGAACAGGAAGACGGAAATCCTGTGGATCTTTTTCGGAATACATACGGCAAATGCCGTACTGATGATTGACAAGATCAGGAACAGGACGGTTAAAGCGGTATGATATGATTTTACTGACAGAATCAAAAGAGGTCATCAGACTTCTTCAGGAAAGTCTTGTCTTGACGGATAAAATTATGTGAGAAAACAACGAAAAACTACAATAAAAATGGCATAGGAAGTGATGATGCGCCATCATCTTCATATGCCATCTTATTTTTTAGGGACATTTACTGAATATCCCTACAGTTTAACCTGCCAACGGGTACGATATTAATTAAACGTTTACGTCTTTTGCCGCATTAACCCAGCCTGTTGTCTCTGCATCAAACTGGATCGGATTCAACACAGCCTCTCCCTGATCAGTATAACCACCACCGAAAATCAACGTGTAGATATGACGCTTGCCCTGTTCCCATGTATCTCCGAACGGAACATAAATTGTTTTGTATTCGCTTGCTGAACCCAACAGATAAGCTCCGGACTGCCGGATTTTGCAGGCGATCTCCAGATAACATTGCTTCGCATCGTCGGCACCCTTCTTGGTTTTGCTGGCTCCGGAAACAGTCCAAGCAGTCAGCTCCTGTGGTATATTCAGCATAGGAGTATCTGTGGTAATATCGGTAGCTTCGGTATTGCTATTGACCGTGATGTTTGCGTTTTTCACTACGGTAAATGCGTGTGGAAATGCTAAATCAGACGAACTCCAACTTCCCGTTCCATCGGCTGCCGCAGGCAATGTGAAGGCGCCGGCAAATTTGAAATTATGAATCTTGATCACGTCGATGTCCACCTGCATGTTATCGTATTGGGTCTTTGCTTTGAATACGACCTGTGACAGAATATGTTTGAAATTAAATTTCACTATTCCGTTGTTCATGTCTTTTGTCTGGCCTTTGGCCATGGCATACATCACGTCGTAGTTTGCATGAGTACCGGCTCCATACTCATCCATGCAGGTATAACTTATCTTTTGGACATCCTTGGTGGCTTCCCAACTATAAAACACCATCATGTCTTCACTAACCGTTCCGGGATTGAACGCGTAAAAGTCCAAAGCCTCGGTAGGCCAATAACGAAGGTCGTTCGCATCGTCATAATCCCACTTACCATTTTTGTACACGATCTTCACTCCGTCATGTTCAAATTCCGTGTCGTTCTTTCCCATGAAGGCAGTACCATCCGCCGTAAAAGCGAACACGTCGAAATTGGTGTTCTTCAAGTTGGTGTTGGTAGTAGGGGTAGCCCTCGTTTCCGCCGCATTACTTAACACGTTAAAACCAATCGCATTTCGTGAGGAGGTTTCCACATTCGCAATCTCCTCTTCTGAGCAACTCATCAGTAGTACTCCAAAAATTGCCCAAAGCATTACTGTACTTTTTTTCATAAAATGAATAAAATTGTTAATAAATATAATTAATAAAACTCGATTACAACACTATATCCACATTCACATCATCCCAATCATCAACGTCCACATCAAATCCCGGACCGCCACTTCCCGGCTCGGATGGTACCTCATAATCAAAATTCAACACCAGATGCACATCACCGACATGCCCCGCTACCGGGACATCATGCACTTGGTCGCTCACGTCCTGTTCCAATACAGACATGCTGCCGGAACGGTTCTTGAGATACAGCCGGAAAACATTGGGCTCTCCTTCAAGTGCGGAATGTCCAAACGTATAGAATCCGCCTATAATCTGATTCCGTGAAACCATTCCATCAAAGAGCAGGCTCTCCGAAAGACCGGCGGGCAAACTGTCGCCGGACATGTTAAGCGAGCCGGACATGCCGGAAAGAGCAGCCCGCAAATCCGCCACCCTGTCCAGTCCCCGAATTCCGTTCACCTCATACGTGTAGTGACATACCATGTTTACGGGAGTTAGCCGTATTATCTTCGTGCTTCCTTCCGGAATGTCCTTGAGGATAACTCTGTCTATATGGTCGCCACACAGCCAGGGTGGGGTGACGGCCATTGTCTGGTTATCCGGCGACCGAACATCACGCGTATCGGCAGTAAAAAGCGTGTAACTGCCGTTTTCTTTCCAAACCATCCCGTCGGTATCGTAGTTGAAGCAAATTACCCGGTAATCATTCTCGGGGAGCTCCACTTCCCCATCCTCTCCTCCGGGGAAATCAAATATCCACGTGTTGCTTTCATCATCGGTCGGATAAAATACGACCCTCATGCCTTCAGGCTTGTCATGATTGGAAATCTTGGTCCAGTCGAATACTACCCGCACCGTGGCAAAGTGCGGATGATCGTAACATAAATCCTTATGCTCACAAGCCGTCAGTCCCATCCATAAAAATATGAACACCAGACTAAAGCGTATCAGTATCACTGCCTGCCTCCTTTCTTCCGGCTATAATTCCCCCGCCCGATCAACCACACCAAAGAGATACCCGCCTTGGTCGGGCCGAACCAGCAGCGTTTTTTAGTGGTCTGCCATACATAGTGACCGTCCAAAGGGATGTACTCCTTGTACAATCCTCCAAGGTAGCCGATTCCCAACGTGAAATCCACATTGAACCGATGTCCCACAGGTAACGAGTAGCCGTAAGCCACGCCTCCCCCGTAACTCCATTTATCCCCCAAGTAACCTTTCCCACCCAATTCGAAATCATAGGTGACGATCTGCCCGTACAATCCGACATGATGCCCGGAAAACGGTTTTTCCACCGCTCTCCGACCGAACCAGCGGCGCAACTCCACATCTCCCCCATAGATACGCCAATAATTATGCTTCCGATCACTTTTCCACCAGGCATACATCCAATTCCCGGCCACAGACCAGTTCTTCCCCAAACAGAACTCAACCCCGATGTCAGGTATCAAAACAGCGTCATAAAGCAAGTTTGTTTTCACCGCCATGCAAAACGGCCGTTTCTTTACCGGAGCTATGACGGTAACGGTATCACGGATGCACAACGTATCACGTGTATGTATATATACCGTATCTCTGACGGGATTTATCGGATCACTATCATAGCATATTTTCACCATCGACGAACGAAGTTTCGGAAAATGGAATTTATACAAATATGAGTATGGCCTCCCCCCTTTCAGTCTTTTCAGTTCTCCCCCCAAATAAGGGCTGTCCTGGTTTTCCAAACGGACGATCTTCTCCAACAAACGAAGGACATCCTCCCTCTCCGGAACATTCACATCCGCTCTCACCATCGTTATAAGTCCGTTCCAGTCACTTCCCGAAAAATGAAAATCCATCTCCAATACCGGAATCTTTATATAAGGTGATATATACCGCCACAAAACCTCTGCTCGTTTTTCAGACAGCCTTCCATTCAACAGCCCCCCTCCTTCCGGGGAAGCTCCTCCTATTATTTGAATTTTCCTGATAAGACGGACGGAGTCGTTCAATGCGGAACAGATTTTAGCAAACCGCTCCATCTCGTTCCCATTGTCAAGTAAACATGTATCTATATTTACCTTTCCTTGATGAAAATAGATCCTTACCGAATCACGCTTCTCCTGAGCGGATATTTCTCCGCTTATACTCAACACGAGCACGAACAATACACATTTAATATAAAAAAACATCTTTTCGTCATTTAATCATTTGTTAATATGACAATCCAAACCCAGGCTTTTACACCCCTTGAATTTCGACCGCAAAATACACATCTATAAACCAACCTCCAAAGCAAAAAACAAGTATTTTAAACTTATAAATACTTAAAAAGACGACCACACAACAACTACAACACTTACCACAGCAGCCAATCATGCTTACACAACAACTAAAAATACTTAACATCATAAAGAAAAGTACTTAAACATACAAAAAAAAACAGTTATCTTTGCAAGAAACATCATACTTAATAACACTTAAAACAATAAAATACATGATATTCAGCACAAAAGCCGCCTCTTTTCTAAGTTCAATAAAAACTCAAACTTACGACAAAAAAGAAAGAGAAATGATAATAACGTATCAACAAAAACGAGTCTTTCATCTATCCCTGCTCATGCTGGTCTTATGCGCACCCATATACATATATTCAGTTCCATTTCCCAATGAACAGTTTTATTATATTAACAGCGTATTATTCCTGTTTATCATTATGTGCACTCTCGCTTATTTTAAAAAGAGAGTAAATCTGACCACGACCTTTTCCATTATACTGATAGCCATACATATCGAGATTTTTATCGAAATAATTTATTGCTCAATATGTAGCGGATATGAATATAGTTATCAAAGAGCATTGATAATGAGTAACATTACTATCTCTCTCTTATTTACCATGCTTTCCATCTGTGCCTATATGAGTAATATCTCCATCCTATTGTCCTCCCTTACCATAGCTTCCTATACAATCTGCACACTTATCACCGACGAACCGTTCCTATACAGTTATCTGCCTTTGATCATCATCATATACACCATGATCCCCTTATTAGGAAGATCCTTACACAGTAATATCAGCAGCTTGCTAAAAAGTAGCAACTTGCTAAAAGAGGAAGAGGAAATGCTTTTGAAACGTCTCCAAATGAAAAAGGAAGAACTATTCGCGTTCGCCGAGTTGTTAAGCGAGAATAACCCGGAAGAAAAGACAAGCTCCCTGTTAAACATAATAGGGGAACAATCCAAAGAAAATCTTTTTACAGCCCTTGCCGCATACCAGAAAAAGGAAAAAAGTAAACTTGATACAATCAGGAGAATATATCCCAATTTATCCCCGTCCGAATTAAACATCTGCCGTTTAATACTGCAAGACAAGACCGTCAGCCAAATATGCGAATTATTACATCGGAGTAGCGGAAACATAACCAGCCAACGAGCGAACATACGTGCCAAACTCGGACTGAAAAAAAGCGACAATTTAAAAGAAGCATTACAAGAACGCATGAGGCTGTATGAAGAAGAACACCGGCAAGAGGACTTTTCAGCCATGCGTTAGGGATTGCAGAGTAAAGCCCACAGCCTTTAGGCGAGGACTTGAAACGTAAAGCCCGACCGTCCCACGGGAACGCCCAAAAGAAAAAAAATCCCCCGAACATTCATCCGGGGGACATTCAGGTCGTCACGTCAATTGTAATATATCTGTTATTTAATTTTTCACCTGAAAACTAATCCCGGGGAAACCATTGCATGAATATTCATCTGCCTTTAACACATCTAAAAGCAAAAAGTCCCTTGGCGCACCGGCGTCACAGGAACTTTTCACATATAAAAGACACATGTTCTTTCACTGTATGCGTATATATTCCGAATACCTGATTTCCACATACGGGTTGTCACTGGAAATGGACTGATGGATAGCCTTTACACGCTTCCAGAACCACCATCCCTTGTATTCTACCCAAACCGCCTGATTGAGGGTTACCGGAACTTTGATGTCGCCTTTGAGCCGTTTGTTCTCGATCAACCCGGTAAGTTGGATATACGGTGTAACCATCTCCACCTTCTGCCGCAGCAGTGGAACGGTATCACGGATAATGAGCGTGTCACGGATGGCGGCATCTATCGGGGCTTTCACTTCGACTTCATGCCGTGCAGCCACTTCGAGGTTCCTGATTTTCACGCCTAGCCTTTCGATGGTCTCGGCATCCTTGGCACGGAACTCTTTATACTCATCTATAGTCAGCCGCAATGCCTTGGCATCGAGGACCATCGTCGCTGAATCGATCTGCATCCGCTTCACATCGGAAAGCAGTGCGGTGCTGTTCATGCGGAATCGGTCGCGTTCTTCCGTGAGGCGTATTGTCCGCCGGTGCTGCAGCCAGAGGATGCTACAGAGCAGCAACACCGTTGCCAGAAGTATTCTGTTTAATCTACTCATATGATACTGATTCTTCGGGGATGAACCACAGAAATTCATCCATATAGATTTCTTCCAACAATACAAGGCCGCCCCGGTTCTTTTTTCGGTTCTGCGGGAGGTCTTCAACGACCAGTCCACGGCGACCGACCAGTTCGTCCAACCTCATTTCGGAGAGTTCAGGCGAAGCGATGATGGTAACGTATGCATTCTTTTTCATAACTGGTCTTTCCACGATGTTTTTACTTGTGCGTTCCCTGACATTTGAGAAGTTCACGGATATCGGCACGGATTTCGTGCAGGTCATTCTGTACCGTGTTGAGCTGCATCATGGTTGCCTCGAACACGGACTTGTCCAGCTTCATGGCGTTGATACGGTCATACTGGTTCTTGATTTCCACTTCCAAACCGATACATTTGGTTTCCAGTTCTGCAATTTGGGCGGTGTTGTTGACATGCTGTATGTACAGTGTCAGCGAGAACGAGAGTACCACGACAATGATCTTGAAGTACTTCATTACAAATTCTTTGAGTTGTTCCATATCTTATTCCATTAAAAGTGAGAATGCGTCCCTGATAGCCCTCAGCAGAGTCTCGGCTGCCGCACTATCCCGGAACCCATAGATGACAAGCGCGATCATCATCGCCAGATAGACCCACCAGGCGATTTCTTCCTTAGTGATTTTACGTTTCCGCTTCGCCATCTTTTACAGGATTTTGGGGTACGATTACATTGAAGATAACATTGCCGTCGCTGCCTTCGATACGCAGGCGGTTCTCCTCCTTGTGCCTGATGGGGAAGATATCCATCAGCGCCTTGGCGGCATTGACCGACACGGCCCTGAGCGGTGCCGGAGAGAGCGGCACACCGAAACGGTCTGTATAGTCCGAAGTGGCCGTCTCGTCCATGATTGCCTTGAGAGTCTCGGTCACCTGCAGCTTTACAGCCATCGTCTCCATCTCGAACCGTTCCGAGGAGAGCAATGCCTTGATATGTGCCAGCACATGCGGTTTGTTCATCAGGTAATTGGCCGAAGCATACGGGTTCTTCACCGTATCCTCACCGAATACCTCCACAAAGCATTTTTTCGGCCGTCCGGCATATTCCAGCCCGCCGTTCACATAGAGGTTGCAGAATTGCAGCTCCTGCTCCGTGAGCGGTTTCTCTTCCGGCCTATCCTGCGTGTTCGTTATCTTGTCTGACATCGGTTCTTCCTTCCTTTTCTGAAAGAGTAGCGGGTTTGTATCCCGGAGGTTTTACAAAATCCGCCTTTTCATTGAGCAACTGCTCCATTAATGCGTCATAGAATACCTGGGCCAACGCATCGGCACACGCCTCCGCATCCGCTAGCGAGTTGATGAGCCGCAGGTTGAACTTGATTTCCAGGTCGTAGCCCGATATGAACGCCATCAGTTCGTTCCCGTCATAGCCCAGCGCCCCGTAGGTCATCCGGTCCGCCGTACGGAATGTAATGGTCTCGGGAATCTGTTCCCGGTCAATGCCTTGGGCTTCCTTATTCGTGTCCATACTCATATCTTGAAATATTTACGGGTTTTCTCTTTCTTCTGCGTAGCGATTGCCGCCCCTTCCGTCTGGCGCAGACGGGAGGTATAGACCCCCAGGATGTCAAGCGTGGCCGTCACATCCGCAGCCGCATCGTGGGCATCGTCCAGTTCCACCCCCAATTTTGAGGCTACCAGTTCCAGTTTATACGAAGTAACCTCCGGATCAGCGGCAAAAGCCAACCGTCCCATGACAAGCGTGTCGATGTAGTGCGGCTGGAAGTTGCCGTAATAGTCCTTGGTACCGGAAAAGGTCTTTTCAAACTCGGCGGCCAGTCCGGCATAGTTCATCAGCTGTTGCAGGAATCCGATATCGAAAGCGATGTTCTGTCCGACCAGCACGGGCTTGCACTGATAGCCCTTCGAGAGGGTGCTGCGTTTGGCGAAGGCGATGACTTCTCCGGCGACTTTCTTCATGTCCACACCCTGTGTGCGCAGCATCTCCATGGTAATGGCGGAATAGTCCAATGCCGTCTGTTCGTACTTCATCGGGACATATTCCGGTTCTTTCGCCTGTTCATGGCGGGTACGCAACACCTTGCGTCGGGGAAGCCCCGCGTCCTGTTTCCCGTAGGGGGCGATATACGCCTGATAGCGGTCGAATACCTGCCATGTGTCGAAACGGACGGCTTGCAGGGCGATCTGTGTACAGGCGCATTCACGGCAGTCCAGCCCTCCGGTCTCGAAGTCCAGCCCGATGCCTACATATATCTTCTGTTCTGTCTTGGGTGCCATATCTTTTCAGGATTGAATGAATAACAATGAGTTCCTATAGGTCTGTAATGTATTGCATCCGTTGTAGTCGCTGTAACGGATGACGGCAGTGAGGATGACCACCCGGTCTTTGAGCGACTGGATCACGGTGTGGTGTTCCATGTAATAGTCGTTCCAGCATACACATTCCGCCAGACGGTTGTTCTGGGAGAGTGTCAGCTTGGCGAAACGCTTCCGGCTTCCCGTCTCCCTGTCCTTGTAGGTATGTTCGGTTACATCCACCACCGTGGCGCAGACAGTCGCACGCCTGCCGTCGTTCTCGTCCCGTGCCACCTCGTCCAGGGTCAGGTAAGAGGCTTTTCCCTTGACCTGCCTGCGGGCTTCCGAATTGTTGAAGATGCGGCGATAATCGATGCTGCCTATGCCCGACACGGCAATCTGCTGCTGCGACCAGAAGAAATGCCGCCCGCGCATGTCCTGCGGGAAGTCTTTTTCAGAAAGGGAGAATCCCAGTTCCCGTGCTGCGCGTTCGAGCAGCGCGCAGCGTTCGGTAACCGCCCCGACTTTTTCGATACGGTCGAAGCATCCGGCAAGGATCATGTGCTTGACATGCCGGGCGTTCACGGGGACTTTCACGGCCTCTTCCGCGTTGTCGGGGTCGTCCCAGTAACTGTATTTCTTGAGTTTGTAACGGAATATGCGGTGGATGAAGTTCTCGATACCGGTATATGCCCCGCCCCGGTCGCGTTCCGTGACGATGTATTCCACTGTCTTGACACCGACCTGTTTGATACGGGTAAGCGACCAGAAGATTTCATCGGTGGCATAGTCGGTGAAGAACTCCGTCCCGGAGCGGTTGATGTCCGGCGGCACGATCTTGGCCGACGAGCAGCGTTCCATCTCCGCCATCAACGAAGGAATCTCCTTGTCGTCCGCCCATTGCAATGCCACCGTGTAGAATGCCGAGGGGTAATTGGCCTTGAGCCATGCCCCGCAATAGGCTGTAAGGGCGTATGCCGCGGCATGGGAACGGTTGAACGAATATTTCCCGGCTACCTCTATCTTGTGCCAGATTTCCTCCGCCTCATAGTCCGGGCATCCGTTCCCGACGGCTCCGGCAATGAAATCCGCCTTCAGCGTGGCCATCAGGTCGGCTTTCTTCTTTCCTATGGCCTTGCGCAGATAGTCGGTCTTCCCGAGGTCGAATCCCCCGAGCGTATGAGCAACGGACATGAACTGCTCCTGGTAGACCATGATTCCGAAAGTGTTCTTCGTTGCTTCATAACAGCCGTAGTTATAGACCGGGGCCACTTCGCCACGCCTGAAACGGACATAATCATCGGTGGCACCGATGTCGAGTGTGGCGGGACGGTACAGGGCATTGATGGCGATCAGGTCCTCGATACACTCCGGCTGTACATCCTGGATAAACCGGGTAATGCCCGGCGAAGAGAACTGGAACACATTCTGCGTGTTGCCGTCCGAGAGCAGTCGGTAGGTCTTCCCGTCTTCCAGCATATCCTGCGTAATACGCCCGATAGTAAGTTCCTGCCCGAAATTCCGGTTGACCAACGCGATGACGGCACTCAGTTTGGCAAGTTCCTTTGTCGCCAGCACATCCTCCTTCAACAATCCGATCTCATCGACCGAATAGCCGTCGAACTCCGATACCAGTGCCCCGTCCATCTTACGGACCGGCAGGAAATCGAAGCATTCGGCGGGCCTGCCGTCCCGCGTGTCCGGTGTGACAACGATGGCCGAGGCGTGTATGGAGGCCGCTTTGGGCTGTCCGAGCAATCCTTGCACGTCCTCGATGACCAGCGGATAGGTCTGGATAAAGTCCCGAAGTTTTCTGTTGAAGGCAGCCTGTCTGAACAGTCCTGTCCAGTCCGTGCCGTCATCTATCATGGCGGTAATATAGTTCACGATGGAGTGAGGCACGCGGTGTACGCGTGCCACGTCCTTCAAGGCGGCTTTCAGTTTCATCGTGGTAAAGGTGCCGGCGGAAAAGACACGCTGGCGGCCGTCCGCGTTGTACCGTTCTTCCAGGTAATCCTTGATCTCCTGCCGCCGGTCGGAGGCATAGTCGACATCTATGTCCGGCAGCGAAGCGTGGCCGCCTTCTGTCAGTCCTTTGTCCACAAAGGCATCCATGACCGTCAGCGGTCCGTCTGCTTTCCTGATTCTTATATGTGTTACTTTCATCTGATATATTTCTTGTATCGTATTATCGCGCTTACCGTCTGGCGGCTGACACCGTACTGTTTTGCCAGGCTGTTCTGGGAAGCCTGGCCGGAGGAATACCTCACCCGTATCTCTTCCGCCTGCCCGTTGGTCAGTTTGGCGTTCACGCTTTTCTCGCCGTAATCCCGTTTGAGGCCACCCGCTATGGCATGTTCCATATTCCGCTGGTGCGTACACATTTCCAGGTTATCCGCACGGTTGTTGTCGCGGTTCCCGTCGATATGGTTCACCTCCAGTCCCGGATTCCAGTCGGGCAGGAAGTGCTGTGCCACCAGACGGTGCACGGAGAACTTCTTTCCGACACCGCCCTTGTAGAGTCGGACACAGTCATAGAGCGAAGTCGTCCCACACCAATGACACATGATACGTTCGGGTTGTGTCCAGGTGATACCGTCATGCGAAACTTGCCGTTCCAGACTCTTGACACGCCCGAGGTTGCTGATCTTGTACTTTCCTTCATAGTTCTTGATATCCACCCAGATTTCCCGGGTGTCAGCCATGGGTTATACGGTTTAGTGCTGTCTGAAAAATTCCCAGGTCTATCTCCACGCCGATGAACCGGCGTCCCGTATTCCGGCAGGCCACGGCTGTACTGCCGCTGCCCATCGCAAAGTCGAGGACGATGTCTCCTTCGTCGGTGTAGGTGCGTATCAGGTATTCCAGCAGGGCGACAGGTTTCTGTGTCGCGTGCAGGCAGGAGAGCTGCTTGTCCGTCTTGAATTTCAGCACACTGCGCGGATAGCGTTCCGTGGATATGTAATCCCGGAAATTATCGTGCTTCCGGTATATCTCGCCGGCATCGCATTTCCGCTGGTGTTCGGCCATCACGACCTTGCGCTTGTGCCCGTCCATCTTGATCGGATGATACTTCGGCAACCTGTCGTAAAAGACCAGAATGTCCTCGTGCGCCTTCATCGGCATACGCCTGGCGTTTAGGAAGCCTGTCGCCTGCGTCTTCTCCCATACCCAGGCATACCGCAGCCTGCGGAGATTGGAGCTGCCCAGCAGGCTCGTAAAAGGATGCTGGCAGAACAGCAGTACGGGAGTGTCAGGTCTGGATATGCCCTGTACAGCATTCCACATCCCGGGGATGTCTATCACGGCGTCCCATCGACAATGTGTCGTACCGTATGGAGGGTCTGACAATACCATGTCGGCAGTGATGCCTTCTTCAGCCAGCAGGGGCAGCACATCGAGTGCATCGCCCCGGTAAAGGTCGCAACCGTCATAGGGACGGTGGTGTTCGTAGGTCGGATTCATGGGTTTCGAGTTCCTTTAGGTTCCACAAGCAATCTCGGCGGTCAAAAAGGATTTCGTCGCCACACATCAATTCATCTGCGTATATCGTCCGCTCTTCTCCGTTACGGATTACCCGCATCCGGGCATCCGTGCACAGACGGTAAGTCTTGCCTTCAGATTCCATCTCCACATAGCGTTCGCCCTTGCCGAGTGTGATGTCCGGGGCAAGCACCGTCAGTTCGTCTTTCCAGCTGAGCCCGCAGCGTTCCGGCACGAGGAAGCGCGAGAAGATAAGGTCGTATTTCAGCGGGTCGATGGAGGTTATGCCAAGCAAGTAGGAAACCAGCGAGCCCCCGGCGGAACCGCGACCTATACCAGTTGCGATGCCTCTCCGGTGCGCCTCCCGCACCATATCCCACTGCACCAGGAAATAGTCCACATTGTCGGTCGATTCAATGATATAGACTTCCTCGTCCAGCCGTTCCCGATAGCGTTCCCGCTCCGGTTCCGGCACTTTCCGGTCCAGCCCGTCGTCAAGCAGTCGGAGGAACATCGTACGGCGGTCACCATACCGTTCCCGCTCTTCCGGTCGCATACGGTATTCCGGCATGAACATTCGCCCGGTCTCGAATGAGGCGTCCGCACGTCCGGCAATCTCCACCGTGGGACGGCACATGCGCCTAAACAGGGAATCGAAGTCCCATTGCCCGGAGAACAGAGGACGGAGCGTGTCATACAATTCATCCGCTGTCTTGAAATACTGGTCATCGCTCTGTTCATGGGCGGTTCCCGTGGCAATCTTGTTCACCACGATTCTGTACCCTGCATCGTCCTTGTCCATGTAGTAGCAGTCCGGAATCAGGACTGGTTCTACTGTAAATGAATCCGTGTCGGCATCATAACAGTTGCCGAAATAATATTTCAGGGCTTCCAGTTGCTCCCTGTCAATGCGGTCCGCCTTGTATTCGTTGGCATCAATCTGGTAATAGACCGCTTCGGCACCTTTTCGGATACGCTCCACCTGTTTGGGATGTCCGGTCATCCAGTAGACTGAACGGGTGGCAAAGACCGGCACACAACCTGCGGCATACATCAGCAGCTGTTCATAGCGGAGGGTGTTGTCTTCCGAATCGACCATGACGGCCCGTTGGATGCGCAGCAGATTATGCAGTCCCTCGTTATCCAAGGCATAAATCTTCAGCCCGACACGTTCTTCTTCGTGCGTCATTGTCAGCGAGTAGCCGAATATATGTTTCAGCCCGGTATTGGCGCACTCCTTCTGAAGGTTCAGCGTGGCGGCCATTGTATTACGGTCGCAGATGCCGACAGCCGTATGCCCGAGCCATTTCGCCTTGCGGCACAAATCTTCCGGCGAGCCGCAGGCGTTCAGCAGTTCGTAGGAGGTATGGATGCCGAGGTTCACGAAAGGTACATCGTGTACTGGAGGCTTGGGTCGGCCGATATATCTCAGCAGGTTGAAACGGAATTCTTCCCGCAAGTCAACCCCATAAAACCACCCTGAACGAAACGGACAGCCATAATAGTCAACATAGTCGTGGCAATCAGATACCCGCCGAACATGAAAGCAAAAACGAAGAAGGCGAAAAGATATAAAGGCTTACGCGAAAAGCAATCCACCAAAAAACCCGAAAAAGGCCGGACACAGAGCAGACCGATTGTATAACTGGACAACGCGATCCCCACATTTGCCGTACTGATCCCCAAAACTTCCACCAGATAGACCGGCATCGTCGGCATCAGCATATAGAAAGAGAAGTTCATCAGGAAATAAGAAATGCAACATTGCACAAAATTCCGATTCCATAATATGGGTTTACAATCTTTCATTTTATTCACGCCAGTTCACTCAATTCCAGCCAGCGCATTGTTTTTTCATCTATTTCTTCTATCACTTTTGCGATACGTTCGGATTTAGCCAACAGTTCGTCATTGCTCAACGTACCGCTGCTCATGGCCGTTTCCAACTCTGCTTTTTCGGCTTCAAGCAGAGGAATCTCGACCTCGAGCGCTTCAAACTCCTTGCGTTCCTTGAAAGTCAGTTTCTTTTTCTGCACCTTTTCAAGACGCGACGTTTTCTCCACAGTGGGGGCCATTCTTGCCTGTCGTGCAGCTTCAGTCTCTTTTTCCAACTGATCCTGCACCTCTTTCCACTCGCGATATTGCGTGTAGTTGCCCGGAAAATCCTTTATATCGGCATTTCCCCGAAACACCAACAGATGATCGACCACCTTATCCATAAAATAGCGGTCGTGCGACACGACGATCGCACATCCTTTGAAGTTCCGCAGATATTCCTCCAACACATTCAGCGTGACGATATCCAGGTCGTTCGTCGGTTCGTCGAGCACAAGAAAGTTCGGGCTACGCATCAAGACCGTGCAGAGATATAAACGGCGTTTTTCTCCCCCACTCAGCTTGTAAACGTAATTATGCTGTTTTTCCGGAGCGAAAAGGAAATAGTTCAGGAACTGTGAAACACCCATCTTCTTCCCGTCACCGAGGTCAACATATTCCGCGATATTCTGGACCACATCGATCACCTTCATCTGCTCGTCGAACTGGAGGCCGTCTTGGCTGTAATAACCGAACCGGACCGTTTCTCCTACGTCAAAACGACCGCTGTCAGGCTCCACTTCCCCCATCAGCATCTTGATGAAAGTAGATTTTCCCGTTCCGTTATTCCCGACAATCCCCATCTTTTCATAACGGGCGAATATATAGTTAAAATCTTCCACGATCTTCAGATCGCCGAAACGTTTCGAAACATGTTCCGCCTCGAAAATCTTCGATCCGATATACGACGCCTTCACATCCAAGTTGACATTACCGGCCTCATGCTGCTGTTTGGCTTTCTTTTCAAGCTCGTAGAAAGCATCGATCCGGTACTTCGCCTTTGTCCCACGCGCCTGCGGCTGACGGCGCATCCAGTCGAGCTCCTTGCGAAGCAAGTTACTGGCCCGGTCCACCTCGGCATTCAACGCGTCCATTCGTTCTTGTCGTTTTTCCAGATAATAGCTGTAATTTCCTTTATACTGATAAATCTGTTTCCGGTCTATCTCGATAATCTCACTACAGACACGATCCAGAAAATAACGGTCGTGCGTCACCATCAAAATACTAATGTTCGCGCGAGAAAGATATCCTTCCAGCCATTCGGTCATTTCCAAGTCCAGGTGGTTGGTTGGCTCGTCAAGGATGATCAATTCGGGATCGGTGATCAACACGTTTGCCAAAGCCACCCTTTTCAACTGCCCGCCGGAAAGCGTTTCCATCTTCTGGTCGAAGTTATGGATTTTCAGCTGTCCCAAAATCTGCTTGGTACGCTGTTCATAATCCCAGGCTTTCAAGTTATCCATCCTAAGCAGGATATCTTCGAGATTGGAATGATCGCCGCTTGCCATCGCCTGCTCATATTCGGCGATCAAACGCACCGTCTCGTTCGGAGAGTAGAAACACGCTTGCAAAACAGTCAGGCCGTCCGGATAATGCGGCATCTGTTCCAGGTAGCCAACCCGCAGATCATTTCGGAACACAACCGCCCCGCTGTCATAATCCTCCTTTCCGGCTATAATATTTAGCAAAGTCGTTTTCCCCGTACCATTCTTAGCTATCAGCCCGACCTTCTGCCCTTGCGCGATTCCGAAAGTGATATCTTCGAATAAAACCAAATCGCCGAAGCTTTTAGTCAACTTATCTATTTGTAAATAACTTATCATATATTCATATCTGCTTTAAATGCAGGACAAAGATACAAAAAGATCAAGCACGATGGATGGGATTATTTCGTATATTCATGCCGAAACAGTTGCCTGCTGACAATTGTCGGCAAACAACAACTACGGCGGAAAAATCCAATTATCAGAAGGGAAAACCAGATTATCCGGCAGACGATTCAACAATATATGCCAAGCTGTTTTAAACAATCCTCTTAACAAATATGTTCCCTTTTATAATAAATTATTATTTTTGCCGCTTTAGATAAATTTTAACAGATACACTATGTTGACAACAATGATCATCGTGTTCCTGATAGGATATTTACTTATCGCTCTGGAACATCCGCTAAAAATCAATAAAGCGGGAACAGCACTCCTGACTGGAACAATCCTTTGGGTTTTATGGGGGCCCCTCAATTTATTCCGACCGCTTCAGCCGAAGAATTTAAACTTTTTTTAGACGCATTCCCATTCATAAAGGATCTGCCCTATGCAGACCAGTGTATCCGTTTCGTCATCGACCATCAGATACTGGATAGTATCGGTGAGATCGCAGAGACTTTGATCTTCCTGATCGGGGCGATGATCACCGTAGAACTCGTCGATTCTCACGGAGGGTTTATGTTCATCACCAACCGCATCACCACCAACAGCAAGCGGAAGTTATTGTTCGTCATTGCTACGATCACCTTTTTCATGTCAGCAGTCCTGGATAACCTGACTACTTCCATCGTCATGGTCATGCTGATCCGAAAATTGATCGGCAATTATAAGGAGCGCTGGATTTTCGGCAGCATCATCGTGATTGCCGCCAACAGCGGCGGGGCCTGGTCGCCCATCGGCGACGTGACAACGATCATGCTGTGGGTAAGGGGAAATATCTCGACTTCGGCAACGATCCCGCATCTCTTTTTACCGAGCCTCGTATCGGCATTAGTCCCAGTATTGATCATATCCCGCTATTTGCACGGCAAAGTTACGCCTCCCAACGCTTTTGAGGAAAACCGTGACAACCTTCTATTAAAAGTATTGAAAGCGAACGAAAAACTGGCGATCCTCTGCATTGGCGTGTTCTGTCTGCTGTTCGTCCCAGTGTTTAAAACGATCACGCACCTGCCCCCTTTCATGGGGATTTTGATGGGAGTCGGTATCCTGTGGATATTCACTGAATTGATGTACCGGAAAACTCCGATCAACGAGGACCTGAAACTCCGTTTATCGAAAGTAGTGAGCCGTATAGACGGAGCTACTCTGATGTTCTTCCTCGGTATCTTACTGGCTGTGGACGCACTGCGTTGCAGTGGTGTTTTAGGCAGTTTTTCCCTCTGGTTGGACGATACGATCGGCAATGTATATGCCGTCAACCTGATTATCGGAACGCTCTCCGCCATCGTCGATAACGTTCCGCTCGTCGCCGGTGCTATCGGAATGTACCCCGTTGCCTCGGATGCGATGGTCGCTACGGCTGCTGATCCGGCTTATATAGCCAATTTCGTACAAGACGGCGTGTTCTGGCAATTCCTAGCCTATTGTGCCGGCGTGGGTGGCAGCATGCTGATCATCGGTTCTGCTGCCGGAGTTGTCGTTATGGGACTGGAAGGGATCAATTTCATCTGGTATCTAAAAAGAATCTCGTTGCTCGCACTGGCCGGCTATCTGTCGGGAGCCGCTGTTTACATCCTACAAAATGTACTATTAGGCATATAAAAAGATTCTTATTATATTTGTCGGCAATAAATATAAATATACACAATGAATTTCATTTCCAAACTATTCAAGAAGAAAGAAGAAGAAACAGAAGTCGTATCGAAAGGCTCCGTAGAGGAGTTCGTTACGCTGATCCGCGTGTATTACCAGGCGGTAATGGCTGTGCAGTTAGGTATCACCAACCTCAATATATTGAACGATATGGCGTTGTTCAAACGGATGCTTAAGATCCCGACTCAGAACAACAAGTTGGGCATAGCCGAGAAATCCCGTTCCCGCAAAATCCTAATGCAAGAATACGGGCTGAACGAAAACTTCTTCAAGGAAATCGATGCCTCCATCAAAAAGAACTGCAAGACGCAGAACGACATCAAATCCTATTTCATCATGTATCAGGGATTCAACAACGACCTGTTCTCCCTGCTCGACAACCTGATGCAATGGAAATTCCGCTTCTCCATGCTAGTGAAGAAACTGTTATATTCGCAGACACAAAAGACCATCCATGAGATTGTAACCCGTTCGGAATGGAAAGATGTCAGTGTTCAGAAAGTCGCCTGGAGAATACGGAAATACAAAGAAACGCTCGGCTATTCGGAAGAATGGATGACCGACTTCGTGTACAATGTCGTGCTGATGGCCAAAGAAGATGCCAAAAGACAGAAGAAAGAAGACAAATAACACCGTGACTATATGAGCTACCTGTTCTTAGCATACCCGAAATGCAACACCTGCCGAAATGCAAAAAAATGGCTGGATGAGCATAAAATAACGTACGAGGATCGTCATATCATCGATCGCAATCCTTCTGTCGAAGAGCTGACAGAATGGATCAAACGCAGCAAGCTTCCTTTGAAAAACTTTTTCAACACCAGCGGACTGGTTTATAAGGAGATGAAATTGAAGGACAAGCTGCCTGCGATGAGCGAAGCGGAACAGATCGCTTTGCTGGCTTCGGACGGCAAATTGATCAAGCGCCCTTTGCTGATCAGTGAAAATCAAGTTTTGGTCGGTTTCAAAGCGGACGAATGGAACAACCTGGTAAAATAATGAAAACGCCAGCCACTCAGCCGATAGAGCAACATCCGTTAGGGTTCTTCCTCCCGGAAAACACGAAATTATTGATGCTGGGCAGTTTCCCACCTCCGCGTGCACGCTGGTCGATGAATTTCTACTATCCGAATATCCAAAACGACATGTGGCGGATACTCGGACTGGTTTTCTATAACGATAAAGAATATTTCTTAGAAACCAAAAAAGCTTTCAGTGAAGAGAAAGCAAAAGCCTTCTGCCGGGAAAAAGGGATCGGAATCGGTGATACGGCTATGGAAATCATCCGTTTAAAGAATAATGCTTCCGACAACTTCCTGCAAGTGGTCACACCGTTGAACCCGGTTGAGGTTCTGGCCAAAATACCAGAATGCGAAGCAATCGTCGTAACAGGTCAAAAGGCAATGGACACGCTTATCGCCACGCTGCCTCCGGTTGAAGAACCCAAAGTCGGCTCCTACTCCCGTTTCACCCTGTCGAGCCGCATTTTCCATCTCTACCGCATGCCTTCTTCCTCCCGGGCTTACCCCAAGCCGTTAGAGGAAAAGGCCGCAGTATATAAACAGATGTTCGAGGATTTAAAGATGATATAAATCAGTCACTTTCGGCTTGATCCTAAAGTAACCATCATCCGCAATGAAAATACCGGTTTACCAGTTCAAGCATTCCTTCCGGATCATTTTTCAGGTCTTCACGCAATGTCGTGTCATCATAACTTTCCAGTTTTTTTATGATACCGTCAATCATGCTCGGACTAAAGACATTATACTGTTCGAATATCCCCCTCTGCTGTTGCAGGCGTTTGGCAGAGGCGGCACAGCTATCCGGCAGTTGGTCCAATGTTTCCAAACGAGCCTTGTTTTCTTCCTGATGAATATTCACGTTCACATAAGTCTTTTCTGCAATATCCAACGCATCCGGGATTTCAAACCCGTAACGGCAAGCGACCGCCAGTCCCGCCAACAACTGATATAAATCGGCCGATCCGTCCGGCGAACGCATTTCGACCGTCTGCTTCTGCGTCGTGTCATAATGACTATCTGCCTCCAACGGGTTTGCCAGCGAACACATATCCTTCTTGGCAGCCCACCCCAACGGAACACGCACTAAAACAGAGCGGTTACGGTCGCCCCAGCAAATATTCGTCGGAGCCTCCTGGTGAGGAACCAGACGGAAATAAGAAGTCGGATTCGTATTGCCGAAAGCCGTAATGGACGGAGCTAACTTCATCATGCCGGCAATTGCCTTACGAGCCGTTTCCGACAAAACGCCATCCTGCAACATCTGATTCTTGCCATCCTTCATAATACGCATATGTATATGCAGACCGGAACCCGCTTTTCCAGCCGTGATCTTCGGAGCAAACGTAATGTTCAACCCGTACTCGTATGCCAGATTACGGATCACCCATTTGGCAATCATCAACTGGTCGGCGGCATCTTCCACCCGCGTAGGCAGGAATTCAATCTCATTCTGTTCATATATTTTACCATTCAAGGTAAAATTACCAACTTCCGAATGCCCGTATTTTATCTGTCCTCCCGCTTGTGCGATATATTGCATACATTGCGTACGGAACTGGTTGAACTTCGCATAAGGCCCCGATTCATGATATCCGCGTTGATCAGTTGCCGGGAACAAATCTTCCTCAATCACATAATACTCCAGCTCTCCCATCGCCTCGAACTGCATACCTGTCACATCCGAAAACGCCTTGCTTGCCTTGTGCAGCGTATATTCAGGCGAGCTTTCCAGCGGTTCGCCATCCTTATTAAAGAACGAGCACAGCATGCTCAACGTCGGCAATTCGGAAAAAGGATCGATAAACGCCGTACGGAAACGCGGAATCACATACAAGTCGCTGCTACCCGCCTCGATAAACGAAAACAGGCTAGAACCGTCCACACGTTCCCCGCAGGTCAGGATTGCATCCAGATATGCAGCATTGTTAATAACAAAATTCAATGTTTTCAAGCGCCCGTCACCGGCAGGATACATAAAGTTCACCATCCGGATATTCTTCTCTTTAATGTACGATACGATATCCGCCTTTGTAAATTCGGCAGATGGCTTCTGAAGGAACTCAACCAAAAGGTTGGCATTCATGTCTAATTCGTCTTTCATGTCTTTGTCGATTGTTTGTATAATTATATACCCGATTAACAACTCTATTACACCAAAGATAGGAAAGAAATTCCGAGAATCACCAAAGAATCGAGAAAATAAGTGGTTTCATCAACTATTTTTCGTACATATAGT
>OGKW01000333.1_pt1 | contig 44564 bp, 41 predicted proteins | sample 1572601 | NCBI WGS metagenome assembly OGKW01 (sample SAMEA2581875, study PRJEB24529) | metagenome | biome: Human gut stool | place: China | collected 2011
TCCCAAAATATTTGAATGCTTCTCGGATTGCTTTCTCTTTTTCCGGCGGACACTGAGGCTGTCTGGAATCCTCAGATTTTGGCAGGTTATAGTTTTTACCGACCTCAATCCCACATTTCCGTTTAATCTGTGAGATATAGAGGTTGGACACCTTTAACCCGGTATGCTCCAACACATACTCCTTGATCTGCGGATAGGTTGCTCCATTTTGAAATTCAGACATATCCATATCTTCCAAAGAAAACTCAACCCGAATCTTTTTCGAGTCGACCTCGCCCTTGGAAAGCAAGACAACCGTCTCGACTGTACTTTCTTTGTCCCAACTCATTTCGTCGATCTCCTGACCGTTATAGAACACTGGGAACTTGAATTTGATATGCCTCAAAAATCGTCCATCCGGCAGTTCGTCCTCATAAATATCAACACGTTCCACGAAGCTGCTCAGAAACTCTTTCTTTTCAGCATCTGTAAATTTATCATACAGTTTATCAAAATATAGCAGATATTGATACACGTTGTCACTACCCAGCTTTTGCTGGCGAATGTTTTGAATCCGCACTTCCACCTGAGCGATAGAATCTTCAATCTCGTCGATCTGGTCATAAAAATGATCCAGACGCTCCTGCATATCCTGATACTTCCGGTCATAGTAGCGGTCTGTAACATCCAGACTATCCATCTGCTGTGCCAGTTTGTTTTTGGCCCCTAATACCTGCCGAAGCTGCTTGCGGAGATTTTCGATTTCCTGTTCCAACTCTCCGGTATCAATACGGGTGTTGATTTTCTGCCGAATAGCAGCTTCAAATTTCGGATTTTGTACCAGCTTTTTAATTACTTCTGCCACCGCTGCATTGACCTTATCTTCGCCCCATTGCTTTTTATATGTGCAGACATGCCCATCAACAGAGCGGCGATGCTTGCAAGTGTAGTAGAAATAGTCTTTGTATCGGGAGCCATCCTTTTTCTTCTTACGGTTGACATTGCCATACATACCGGCACCACAAATGGGGCAGCAGAGAATACCAGAAAGAAGATGTTCGTGCTCCAGGCTGTAGGTCTTTTCTCTCTTTACCCCAGTTCTTAATCGCCTGTCGTGTGCAGTGTTCCAGATTTCTTCTGACACAATCGCTTCATGAATACCATCATACAGCATATAGGAATCCTGCTTGACGATATGGTAAGAATTGCGTTTGCCGGGGATTTTCTCATTTTTCCGTCTGCCATAAGCAAGTTTTCCGCAATAAACCGGATTATCCAAAACACCCTTGATGAATGACGCTGCAAACGCATTTAGCGTATTGTTCTGACGTTTTTTCTTTTGGTATCCCTGCTGGTTCAGCCATGCAGCAATTCCGTTGACACCCATCGTCGTGTTGATGTATTTGTCGAAAATCAAGCGGATAATCTCTGCTTCATCCTCAGCGATTTCCAGTTCTCCGTCTACCAGTTTATAGCCGTAAGGAGCAAATCCGCCGTTCCATTTTCCTTCACGGGCTTTTTGACGGCGGCCTTCCATGGTCTGCACCAGAATATTCTCTCGTTCAATCTCGGCAACAGCAGAAAGCACCGAAATCATCAGCTTTCCGCTGTCTTTGGAGCTGTCGATTCCATCTTCCACGCAGATCAGGTTCACACCGAAATCCTGCATCTTTTGCAGTGAGGTCAATACATCAGCGGCATTACGGCCAAAACGGGATAACTTGAATACCAGCACGAAAGAAACATGATCTTTTCCTTCTTCGATGTCCCGCAGCATTTGCAAAAATTCAGGACGTCCCTCTACACTTTTTCCGGATTTTCCTTCATCAGAGTATTCCCCGACAATTACCATGTCCTGAAAGTCTGCATACTTGCGAAGTTTGTCTTTCTGGGCATCCAGACTGTATCCATCTACCTGCATGGAAGTAGAAACTCTCGTATAGATATAACACTCCTTTTTCTTCATTTTACGTTGCCTCCATCCTGCATCGTTATGTAAATTGTGCCACTGTCAGCGGCACAATATCTTGGTTTTATGAATTACTAAAACATGTTATTTGTTGTCCCAACTTCATTTTATCACGCTGTCTTGTCCGCAGTCAATGAACTTGTTGGAAACTTTTTGGGATTCATACCTGATGACCCCTGTGTACCTTGTTTTGTTGTATCATTCATATCATTTTCTTCTGTTTTGGGAAGATCCAACTCTCCGCCATATTTTTCAATCATTCTGGCCAAAAAGTCGGTGCACCTCTCAAAATCAGCATTTACCATAGGCGCTCCTCCTGTTTGTCCTGATGACGATCCAAATGCTGCTGTTCTCGTTCACGCTGCCCTTGTTTGCGCAACACTTCATCTACCAGGACCTGCAATTCCCGTAGTTTCTTGCTCTCTTTCCAAAGCAGGCTGGCCTGTGCTGATTGCTGGCGGTATTCCTGTTCCAATTGACTCATTTCATTCTTCCAAACATCTACCGGTGGTTCGCCGTCAGGCACAGCTTCTTTGAGCTTGCGTTTGGCCAAATAAAAACGCCGGAAGTCACTTTCATGCTCTTGCTTGAACAGTTCCCGACGTTTTTTGAATTTGAAAGTATTTAGTTTTTCTTGAAGGGGTTTTAGCTCCTCGTATGCCTCTGCATGACGCAGCAATTCTTTCAGAGCTTTGATCCGCTCCTGTTTTTCTCTGGTGCCCTCTTGCAAAATGTGGCGAGCATCCTCCATTTGCTCCATCTCCTTGCGAAGATCTTCCACGGTAAACAATTTGTGTTCGGATAAATAATTCACGGTTTCATTCAACTGTTTCAAATTCCCGACACGAGCCTTTTGTCTGGCGTAGGCGGGAAGATGCAGGGTGCCTCGGTTGCGTTCGCCATAATAGTCCTGAATCAACCGAACCAAATCCTGACTGGTTTGCTGTTTTCCCAATTCCTCCCGAAGAACCTCAATCCACAACTTCAAGTTAGCAATTCGCTGTTTGAGAAGTTTGAGAATTCGATTGGTTGCCTTGATCCAGCGGTTCAATTCACCTTTTTCAGTACGGATGCCTTTTTGCTCCATCTGACGCACCACAGGCCCCTCGTGGACAGTAGGCAAAATATCCAATGCCTGATCTTCATACGAGCGGTGGTCAATGCGACAAGGTAAACCTTTCTGCTCAAACTTAGCGTTTACCATGTTAGCCCATTGTTCTCGCCAATGCTCCAGAGTTTCTGGCTTCCCCCAGTCGGTAGTGGCAACAGCATCAAACACATAATTTCCATGCTCGTCTCTGATGCGCTCTCCATTCTCGTCCAAGTGATAAACTCTGTGCTGCTTGGCTCCCCATGTTCCATCAGGATTCAGAGGGCGAATCGGCACCATGACATGAAAATGCGGGTTTTGGATTCCTTCCCGTTCCGGATCGTGCACACAAAAATCTACTATCATTCCGTCTCCCACAAAATACTTGAGAAGAAACGCTTTGGCAACCTCCAGATTTTCCTCAAAGGTCAATTCATTTTGCAGGGCAACATCAAAGGAATACGCCAACTGAGCATCGTATCGGCGTTCAACTTTTTCTACCTCATTCCAGAGTGTCTGCCGATCTGAATAGGTCATCGGAGCATGTGGTGGCAACATGATTTCTGAATGCAGCACACCACCTTTGCGAGTGTAATCACTGGTTTCTCCATAATATTCACTGTAAAGCTTTTCTCCGGAGCGATAAGCAGCGCAGGCAATGGCAGACCGCCCTGCACTGCGTCCGATCTGGTCAACATGAAAATGAAAAAGTGCCATCTTATTTCCCTCCATTCTGCTGAGCATGATACCGGTTAACGGCTTCCTGTACAGCGGCATTTACAACTGGCTGTTGGGCCAATTTTTCAAAAATCTGATATTGTTCCACTTTGCTCAAATACTGAACTTCCGGCCAAAAACTAAGAACAGCACCACCAATATTGCAAAGGATATGGGTTCGTTTTTTGGTCTCACCTTTAATCAAATATTTTTCACGATTGACCGCTCTCTGAAGCTGATGGGTGCACTGCTCCAGTTTTTTCTCAGCGCTGATTTTTTCAGACAGCAGCTCATCTTTGGTTTTTTTGCTTGGCATAATCACTTGCTCCTTTCTTAAAACAGGCATAAAAAATACCGCTTGCTTGTGCAAACGGTTTGCAGGGAAGATAGCCGCATCAAGCGGCGCAAGAGGGGATACCCTCTTGTACGGGATGAAATCCCGAAAAACTTCTGGACTGAACAGTTCAGAAGTTGGTCTCACAGAGCGCACGATACCGCCATTGGGGGCGGTATAGAAGTGCGCCCTTAGTTCCCCTAAGGGATTTGACCGTGCCTTAACCAGCCCCTTTCATTTTTAACCATGGAGTTTTGTAGTGCTGTACGTACCGTACGCCGTACACCGTACAGTACGTACACTGTCCCGCTGTTCAAAGTGCGAGTTTTTCAGAATGATGGTCTTACCAACACCTCGATTCCCACAAATCCACGCACCCGTTTGCCTCCTGCAAGATAAATATTGTTAGTCGCCTCCACATTGTACCTTTTCTCATTTTGCGCCAACTCGGAGCTAAGGCGGTTTGCTGCAAGTGCGTGCAGAGCATTGTCTTCGCACCATATTTTATAGGCTTCATAGATTGCTTTGGAGCTGGATTCTGCATCTGCCTTAAAACGGATATATCCCTCAGATTGCAGGAAGTCCAAAATGTTGTTATTGCTTCTGCGGATCAGCTCCACATTCTCTGCGCTTCGATTGCTTACAGTGAAGCTGTAAGCGTTGGCAATCAGCCGGTTCAGCCCTTCCAGACACCAGAGGAAAATCCCCTCCAACTCGTCCATCATTTTTTCGACCAGGAAAGGATCATCCTTCCGATCAGCAGGTCGCTCTTTGGTGGTAAGGATCAACTGTCTCCGATAGAAACCATCCGAATGGTCATACAGAGATGTCAGCACGCCGTTACCAAAACAAAGAAAGCGCACATACAGCTGACTTTGATAACTCTGAACGCCCTTTCGCTCCAAATCCATTTTTGCTTCGGCGGTAACAATAGATTTGATATAGTTCGTCTTCGGTAAAGCGTTCATGTCCATATCGTCATCGACCATCAGAAGACGGTGCTCCAAATCAGCACGGGCAAAGCGGTTTGTCTCTACTTTCTGAATATTTCCTACATTCATGGCGCTGCGCAGCATAGCGTTGAGAATCAACCCAATACGAGATTTTCCCTCGCCACCTTTGCCGATCAGCATAAGCATTTTCTGACCTTTGGTGGATGGGATCAGGCAGTAACCCAGATACTCCTGTAAAGTGAGAATATCGTCCTCCTCCAAAAGTTCTGAAAGAAATTGAAGCCAACGCAACGGCTTTGGAGCAGAGGGATTGTAGCGGACTGCCAAACGATTGTTGCAAAAAACTTTATTTGATTCAAAATTTCCATCCAAAAAATAAATGCCGTTGGCACAGTGGATACGGTCCAGTTCCACCGGCAACGGTTCAGAATAAGCTTGAATTTTCAGACTTTCCAACAGGGCAGATGAGCGTTTGGAAAGATTGGTGGTCACACAGCTTTGTATCATGTCAATAATCTGACGTTTGACCAGTTCCTCACTTTCCACTGGACCATCCACCGTGAATAATGTTCCTCCGATACACCTCATGGGATGGGTTTTCAAAAATTCCTGACAAAACAAAATTTCATTGATGTGCTTGCCGTCAAACCAGTCCAGTTTGTCCTGACGGCCATTTTCACTGTTTCTCATGATAATCTTTCCTCCTTTTCATCTTCGTTTCTCTACGTCCTGCATTCGTTTCTGCTGAAGCTGTATCCTCCTCTGTGCCTGCAAATTGAGGTGTTTTCTTTGCCCTCTACTATGGTTATGCTGGAATTTCAAAAAAACAGGCTAATGACAGGACAAGCTGATTTCAAAAAACAGGACAACGTGTTATAATGGACTTTAGAATAGCAAAGTGAGGAGAGCATGGTTATGGATGTGGTACAGCATCAGATACTGTCACTGGATTTCTGGCAAAATACTGTGAGTTATGAGGGGAAAACCTTTCCGTCTGGCACCATAGGCTGTGATGCTCTCAATATTTCCCCTGATCTCATTGAGCAGATCACCGAATTGTGTGGGAGCTTAAACCTTTTCATGGGCGCTATGCAGCTTGGCATGGCTAATGCAGAATTGTTTATCTCAGCCAGAGAAAGTGCTTTGCAAATTATCCAGAACTTAAAGAATATTCCGCCCTTTTCCTATCTGGAAGAAAAGCGGATGGCAGCATATATCCAGAATGTGTTTTCGGATGAATACCTGCAAAATGCTCTGGAGTATGCCAAATCTCTTGCTTCCGGAAATTTGATGGACGCTCTGAACCCTCAATACCAAAAGGCACTGACACTTCTCCGAGTTGTTCCCGTACTGGCGCATTTAGGCTATTCTCTGGGACAGTTTCAGGATACTATGCTCAAGTTTGCAGAGTTACTTAATGCCGCAGAACAGGAACGGTCACCCAGTGGATACGCTGTTGCTTTTGGGGATTTCTTCTCCAGTAATCCCAGTTTGTCGGAAGAGGATGGAAGCTGGATGTCTCTGACTAACGCTTCCGTGCAATATGTGCCTGCAATACAACCTGGCAGCGATACGCCACAGCTGGTTAAGCGGATGCACTATGTGTCCTTTGTGGGGATGTTCCGATCAGACCTATTTGAAGGGCTTTGTGTGGGTCATGCACCGAAGAAATGTCCCATCTGCGGACGTTGGTTTTTGACCACCAATGCCCGACATACCAAGTACTGCGGCAATCTTGCGCCGGGGGATAAACTCCATCGAACCTGTCGCCAAATTGGAAATCTACAAGGAAGGTCACAGCGGGAACTTGCTGGTGACCATCCTATCAAACAGATCTATGAGCGCCGCTGCAACACCATCAACCGGTATGTCAAGCGTGGAACCTTAGATGCTGATATTGCCAAACAAATGAAAAAGCTGGCTAAAGATAAGATGCTGCGGGCGCTGAGCAATGTTTCCTATGCGAATGGGAGCTATGAAGCAGAGATGGAACAAGAATTCTTGTTCACTGAAGTCAAACATAGAAAAGGATGAAAATATGAGGCACGAACTACCTTTTCCGATTCATAACGATTGCGGAATATGCAACTATCTAAGAAAAATTTGGGAAGATGGTTGGCTTGATGAATATTCTGATAATCATTTTCTCATAAAAGCAATCGAAAATAGATTGACAGCATTTATCGGATTCACTCAAATGCTTAATAATGATCCGAATCTTCATAGATTAATTAAAAAACATGGCGTTATTGATAATGATTCTTTTAATTTAAATTTTTGCATGAACCTTTCCAGCTGTTTAGCACATCTGCAAACTATATTTGGGAATGACCATATGGAAAGATTCATTAGAGATCAATTATCAGCCGGAAAACAGCAATATGACGAAGATACATTTTTTGAGGCAATATCCGAAATTTCTGTTTTGCGCTTTTATGCAATGAGGAGCAAATGGAAACAGGCTTTGTATGAACCACCTGTCCAAATATCGAAATCACTAAAAAATCCGGAAGCAAGATTTGTGGGAGAATTATCGCTGAATGGTAACGTTGAAGAAATTATAATTAATATTGAAGTGAAATGTCCTAAATTTCCATCAATTGAGCATCAAGAAAGCAAAATTGCGATACCCACGGTTTTGCTTTCCAATGAGGGTAGAAAACAAATTCCGAGATTTTGCGAAGCGAATGAAATCATCTATATGAGTCCACGGGTTATGAAACTCAAAGATTTTCTTAATAGTGCAGCTACCAAGTTCTCTATTCCAAAAGATAATGAATTTAACCTATTATATATCAATTGGTCATTCTGTGACTTTCCGTCAAATAGCTTTCTTGAAGCATGGTCACTTTTAACAAATACAATTAATGGTATTCTTACTCACCAAAATGCTGCTCGAAATATAGGCGTATCTTCAGAAGTCTTTGAAAAGATAACTGCTGTTATTGTTTATACTGAAGCTTTAGAAGGATTAATGTTTTTAGATTTTAGAAATGTGTGGCAATGTAATGGACGTGAGCAAAGATTTCGAATGTGGGTTTTGGACGATAAATTGCGCAATGCGGAAAAAACTCGTCAATCTGATATATTATATCAAATAACAGGGATGAAGCCGTCTAATGAACTTACACAAATGGTAATGCTTGATTGCAAATCTAAAACAGATAGAGAAATGGTAGAAAGCGCCATGATTGGTGCAAGGTTGGTGGATCTTATAAAAAGGCACTCGGAGAAATATTTATAAAGAAGAGTTCAGAAAGGGGGTGCGCCGATGCCGGAATACACATGGGACATGAACGGATATTCCTCTAAATACGGATTTTATGCTGGTGAAAACTTGTCTCGCATGGAAGCAGAGCGCACCTTACAGTTAGAACCGGAGCCGCCTAAAGTATCTAATTTGAATGACTATATCATCCAGGCACAGCAACAGAATAATTTGAGGTACCTGTCTTTCTTCCTGCATCACTATGAAAAGATGCTCAATGGACGAATTTATAGCTTTTGGCGCAGTGATGGCAATGAGCGATATGATCCCGAGCGTTTTCTGGATTATAAACTGACCTGTATTCTGGCGGTGATTGAACGTTTCTCAGATTATGATCCCTGTGCGGGAGCTGACTTCACAACCTATTTGTATCCTTTTATCACAGATGCCCTTCTCTCTTGCCGTATGCTGGAAGAAAGCTGGTCCGTGGATTCTCTGAATCAATACAAGAAAATTAGGGGCATTGCATGGAAGTATCGCACATCAGGAGAAAACACACAGAAAACTATCTCCGAATATGCTGCTGACAAGAACTGCAAACCGGAAACGGCAGCCGAGTATCTGAAAGCTGCAAAAGGGCTTCGTAATCGCCAGTCATTCTATGTTTCTCAGCAAGATGAAGACAGCGAGGAAACAGGTGAAGATGTCAGTCGAGACGATTACTGGGACTACACCGAAATCCTCTGGAATGGAGTCAAAGCGAAAGCGGTTCAAAAAGCCTTTGATACGCTCGACTATCGGGAACAGACTTTGCTGGAAAAGCGCAATGCTATCTGTATGCGATGCGGTAGGGTAAGTCCCTTGAACAGTCGTGCTTCTTTTGAAGAACTGGCTACCCTGTTTGAGGGTAGCGGAACCAGCGGGGCGGAACGAGCATATCGTAAGGCTCTGGACAAGCTGACAGTCGCTTTGGTAAAAGACGGCGCTCTGCACGCTGTTCATCTAAAGCGCAAAGACATCACCAGGAAGAAAAAAGAAATCGCCACCGTAATCTATCTGTATCAGGTAGACTTCGATGGCGAATGGGGCGAAATATATTTTGACTTTGTGAACCAGGTTGCAGAAATTAGGCAGCTTGCGGAATGGGATTTGATGTGCAGTCAGCGGTTTGGACATTTTGCCATTCGGCATATACAATTTGCTCCAAGGAATTTGTTATGCAAAGAGATGTTGTTGCCAGTTGATGTATGAGTCTGTTTGAAAAATTTCCAACAAGAAATAACGAACGATTCAAAAAATCACATTTTCGTGATATAATGGTGAGCAGCAAATGTCAAATAAGGAGGACAATATGGCTGTCACGTATAAAAGATTATTCCACTTGCTGATAGACAGAAAAATACAACCCTCTGAACTGACAGATATGGCAGGCTTTAGTGCTAATATTCTAACAAGAATGCGGCGGGATCAGTATGTATCTCTGGATAGCATAGAAAAAATATGTTTGGCACTCAACTGCAAAGTGGATGAAATTTTGGAATTTATACCCAAAGAGAAGGAGAAATAATAATGGCCGATATAAATAAGGATCAAGAGCGTGATGAACTCCACAAAGCAATTTGGGCCATAGCCGATGAATTGCGTGGAAGTGTAGATGGCTGGGATTTTAAATCCTATGTGCTTGGTATGATGTTTTACCGCTATATCTCTGAAAACTTGACAAACTACATCAATGAGGGGGAAATCGAAGCTGGAAATGAGGGGTTTGATTATTCTCAGTTATCTGATGAAGAGGCGGAACAAGCTCGTGAGGATTTGGTTCAGACCAAAGGATTCTTTATTCTTCCGTCTGAGCTTTTTTGTAATGTGAAGAAAAGAGCTGCTGCCGATGAAAATTTGAACATGACTTTGGAAGCGGTATTTAACCATATCGAGGAATCCGCAAAGGGAAGCGATAGCGAAGATAACTTTTCTGGGCTGTTTGATGATATTGATGTAAACAGCAACAAACTGGGTGCAACTGTTGCCAAACGTAACGCAAACTTAGTAAAGCTCATCGATGGCATTGCGGATATGCAGCTTGGAAATTATAAGGATAATTCCATTGATGCTTTTGGTGATGCTTACGAGTACTTGATGAGTATGTATGCATCCAATGCCGGGAAAAGCGGCGGCGAATTCTTTACCCCGCAGGAAGTTTCTGAACTGCTGACTCGTATAGCGGTAGCAGGAAAATCAGAAGTAAACAAAGTCTACGACCCTGCTTGTGGTTCTGGTTCGCTTCTTTTACAGGCAGCAAAAATCCTTGGAAAAGAGAATGTTCGCCTTGGCTTTTTTGGACAGGAGATCAACCTGACTACCTACAACCTTTGCCGTATCAATATGTTCCTGCACGATATTGATTATGACAAGTTTGATATTGCGCATGAAGATACGCTGACGCATCCGCAGCACTTAGATGATGAACCCTTTGAAGTAATTGTTTCCAATCCTCCATACTCCATTAAATGGGAGGGCGACGATAATCCCGTGTTGATCAACGACCCTCGCTTTTCTCCTGCCGGAGTTTTGGCACCAAAGTCCAAAGCTGACCTTGCATTTATCATGCATTCGTTGGCATGGCTTGCGAGCAATGGTACAGCAGCGATTGTCTGTTTCCCTGGTATTATGTACCGTGGCGGAGCGGAAAAGAAAATCCGTCAGTATCTGATTGACAACAACTTTATTGACTGTGTAATCCAGCTGCCCAGCAACTTATTTTATGGAACCAGCATTGCCACCTGTATCATGGTATTGAAGCGGAACAAAACGGATAACCGCACACTGTTTATTGACGCTTCCGCTGAATGTGAGAAAGTTACCAATAATAATAAGTTGAGAGAGCATCATATCAAGAAAATTGTAGATGCATTTGTTTCCCGTGCCGATACTGACCACTTTGCTCGCTGTGTACCTTACGAGGAAATTTCCAAAAACGAATATAATCTCTCGGTTAGCACCTATGTACAGCCGGAGGACACCCGTGAAGTGATTGATATTGCAAAACTTAATGCCGAGATTGAGCAAATTGTGGCCAGAGAACAGGTGTTGCGGGATGAGATTGCGAAGATTATCGCAGAAATCGAGGGATAACCATGAGGCTGAGCAGTAGGTTATCCGATAAAAGTAAAAACAGCGGCGAAATTGAATCATTTATTGATTGGGAAAAATATACGACAGTGAAGGAAGAAGAAACGGAAGAGATTCGCTTTATTAGTGCCGGAGATTTTATAGAAATTCAAATTGGCACCATTACTCTGCCATTTTACTCCACGGCGTGTAAGGATAGTGTTTCTTTTATTTCTCCTAAACGGCTTCATTGTTTGATTGTCAATAATTCGATGATCAGTATTGATTGCCAATTGCGATGCATGGACTATGAGGAGGATAACCCCAAATGCAGGGCGTGTCACCCTTATGTGCAAGCATGGTTTTTGGTTGGGGTAGATGATATTTCCGCAAATTCTCCAAGAGTGAGTGTGGTTAAGCAAAGCTTCAAACTTCCAGATACAATAAAACTACCTATCGAAACGGAAGATAAGTTTTCAGAATGGTTGGGAAAGGCGGAAATTGCATACAAAGAACGGCTGGGTGCCGGGTCGGTCATTTACTTACGGTCAGCGTTTGAGCAAATAACGCTGGAGGTTGGACATAGGGCCGGAGTAGAAGTATATAAGCCCAATGGAAGATCAAAACCATTTGATCAAGTTTTAAGAGCTGTGGATGCTCAATGCTCTATCATTCCGGTTATTTACTCCGACGATGGCTATAAACTTTTCCAAAGGCTTAGTAATATTGCCCATGGAAATGCAGATGAGGAAACAGCTCTACGAGAATATGAACCGCTCCGTAGCTTAGTGGTTGGAATTATTGAAAACGTGAAAAAGAAAGAAGACGAAATTCAAAAAAACGCTGAAATTCAAAAAGCATTAGAGAAAATAGGATTCAGCCACGGAGGTGATGACAGTGAGTAAACTGAAAGAACTCATGCAGAAGTTTTGCCCCAATGGGGTTATAAGTGTTCCCCTGAGTGAAGTGGCACATTATTCAAAATCGAGAATCAATGCTTCCCAAATTGATGCAAATACTTATGTTGGGGTAGAAAACCTCCTTCAAAATAAGCAAGGAAAATCTATTGCAAGTTCGGTCCCTACATCTGGTGCTGTTATTGCATTTAATTATGGAGATATTTTGATTGGTAACATTCGCCCTTATCTCAAAAAAATATGGTTAGCAGATTGCAACGGTGGAACTAACGGAGATGTTCTGACTATTCAAATTAATGAACCGGAAAAACTTATTCCCAAATTCCTCTACTATGTGTTGTCTTCAGATCAATTTTTCCTTTATGATGTACAACACTCAAAAGGCACAAAAATGCCACGAGGAAGTAAGGAAGCAGTTATGAAGTATAATGTGCCTATTCCAGCACTTCCTGTCCAGCGTGAAATTGTTCGTGTTCTGGACGATTTTACAGAGCTTACAGCAGAGTTGCAAGGGAAACTTACCGCAGAGCTTACCGCAAGAAAGAAGCAGTATGAGTATTATCGGGACAGCTTGCTTTCGACGAACAGAAACAACACTCCTATGCGTACTTTGCGTAGTGTTGTTAAGAAAAGCTGCTCTGGAGCTACACCAGCAAAAGGAAATCCCGATTATTATGCGAATGGCACTATTCCATGGATTAGAACCCAAGATGTCCGATTTAATGAGATAACAAGCGTAGATAGCTATATTACTGAAAAAGCAGTTTTGGAAACAGGTGCTAAATGGATATCTGAAAACTGTGTGATAGTTGCTATTTCTGGGGCATCAGCTGGAAGATGTGCGGTCAATAAAATTAAAGCAACAACAAATCAACATTGTTTGAACTTAGAAATCGATGAATCAAAGGCATTATATAAGTATGTTTACTACTGCATTTATAGCAAATACGAAGAACTACTTAGCAGAAAGCAAGGTGCAAGGGGTGACCTGAATTCCTCTCTGATTCTATCTCTTGAGATTCCTGTACCACCGCTGGATGTTCAAAAGCGTTTGGTTCATGTTTTGGATAACTTTGAAGCAATCTGTTCTGATCTTAGCATTGGTCTACCTGCCGAAATCGAAGCACGGCAAAAACAGTATGAATATTATCGAGATAAACTGCTGACCTTTAAGGAGGCATCGGTTTGAATGAATGATTCAGGCAATTATGACATTTTTGAAGGTCTAAGCGGTATTGTGAAGGGGCTTGAAACTTTTGCATATGCCCTCAATAAAGTGCATACTTGGTATCAGCAAAATGCCGACAATATTGCAAATTATCTTTTAGCCTTTGCGGAATTTGGAGAATGGAGTGTAGCCACCAACAAGCTTATTGAAAGCCAATTTGTATTTACAGATAATTTGACGCAGACCCTTGCGCACGAAATATATCAAGGTGCTGATGTAGAGAAAGTAATGACTCGCTATTACTTCGATAACGATGAGCAAAATATGAAAAAGCTTATTCAAAGATGTAAAGATAGCGACTACATCCGAGAATATCGAGAGTTATATAATCAAATTCTAAATGCATATGACAGAGAGGATTATCTGCTTGCCTGTATAGGCCTTTTTTCATTGGTTGACGGCTTGCTCGCAGATTGTTCCGGTATCAATAAAACTGCATTTCAAAAAAGATTGGACTGTATTGCCGACAAATTCGCAGATAAAGCTGAACTGAATGAAATCGATAGAAAAACTCTTTGTATTTATGATGCGTTCAAGAAATTTGACTGCTCAGTGTTCAAAGATTCGAGATTTTCAGAAGAGGAACCGCAAGCGGTCAATCGGCATTGGGATGTACATGGTAGAACGCATCGTGAACATACAAAAATTGATTTTTTAAAGGTCCTTCTATGGCTGGATGCAGTGATTTATTTATCTGAAAAAGATGCACAAGGAAGGGAGGGGAGAAACGATGAGCACTTACAACATGATTTTATCGAGCAATGAAAGTACAGTTGTGGCAGAATACGAGCCGCAGGCAAAACGTTCTGATTCTTACCAAAGTGAAGCCGCACTGGAAAAGGCTTTCATTAAAATGCTGGTGGAACAGGGTTACGAATACGTGACCATTCACAGCGAAGATGCTCTGATTGACAATCTCCGCAGGCAATTGGAGCGGCTCAATCAATATAGCTTTACCGACAAAGAATGGGACAGCTTTTTCAAACATAAAATTGCCAATCACAACGACGGAATCGTGGAAAAGACCCGTAAGATTCAGGAGGATCATGTGCAGAATCTCACCCGTGAGGACGGCACTACCATGAATATCTCCCTGATTGATAAAAAGAATATCCACAATAACCGTTTGCAGGTGATTAACCAATACGAAGAAAGCGGTGGGAAACATGATACCCGCTACGATGTGACCATTTTGGTAAACGGCTTGCCGCTTGTCCATGTGGAGCTGAAGCGCCGTGGCGTTGCACTCAAAGAAGCATTTAATCAAATCAACCGCTATCAAAGGGACAGTTTTTGGGCGGGTTCTGGTTTGTACGAGTATGTACAGATTTTTGTCATTTCCAATGGCACAAATACCAAATACTACTCTAACACCACCCGATTCAGCCATATCAAGGAAAATGAGACTGCATCCAGAAAACGCAGCAAAAAAACCTCCAATAGCTTTGAGTTTACTTCTTTCTGGGCAGACGGAAACAACCGCACCATTCCCGATCTTGTGGATTTTACGAAGACATTTTTTACAAAGCACACATTGCTGAATATCCTGACAAAGTACTGTGTGTTTACCACAGAGGAGCTTCTACTGGTGATGCGTCCCTACCAAATTGCAGCCACGGAACGCATCCTAAACCGTATTGAAACATCCACCAATTATAGGAAAGCTGGAACCATTGAAGCTGGTGGATATATCTGGCACACCACCGGCAGCGGTAAAACATTGACTTCTTTCAAGACTGCACAGCTTGCGACCAATCTTCCCTATATTGAAAAGGTCCTTTTTGTGGTTGACCGCAAAGACTTGGACTATCAGACAATCAGGGAATATGATCGCTTTGAAAAAGGAGCTGCCAACGGGAACAAAAGTACTGCTGTTTTGCAAAAACAACTGGAAGACAGCACTTCCCGTATCATCGTCACAACTATCCAAAAATTGGATGTCTTTATCACTAAAAATCCTGCGCATCCTATTCGGGATAAGCATATCGTTTTGATATTTGATGAGTGTCACCGCAGTCAATTTGGTGATATGCATACCCGAATGGTAGGCGGAACTATCAAAAAAGGAGAAAAGGCTGTTAAGGTAAACCGGTATTTTAGAAAGTACCATATTTTCGGATTTACTGGAACACCAATCTTCTCTGTGAATGCGTCAAGCGGCGGAAATCCCAATCTGAAAACTACGGCGCAGGCATTTGGCGGAGAGCCGAATGAAAAAGGGGAAAAAGTATTACCGTTGCATACATACACCATTGTGGATGCTATCAACGATGGAAATGTACTCCCCTTCCGCATTGATTATATCAATACCATTAAGCAGAAAGAAAATAGTAAAGACAAACAGGTAACGGCTATTGATACGGAAGAAGCTCTTGCTTCACCAGAACGCATTTCTGAAGTAGTAAAATATGTTCTGGAACATTTTGACCAAAAGACTATGCGAAATTCCTATTACAGCCTGAAAGGTCAGCGAGTAAACGGATTTAACTCCATGTTTGCGGTCAGTTCCATCCCTGCTTGTAAAAAATATTATTTGGAGTTCAAAAAACAGCTTGCCCAAACGCATCGGGATTTAACAATCGCCACCATTTTTTCCTTTGCTCAAAATGAAGAAGACAGTGCAGATGGAATTTTAGAGGACGAAAGTTTTGATACTGATGAATTGGATCAGAGCTCCCGTGATTTTCTGGAGATGGCGATTGACGATTATAATAAGATCTTCAAGACCAACTTTGACGCTTCCAGCAAGGGATTTCAGGATTACTACAAAGATTTGTCCGACAAAGTGAAAAAGCGGGAAGTAGATCTGCTAATCGTAGTCAATATGTTCCTGACAGGTTTTGATGCTACGACGCTGAACACTCTTTGGGTGGATAAAAACCTGAAAATGCATGGGTTAATTCAGGCGTTCTCCAGAACAAACCGTATCCTTAACTCGGTCAAAACTTATGGTAATATTGTCTGCTTCCGTGATTTAGAAGAAGCGACCAATGATGCAATCAAATTGTTTGGAGACAAAAATGCCAGTGGTATTGTTCTTTTGAAATCCTATGATGATTATTACTATGGTTATGTAGATGAAAAAGGGCGTAAACAAAAAGGATATGAGGAACGTATTGCCGAGTTGGTGCAAAAATATCCTCTGGGGCAACCTATCATCGGTGAACAGAATAAAAAGGATTTCATCGTACTGTTTGGCAATATTCTTCGTCTTCGGAACATTCTAACTGCGTTTGACCGCTTTGTCGGCAATGAGATTCTTTCGCCTATCGATTTTCAGGATTATACGGGTACTTATCATGACGTATATGAGGAAATCAAGCTAAAAGCCGGTGACAAAGACAGTATTATGGATGATGTTGTCTTTGAGTTGGAACTGGTAAAGCAGGTAGAAGTCAATATCGATTATATCCTTATGCTGGTTGCAAAATACCATGACGATAATTGCGAGAATAAGGAAATCCTTGTTGCAATCGATAAAGCAATCAAATCCAGCTTGCAGCTGCGCTCAAAGAAAGAATTGATTGAGAACTTCATTGAAACAATCAACGCTGACACAAATGTAAACGAGGATTGGCGACGTTTTGTAAGAGAGCAACGGGAAGCTGATATACAGTCTCTGATTGCTGAAGAGAAGCTAAAACCGGAGGAAACGAAAAAGTTTGTGTCAAATGCTTTCCGTGACGGTGTGCTCAAAACAACCGGCACTGATGTAGACCGGATTTTACCACCCGTTTCCCGCTTTGGCGGCGGTGGTTCCCGTGATAAGAAAAAGCAGACAGTTATCGAAAAACTGAAAGCATTTTTTGAAAAATACTTTGGTCTGGTTGGTCCAGGAGACTCTTTAGAGGAAAACAGTTAAACGATTTTTGTAAAGCAAAACACGGATGATCGCCTGACGGCAAATCATCCGTGTTTTGTGCTTATCAGATCATTTGAAAATGTCTCAGTGCGTCCATAATAGCTGCTTCCTTTTCTGGCGGGCACTTTGGCACTTTCGGATTTTCAGATTTGGACAGGTTATAATTCTGGCCAACCTCTAATCCGCACTTGCGTTTAATCTGTGAGATATACAGGCTGGATACTTTCAAATGGTGCTTATCCCAGACATATGCCTTAATTTCCTCATAGGTAGCTTTGGTCTCGGCGGCGGTGGCGTCCAGCTCATCCAGGTCCAGGTCGATCTCTATGGTGTCATCCGGTTTTTGTTGGGACAAAAGAACTACCGTCTCGACCATTGTTTCATTTTCCAAGGGCAATTCTTTCACTTCCGTCCCATTTACAGGAACAGGGAAGTTGAAGATGATCTTCCTGATCCAGTTACCGTCCAGCTGCTTTTCCGGGAACAATTCGATCCGCTCAATGAACGCCCGCATGAACTCCTTCCGCTCCACCTCGGAGGCGGCTTCATAGACCTGATCAAACGCAAGCAGCAGGCGGTAAATGTTGTCGCCAGAAATTTTCTCCTGTCGGATATTCCGTATCTGGCTTTGCACATCGTCAATCTGGGCTTCAATCTCATCTATTCTACCATATTGCTCGTCATAGCGGCGCTGCAAATCAGAAATTTTCCGGTCATAATACGGGTCATTCACATCCAAACCGTCCATCTGCCGTTCCAGTCGGGTCTTTGTGCCTAACGTCTGCCGAAGCTGCGCTTGTAATGCTTCCAGCTGCTTCTCTAAGTCGTTCGTATCGACAGCGGAACCGATTTTCGCCTTGATTGCATCTGCAAACCGTGGGTCACTGACCATAGCAGAGATAATTGACGCTACCATGCGGTTCATCTCGGTCTGCTCAATGTTCAGCCGGAAAGTACACTCGTGGCCTGTTGGCGTCACCGTATTCTTGCAGTAATAGTAATAGCGGGTCTTTTTGTCCTTGCTGTGGGCTTTTGCAATATTCCCGTACAGGCTTTTGCCGCAGCAAGGGCATTTCAGAATGCCGGACAGAATATGCGCATGGGTAGGATCGTTGACCTTCTCACGCCGATAAGCATTGACTTTCCGTTTCTCCTGTGCGAGATTCCAATCTTCTTCTGAAATGATAGCCTCATGCTTTCCCTCGTACACGGGAAACTCCGACTGTTCAACCACGTGCATCTCATTCCGGGTACCGATCTTCTTCTCTGTCCGGCGTCTGCCATAGGCGATTTTCCCCATATATACCGGATTGTCAATGATACTTTTCACAAAGCTGGCGGAAAAACCGGGAATAGTGCCGTTCTGCCGCAGCTTTTTCACAAAGCCCTGCCGGTTCAGATATTTCGCCACGCCGCTGACACCATCGTTGGTGTGAATATAGCGGTCAAAGATGGTGCGGATCACGTCCACTTCATCCTCAGCGATCAGCAGTTCACCTTTTTCAAGACGGTATCCATAAGGAGCAAAGCCGCCGTTCCATTTTCCTTCACGGGCTTTCTGCTCCCGTCCAGCCATCGTCTGTGTCCGAATATTCTCACGCTCTATCTCTGCCACCGCAGAAAGGACAGAAATCATCAGCTTGCCGGAATCCTTGGAACTGTCAATGCCATCTTCCACACAAATCAAATTGACACCGAAATCCTGCATCAGCTGCAAAGAATTCAGTACATCGGCAGCATTTCTTCCGAATCGAGACAGTTTGAACACCAGCACATATTCCACGCCATCTTTGCAGTCCTGAATGTCTTGCAGCATCCGCTGAAATTCATGTCTGCCCTGAATATTCTTGCCGGAAAAGCCTTCGTCAGAATATTCGCCAGCCACTACCATATCTTCGTATTCAGCGTATTTTCGCAGCTTATCACGCTGAGCATCCAGACTGTATCCATCCACCTGCATGGAAGTAGATACCCGTGTATAAAGATAGCATTTTGTTTTAGTTTTCTTCATACGGGTCGCCCCTTTCTTCCATCTCTGAACATTCATCCGTTACTTTCTTCTTCGCCAGACCTTCATTCTGAATGTAGTACTCCAACAAACGGAGTACATATTCCGGCGCATGGCGGTTATCCAGTTCCCACTCTGTCACAGTCCGATAGGGAATCTGAAAATATTTACAAAATTCCTTGCGGTTCATGCCTGTACTTTCCCGCAACTCTTTTATTTTGGTTTTGCAGTCCATTTCTTTTACTCCATAAAGCAAAAATACACGTTGTGTATTTATTATAGCATACGCCAAACAAATACGCAACGTGTAAATCGAATTTATATCAAGCGGCTTTGTCAAATTCCTGATACACCGAAACGGGTTGCTTTCCCGATACCACAGAACGTGTGCAACCAGCATTCGCAGTCTCCTGCATCTGCCCCAATAGCTGCGGACCATACTTCTGCAACAGCCGCGCCATCACATCAACACAGCGGTCAAACGCCGCATTATATTTCGGATCATCATAAACTTTGCTCAATAGGCCGCTCCTTTTCTCTATGGCTGCTCTGCACATAGATGTTCAAAACTTCTGCCGGTATCTGTTCCAAAATCGCCACGGCACTGTCATAGTCGCGCCGCAGCTTGAGGTCTTCGATCTGCTTTAGGGTGCTGACCTTCTGCGCCGATGCAAGAGATTCTTCCAGTTCGGCATTTTTCGTTTTCAACTTTTTGTTTTCGGATGCTGTTTTCGTGAAGGCTACGCCATATTTCCGCAGCAGTGTGTCCATCTTCTCCACGCTGGGAATATAGGTATCCAGAATCTTGCAGATTTCCTCCGCCCGGCTTTTGGCGTTAAAGGGATTGATTCCAGTGAGCAGATCCTCCAGTTTGCTTTTCTGTTTGGTCAGTCTGGTCATCTCCTTAAATACGCGGGGCGGGATATGGTCGCGCCCGGTCAGGCTGGCGCTCTCGCCACGCTCCAAATCTGGAAACTTCTTGACCATGTGTTTCCAAAACTCATCCTGCCACCAGGTCAGCTTCTTTTTATTGCCCATGATGTCTTTGGCGCTGAGCCTGCCATCCTCCGTCAAAGGGACAAAACAAAGGTGCATATGGGGCGTTTTCTCGTCCATATGCACCACGGCGGATATAATTGTCTCTTTGGACTGATGCTGTTCCAAAAAGTGCAGAGCTTCCTCGAAAAATACCCGAATTTCCGCCCGTTTCTTTCCCTTAAAGAACTCCGGGCTGGCTGTGAACAGCGTCTCGATCATACGGATACTGTCTTTCCGGGTACGGCATCCGGCAGCGGCAATTTGCCTCTCTGACTCGGCCCGGTACTTGCCGGGCGGTTTGACCAGATGGAAGTTGTACTTGCTTCGGCTGGTATCCACATCGGGATTACTGGCGTACTTTTCCTTTGTGCGCTCGTTATGGGCCTCGATATTGCCGATTTCAGGCCCCTTATATTTGGCAAATCGCATAATCGCGTATTGTGCTTTTTCCATACTCAATCCCTCCGTTTCTGCCAGACAATGTCATATCCCAGCACGTCAGCCAACTCCACGGCCTCCCGATACCGCAGCGATTCCCGCTGCAATTTTCCGGAAAGATTGGATACGCTGTCGCTCCACCCATACTCATCGTGCAGCTGGTCAACGACTTCCTGCATGGTGTAACCGGCGCGGATGATCTGCGCCTTGATTTCGTTTCGGATACTTGACTTCATAAAATATATTCCTCCATTTTCGCAAGTGAAGCCCTTTGTCACTTGATAGATAAAACATGATTTTCGGTTGCGTCATAAAAAGAACCGGCTACGCTGGGGAGCGCACCGGCTTTGGTCAATGGTGAAATTTGTGCAAATGCTGTTTTGCGATAGAAATGATTCCCTGCGTATCGTTGGTCAACGGCGGAATATTCGACTTCACAGAAATGCGGGACTTTTCACTGTTCGGGCTGTATTGTCACAAAATGCTGCAATCTGTACGTCGTTCCGTGAGCCGCCATCCGGCGAACTGTATACGGATAAAAGAGAAACATTTCGCTGTTTTGAGATTGCTCTAAAATATGCCTGCAAAATCACCGCTTTTACTGACCGCTTCAGGTGTGGTCAAAATGACCACACCTACTTCAAAGCACAAAAGCGCGAAGAATTTCACGGTTCTGGTGGTGGACAAAATATCCATAACCACTTTTACACATCAAAATAGGTGTACCCAAAATGGGCACGACCACTTTATCCAAATGAAGCGCCTCTACAATATATGAGGTAACAGGGTCAATCGCTGCGTACATACGTACCGGCGACCAGATCGGAAATCAATCCCGCCAGTCTTCCGGTACGTACGTACACTGTGAAGCGTCCGTAAACTCGTTTATATGCGGCCTTGCCACTGCCTCGATCCCCATAAAGCCCCATACCCGGCGTCCTGCCGAATTGGTAATCGTGTTGCAGTGTTCCAGATTGTACTTACCGCAGGCTGCCACCAGCGCATCGCTGAAGCTGCGGCGTTTGAGTGCAGTCAGGCTATTTTCCTCGCACCACATCCGGTAAATGTCGTAGCAATCCTTTGAACTGATGGACGCATCCGCTTTCAGCCGGATATAGCCCTCGGATTCCAGAAAATCAAACACGTTATTGTTGTCCCGCTTGACGGCCTCCCGGTTCTCTTTGGTGCGCTGGCTCTCGGTGAACTTGAAGTTGTTCGCTACCAACCGCTGCAATCCCGCAAAAGCCCACAGCAGAATGCCCTCCACCTCGGCCTTCATCTTCTCTGCCAGGTCGGGATCATCCACACGGTCGGCAGGTTTCTCTTTGGCGGTCAGCACCAACTGCCGCCGATAAAAGCCATCACTGCGGTCAAAGAGAGCCTGCAAGTCGCCATTGCTGAATGCCAGCAGCCGGGCGCACATCCATCCCTGATAGCTCTGCTTGCCTTTACGCTCCAAATCCATTTTACCCTGTGCGGTGACGATGGATTTGACATAGTTGGTCTGCCGCAGGGCCTCCATCCGCATATCATCATCGACACACAGCAGAATGTGTTCCAGATCAGCGCGGGCAAAACGGTTCTCGGAAATTTTGCCGATGCTGCCGTCCTTCATGTTGCTGCCGAACAGGGCGGACAGCACCGCGCCGATCTGGCTCTTACCCTCGCCGCCATTGCCCTTAATGACCATCATGCGCTGTCCCTTGTTGCTGGGGATCAGGCAGTAGCCGATATATTCCTGCAAAGTGGGAATGTCCTCCGGGTAAAGAAGCCCATCCAGAAAAGCCAGCCAGCGGGTCGGCGTGGGCGCATCGGGATTATAGGCCACCGGCAGGCGGCAACGCACGATGTCCGGTTTTCCCTCCGTAAAGGAGCCATCCAGAAACAACGTGCCGTTTGCCAGATGAATGCGGTCAGCCTCCGGCGGGAAATCCTCTACCAGCGCCGCCAGCTTCATCAGCTCCACGATATTGCTGATTTTGCGGGGGATATTGCTGACCGCACAGCATTTCAGTTCCTCAAAAATTTCTCCACGCAGTGGCAGCTCATCGGTCACGCGGCCATCAGGCGTGAAAAAAGCCCCGTTTGTGTAGATGATTTTGTGTCTGCCGAGAAAATCATCACAAAACAGGGCTTCATTGATACTCTTGCCGTCAAACCAGATGGGCTGGTTGGCCTCACGCGATTGCTCGTTCTTCGCCACGGTGCTGTACCTCCTTTTCCAGACGTCTGAGCCGCTGCTCCAGCGCGGTGATAGTGCCGTCCTTCAGCAGCATATCCACCGCTTTCACACGCTGCTTCAGTTCCGCAAACATGAGAACGTCCAACAAATCATTTACATACTCGATCATATGACAGGCTTCCACAAAGCGGTCATCCAGTTCATCCTCCGGCGATTGCGGGGCATATTCGACCTTCCAGCGTTCCAGCAGATGCAGATAATCGCAGAGCACCCGCTGGCAGTGTATCTCATCGTTGCGGAAAGCCCGCGCCAGCGGATAGGGCTTTTTCAAAGCCATCGCTGCCGGGGGCTTGTCCGGGTCGATGCCAAAGTCATAGGCCAGCTTCTTTGCGGCCTCGTAGCTGCTCAGGCCGAACAGCCGCGCCACAAAATCGATCACATCCCCGGTAGCCCCGCAGCCAAAGCAATAGAAATAATCCCTGTTCAGCTTCATGCTGGGATGCCGGTCATCGTGGAAGGGGCAGCAGATCATATCGCCCCGGTTGACCTTACAGCCGTAGTATTCGGCGGCCTGCTTCACGGTGACAGCGGATTTTACAGTTTCAAATAAATTCATAGGCTTTGTCCTCCATTATTTATTGACGGTATCTGCCCGTCTGCCTGAATATACGGGGAAAAAGCCTATAAACCGAAAAATCCGCTAAAAGTGCAAGAAATGAAAAAACGCCGCCCTGAAATCTTGCAAAAATGCAAGACCTCAGAGCGGCGAAGCCAGCGGAAAGCATTTGCCCGCGCTGGTTTTATCAGGTATAATGGATAAAGAGAGTTTTCAGAAGAGAGGTGCGTCACATGGAGGGAGCCTATCTGCCCGGCAATATCCGGCAGCGGATGCAGGAGCTTATGAAGGAACATAAAATTACCCAGGCACAGCTGGCGACCCGCATCGGCAGCACCGAGAGCGCCATCAGCCGGTTTGTCAGCGGTAAGACTGATAAGATCAGCACAGAACATTTGCTCCGCATTGCGAAAGTGTTTGAAGTCTCCACAGATTTCCTGCTGGGGGAAGTCAACACGCCCGACCGGACAAATTTTGATATTGAAGAACTGGGCCTGTCGGTGCAGGCGGCGCGGAATCTGTACACCGGAAAAGCCAATGCAGAGATCGTCAACCGCCTTTTGGAAAGCCCTCGCTTTGCAGAAGTCACCTATATGATTGAGCAATATTTTGACGATACGCTGGCCGCCGGTTTCGCCGGACAGAACCAGATGCTTACTACTCTCAGCGCCATGCTGCGCCGAAACAATAAAACAGACGCTGCGGTGCAGGCGGCCAGAACTGTCAACCGGCAGAAAGTTCCCGTATATCAGGCAGACCTGACGATGATACAGAACACATTTATGGCGGCGCTGCGGGAAGTGAAGAAAGAGATCGGCAACGATTTCACAGCAGCGCAGTCCTTGACCAAGGGCATCACTCAGCAGATGTTTACCGAACTCACCAAAGGGGCGGATGTTCATACTCCGACCATCACGCCCGAAATGATTTCCGCCGCCGTCACCCAGAGCGCAGCGGGGATGGACGGTGTGCAAAAGGAAGCATTAGACAAGTTCGGTCAGGCGCTGACGGAATTTCTCCAATCCACCTTAGACCACGCGCAGGAGAAGCAAAATGCCGACCCGGAGCAATGAGCAGCTGTGCAGACTGGCACAGAAAGGGGATACGGCTGCCCGTGACATTCTGCTGGAAAAGAATCTGGGATTCATCCGAAAAATTGCGCTGGAGCAATACCGAAACATGGGGCTGGATGAAAATGATATTGGAATTGATTTGGATGATTTGATGCAGGAGGGAAGTATCGGCCTGCTGAACGCGATCCCTTTGTTTGATGCCGGACGGGGCATGAAATTTCTGACCTATGCAGCACCGGCGCTCCGCAACGCCATGACGGACTGCATCCGCGCCGCCCTCGGTTTATTTGAGCAACGGATGGTGGATAAGAAAGACGGCCCCGGCTTCCAGAGAGTATATCTGGATGACGTTCTCTCAGAGGATGAACGGATGCTGCGGATCGAAGCCATAGCCGACCCTCACACCCAAACGCCGGAGCAAATCTATATCCAAAAAGAGCAGCTGATAGAATTGTATGCGGCGCTGGACAAGCTGACAGCCAGAGAGCAGACCTATCTGCTGTACCGCTATGGCTTTACCGATGGAATCGAGCACCCGCTGATCGGCGCGGCGCTCCATTTCCATCTCAGCGAGAGCTGGACAAAGAAGGTGGAGGGCGAGGCGATGGACAGCCTGCGCGGAAAGCTGCCGTGGTGGTTCTGATACGATGGGAAGCAGCGGCTGACGGGGGCTTTGATATACCTTTGTTCCGCAAATGACACGGCTGACAGACAGTGCTTGCCCGCACCGCCTGCCAGCCTTTTTCTGTCGCTTATGCTGCCCCGCAAGGGGCAACCTTTCCCGCCAGAACGCCGCAACTGTGGCCACACTTTTCAGGGTGTGCTACAATTCCGGCTGCCATCTGCTCCACAAAGGTATAACACACTAGACTTTCCTACGGAAAATCGTGTGCCACGAAACCGCCGGTTTCTTTGGATTCTTCCGGTCAAAGGGGAACACTATCCCCTCTGAACACCCCAGACAAAGGAGAACGCTGTTCCCTTTTGGAATCCCCTTGCCAATAGGGATGCTACCGCCCTATTGAATGATTTAGATAAAAAACAAAATAAAGCATAGTTCGCCAGCACACCGCTATTCTGTCATTACCTTACACAGACATCTTGTAACTTTTTCGTTAAGCCTATTGACTCTGATACTTCGGAAGAGATATAATATAGTTGCTACTTAGCAAGTCTAAATAGTGAAACTAAATAGGGGCGACGATATGAATAACAAATATGTCCAGCAATTCAAAAAGGGCTCTCTGGAAATGATACTCTTATGCCTAATCGGACGCAAGGAAACTTATGGATATGAAATTATAACCGAATTGAACAATAGTGCGTCTGTTTTGGGATATGCGAAAGAGGGAACCATTTACCCCATTCTGTATCGTTTACAGGAAGCAGAACTAATCAAATGCCGATTGGCTCCGGCTGCGGCAAATGGCGGCTCAAAAAAGTATTATTCTTTAACTGATAAAGGCAGGAATGTACTTGATGAACTAATCTTATTTTGGTCAAGCTATGAAAACTGCGTAAACGGCTTTATAGAAAGTTATCAACAAGTGAGGGTGTCCAAATGAAAGAACAATATATCAAACGGGTTGAAAAGGAACTATCTTTACCACGTAAAATGAAAAAAGAGGTTGTGCGTGACTTGAATGAAGTTTTTGCGTCTGCTATGGAGCATGGAGAAACAGAGCAGCAGGTTATCCAGCGTTTGGGGACGCCAAAAGAATTTGCAGACAGCACCGCAGAACAGTTTGGTATTGATAACACCACATCGAAAAAAAGGAACGGTATCATTTCTACTCTTGCCGCGCTCGTTATCGCGGTTGCTGCCTTTTCGGTATATGCTGTTGCACAATCAGGAAAAGTACCAGAAGGAGCAATCGGACAAGCAGACGCGACAACAAATATACAGATTGAGGGCGCGTTTGCCTTTGATGTTTCACAAATCCTTTTGGCTATTGGGTTTGCAGCAACAGCTATCGCTGTTTTGTTAATGATCCGAACCATACACAAAAACAGGAGGTAACCAATGAAGAAGTATATTTCTGTATTCACAATCATTCTTATGATTTCTTTGGCTGCGTGTTCTAATCAAAATATTTCGTCTACGCCCACAGGTAATGAGAGCAATACACAATCTAACAGTGTTACAAAATTGGACGAGGGTATTTGGCCTGCGAATGAGTACACAGAGGGGCTTCCTGTTGCGCCTGGCACGGTTGCATGGGCTACGCTTGATACAGAACATGAGAATTGCAATATCAACCTTACCGGCATTAGCGAAAACGACTATAACGAGTACATGGAGCTTTTGAACCAAGAAGGCTTTTCCGTAATTGAAAATGTGTCAGAGGAAATCGAGGGAGAAAACTATGTTTCTATCGGAACACTTTTATCAAACAACGAAAAATGGTTAAGTATCAGCTACATACCCAATAGTCTAACTATCTACATTTCCTTTGACAATAACTGAAAGAGATAACGGAATAGCAAAGCCAGTCGAGCCAGCGGGCGGTCAAGATGAACGGCGCAAGCGCCGCCGTTGACAGCCCCGCCCGCCTTTGCAGATAGGCAATCAAGGGGCGACAGCAAGGAGTGCTGCCGCCCCCAGTATTATCAGAGAGGGAGAATTCTATGAGAAATCGGATTGTAAAAGTGACAGAAGTTGTAGTCAGAAGCGCTTTTTACATCATCTCAAACTATGTATTTGTTAGCATGGGACTATCATTTCATACTCAATGGATTTCAATTCTATTTTTGCTTTCAATGGTATGGTCTACTATTGATTACGGAAAGTCCATAAATGAAATAATCGAAAAAAAGGTAATTGCTGAAATACTATGTATATGTTGCATTGCACTGAGTATAGCGATGGCATATTTTGTGGGATATATTCAAGGAGCATTCGTTTCCCTCTGAAAATACAGGGCCACAACTTTCCGCTTAATATATCAGTATGGAACAAGTTATCAAAAAGTCATGAATGCTCGTAGCTCACCGGCCCGGCCAGCAAAAGCAGTAAATCTGAAATTGATTTACTGCTTTTTTGCTCAATAGACTCTTAAATCATCTGAAAATATTTCAACGCATCCCTGATCGCCGCTTCCTTCTCCGGCGGACATTTTGGCACTTTGGCATCTTCCTTCTTTGACAGGTTATAATTTTGCCCCACATCCAGCCCGCACTTGCGCTTTATCTGTGAGATGTACAGGGAAGATACCTTCAAACCGGTATGCTCCAACACATACGCCTTGATCTGTTCATAAGTCGCGCCCTTCTGGAAGCCGGACATATCCATATCTTCCAGCGAGAACTCCACCCGCACCTTCTTCGAGTCGATTTCTCCCTTGGAAAGCAAAACAACCGTCTCAACATGTTCCGTGTGGGGGAACATATCCACGGGCTGGATTTTTAATGCTTTCCATCCGCGGCGGGTCAAGTGGGTCAAATCACGGGCAAGAGTTTCGGGGTTACAGCTGACGTAAACCACGCGTTTGGGTTTCATGGCAGCCACTGCATCAATGCAGGCGGGGGTACTGCCCTCCCGCGGGGGGTCCAGGAATACAACATCGGGGTGCGGCAAGCCAGAGTTGGGCTGTGCCGCAGCGCGCATCCAATCGGTTGCATCGGCACAGATGAACCGCGCGTTGTTGATCTTATTGGCTGCGGCGTTGGCGCAGGCATTGCGCACCGCGTCCGGGTTGCGCTCCACGCCAATGACCTGCTTTGCCCTGCCCGCCGCGCACAGGCCGATGGTGCCAATGCCGCAGTAGGCATCGATCACTGTTTCTTTGCCGGTCAGGGCAGCGAACTCAATGGCCTTGGCGTACAGCACTTCGGTTTGTTCCGGGTTGACCTGGTAAAAGCTGCGGGGCGAAATGGCGAATTGCAGCCCGCACAGCGTATCGGTAATTTTGCCGGGGCCATACAGGCTACGCACATCGCTGCCCAGCACCGCGCTGGTGCGGCGGGGATTGCAGTTCTGCACCACGCTGGTCACCCAGGGGGCCTTTTCCCGCAGGGCTTTCACAAAATTGCGGCTGCCGGGCAGGTTTTCCTGCGCGGTCACCAGCACCACCAGCACCTGACCGCTGGTTTTACCGCGGCGCACCAGCACATGGCGCAGCAGACCGGTGCCGTGATCCTCCTCAAAAGCAGGCCAGCGGCAGGCGCGGGCGGCTTCCAGCACAGCGGCAATGGTCTGGTTAATGACGGTATCCTGCAGCAAGCAGTCCGTATACGGCAGCACGCGGTGGGTGCCCGCTGCATAAATGCCGCATGTCAGTCGTCCACGCGGCCCGGTGGCAAAGGTGGCGATGGCCTTGTTACGGTAATGCCAAGGTTCTGCCTGCCCCAGCACGGGGGATACCGGGGCAAACCGCCCCAGCAGGCGTTGTTCCAACTGCTGCTTGCGCTTGAGCTGGTCGGGGTAGGGCTGGTTCAGCAGCGGGCAGCCGCCGCATTTCAATTTATAATTGGTGCAGGTTACAGGCATGGTGTTTGACCTTCTTCCCTTTCAGGGTTTTCAACATTTCTTTGGGTGTGCTATAATATAGTTTATACAGGGGGATCGGCGGTTCCGGGTATGAGCACCCCGGTGCACCAACTTTCCCCGCAGCAAAAGCTTTTTTCTCAAAACGGAGGCATAACGGTTATGAACGTACTTCTTATCAACGGCAGCCCGCACGCACATGGCTGTACAGACGCTGCTTTGCAGGAGATTGCCAAGGCTTTGAACGCTGACGGCATCGAAACCACCATCTACCACATTGGCGCTGCCCCGGTGGGCGGCTGTGTGGGCTGCGGCGGCTGCGCCAAAGCCGGACACTGCGTATTCGGCGGGCCAGTCGTTGATGTTCTGCCGCTGGTGGAAAAGGCCGACGGCATTGTGTTTGGTGCTCCGGTACATTATTCCACCGCCGCTGCCAGCATGCTGGGCTTCATGCACCGGCTGGGCTACAGCGCAGGCCGCCTGTTGGCACAAAAGCCCGCCGCTATTGTTACCAGCGCCCGCCGCGCCGGCACCACCAGCGCACTGGAAGCCCTGGAAAAGGTTCCTCAGTTCTGCCAGATGCCGCTGATCAGCTCCACCTACTGGCCGATGGTACACGGCAGCAACGCCGAACAGGCCGCCCTGGACGAAGAGGGCATGCAGATCATGCGCAACCTGGGCCACAACATGGCCTGGATCTTGAAGTGCATTGCCGCAGGCAAAGCCGCAGGGATTGAGCCGCCCAAGGCAGAAAATACCATCCGCACCAATTTCATCCGCTGATTTTGTAGTGGCAGTAGGGCGGGGTGCCCTCACCCCGCCACAGCCTCGTCCTGTTGCGTATTACAAAACTTGTGCCGAACCCCATTTATAGGGGCTTTGCTAGATATTTCACCCCGGAACACGGCATATTTTCCCTTTACAAGCCAACCTTTCCCACCCGCAGCAGCCCGCAAAAGGCTGCTGCTTTTTATTCTGCCGTTTCCGGCGTGTGACCGGTGGGGTACACGTTTTGCAGCAGCGCCACGATCTGGTCATAGCTGGCAGAGCGGGATGCTGCCGATACATGCAGCGTAACGCCGCAGTCATAGTTCACTTCGGCCAGGATCATCTGGTAAGTGCCGCAGTCATACCGGACGGACTCGGTTTCTGCATCGGGGATGGTCAAATCAAAGTCATACCGCACGGTCTGGGCTTCCTCGTTCAATTCCGCGGCGGATTCTTCCAAAAAGTCCGTGTAAACATCCGATACCTGCAGCAGTACTGCCGTATAGCTCAGCTTGTTGCCAGTGGTAATGCCAATGGTATCCTCCTGCGACATGCTGGGTTCGTTCCAGATATTGGCATCATAGGTTACACTGATGCCGTTTTCGCCGTCATAGGTCTGGTAGTCCTCGCCTTCCTCTTTGGTAAAGCTGTCACCACCGTACAGGTACAGCATCACATCGTTAAAGCTGCACCCGCTCAGGGGCAGGGCCAGTATTGCGGCAGCTGCCACAGCAGCAATTATTTTTTTGTATTGTTTCACAGTTATCATCCTCATGTCATAAAAGGAAGCCGATCACAGCCGCCCCGGCGCCAAAGGCCAGACCAGCCAGTACGTCGCTGGGGTAATGCACCCCTGTCAGCACGCGGGTCACAGCCACAACCGCCGCCAGCAGGCAGGCGGTCACGCCAAGCGGCACCCACACGGTAAACGCCGCCGCCACAATGGCTGCGGCGGAAAAGCAGTGGCGGCTGGGCATGCTTTGGCCTTTGGTATCCTTGGGGAACAGCGGCGTAAAGTTCAATGCCTCATACGGGCGCGGGCGGTTAATGGCCGCGCGCAGCAGCGTGCCCAAAACGAACACCGCCGCCGGGACCGCCAGCACGCGCCAGAACTGGCCGCTGCGCTGCCAGAGCGTAACGACCAACACCGCGCCATACACCAGATATACTCCCAGCACGCTGATCTTTTGTGCATATCCCAGCGCTCGCAGCGCCGCCGGGCGGGCACGGAACCAATCAAAAATTGCCTGATAGCGTTGTGCCGTCATTCTTTGCCCCCTTGTGTGCTGCGTCCAAAATCTTTATAATAGAAGCATACCATCCGCACCCGCCCTTGTCAAACACAGGGCCATGCGTTTTTTCAGGAGGGAATCCCTTGTTTGGTTTTGCTAATTTTCTGCTGTTGGCGCTCTTTGCCGCAGCGGTTTTTGACCTAATTTTTGCCCTTGCCAGGGCCGGCGGGCTGCGCGGGGCGTTGCACGGCCTGTGGAACACGCCGCACCTGTTATTTGGGCAGCAGCTGGCCGAATGGCGACTGCAGCTTGGCCGTATTCTGTTTGCCGCCGGGCTGGCCGCGTATGAGATCAGCGTGGTGTTCTGCAACAGCATGGCGCGCCAGAACTGGGCGTGGGTGCAGGGCGTGATGAGCCCCGTGCTGGAATGGCTCGCGTTCCTGTGCTTTGGTGCCAAGATTTTGTTCGGCACCCGCTACACCTGGCGGGAGCTGCTGGCTGGCGGAGCGCTGTATTTCATTGCCCGCTGGGTCTATTTCAACAGCCAGAACATCTGGTGGATCGGCATTGTGGTGGCGGTGCTTGCCGCCAAGGATGTTCCCCTGCGCCGCCCGCTGCAGCTCTATTTTGCCAGCGGCTGTGCCGCCATGGCGGTGGTGCTGGCACTGCACTTTGCCGGGATCGTTGCCCCGGACCTGACCAGCGAGCGGATGGGCGCTTTGCGCGGCACTTACGGCTACGGCCACCCCAACACATTCGGCGGACTGGTGTTCGGCCTGGTATTGGCCTATGCCCTGCTGCGTGCCCAAAAGGTGCGCTGGGTGGACTGCCTGCTGGTATTTGCCGTCGGCGTGTTTTTGCTGGTGGGGCCCGCCAGCCGCAGCGCTGCGCTGTGCACGCTGGCGCTGGCCGTTGGGCTGGTGTTCTGCCGCCTGCGCGCCGGGCACAGTGTACCCCGTTGGTGGCCCGGCACCTGCGCCGGTATGGTGGGGCTTACGGCGGCGGTCAGTTACCTTTTGCCGCTGCTGGTCATCAAGGTGGGACCGTGGAACAATGATATCGGCCCCGCATGGCTGGCAAAGCTGGACTCCCTGCTCACCTGCCGCATCTCGCTGACCTGGATGGCCTACCGCCTGCTGGATGTCAAAATTGCAGGGCAGGTGTTCAACTGGCCCACAGTGGATAACAGCTTTGCTTTTGCACTGTTTCAGTTTGGTCCGGTGGTCGCCGCGCTGCTGGGTATTCTGTTTGCCGCCGCCCTGTGGGGGCACGCCAAACAGGGCCGCCGGGTTGAGGTTTGCTGCCTGTTTGCCATGCTGGCTTACGCCTATATGGAAGTTCAGCCCTTCCACCTGACGACCAACCCCACCGCCCTTCTGCTGTGCGGTGCTGTTTTTGCCCAAACTTCCGCCCGGTGGCAGAAAATCGAATAGACACACCGCGGCATGGGCATACTTCCGTTATAGGAAGGAGTGTTTTCCAACATGTGCAATTCTGTTCTTTCAAAAATCTGCCTGCTGCTGGCCATCATTGGCGGGCTGAACTGGGGCTTTGTGGGCATTTGGAAGCTGGATATCATTGCCTGGCTGCTGGGCGGCCAGACAAGCTGGGCGGCCCGCACCGTGTATATTCTGGTAGCGGCGGCAGCCATCTGCCTGATTCCCGCATTGTGCAGCCCCAGTAAAAAAGAGGAAGCCTGACACTGCAAAAGCCGGTGTACCGTTTGATTCATCTTACGGTACACCGGCTTTATTTTGTCTGTCTTATTGTTTTGTCTTGCACAGGCGGTCGAATTGCGGCAGCAGCGCAACGGTCACTGTGAAAAACAAGAACCTCCACCGGGCCAAGTGGCGGTTCTTAGTTTACTAAGTTTACTAAGCTCTTAGTCCAAAGGCCAACCGCTTACCGCAGTGCCTTTTTCTATTTTAGTGCGTCCATTTTCCGGTGTCAAACCTGTTCCAGCTCAATGGGCACCGCCAGCTTTTTGCGGCGGTTCTTGCGGGATACCGCCAGCACCAGCCCCACGCACAAATACACCATGACCACGCTGGACCCGCCTGCCGAGAAGAACGGCAGCGTGACCCCGATGACCGGCAGCACCTGTAAATTCATGCCCAGGTTGATGATGCACTGCCAGAACAGTGCGGCAAAGATGCCCACGCACAGATAGCGGCCCAAAGCATCCGTGCTTTGCAGCGCTGCCAGCAGAATGCGCACCGAGATGCCCAGCAACAGCAGCAGAACCGTTACCGCCCCCACAAAGCCCATCGCGTTGGCCAGGTAGCTGAAGATAAAATCATTCCAGGAGTTTGGCACAAACACATGCTCGCCCCAAAGGCCGGTTCCGGTCAATCCGCCGGTTCCGATGGCCATAGCCCCCTTGTTCTGCTGGTAAGCGATATCGGCCAGAGCCGGGTTTTCGGGGTCCAGCACGGCAAAAATACGCTTGGCCTGGTAGCCTTTCAGCAGACCCGGGCGTAGTTTCAGCAGCAGGGCCGCACCACCGCCCGCAGCGGCCAGCCCGCCAGCCACCAGCCAGCCGGAAATACCGCCCGCAAACACCATGACCAGCCCAATGCCCAAAAATACCAGCGCCGTGCCGTCATCGCCCTGGATGTGAATGGCCAGCACCGGCAGCAGCACATGCACCGCCAGCGCCAGCAAATTGGCCGGCTTGTTCACCCGGCCGCGCACATGGTTCAGATGCAGGGCCAGGGTCAGTACAAAGCTGATTTTGGCCAGTTCCGCCGGTTGGAAAGTCATACCGCCCACCCGGTACCAGCTGTAGTTGGAAGTACCGCCGGCATCGTACCCCACCGTTAAAAAGCCCAGGCGGACGTTGTGCAAAAGCAGGGTGGGCAGCACCATACCCCAGGCCAGCACCGCATGCAGCGGCCAGGCACGGGCCAGCGCACGGTAGTCCACCGTGGAAACGATCAGCGCCAACAGGATGCCCAGTGCGCTGGCAATAAACTGCACCGATGCTTTGTTGATGGACCCCAGCTGGTTATGCCCAATGGAAACCAGTGTTACCACGCTGAGTGCCGAACACGCCGCGCACAGCGCCAGAAATATTCCGTCGATCTGCCGCAAATAGCGGCGTGTCAGCTGCAGCAATGGCCTGCCACCTTTCACTTTTGTTTTTCTTGTTCCCAGTATAGCACATTGCCCTGTGCAATGGTATTGGTTCCTGCTCGTATTACCGATTATTATACCGCGTTCCTGTGCAATATGCCACGCTTTGCGGCGTTTTATGGCGCGCCACACAAAAATATTTTACAAAGCAGGCTGGATGTTGTATAATAAAGTAGTTTATGCTGACTTAGCCGCTTACTTGTAGGAGGGCCTGCTGTATGGAAGAATATATTACCCATTCGCGGGATGAAACCGTGGCCCTGGGCCGCCGCCTTGCCGCAGAGCTTGCCCCCGGCAGCCTGATTGCCTTTACCGGCGGGCTGGGCGCTGGCAAAACCGCGTTCTGCCAGGGCATTGCAGAGGGCCTTGGCTGCACGGACCCTGTTTCCAGCCCAACCTTTGCCATTGTCAACTACTACCGCGGCCCGCGGCCCTTTGCCCATTTTGATTTGTACCGCATCCATACCGAAGTGGACCTTTCTGCCGCCGGTTTTTATGATTACCTGGATATGGGCGCTGTGGTTGCGGCGGAATGGAGCGAAAACTGCGCCGACCTGCTGGCGCTGGAAAACCCGATTTATATTAACATTGACCGGCTGGATGAAACCACCCGCAAGATTACCATCACCCGGCCTGGGGCTTGACGCCACGCCCTTTTGGAAAGGAAGAACTGACCCCGAATGAACATTCTTGCCATTGATACGGCGGGCAAAACTGCCGCCGTTGCTGTGATGCGCGACGATACTTTATTATATGAGATGGCTTCCAACACCGGGCTGACCCACAGCGAGACCCTGCTGCCCATGGTGGATACCGCCCTGAAAGCCTGCGGCCTGACCCCCGCCCAGCTGGATTTGTACGCCGTGACCAACGGTCCCGGCAGCTTTACCGGGCTGCGCATCGGTCTTGCCGCCGTCAAGGGGCTGGCTTTTGCGGCCAACACCCCCTGCGCCGGGGTTTCCACCATGACTGCCCTGGCTTACGGCGTGTGCGGGGAAGGCACTGTGATTGGCGCACAGGACGCCCGCCGTGGCCAGGTGTACTGGGCCGGATTTGACCTTGCCACCCACGCCCGGCTGACCCCGGACGCCGCCGAACCGGTCACTGCGCTGGAAACTTTTGTAAAAGAGTGCAAAAAGCCTTTGATTTTTGTTGGCGATGGTGCCGCATTGTGCTACAATACATATAAAGACCAGCCCGGCATTCTGCCCTGCCCCCAGCCGCTGCGCGTTTTGCGCGGCGCAGGGGTTGCCCTGGCGGGCAAAGCCATGTGGGATGCGGGCACCTGCGTTTCCCCCGCAGAGCTGCTGCCGGATTATCACCGTTTAAGCCAGGCTGAGCGTGAGCGCGCCGAGCGCGAAGCCGCCCAACAATCCGCCACGAATTGAAAGGATCTTGATTATGGCTGTACAATTTGAAAAACCGATTGCCCTGGGTGCTGACCACGGCGGTTATGAGCTGAAAGAGGCCATCAAACAGCATTTGGAAGAGCGCGGCATTGCTTACCGCGACTTTGGCACCAACAGCACCGCCAGCTGTGATTATCCCGATTATGCCGCCGCCACCTGCGGCGCTGTGACCAATGGCAGCAGCGATTTCGCCATCCTGTGCTGCGGCACGGGTGTGGGCATGTCGATGTGTGCCAACAAGATCAAGGGTATCCGCGCCTGCTGCTGCTCGGAGCCGTTCAGCGCCGAGTACACCCGCCGCCACAACAACGCCAATACCCTGTGCCTGGGCGGCCGCGTTGTGGGCCCCGGCCTCGCCTGCCAGATCGTTGACGCCTTTTTGGACCACGAATTTGAGGGCGGCCGCCACCAGAAGCGCATTGACAAGATGATGGCGCTGGAAACCCTTTAAGGCTCCCCCACTGTTGTACCCCGCCTGGTACCAGGCTTTGCATTGTATCCGATGAATTTTCATATTGTAAGGAGAATCTGCCATGAGCGTTGTTAAAATTGTAGACCATCCCCTGATCCAGCACAAAATCAGCCTGATGCGTGACCGCAACACCGGCACCAAAGAGTTCCGTGATCTGGTCAGCGAAATTGCCACCCTGCTGTGCTATGAGGCCACCCGCGACCTGCCCACCGAGGAAGTTGAAGTGGAAACCCCGATTGCTCTGGCTCGCACCCATGTGCTGGCTGGCCGCAAGCTGGCCCTGGTTCCCATCCTGCGCGCTGGTCTGGGCATGGTGGACGGCATGCTGACCCTGATCCCCGCTGCAAAGGTCGGCCACATTGGCCTGTACCGCAATGAGGAGACCCTGGAGCCTGTGGAATATTATTGCAAGCTGCCCAAGGATATTGCCGAGCGCGATGTTTTTGTTCTGGATCCCATGCTGGCTACCGGCGGCAGCGCCATTGACGCCATTGGCCAGATCAAAAAGCGCGGTGCCAAGCACATCAAGTTCATTGGCCTGATTGCCGCCCCCGAAGGACTGAAAGCCCTGCACGAAGCACACCCCGATGTTGACATTTATGTTGCCGCACAGGATGAAAAGCTGAACGAGAACGGCTACATCATCCCCGGCCTGGGCGATGCAGGCGACCGCATCTTCGGCACCAAGTAATATTTCCCCATAAAAGTTCATGACCCCCGCAGCGCTGGCTGTGGGGGTCATTTTGTTTTGCGGTAAAACCTGTTATGACGTATAAAGCAGTGTTTCGGAACGGTCAAGACCATTCCCTACAGATAACTTTATAATTTGTAATGAACAATAAAAGTGGGTTGTAGGGCGCTGCGCCCGCAGGCGCGTTTCGGAGGCCAACCGCCGTCAGGCGGCTCTTAGGCCGGAGATGGGTGCTCTCACCCCGCCGCGGAGAAACCTTGCTGGTTATGCCAAACGCCGCAAACCATTTGCAGAGGCCGATGCGAGCAGCGGCCAGCATAACGGGCTTTGCCGAAATATCTCATTTTACCCTAAGGCGGCGGGCGCACAATGTGCGCCCCTACGGATTATTCTCCGTAAAACCTGAAATTCCCGTTGTCCTTACTCTTTTTTCATCTCTTTATACTCAAAAAACTCAAACCCGCTCTTTTTGTACACATGCACAGCGCGGGCGTTTTCTTCTTCCACTTCCAGCCGCAGCAGAGCATCCGGGTATTTCTTCGTTATGTAATCAATAAACTGGCTGCCAATGCCAAGGCCGCGGTATTCCGCCTTGATATAAATATCCTCCAGCCAGATGCACTGCCTGCCGTACTCGGTCGAAAAGCTCTTGGCCACCATGCCATAGCCCTGCACAGCGCCGTCCTGCTCAAACATATAGCCCTCTACATACGGGTTATCGCTGATACAGCCCTCAATGTCCCGCGCAAAGATTTCATCCGAGCCATTGCTCAGCACGGCGGGTGAATTGTAGAACACCCGCATCATCTCCATCACGCTGTCTTTGTCCGCCGGGGTCATGGCCCGGATCGTTGTATTCATATTTGTATTCCTACTTTCCATTTCTTTGTACAAAATATCCCGCACCTTATCCCCATAGCAGATCACATGGTTCGCCGCAATGGTGTAGCCGCGGTGCAGGCCGGTGTACAGGCTGGCGGCATTATCCGGATGCACGGTTGCCAAAAGGTGGCGGTAACGGCTGCCGCGCAGGGTATCTTCCGCCATCAGCAGCAGCTTACCCTCCAGCCCATTGCCCTGATAGGGCGGGGCCACGCAGCAGCTGTCCATCTGGGCGGTGGTGTTCAGCTCTTCTTCGCTCATGCCCAACTGCCAGCCCAGAGCATCGGGGGCAGTACCGGCCAGCTTGACGGTAAAATACGCTGCCAGTGCGCCGGTCGTTTTTTCCTCCTCCACCAGGCAAAAGCCCTTGGGGCCGCTGATATGCTCCGCCATATACACCGCATCATCCGGCACAAACCATTCCGGGTGCTGCAAATTGGCCATGGCATCCGCCATCACCTGCATAATGGCCTCTACATCCGCCGGGCGGGCAGGGCGCAGTTCAAATTTCATCTTGGTTCACCCTTGTGTTTTGGCGTTCTGGGCCGCAATGCAGCGCTGCATCCAGCCGCCTTTTGCGTAATAGATCGCAAACAGCACGGTTGCGGTGATCCAGGTCAGTGGGTAGCTGAATTCCACCACCGAAATTTCATGCTTGAACGGCAGCGCCACCGCCAGCCACACAATACGCATGATGCACACCGCAAACACTGTGATGATGGTGGGCACCCGCACATCACCGCAGCCGCGCAGCGCGCCGGAAAAGATTTCAATGCAGATATAGGTCATATACACCGGCACCAGGTAGTGCATCATCTGCACTCCCTGCGCCACCACGGCATCGTCCGAGCTGAACAGCCGGAACAGCAGCTGGGCCGATGGATACAGCGCCAGGCTGATGCAAAGGGTGGTACCTGCCGTCATGGCAAGGCAGGTCATGGTGCCGCGGCGCACGCGGTCATACTGGCGTGCGCCAAAGTTCTGGCCCGCAAAGGTGGTAACGGCAATGCCAAAGGAGCTGACCGTCATCCAGAACAGGAAGTCGATCTTGCCGTACACACTCCATGCGGCAACGGCAACGGTGCCAAACCCATTGATGGCGCTCTGGATGGTCATGTTGCTGATGCTGTACAGCGCGCTCTGTGCCGCGCCCGGCAGGCCGATGCGGCAGATCGCCAGCAGCACGCTGCGTTCAATGCGGATATTTTTGAGCTGCAAATGCCACGGCATGCCCTGGGAGCCATGGATGCACCGCACTGTCAGCACGGCGCTGACCACCTGGCTGGCCACCGTGGCAATGGCCGCGCCGGCCACCCCCAGCGGAATGACCGCCACCAGCACAATATCCAGCACAATGTTGACGATGGAAGCCACGATCAAAAAGTACAGCGGCCGTTTGGAATCGCCCACCGCGCGCAGGATGTTGGTGCCCATGTTGTAAATCATCTGCGGGATCATGCCCAGAAAGTAAATCTGCAAATACTCCGATGCCATCCCCACAATTTCATCCGGGGTCTGCATCAGGCGCAGCACCGGGCGGCTGATGAGCAGGCCGATCACCGTCAGCGCCGCGCCGCCCGCAATGGCAAGGGCCAGTGCCGTGTGCACCTGGCGGTTCACTTCATCGTGGTCCCCCGCGCCAAAGCTTTGGGCAATAATCACCCCCGCGCCGCTGCACAGGCCCACAAAAAGCCCCACCAGCAGCTGCACAAAAGAGCTGGTTGCCCCCACAGCCGCCAGCGCCTGGGTACCCACAAAGTTGCCGACGATCAGGGTATCCACCGTATTGTACAGCTGCTGGAACATGGTGCCCAGCCAGATGGGAAAAAAGAATAACAGCAGCTGCCGCGGTATGTTGCCTGTAATAATCGCGTTGTTCTGCTCCGGCGTTCTTGCCATAAACATCCTCCACATAACGTAAGCGCACCGCCACAGGCATTGTCCGCCCTGTCACAGTGCGCAGTCCTTTGCGGGGCGCGGTTTCTTCCTCAATTCCCGCCGCGCCCTGCTTTTTCTATTCCTTACCTATTCAATGTATGCTATAATGTGGGTATTGTCAAGCTTTTGTTTTGTTGTTGAAGGTGGTCATGGTTTGAACAGTTCACTTGGTATTTTGTGGCAGGCGTGCCCCGGCGGTGCGCGCATTCTGCGCGTGTTTGGGGACAGCCCCTGCCCCGCGCTGCCAGTGCAGATCGAAGGGTTCCCTGTTGTGGAGATCGGCCCCTACTGCTTTGCGCAGAACCAACGCAGCCAGCCTGCTGATGCCCGATTTTGGAGCGTTGACGGCCGCGGTCCCGCTGCTTACCTCCACCCCATTGCGGGGGATTTTGTGCAGGGCGTTACCCTGCCCGCCGGGGTGCGGGCGCTGCATAACGCTGCCTTTTATAACTGCCGCAAGCTGGAATGGCTGTGCGCCGGTTCCGCGCTGGAAAGTGTGGGCAGCGATCTGTTCACCAACTGCCGCGTGCTTGACCGCTTTATCTTAGATGCCGCCCCCGATGCCCCCACTGGGCTGAAAAAGCTGGTGGCCGCCGTCAGTGCGGACATCGGCGCGGTGTTTGCCCCCGGCGGGGCGGTGCAGGCCAAAGTGTTCTACCCGGAATACTTTGAATTTTTGGACGAAAACACCCCCGCCCATATTTTTAACCACAGCATTGAGGGCGAGGGCTACCGCTACCGCCAATGTTTTGACGGCAGCGTGCTCCGCTTTGCGGAGTATGACGCGGCGTTCCCCCAGGCGTGCGTGGGCGAAAGCGAAAAAACACTCTGCCGCATTGCGCTGGATCGGCTGTGTACCCCGTTTGCCCTGCTGCCGGAAGCGCAGGGCATCTACAGCGCTTATCTGGCCGCCCATGCCGCCAGCGCCGCCGCCCCGCTGATTGCCCGGCGCGATACAGAATCTTTGCAGCTGGTGCTGAAACTGGCGGACGAGGAAAACCACCGCCAGATTGCGCTTGCCTGCTCAAAGTCCGGCTGGAGCGAAGGCGCTGCCCTTACCCTTGGCGGCCAGCGCCCCCGCAGGCAGAAAACCTATGATTTTGACGACCTTTGATGTGCCGTAAATTCCCCATACTTTGGTGGTGATGATCAATGCCCTCCCAACATGTTTTGACCCAGGAAGAATGGGTTGCCGCCATGGCCAAACGCGCCATGGACCGCATCCGCAGTGAGCTGTACCTGGACCTGCGCTACATGAACGCGGCCCTGGGTGCGCTGGTGCCCACCCCTGCCGCGGGGCTGCACAACCTTGCCACGGACGGCGCGGCTTTGTGCTATGACCCGGAATGGTTCATTGGGCTGTACCGCAGCAACCGGCGCTATCTGCCCCGCGCGGTGCTGCACAGCGTTCTGCACTGCGTGTTCCGCCACCCCTGGCTGCGCGGAGGCCGGGACGCCAGCCTGTGGGGGCTGGCCTGCGATATTGCCGTGGAGCAGACGATTGATGCCTTGCAGGTGCCATCCCTGACCCGTCCGGTGGGCTGGCTGCGGCAAAAAACCTACCAGGCACTGCGCAAAAACGGGGCCATGCCCGCCGCCGGGCCCATTTACCGCTGGCTTGCCGCTCAGGAGCCTGACGAACTGCAAAAGCTGCACCGGGAATTTGTGTGCGACAGCCACCGCCTTTGGCCCAAGGACCCCACCAGCCAGCAGGCTCAGGTGCAGGGCCGCCGCTGGGAACAGCTTGGGCGCGAAACCCGCATCAGCAGGCAGCAGGCAGGCCAGCAGGCCGGGCAGGCTGCCGGGGCCGAAACGATGCAGGCACAGATCGAAGCAGCCTACAGCCGCCGCCTGTACAAGGACTTTCTGCGCCGCTTTGCCGTGATGCGCGAAGAGCCCCGCCTGGACCCCGACGAGTTTGACCTGGGCTACTACTCTTACGGCCTGCGCACCTACGGCAACCTGCCCTTGATTGAGCCGCTGGAAAGCCGGGAGAGCAAAAAAATCCGGGATTTTGTCATTGTGATCGACACGAGCGAGTCCACCTCCGGCGAGCTGGTCAAGGCATTTTTGAAAGAAACGTTCGGCCTGCTTAAAACCGGCGAGAGCTTTTTTGCCAAATGCAACATCGCCGTGATGCAGTGTGACGATGCGGTGCGTGACCTGACCTTTCTGCACAGCACCGACGAGCTGGACCGCTTTGCCGCCTGCCTGACCCTGACCGGCGGCGGAGGCACAGACTTCCGCCCCGCGTTTGCCAAAATTGAGGAACTGCGCCGGGACGGCACCCTGCGGGATTTGCAGGGCGTGCTTTACTTTACCGATGGCAAAGGCACCTACCCTACCAGGCGCCCGCCTTACGAGACAGCTTTTCTGTTTTTGGAAACCGGCACCCCGCCGCCCGATACCCCGCCCTGGGCCATGCGGCTGGTTTTAAGCCCGGAAGAATTTTTGCCTGACCCGGTGCCCAAAACGCCGGAAATTGACTGGCAGGAGAACGAAGCCGAGGACCTGCCCGAGTTGTAATTCATCTTATTTGTTCCTAATGTTTTGATGAAGGAGTGTACCCCCATGGACATCAAACGCGCCAAACAGGAAATTGAACACGCGGTCAAGGCATACCTTGCCGTGGACGATACCGGCACCCCGCTGATTCCGCCCATCCGCCAGCGGCCTATTCTGCTGATGGGCCCGCCGGGCGTTGGCAAAACCCAGATCATGGAGCAGATCGCGCAGGAATGCGGCATTGCGCTGGTGGCATACACCATCACCCACCACACCCGCCAAAGCGCCGTGGGCCTGCCATTTATCCGCCACCGCAATTTTGGCGGCGCGGACCGCAGTGTAACGGAGTACACAATGAGCGAGATCATTGCCAGCGTGTATGACAAGATGGAGCAGACCGGCCTGGAACACGGTATTTTGTTTATTGACGAGATCAACTGTGTATCCGAAACACTGGCTCCCACCATGCTGCAATTTTTGCAGTGCAAAACCTTTGGCAACCAGGCTGTGCCCGCCGGCTGGGTGATTGTTGCCGCCGGCAACCCGCCGGAGTACAACAAGAGCGTGCGGGATTTTGACCTTGTCACACTGGACCGTGTACGCCGCATTGATATTGAGCCGAACCTTGCCGTCTGGCAGGAGTATGCCCGCGCCCACCGCCTGCACCCCGCTGTGCAGGCTTACCTGGAACTGCGCCCCCAGCATTTTTACCGCATCCAGAACGATGTGGACGGACCGCAGTTTGTCACGGCCCGCGGTTGGGAGGATCTTTCCGCCATGCTGACGGCCTGCACCAAGCTGGATTTGCCGGTGGACGAAGCCCTGATCGGCCAGTACCTGCGCCATCCTGAAGTTGCCCGCGATTTTGCTGCCTATTGGGAGCTGTACAAAAAGTACCGCCAGGATTACGGCGTGGAAGATATTTTGCAGGGCCGCCCCTTTGCCGCCGTGCTGGAGCGCGCACAGAAAGCCGCTTTTGATGAGCGCATCAGCCTTGTCAGCCTGCTGCTGGCCGGGCTGAACACCCGCTTTGCCGCTGCCCGCCGGGCGGACGCGGTGACGGACGCCTGCTACCAGGAAATGCGCAGCTTTAAGCGCACCCTGAACAACGCCGACCCCGCCCAGGATGATTTTGTGCCCGCCGCCGTGTTTGCCGCGCAGGTCAATGTCTATGCGGACCACCTGACCGCGCAAAAGGCTGCCGGCACCCTGACCGGGGAAGAGCTGGCTGTTGTCACCACCGCCAGCGCTCTGCTGCATGCCTGGGTCGCTGCCCTTGACCCCGCGCTGGATCGCGATGCTGCCTTTGATGCCGTGCGCGCCAGCTTTAACGCCCAGGTGCGCAAGCGGGAGGATGCCGTCGGCCTGGCCGGGGACGCGCTGGAAAGCGCCTTTGACTTTATGGAAAGCGCCTTTGCCGATGGGCAGGAGATGGTGGTTTTTGTCAATGAGCTGGCCCTTGGGCCGGACTCTGCCGCCTACCTGGCCGACAACGAATGTGAGCGCTTTGAAACCTACAGCAAGCGCCTGCTGCTGCACAGCGGCCAGGATGATATTTTAGCCGAGCTCCAGCGCGATGACATCCGCCAGGGCGAACACAGCATGGAGTTTTAAGGCAATACCGCATAATTCTAAGTGCCGATACGGCGAGCGAGGTGCGGCAGATGCCAAGCCAAAAGCGCAGATAATACTGGATGTCTTATCGAGCATTTTGGCAACGCAGATGCCGTGCCGCAGCCGCCGGAGCGGTGCTTAAGCCGTCAGGCGGGAATTGTGCGGTGCTGCCTTAAGCTCCCTGTGCAGGCATAAAACCGCCCGGCCGTTTGCAAAGGAGTTTATAACGTTATGATGATCGAACATATCGCACTTTATGTAAATGATCTGGAAGCCGCCAGAACTTTCTTTATGAAATATCTGGGCGCAGCGTCAAACGATGGATACCATAACCCCAAAACAGACTTCCGCTCGTATTTCCTCACGTTTGATGATGGCGCACGGCTTGAGCTGATGCACAAACCAGAAATGCCGGATCAGCCGAAAGAGCTTTCCCGTACCGGATATGCCCATATCGCGTTCCGCGTGGGCAGCCGTGAAAAAGTAGACGCCTTGACCGCAGAACTGAAAGCCGATGGCTATAAGGTCATCAGTGGCCCCAGAACGACCGGCGACGGCTATTACGAAAGCTGCATTGCTGCGATCGAGGGGAACCAGATCGAACTCACGGTTTGATCATATCGTTCCTGCATCGGCCGCAGGGCGCACCGTTGGGGGTAAATCTCCCCGCCGTTTTTAGGCAATACCGCATAATTCTAAGTGCCGATACGGC
>OGKW01000335.1_pt1 | contig 44527 bp, 45 predicted proteins | sample 1572601 | NCBI WGS metagenome assembly OGKW01 (sample SAMEA2581875, study PRJEB24529) | metagenome | biome: Human gut stool | place: China | collected 2011
ATCTCTGAACTGCGGAAACCATTCTAAAGGTTAAAAGTTAAATTGCAATTAAAATCTGTCTTAGTCAGCTTCTTTAATCCGCTCAATATCGGCACCGACGGCACGCAGCTTCTCGTCTAATTTTTCATAGCCGCGATCCAAATGATAAACCCGGTTTACGACAGTTTCGCCTTCAGCTGCCAAACCGGCCAGCACCAGTGCGAAAGAAGCGCGCAAATCCGTTGCCATAACCGGTGCGCCCGACAGACGCTTAACCCCGCGTACAATGGCTGAGGCATGCCCGTGTACGTTAATGTTGGCTCCCATGCGCATCAGCTCGGGCACATGCATAAAACGGTTTTCCCAAATATTTTCCGTCACCAGCGAGGCGCCTTCCGAAACTGTCATCAAAGCCATAAACTGCGCCTGCAAATCAGTCGGAAAACCGGGATAGTAGTCGGTCATAATATCTTGTCCCGTCAGCGTTTTGCCTTTGGCATCAATCAACAGGCTGTCCTTGCCTTCTTCCACGTTGACGCCCATCGCCCGCAGAATTTCAATCGGAGTTCGCAGCGTAGATGCCTGAGCATTGATGAGTTCCAGCCGTCCGTTGGTAATTGCCGCGGCAATGGCATAGGAACCGGCTTCAATCCGGTCGGCGATAACTTTATGCTGCGCACCGTGCAGCTTGTCCACGCCCTGAATGGTCAGCTTTGAACTGTCACGGCCCTCGATTTTGGCCCCCATAGCGGTTAAAAGGTCAATCAAATCGCCGATTTCCGGTTCTTTGGCCGCATTTTCGATCACCGTTTCGCCTTCGGCCAGCGTTGCCGCCATCAAGATATTGCAGGTTGCGCCGACGGAAGCGGTGTGAAAAGTGATGTGTGCCCCTTTGAGACGCCCTTTGATGTCGGCATGAACATAGCCGTTTTTGATTTCGATTGTGGCTCCCATCTGTTCCAGCGATGACAGGTGAATGTCCATCGGACGGGCGCCGATGGCACAGCCGCCGGGCAGCGAAAGCTCAACATGTCCTTCCCGTGCCAAAACCGGCCCCAAAACATAATAAGAGGCGCGCATCTTGCGTACATAATCGTAAGGGGCAATCAAACTGGAGAATTTTTGCGTCCGGTAAGAATAAGTCTTGGTTGCATGTCCGTCAACAAAATCGTCAAAACTGTCAATTTGCGTTCCCATCTGTTCCAGCAGGGCATTCATTGAACGAATGTCGGATAACATCGGCATATTCGTCAGCGTTACGGTCTCATCCGTCAGCAGGCTGGCGCAAATCAAAGGCAAAGCCGCGTTTTTGGCACCGCTGATATAAATTTGTCCGTTCAGGCGGTTGCCGCCGATTATTTTAATCTTGTCCATGTTGGTTCTCCCGCTGGTTGTCCTCTGCTTCTTTGAGTTTTTCTCTGGCTTCCTGCTGTTTCTTGCGTTTTTGCAGATTCTTTTGCAAAGCCTTTGCCTCGCGGTTAAACCGCTCTTGGCTGCGCGGCCCGTGCGCGGTGTTCTTCTTTTCTTTGGTCTCGGTCATCTCAAAACCCCGTTAGTTGATAATGCCCTCATTTTAATCCCGAGAAGTTAAGAAAAGGTGAGTTTTGCCGGAAATCACGGTTAAGGCGTTTTACTCTTTCGGCAGGGGAGTCAGATTAACGGTTGCTACTTCATCAAGATAGTACATATCCCCGGTAATCGGATCGACGATAAACCAGCCGATTAATCCGCCGAAAAGAATATTGCCGAACCAGTACCAGTTGCTGACGTGATAGTCAATGGTGGTAAAACCGGTGGCATATCCGTCTTTGGAGGCTTTAATAATATATTTTTCCGGGTTGAAATAACCGGATTTGGACGATTTTAAATAAACGGTAGTTGGTGTTTGTCCGCTGTAAACAACGGCACCGGAAGAATTTGTCACTTCAATTTTGGCATTTTCAACATTGGCCTGAATCGGAACAATTTGCGTATTGTCTCTGATAATGCTGGCGCACCCGGTCAAAACAAGGAAACACATTAAAATATTTAGTCTTTTCATCGGCTTTTCCTGTAATAAAGTTTAATTCTGACAGCATAAAAATATCTGCAATTTAAGCTTGTGTCAAATATTAAAAAAAGGTACCGCCTGCAGCGCGGTTGTCAGACTGATGAGTATGAAGAATTTAAGGAATTAACAAGGAAAATGAAAGAGGTTGCAATAAACTTCAATCTAAATCTGGCAATGCTGTGCCGATAACTGTAATTTCGGCGAGAAGCAGAATAAACATTGCCGACAAATATCTAAATTTTTCAAATTGCTTTATTTTTTGGGGAAATTTATTCGTGAAAATAAGAACTGAAAAAATGACATATATGGTAATAAATAGGTAGCCCAAAATTTCAACCGCTCTTCCCATAAAATAATAAAGGCTCTCAATATTTATTAAAAAAAACACACCCCAAAACATCAAACATGTGAGGAGGGAAAAGAAAATAGCCCAAAAAACCAGCGATTTAAATTTAGCTTTCATGTGAGAATATCTCAAGGCTTGTTCATCTGTTGAGATATTCTCACATATTTATAAAATCGTCAATTATGGAAGTTTTCTTTCTAACAAATTGATACATTTGCCTCTGTTTTCTAAGCCATAATGTAATCCCTTCCAGTTATTAACGATATCTTTTGCGCTGTCTTTGAAAATATTGCCAATTCCGCCATAACGCTTTCTGGTCTCAGAACTTACAGACTTTTTAGTTAAGTCATAGGCTTCTTTTAGCAAACCTGCTGTCCAACCTCCGGTTGCCTCCAGTTTTCCGCCTTTCCCGGCGAGACAGCTCATATTCGGCTCGGCCTGACTTGCTCTGCATTCAATAATAGCCATTAAAAAAGCCCTCTCAAAAGGAGGGCTTTTTTAATGGTGCGCGATACTGTGCGATTATCGGACTAATTTTACGCAAGATTTCAGCGACTTAGGTAGGAAAATTGAATTACTTGAGGGTAATCAATAATGGGGCAAATATAAAAGATATAGAGCATATTTTATTATAATTTTTTCCATTTAAAGTGTTGATCCTTATAAATTGGCTCTAAATTTATTTTAATTTCTTCAACAATTTCATTTACCCTTTTGTTAATGTCATCATTAGCATTATTGGAAAATAGTATATTTTGTAATATTGTGGGATTTTGATGTGTATCACTATAATACAGGTCTTTTGCCGCAGTCCTGATTTTAAGCGTATATCCAGTTAATTCATATATTAATTGCATTAACTCCAATCCCCAATACAAGCATGCATCATTCATAAAATTTTGCAGTTTTTCTATTTTATCTTGTCTTTCCGCCAATCTACGATGAGGAACCCATGCAAAATATCTTTCTGGAAAAATTCCCATGTGTTCAGGATCACGTTGCTTTTCCGAATGTACCCACTGTTCCACCTCTTTAATATCAAGTTCGTTGATGCGTCCAATTCTTGCATATAGTATGGCATCTTGCACATCATATACGCTTTTCATTATTTGACAGGCAAGTTCTATTTTTCTCTTTCCGATAAATTCTTTGCGCCATGTATGCAAAGCGAAACCTGCAATTAAAGCCATAGCAATTGTTGAAAAGGCTGTAATTATATCTGAAAAATCACTGATTGCCATTTTTTATTTTCTTTTTTTAGGTTCACTAAGTGGTTCGTAATATTGTTCATTAGGTTAATCCATATTTAAACATTTTTCTAGTTCTCTAAAGAATTCTATAGAAAAAGTTTCATCTCCTTTTGTCTTTCCTTCTTCGTACTCTCTAAAAATTATGTTCTGATATGTTAACAAGTTTCTTCCAGCTAAACAAACTTCAATCTTATCTTGTTTATCTCCTTTGTTTTTTAAGATATTATGATATTGAGCAAATGTTCTCATCCCTGACATAAAATTAACTAAAGAGGCAAATTTATTTGCTTCTTCTACTGTATTATGATTCCCTTTTAATACAATATAAGCTTGCGCTACAGATAAATTTCTGTCGTCTGTATTTAAATAGCTATTTGCAAAGACGCTCATTGTGCACCCCATCAAAAAGCCAACTAATAGTAATGTATATTTTCTCACAATAACCTCCTTACAATGGTAATTTGAAATAAAGCATACTTAGATTAATCATAAAATACAATAAATTTTTGTCCGAGCAATAATTATTGAAAAATTCTATCTACACCCAATATATTTTTTAATTAAATTTTCAACAATTTTATCGGACTGGGATTTTATTTAATGAAATGCTTGATTTTCTTGGCGCTTGCTTAAAAAGTCCGATAATTTGTTTAAAATTGCTGTTTTCAAAATATCAAAAATCGGACTAAATAAATGATTGTTTAAAAAGAACAAATCCGCCACTTGGGCGGAAATATCAAAAATGGTGCGAGATACTATGCAATTATCGGACTAATTTTTATGATGATTTTAAGACTTTGAGTAGGAAAATTGATATGTTTGAAATGAAAGAATATATTTGAAAATTAAAAGTTATTTTTATAGTATATCTAAAAAGAGAGGTTACTATGAAGAAAATTTGTCTGTTTTTATCTGTTTTATTGACAGGATGTGCAACTATAACTGTATTTAGTGACAACAAAAATTGTATTAGTACTAGAAAATTTGAGGTCCTTCAGGCTTTAAATGATGGTGGAGCTTTAGCTTATGAATGCACATTTTTAGATGGTTGTTCGTCATTTAATCAATTAGTATACATAGATTGGCAACCTGGAATAGATTATTATGATAATATGATTGTAGAAGTTCCTTCCAATAAATGTGCTGTCCAAAACGGCGTTTATAAATATACTAATACTCAGAATACTCTTAAAACTGTTCCTGTTATCAAATTTGAATATCAAAATGCCCCAGAAACAGAAGAAGATATTTTAGATCGTTTAGAAGATAAACATAATAGAATGTATGAGGCTTGCTTATATGATTCTAAGGCTAGCGGTACAGAAGACCCTAAATTTTGTAGTTGCTATGCAGATCAGTTTATGAAATATTTTATAAATATCCATTCAAATGAAAATACAGAATATTCTAATGATGAATTCAATAAAATTATAAAAAAAGAGTGCGGTAAACTTCCTAAGTTTTTAACGTCTAACTAAATATTACTCTTATGTAGATTGTTAAACTTACGCACAGGTTAAGTTTTTACCGCTCCGATTTGGCAAATAATACGACAATATAATTATGGAGTTCAAAAACTGCATAGACAGACACGTAGAGAGGCAAGGATTTAACCGTCTTTGTCTCTTTATCTTAATATCGGGCTGGCGTCATCATCGCGGGATAGCTCCACCGCCACAAAGGGTGCCCGACATCTACACCCTCCATGGATACCATACAGCCATGCCGTACCGTACTGGATAAGATTATTTTTTTGTTAAGCGAATTTTAGTCAAGGCCTTTACGTGTGAGAGAGCTTCTTTGATTTTTATTTTTCAAATAGACTTCTGCAAATTTTTACAAAAGTTGATTAACCGACATCAATGTCATTTAATGATTTTAACCTTTGACATTCAGATGTTAAAAGTTCGTGACGTTAACGACAATAACTTTTTTATAAAAGATAATTCAACAACCTAATTCTTATCTGGAATGAAGTTAACTCATTATTTTTATGTGATTTTATATGTATAATGTCATGGAAAACAAAAATGTAAAACCAAAAAATTTTTATCTTTAAGAAATTTTATCATTAGATTTTGTGAAAAAAACAATTCTATTTAAATGTATCATTATAAACCGGTTACCAAAATCCACCATAATCTTGGTATAACTGATTCATCAGTTCGGGATACAAGGAAGCTTTTATTCAGGCGTCCTTTGTTATTTTTATATCAAAAAATAACTTAATTATTATTAAAAAAATAAATAAAATTAATAACTTAAATAAATACTAATTGGATAATAAAAATGAATAAATACAAATATGAAAGAATATGGTTGCAAGAGATAATGACAGAAAACAAGATGTTAAAATTGTCAATAAGTCATGCAACAAGATGTATTGATGATTATGTATATGTCTTAGGTATTATAAGAAGATATGGATTAATTTCTGTTATTGATAAAGTAAAATTGAGTCCTTTTCTTGTTGAATATGGTATTTCTTTTAAGGATTATTTAGTTAATTCTTCTTTATTAAATGGTTTTTATAATAAATTTAAGAGTATTTATAATGGAAAACTCAAGCAAAATAAAATAAACTATATACAGAAAATAGTTAATATACTCTTTTATATCTCCAGATGTGCTAATAATGGAAATCTTAACCAAAACACGAGCATAAACAAGCCTAAAACAACCCATGAACTACAAAATGATATAAAAGCAATCGAACCTATACCAAATAAAAATACTGATTCCTACAGTCAAAAAATGGACAATATCATAAAATCTGTGTCTCAAGGAAAAAAAGCAACAAATTCTTCCACGATAAAAAAAAGATTAAATAAATGGATTGCTAAAGAATATAAACCGACTCATTTTTTAACCGTACAACTACCAGAAAACAAGAAGACTAAAGATTTATATAACTCAATTAGTCATTTAAGAAACATTATGAAAGCATTTGAAAAGAGTTTGATGAACAATTGGGAGCATCACCATCTTCGGTTTATTGCATTTGCTGAAAATGGAATAAGTTCGGACTGGCATTTTCATATATTATTTAATCGAGGAAGATTTAGTGAACAAGAACTCTAAGATGCTATTTTTCAAGCAATGATGAGAGAAAACTTACCGTCATATTGCATGAATTTAAAACCGATTGAACCAAAATTGTTAAATGTTACCTATTATTGTATGAAAGAAATAAAAATATATTGGAATGGTAAATTTGATAGTGACCATATGATTTTTTCTGAAGACTTATTTAATCTTAATCCTCAAAGAAACTAAATTATAAAAAATATCATAATGGAAGTTTTACCGTTTACAAATCCCAATATGCACGACAATACATTTATATCAGATTCTTTTGAAAAGTTATAACACATTGTAAATAGGTATTATTATGTTTAACTTCTGCTAAATTTTGCAAAAGTCGTGTTTTAAAGTTAGTATGATATAAAAAACAACCTCATTCCGATTGAGAATTAGGTTAATTATTTGAAATTTCATAAATATCTTATAAAATTATATCCCATATCTCCATAAACAACCCGTGGATAACCGAATTTGATAAAAGTAATAAAACCTATACCAAATAAAACGATTGTATCCATGGGCTAAAAAATGAGATGTTTAAAATAACTTATTGTCATTGATGTTAAGAAGTTAAAATATCCAAAATAAAAAATCCGACTTGATATTACTCAAATCGGACTAAATTGTTTTAATATTCGTGAGATAACATAATCGTCATAACTCGGTTGGTTATATTTGGATTACATGGATTTTCTGAATAAAATCGATAATTTTTATCATAATAATCAATTTTCCAATAAATTTGTTCTCCTTTATAGTAAAAGCTTCCAAAATCATGCTCGTTGTATGGATCGTTTGCTTTGGTAAAATTATTAAAACATCTAACTTGATTTAATATTTCAGCTAATTCACTTTGACTTTTGGCTGATATTCCACAAGATAAGGTAACTCTTCCACCGTTAAACGTCCTTCTAAAGTGGTCATTTAATGTTTTGACATCAGTCATTAGTTTGCACCCTCAATAAGTTTATTTGATATCAAAAACATTTTAAAACGTCTTAATGCTTGTCTAACTGAAGTATGGCTTCTTTTACCATAACTTGATTTTTTACCATTAATTTCATATTCAGGTAAAATTAAAGATATGTTTGCAACTAAATGAGACAAAGTATAACCTTCAGCACGACATAATCTTTCAATTCTCCCTTGGTAATCAAAAGCAGTGCTAGGTCTGTAATTATTATTTAACAACCAGTTTTCAAATTCTTTTAACATAGCAAATCTCCTTGATATCAAATTAATCAATAAATACAGGTTCAGTACACACCGCAACCATAACCCATTGCAGTCTTTTGCATTCCTTAAGACAATCGCTAAAATATTGATAAGGCGTTGGAAGAATTGTATTATTTAATTTTACATACCACATTGTTTTTCCTTTCATAAATAGTTGTTTTACTCATTAACTATTTATATTATGCGGTATATTTTCCCATCCGCGAGCCCCTAAAACTCACGTTCTTGGTAACATTTTGCTACGATTCTAGGATGATAAATTGCTTTTAACTAGCCAAATCAAAAAGTTCACCCTGTTGCGGAATATTTTCATCTTTATATATCTCTACTTCTGAATCTTCTATATCATAATGACCACTAAGCATGGCAATCAAACATCTTCCTATATGATAGGCTAAATTCACAGGAACAGCATTACCTATTTGTTTATATTTAGCTCCAGTTGAGCCTGCAAATTTCCAACTATCAGGAAATGTTTGTATCCTTGCATATTCTCTTACTGTCAGAGGTCTAGTTTCGGATGGATGGCATCGTTCAGTCTGCTTTTGTGCTGGAGAGCAAGTAAGTGTTAAGCTCGGTTCATCCCAAGCTAACCGCCGAGCCATTCCTGTTCTACCGCCAGAGTGATAAAAACTTGCCCCCATATATTCTTTTTGAAGATCTACAGGCAAATCTTTCCAGTATCCTCCTTCTGGCACTAACTTCAAAATTTTTTCCTTTTTTAGAGGATACTTCTGACCTTCTGATTTTGGGCAATCTTTTAATGCTTCTCTTAATGATACTGTATAATTTTTTTCTTTTGGAAAGATAAAAGGAATGTTTAAGTCATTTCTAATAGCAATAATTATAAGTCTTTCCCTTTTTTGAGGAACATCTAAATATTGTGAACGCAAAACTTTATATTTAACACGATATCCTAAATCATGTAAAACATTCACCATTGTTTTAAGTGTTTTACCATTATCATGTTTTAATAATCCTTTTACATTTTCTCCTACAGCAATTTTAGGATTAGTTTCTTTAACACACCTAGCAAACTCAAAAAATAAAGTCCCTCTTGTATCCTCAAATCCCAATCGTTCACCAGCATAACTAAATGCTTGACAAGGAAATCCTGCCTGAACTATATCCACTTTGTCTTTCCATGAGGAAAAACAAACACTTCTTACATCTTCGTTTAATACAACAGCACCTTTAAAATTATTTCTAAGTGTTTCAGCACAAGTTTTATCAAGTTCATTAAATAAGATATGATTTAATCCGGCATTTTCAAACCCCAAAGCTGTACCACCAGCTCCAGCAAACAGTTCTATAACAGAATATGGAGATTTATCTTTATTTTTTAATACCACAAAACCTTTTTCAGATTTATTATTTAATTTCTGAAGCAATGTTTGGATTTCATCTTCATCAAACATCCTAAAATTTTGTGCAGATCTAGTTGCTTTTATAAGTCCTTTTTTTTCCCATCTTCTAATAGTATCAACGGATACATTTAATTTTTTACTCGTTTCGTGAATTGTAAGTAGCATATCTTTTCTCCATATGAAAACAAATGCCATAACCATTGCCTATATGCAATGGTTATTTTACAAAACGCACAATTTTTTTCTGAGATTCTGCACCTACCTCTTTACATATTTCTAATAATTCTTGAAATACATCTTCACCTGCAAACGTCTTCCATAAATCATTTTGAACTAGGATTTCTTCAACATGGCAATCCTTCCCCGTCCATCGATGATAATCTTCGGGATAATAAGGATTATAAGGTATCCCAATACATGTTTTAATTTTAGCTCTGGGATTTTGACTAAGACGCAATCCTACCCATCGTAAAAGTTTTTTTCTTAATGCTCTAAATTCACTCAAATTTGGTTTTACTGTTTTAATGTCTATATACCACTCTATATTATTTTTATCTTTAAAATAAACATCAACTACACCATCATTATCAATTATTGCTCTACCTTTTTTGATAACCTTTCGAATTTTTTCTATTTCAATATCTTTATTTCTAAGAGGATTAATATACAAATCCCTCAATAACAGTTCGGTATTATCATCAATTTCCCCCAACAAATGATATTGTCTTTGGGCTTCAGTATATCCAGCATTTTGGGCTAAAATAACAGCAATTTGTTCATATATAGACATTCCAAAAGTTGTATATAAGGATTGCATAATTGAAGCTTTGACAATAACCTCCTTATCAAAAATGGCTTCAAAAAAAGGGCTATATGAAGTTTCTTGTTCATAATTATTTAATTTTTCATCTATTTTATTTTTAATTAAATTTTTTATTTCTAAGCGGACAGACGATGATAGCATGGCAAAATTCCTTGTTGTTAAATATAGCAAATTTTACAAGAATACAAAACAAAAATGCAAGCTCTTTTTATTTTCAACATACTTTAAATAAGTTTTTTGTGTTATATAATCAAAATTTTTCGTTTCCTGTTTTACATATTTATTCAATCCCGACATATAATTATTATGACTGATACATTTAATGAAATAAAAGAAGAATTAAAGATTTATTATCCCGATTTTACGGATGATGAATTAACTGAAATGACTAACAAATTAATCCGTTTTTTCTATTTAGGAGCAAAAGCTGTTTATCATGCAAAGCAATCAGAAAAACAATTAACGGACATCAACATCACTAAATCAACTTGAATATTCCCAACCTCTGTAAATTTCAGCAGAGGTTATTTTTTTAACTTAGTGACGTTAACGACAATAACTTTTTATAACCTCGTTCCAATTGGGAATTAGGTTAGTCTTTTGAAATATCAGTAATTTGTTAGTAAAAAAATTGCAAGAAACTGAAAATAACTGCGTACTTTCCCAAAATAACACGACATAATAAATGTAATGTAAAAACAAAGGAGTAATATCATGTCTAAAAGAAATAAATATCAAAATATTGCAGATGAAGAATGTAAACAAGCCGTTATATTTGCTCGAGTTTCATCCGAAGAACAAAAGAAAGGAGCGTCCATTGATGCACAACTTAAAACGGTTATTGATTATTGCGACAATCACAAGTTTAAGATTTTAGATAAATTCTCTATTGTAGAAAGTTCGACACGGGGAGGTCGTCTAAAATTTTATGAAATGCTTGAGTTTGTAAAATCTCAAAAACACAAAACCGCTATTGTTGTAAATTGTGTAGATAGATTGCAGCGAGGATACAAGGAATGTGTTGAACTAGATGATTTGCGTAAACAAGGCAGAATAGAGATACATTTTTATAAAGAGGGTTTTCATTTACATAAAGACAGTACCTCTTCTGATATATTGCGTTGGGATATGGGTGTGTTATCCGCTAAAATGTATGTCGGGTCGCTGCGTGATAATGTTATCAGGAGTCAGGAATATAAAAGAGAAAACGGGCAATGGCAATCTTGTGCTCCGGTAGGTTATTTAAATATATCCAAAACCAAAACGACCCCGGCAGATATTATCATTGACCCCGACCGTGCGCCAAAGGTTAAGAGATTGTTTGAAGAATATGCCAAAGGCGGACGAACCTTGCAGGATATTACCAATCTAGCTAGAACCTTAGGATTATCTTCAAAAATGTGTCGTGTAAATAAAACAATTAGTCGTGCTCAAGTTCAAAACATACTGAAAAACACTTTTTATATTGGATATTTCACGCAAAAAGGCAAAGTTTACAAACATCCTTATACTTTATTTATAGATAAAGAATTGTTTCAACTTGTCCAAGATACAATGGTCGGAAGAAAACGAGCACCAAGTAAATTATATTATGGAGATAAACAATATATTTTTACAGGTTTAGTCAGATGTGGTTGTTGTGGTAGTTTAATGACTTGTGAAACTAAAGTAAAAGACGATAAACATTCTTACAATTATTTAAAATGCAACAAATTACGCTCCAAATGTTCACAAAAACCAATCAATGAAGCAAAAATCTTACAACAACTTGAACAAGAATTGTCATTACCTATGAACATTAGTGACACTATGTTAAACAATATTAAGTCAGAAGTAAAAAAGCAACTCAAAGCCGAAAATATCAATACAACCAATCTCAAAAGGGACATTACCATTAAATTAAACGAGCTTGACGAAGAAGCAAAGAACTTATTTCGTGGCTATATGAAAGGTAAATGCGATGAAAAAATGTATAATGAATTAAAAACTGAAATTGAAATGGAAAAAGAAAAACTACAAAAAGATATGGATAAATACCTTGAGATTGATGCTGAAACTGATGAAATACTAGCAAATATCGCGGAAATAGCAGCAAATGTAGGAAAATTCTTAAAAAGTCCGATTATTTCTGAAAAAAGAGACATTTTGAAATTAATATTATCGGACTGCAAAACTGAAGGAAAAAATATAGCGTTTTCAATAGTTAAGCCATTCAATGAACTACTAAAAACGCCAGAAACTGATAAATGGTGCCGCTGGCAAGAATCGGACTTGCGACCCCGTCATTACCAATGACGTGCTCTACCACTGAGCTACAGCGGCGGCAACGAAAGGAAACATACACGCCCTTCAAAAAAAAATCAAGTATAATTTTATGATTAATGTTAATTATTTTTTTTACGGAAGTTTTTCTGTCCCGGCGGCTCTTCAATTCTTCCTAACCGCCGCTATATATATTAAGCCGGAAGGAATAAACCTTTGCGGCACTAATAACTTATGACTGGCTGAACAATTAATCACGGAAACACCCGGTTTGTGCCGGGTGTTTTTTATGCTTGGTTATTTTGCAAAAATCTTTTATGATAATTCCGGTTTGGTAAAGAGGATATGTCAATGCATAGACTGTGGCTTGTGGCAGTGTTCTGCCTTTTTTTAAGCGCCTGCGCCGGAGAAAAGCCGGAACTGCGCAGCTCCTATCTGCTGGTAACCGGTCCGCACCGTTATCCGGTTACGCTTAACTTTGACGAGGAAAGCGGGCAGTATTGGGGCACTTATTTTAATCAATATTACGGAGACTATCGGCTGGAAGAAAAAGAAGAAACCCGGCGGATTTTTTTTGACACGGTCAATGCCACCCGGCTCAGACGTCCGGAGCGTATGCTGAAACCGGAACGCGCCTATTTTGATTTCCTCTATGGCGAAAAAATAATGTATCTGACGCAGGATGAACTGGTTTTGGAAAACATTTACGGTCAGACGCTGCGTTTTAAAGCTGTCGATTAAAGAATAATTAAGGCTGGTATTTTATGAATATGGGTATATCTTAAAAAAGCACGTTATTTATTAAAGGAGATTTTTCATGTCTAAACTGTTTAGCCTGATTTTGGGCACTTTGTTGTTTGCCGCCTGCACGGCCGAAACTCCGGACAGTTTCGTCGGTAAGGAATATAAACTGCAGAATGCTCCGGCAAATGCGGAAATTACGCTCGGCTTCGACGGAAAGGAAAACCGTTTTTTCGGAAAATCGGCAATTAACAATTATTTCGGTTCTTATACGCTGGACGGCGATAAAATAACTTTCGGCCCTGCCGGAGCAACCATGATGGCCGGTCCGCAAGAGCTGATGACCGCAGAGCAGGAATATCTGCAGTTTTTGCCGACGGTCAAGCATTTTAAGTTGGACGGAGAAAAGCTTACCCTGAGCGGCGCAGACGGCAAAGAACTGGTTTTTGAAGAAACCGGAACCGTCTCTGAAAATTAAATTTCCGGGGCTTTCCCGAAAGAAACCGTAAAAACGTTTAGCCGATTCGCTAAACGTTTTTTGTGCGCGAAGCATTACTTTTCTGTTGTTTTTATTTCAAAAATAGCTATTCTTTACAAACGTTGACTAATAATAAAATGAAATAGGACGAATACACATGTTGGATATTAAATATATTATCGATAATCAGAATCAAGTCAAAGAAAGCCTGGCTAAAAAAGGATTCCCTTCCGAAAACGTCGATAATTTAATATCAACCTATCTGGAAATGAACAAACTCAAAACCTCGTCACAGGCTCTGGCGGAAGAGAAAAACCGGCTGAGCAACTCCATTAAGTCAGCCTCGGCGGAAGAGCGTCCCGCAATTATAGCTAAAAGCCGTGAACTCGGTGACGAACTTAAAAAGCAGCAGGAAGAACTGGGTGAAATTCAGGCCCGGTTTGACGAGCAGATGCTGCGTATGCCGAACTATCCCAGTCCGGACTGCCCGGTCGGACCTGATGAAAGCGCCAACGTTGTTCTGCGCAAGGTGGGCGAGCCGACCAAGTTTGACTTTACCCCCCGCGACCATATTGAGCTGATGGAGTTAAACGACTGGAGCGAAATGGAGCGCATTGCCAAAGTTTCCGGTTCTCGCACTTATGCAATTAAAAATGATTTGGCACAGTTGGAACTGGCCATTCACATGATGGTACTCGACAAACTGCGTTCTCACGGCTTTACGGTCATTACCGTACCTTCCATCTCCAAAGAACGGCCTTTGTACGGCCAGGGCTATCTGCCTTTTTCCCGCGACGAGATTTATTATATGCCTGCCGATGATTTATATCTTTCGGGAACAGCCGAATTGATTCTGAATTCCCTGCGTGCCGATGAAATTCTCAGCGAGAACGAACTGCCGATTCTCTATGCCGGATTTTCTCCCTGTTTCCGTCGTGAAGCCGGAGCCGCCGGAAAAGACACCCGCGGTTTGGTGCGGGTTCACCAGTTTATGAAAACCGAACAGTTTGTCATCTGCAAAAATGACGTCAACGAAAGTGACAAGTGGCATAAAAAGCTTCTGGCGATCTCCGAAGAAGTTTTGCAGGATTTGGAGCTTCCTTATCAGGTTCTTGATATCTGCACCGGTGATATGGGTGCACCGAAATATCGTCAGTATGACCTGGAGGCCTGGGTTCCTTCGCAGAACTGTTATCGTGAAACCCATTCCTGCTCCAACATCACTGATTGGCAGGCCCGCCGGACGAATTTGCGCTATCGCGACAATGCCGACGGCAAGGTTAAATATGTTCATACATTGAACAATACCGGCATCGCAACGCCCCGCGCTCTGGTTCCGTTTATTGAAAATCACCAGAATGCGGACGGTACGGTTAATATTCCGGTCAAGCTGCGGCCTTATCTCGGCGGCAAGACCAAAATCGGTAAAAACGCTTAAACTGAAAACCGCTCCTTGTGGGCGGTTTTTTTGCGGGAGAAAAAGCATGACGCCTTCTGACATCCGTAAAATAATCGACTTCTATCGCATTGTTGAAAAATTGTGTCTGGTCAGACGCGACGTAAAATTATCCGACGGCCGGCCGGAGAATGATACCGCGCATATTTTGAAAACGGCTTATCTGGCAATGTCGGTCTTTCCTTATCTGCAAACAAAAGTCGATTTGACCAGAATGCTGGAGCTGGCTCTGGTTCATGATTTGGTTGAAGCCGAATGCGGTGATGTTCCTCTGGCTGCTCAACAGGGGGATTCGCAACTGAAAAAACAGAAGAAGGAAGCCGAAACCGCCGCCGTAAAACGTTATCGCCGAATGCTGCCCGCCGCTGCCGGCAGCCGGATTTATGACTTGTTTATGGAATATGAAAACAAAAGCAGCCGCGAAGCACAGATTGTTTATGTTCTGGATAAACTGGAGGCTGATTTTCAGGCCTGCCGTTATGGCGATGTCCGCTATTGGGGAGAGGGGGCGAACGGCGACTGGTATTATCGCTGCGTGATGAGCGGCGAAACCCCGGAAAAACCCTGGCTCGCCAAACTTAAAGAACCGCTGCTGGATCATCTGGAAGCCCAGTGTCTGAATATTTGCCGTATGGCCATGATTAAAAGCTGTGTTAAAACGAATGTTATTCCGTCAGAATTAAATTATCAGCGTCTGCCGTTAACCGATGCTTTGTCCGACTTTATGGATATCGTTGAAAAGCTGGCCCTGGTTAACCGGGATAACCTATTGTCCGACGGAACGCCGGAAAGCGATGCCGACCATGTTGTTAAACTGTGTTTCCTGCTGTTGGTTCTTACCCCTTATCTGCAAAATCGGTTTGTTTGCGGAAAACTGCTGCGGCTGGCTTTAATCCATGATTTGCCGGAAGCACTGGCCGGGGATGTTTCTTTGTCATCGCAGATTCGCTATCCGGAATTGAGAGTGCACAAAAAAGAAAAAGAAGCCGAAGCTGCCGCCGCTATCCGTGCCGTATTGCCGGCTCCGTTAAATCAGCAGTTTTTTGCTTTGTTTAGCGAATATGAAGCGGGAGTAACACCGGAAAGCCGTCTGGTTAAATTGCTGGACAAACTGGAAGCAACCCTGCAAAGCAATCTTTATCATGACGGCGATGTCCGCTACTGGGGAAAATGCGATTGCGGCGACTGGTATTATCGTAACGCATTGACGCCGCATCCGGAAGTCAATGAACTGAATGAGCCCGCGGTATCCGCTTTGCAGGAGGAGATTATCCGCCTCTCCCGGGAAAATATTCTGAAAAGCGGCCTTTCTCTGCCTGAAACGGAAGCGGCCGCACAATAAAAAAGCCCTCCGGGGAGGAGGGCTCGGTCTTAACTGTTGCTGTTAAGGTTCTGAATTGCCAGCAAAAACGGAGAAATCAGCTTGGGTTGCGGCTTGGCGCCATAATGTTTTTCCAGCACCTGAATCTGATTTATCTTTTTCAAAACGCTGGCCGGAACTCTGGTATCTGCCGGCAGATAAAGGTCAAAACTGCTGTAGCTGCCGGTTGAGGTCATCGGCCGGCGGATCTTGCTGGAACAGTCTTTGTTGCCGCTGAAGATGCCGATGTGTCCGTGCGGATGCGAGGCGCTGCGTCCGTAAACGCCGACCCCGCCGTCGGGAACCACGGTGTTGTTGCTGACATGGCTTTTGATGCGGACAAAATGCGGATTGGCATCAAGTTGCCGCTTGGCCATATAAGCGCTTCGGCCGTACATTTCGCCCAATCCGGTTTCGCGGAAAGCTTTTTTGGCGCCGCGGAAACAATAGCCTTCACAGTTCATCCGGGCCGCGACGTCTTCGGCATTCTCAGCCAGCTTTATGGCTGTTGGGCTGGGAACCATCGCCGCCAGATCTTCGGCAGTGAATTCAATATCGGTATAAGACAGGTCGGCAAGGGTAACGACATTTTCTTCCGCCGCCGGAGAATCCTGTTGTGTCATGGCATTAATGAGCGTTTGCTCCAGCAAAGGGTTGATAAAGCCGAAATCGGTCAGTTCATAATCAGGATAACTTTTGTTCTCTTCTGCGGCCTGTGTGAATGAAGCCGTTAAACCGGCAGACTGGTCAGGCGTTATATCCGGCAGAGAAATCTGCTTACTGTTTAAAGCAGCTTTATATGACGCATTGTCGTTCATCGGGTAACCGTTGTATGCCCCGGTGGTGCTGAACAATGTGGCTGCAGCCACGCCGTAGCGTTTGATGTTGCGGCGGAAAGCCTTGGCCGCGTCTCCGCAGAATTCTTTAACCTGTCTGAAAAACGACATTCCTGATTTTTTCTTCGTGCCTGTCTTGGGGGCAGACTGTTTTTTAGCTGCCCGAACCGAAGAATCGATTTTAGCCTGCGGCTGAGAGGCGACAGCTGTTCCGTTATCCGGCTTATGTTCTGTTTCAGGTTGAGAAGGAACCGGTGCCTGAGACTGAACCGGCTTTACGAAATCATCTGCCGGTTTGTTTACTTGAAGGTGAATTTCTTCACTCGTAATTTTCTCAGCTTCATCGACAACCGGATGTTCGGCGACAGTCTCGCCCGTCATTGGTACCGAAACCGTCTCGGCCGGATTTTCTGTTTCCCGTTGTATGCGGAGAGCCGTATTGTCGGAGACCTCTTTTACGCCGGATTTTGTTTCCCGAATGTTCATGGAATATTCCTCCGACATAGGAGCTGCGGCTGTCTCTGCCGTGTCTGATTCAAAAATTTCATTGTCGGGAAGAACAAATTCATCGGCAGTGCCGCGGGACATGGCATCCAAATTGAATGTTTCAGACATTTCTGCCGAAACAGCGCCCTGTCGGCGGGTCGTCTGATAACGATGCTGCTCGAGCATAATTTTGGCCTTGGTTGCTTCGGGAGAATATTCATAACGCATCTGACCGCCGTGCTTATAATAGTTGCGGCCGAATTCTTCAATATATTCTTTCATTAAATCCAATGCGTCATTATCAATGTTGAGCTTCCCTTCGGCAAAGAGTTTAATCTGCTCTTCGGCCTCCTCGACGATTTGAGCAAATTTGGCATTGACAATATGCCGGACTTGCAGATTTTGCTGGGCATTTTTGCAGAATTCATAGATTTCTCTGATTTTCAGTAATTTTTGCTTGGTAATATGATGAGAATTGTTAGCTGCGACTGAGGAATAAGTGTCGTCATTAAATGTCATTTTCTTACCTTCCTGCATGTTTTTTTAGCTGATGTGACAAAATATAACAAATTTTTGTCATTATGTAAAGGGTGGAATTTTAATTTTAATAAAAGTGTAACATTGAAAATATTGTTGAATAACAATAGGTTATTGTGAGATATAACGAATTTCATATTCCGCTATAACTTTCGTTATATAATTGTGTTTTGTCTATTTTAAGCTGCTCCGCGGAATGGTTTTGGGCTTTATGAAATCTCAGATAGGTTCAGAGATTGCCGGCGCTGGAAAAATTGATGCGCGGGTCAACTAAGGAATAAGTGATGTCGCTGAGTAATTTCAGCAGCAGGCCTAAAAGCGCAAAAATGTATAAGGTTCCGAAAATAACCGGATAATCGCGGGTCATAATGGCTTCGTAGCCGAGCAGACCCAACCCGTTAAGTGAAAAAATAACTTCAATCAGCAACGAGCCGGTAAACAGCATTTTAATCAGCAGCGTCGGAAAACCGGCAACCACAATCAGCATTGCATTGCGAAAGACATGCCCGTATAAAACCTGATTTTCACTCAGGCCTTTGGCGCGGGCAGTCAAAACATACGGCTTGTTGATTTCATCCAGAAACGAATTTTTTGTCAGCATGGTCAGGCTGGCAAATCCTCCGATAACCATGGCTGTCACCGGCAGGGTAATATGCCAGAAATAATCAATGATTTTGCCGAACAGGGAAAGCTGCTCCCAGTTGTCGGAAGTGAGTCCCCTCAGCGGAAACCAGTGCAGATAAGTTCCTCCGGCAAAAAAGACAATCAGAAACACCGCAAACAGAAAAACCGGAATAGCCGCCCCGATGATAACCGCAAAAGAAGTCCAGACGTCAAAAGCGCTTCCGTCGCGTACGGCTTTTTTTATGCCCAGCGGCAGCGCAATCAGATAAATAATCAAAGTTGACCACAGTCCCAATGAAACGGAAACCGGCAGCCTTTCCCAAATCAGACGGCTGACGGATTTATCCTGATAATAGCTTTTGCCGAAATCAAACCTGGCATAAGAACTGACCATTTGCCAAAAGCGTTCATGCAGAGGTTTGTCAAATCCGAATTGTTTTTCCAGCTCTTTGATTAGATCCTCGGGCACGCCCTGCGCTCCCTGATACTTTGCCGCCGACTGATTCATGTTTACCGCCGCGGTGGAGGTAAACTGCGACTTTGAATCAACGTTAAAACCGCGGTATTTGGCCAGAGTGTGTTCCACCGGTCCGCCCGGTGCTGTCTGGATAATCAGAAAATTGATTGTCAGAATGCCCAGCAGTGTCAGCGGAATCAGCAGCAGGCGTTTAATAATGTAATTTCTCATTTGTTGTCCTTTCCTGCCGGGGTTTGGGCCCACCATGTCATCGGCTGAAAACCGGCCTTGACTTTGCTGTGCGGAAACATGAATTTGTTGTGATAAGCTACCCGCTGAGCCGGAGAATACCACTGCGGAATCATATAGTTTTCCGTCAGCAGAACCCTGTCGAGCGCACGCACATACGCTTCATAGTCGTCTTTTTCCTGTGCTGCGATTAACCCCTTGATTAACTGGTCGGCAACCGGGTTTTTGATGCCCATAATGTTATAGCTTCCCCTGACGTCAGCTGAAGCGCTGCCCCACATTTCGGCCTGTTCGTTGCCGGGCAGGCGGCTGACGCCGTAGGAGATAATCGCCATGTCAAAATCAAAATTGTCCAGCCGGTTTTTAAAAATATTTACTTCCAAATTGCGAAAAGTCAGTTTGATGCCGATTTTGGCCAGATTATTGATAAAAGGCAGCATCACCCGTGTAAAGGTGTTGCCGTTGGCCGAATTGCTTAAAACTTCAAATGCCAGTGGTTCCCCGGTTTTCAGATTGGTCATTTTTCCGTTTACAAAGTCATATCCGGCTGCCCGCAGCAACTTGACGGCTTCCTTCAGGTGCCGCCGTGTTTCCTTGAAGTCTTTGTGCCGCGGATTTGCCGGAACCGTTGTAAAAACTTCGTCCGGCAACTGCCGCCGGTATCTGTTCAAAATTGCCAGTTCTTTTCCTTGCGGCAGGCCGGTCGCTTCCATGCCCGTATTGGTAAAATAACTGTACAGGCGCCGGTACTGGTTATAAAACAGTTTATCGTTGGCCCAGTCAAAGTTAAAAGCCAGTGCAATCGCCTGTCGGACACGCCGGTCCTGAAATTGGGGCTTGCGCAGGTTGAAAGCAAACATTTGCAGCACGGCCGCGTTATTATGAGCCATTTCCTGTTTGATTATCCTGCCTTCTTTAACCGGACGGTTGTCATATCCGGTAACCCAGATTTTGGCAATATATTCTTCCCGTACGTCTATACTGCCGGCAAACAGGGCCTGCAAAGTGACAGTCGTATCCTGATAATAGTCAAAACGAACTTCGTCAAAGTTAAAAAAGCCCTTGCGGCTGGGCAAATCTTTCGCCCAGTAATCCGGATTCCGCCGGAAAACCAGATACCGTCCCGGTTCATATTTTTCCAATCGGTAAGGGCCGCTGCCGAGCGGAATGCGCAGTGACGGTTTGCTGAAGTCAAGCCCCTCCCAGTCTTTGGCCGAATAAATTTTTATTTGTGACAAAATCAGCGGCAGTTCTTTGTTCTGCGAACCTTTTTTGAAATAAAAGCGCACTTCCCGCGGATTAATTTTTTCCACCCGCTCCACATCTGCATAATAAACCTTATAAAGCGGCTGTCCTTTTTCTGTCAGAGCCTTGTAGCTGAAAATAACGTCATCGGCGGTAATCGGCGTCCCGTCTTGAAATTTGGCCCGTTCATCCAGCAGAAAGCCGACATACGAATTGTCTTCCGGCAAATCAAAGGCCTTTGCAACCAATGGATAAACCGTCGCCGGATCGTCTGCCGGAACAATGCCCAGACTGTCCAAACTCAGATTGGCCACCTGCGGCGTAGCATTTCCTTTAAAGATAAACGGATTGAAATTGTCAAAACCGCCATATTCCGGCATCACGATTCGCCCGCCTTTGCGCGCCTGCGGGTCGGCATAGTCGAAATGGGTAAAATCATGTTCGTATTTGGGATGATGATACAGGGCAATCTGCGGCAGAATCTCAGCCGTTGCCGGAAACGGCAGCAACAACAGACCGCTCAGCAGCCAAAGGCGGATTTTTTTATTTATTGTAATTGTCCTCATCCGTCCATCCGCTGAAGGGATATGCATAATCTTCGTCTTTTGCCTGTGTCAGTCGGGATTTCCTTGTTTCTGCCGGGTAAGCGGTTTCCGTCTCCGGTTTGGCCTCCGCCCGCGGCTGAATGCCGGTCATCTCCTCCCATTCCCGTTTGAGGGAGTTGAGTGTTTTCTGTGTATTGGTAAAGCCGATTTCCGTTTCCTCCATGCTCGAAAAAGTCGGCTGCTTTCTTATGTCTTCGACGGCTGGTTCCCTTTCTTCGGCAAAGCGGCTTCTTTCCTTGTCGTCTCTTTCTTCTTCACTGCGGGTGATAACCGGCGCCGGCATGGCGTCGTCGTCATGTCGCACGTCAACAAACGGCGTTTGCGGTTCACTGTCGGTTTCCGCCGTGCCGAAACTGCGTTCCAGAGCCATTGAAAAGGGATCCCTGTCGCCGTTCGTTTCCGGTTCTTCTTGGGGCCGGCTGCGGTGCTTAAACGGATTGAACATATCCATAAACGATTTACGGTCGCCGTCTTCCGTTTGCGAAACGGCGGCAAAAGAAAAGTTTTCGTGCTGAGGTCTGAGTTCGCGGTGTAAAGGTTCTCTTTCTTCCGTTGCCGGAGCAGAAGCGGAAAGCCCGCTGAACCGGCGTGATTCCGGTGAAGTTTCCTCATTTTCCTCCCTGAGGTCGCCGAAGTCGCGCTTGCGGCGGATTTGTTCGCCCCAGGGGGCAAGAATGGAATAGACCTTGCCGTAAACTCCGGTTTCGACCATTGTCAGAAAAATGCGCTCTTTGTCATGTTTTTCCAAAATACCGAGCAGATTTTGATATCGGGCGCAAAATTCCAGAATTGTCCCTGCCAAAACTTTGTCGTTTTGGGCCTTGAGAACCAGACGGCTGCCGAAATTGCCCTGATTGGCGTCAATTTCGATAATTACTTTGCCGAATGCCCATTTGGCGCCGTTGCGAGTTTTGGCCCACAGGGAATCTATCTGCTCGGGCGCAGCCAGTGCCCCGCGCTGAATAATTTCGGCCAGCAGTTCGTTCATGTCGGTTATGAACAGGTCAAATTTATTGAGAATGAAACCGTCTTTGCCGTTTTGTTCGGCTTCCAGCATAATCCGTGCGATTAAATCCGTATATTCCAGATTCTTTTTCATCTGTTTAAACAAACTGTACATATTGTCGTTCAGACGGTGGAAGTTCAGATATTGGGTCACGTAACCGAAAATCATCCACAAGACGAGAACCGGCAGCACCAGCAGCGCGATATACAAGGAAATGTCCGACAGTCCCAAACTGCCGAAACTCATGCCGCCGAGCTTGTCTTTCAAATACATGAACATATAAATCAACCACAGGAAAGTTGAAAAGACCGAGGCAAAAAAAGCTAAAGCTAACACGAACGGAAACTCCCGGTTAATAAACAAAATCTGCCCTTTATACTATTCCATCTGCGGCAGATTTCAATTAAAATCTTTGCAAAACGCCCTGCTTTGGGATATTAGGGGCGATAAATCAACAACAAACAAAAATAATAGTCGAAATTTTGAAATTTTTGTGCTAAGAAACCAGCAGGACTAAATTTATAAAGAGAAAAAACACCATGAGTAATAACAATACATTGGTTTTGGATTTTGAAAAAAATATCGTTGAAATCGAAGCTAAGATTGAAAGTTTAAAACTCTTGGCCAAAGACCAGGATGTCGATATCGCCCAGGAGGTTAACCGTTTGGAACAAAAACTCGAAAAACAGGTCAAGCTGACATACGCTAACCTGACCCCGTGGCAGAAACTTCAGGTTTCCCGCCATCCCCAGCGCCCGCACTGTCTGGATTATGTTCATGCCCTGATTGAAGATTTTACCCCGCTCTGCGGCGACCGCCTGTTTGGCGACGATGAGGCTATGATCGGCGGTATCGGCCGCTTTAAGAATATTTCCGTCGTTGTCATCGGACAGGAAAAGGGCTCTGATCTTGAAACCCGTATGAAACATAATTTCGGTATGGCCAAGCCGGAAGGGTATCGCAAGGCACAGCGCCTGATGGATATGGCTGACAAATTCAATATGCCGGTTATCGCATTCGTCGATACCGACGGCGCTTTCCCGGGCATCGACGCCGAAGCCCGCGGTCAGGCCGAGGCAATTGCTTCATCAATTGAAAAATGCTTGCAGATTCATGTGCCGATTATCTCAATCGTTATTGGTATGGGCGGTTCCGGCGGTGCCATTGCCATTGCCACGGCTAACCGGATTCTGATGCTGGAACACTCAATTTATTCGGTTATTTCTCCCGAAGGCTGCGCTTCCATTTTGTGGCGTTCGGCCGATAAAGTTCAGGAGGCGACCGAAGCGTTGAAACTCACCGCGCAGGATTTGCGTAAATTCGGCGTGATTGACGAGATTATCAAAGAGCCGGTCGGCGGCGCCCATCGCGACCCCAAAACCACTATTGAAAAGGTTGGCGACAGCATTCTTAAACATTTGAAGGAGCTGCTGCCGTTGAGCGGTGACGAATTGAAAAAGCAGCGCACGGCCAAGTTCCTGGCCATGGGGCGCAATTTGCCGGAAAATTAAAGGAAAGCCATGACCGTCGGAAGTTTTTATCTGCCCTGGGAGGGACTGCTCGGAGGACTGGTCGTCATCTTGCTGCTCGGCAATATGATTGTTTTGCTGCGGCGAGGTGCTTCAAAAGAGTTGTCTTCGTTGGCGGATACGCTGTTTCGCGGTCAGGCCGAGCTGGCCGGACGTCTGACCCAGCTGTCGGAAAATAATCAGAATTCTCAGAACCGTATTGCCGAAGCTATAAACGAGCAGAAACTGTCGGTGTTGAAAATAATGGATGAAAAGCTGCTGGCCGTTACCAAAAGCGTCGGCGACGGATTGCAGCAGTCAACCGCCAAAACGACGGAAACGCTGCACGACCTGCGTGAACGTCTGGCCAAGATAGATGTTGCCCAGCAGAAGATTTCCAGTTTGTCGGAGCAGGTCGTCTCGCTGCAGGAAGTCCTTTCCAACAAGCAGGCGCGCGGCGCTTTCGGCGAGATTCAGCTGAATGACCTCGTCACTTCGGCTTTGCCGCCCTCGGCTTATGCTTTTCAGGTTGTGCTCGGTAATCAGAAACGCGCCGACTGCGTGCTGAATCTGCCCAATCCGCCGGGAATGATTGTGATTGACTCCAAATTTCCGCTTGAAAGCTATCAGGCGCTCCGCAATGCCCAAACCGACCGCGAAAAGGTTGAGGCTGAGCGCTTTTTCCGTGCTTCAGTGCTGAAGCATATTAAAGATATTTCCGAGAAATATATTATTCCCGGCGAAACCGCGGAATCTGCCCTGATGTTTCTGCCCTCGGAATCCATATACGCCGAACTGCATTCCAATTTTACCGATGTGGTTGAAGTCTCCTATCGTTCCAAAGTCTGGATTGTTTCGCCGACCACGCTGATGGCCACACTTAATACGGTGCGCGCGGTATTAAAAGACGCTCGTATGCGGGAAATGGCCGGCGTTATTCAGAAAGAAGTCGGCAGCCTGACCGAAGACATTTCCCGGCTCGATGACCGTATTGAGAGCCTGAGCAAGCATTTTGATATGGCTTCGCGCGATATCGGCGACATCAAGGTTTCTTCCGGAAAGATTTCCCGCCGGATTGACCGGATTGAAGATATTCAGCTCGGCAATGACAAAACACCGGTCGGCGTTGAGCATCTGGCCTCCTGAAACCGGAATAATAATATGGGATAACTCATAATAAAATTTTTGCATTTTACCAAATTGCGATATTGATTTATGGAATAAAAGCGGATAACTTATCTGCTGATAACAATAAAAGGAAAATAAAGAGGTATTATCGTGACTAGATCTGAATTAATTGAAAGAATTGCCAATAAAAATCCCCATTTAATGCTGAAAGACGTTGAGCGTTTCGTTGCCGTCGTATTTGATAAAATCATCAGCTCTCTGGCGGCCGGAGAACGTGTCGAGTTCCGCGGCTTTGGCGCTTTTTCGATTCGTAAACGCACGCCCCGGGTTGCCAAAAATCCCCGCACCGGCGAACAGGTTCAGGTTGAAGAACGCAATATTCCTCATTTTAAAACCGGAAAACAACTGCATGAATTGCTGAATCCGAAAAAATAATTCCGAAATTTTAGCGAAAGGGCTGGAACATGGGTTTTATGAAACTGTTGATAGGCTTGCCGATATTGATTGTTATTCTGATTTTTGCATTCGTGAATAATGATTTGGCGACGTTTGACCTCTGGCCTTTTTACTTTGAAATAACCGTATCTTTGAGCGTGGCGGTTGTTTTCTTCATTCTGTTGGGCTTTATTCTCGGCCTGGTATGGATGTGGATGTCTTATGCCCCGGTGCGCAAGGCGTTGCGTCAACAGGTTAAGCAAAACAAAAAACTGAGCAAAGAACAGCAGAAACTGGTTGAAAAGGTTTCGGGGCTGCAGTCCAATCTGGACAGCTTTAAGGCCGCCGGAGCCGCTAAACCCAAACCGACAATAAAAGAAAGGTTAAAGGCCGCTTTCTCCCGTAAGCCGAAGACCGGCGAAGCTGCTGAAACCAAATAACTGAAATGGTATAAACATGAACTGGTTAACTGATTTCGTACGTCCGAAAATAAAAAAAGTCACCCCGAAAGAGATTGCCGACAATCTGTGGGTCAAATGCCCGATTTGCGGTCAAATGCTCTTCTCCAAGGAAATGAAGAAAAGCCTGTATGTCTGCACTTCCTGCGGCCATCATCTGCGTCTCTATGTTGACAAACGGCTGAAAATGCTTTTTGACGGCGAGTTTAATGAAATCGCTCTGCCCAAGGTTAAGGAAGATCCGCTCAAATTCAAGGACACCAAAAGATATACCGACCGTCTTAAGGCTTATCGCAAATCAACCGAAAGCAATGATGCCATCCGTGTTGCCCAGGGCGACATCGGCAGCATTCCCTGCGTCGTCGCCGCAATGGATTTCTCTTTTATGGGCGGCTCTATGGGAATGGCCGTCGGCGAGGGAATAGTTAAAGCGGCTGAAGTTTCTGCCCGCAATAATTACCCGCTGATTATTGTCGCTTCCTCCGGCGGCGCCCGCATGCAGGAGGGCATTTTGTCCCTGATGCAGATGGCCCGTACCACGGCGGCGATTAATCAGGTGAAGGAAAAAGGTATTCCTTATATTTCGGTTCTGACCGATCCGACCACCGGCGGCGTTTCCGCTTCTTTTGCCATGCTGGGCGATGTTCACATTGCCGAAAAAGGCTGCATTATCGGTTTTGCCGGGGCCCGCGTGATTGAACAGACGATTCGCGAAAAACTGCCGGAAGGTTTCCAGCGCGCCGAATATCTGCGTGAACACGGCATGGTTGATATTGTGGTCACCCGCCAGGAACTGAAAAACGAATTGGTCAAGGTTATCAGTATCCTGACCCATAAAAAACCGGCGTTGAATACAGCGCTGTTGGAAAACAGATAAAACCAGCCCTGCTTCGGCAGGGCTTTTCATATCTGCGGCCCTTTTAAATCGCCGAAGAGAACTTATCTATATATCCCGAGAGGAAACCATGACGCTGGATTTATCAAAACTGGAATATGTTATTTTTGACTGGGACAACACGCTGGCCGAAAGCCGGAGCACGTTGGTTCTGTCCGTCAACCGGGTTTTGAAGGAATACGGCCTGCCTGACTGGGAGGCGGTTAAAAGCCGCCGTAATCCGGATTTGTCTTTTCGCGATAATTTTCCGCTTGTCTTCGGGGCTAAAAATGCCGTTGCCGCTTACGAACGTTATGCTGAAATCTATAAGCGTGAGGTTCGCAGCCATATCAGCACCTTTCCCGGCGTGCGCGATGTTCTGGCTTTTTTTCATGCCCGCGGAATTCCGATGATGATTATGAGCAACAAAGACCGGCGTCTGATGGAAATAGAACTGCCGCTGTTGTTTGATCCGCAGTTGTTTTCCCGTGTCGTCTGCGGTCATGAGGCCTCCCGTGACAAGCCTTATCCCGAGCAGATTTATTACACTCTTGACGGTCTGTTGGCTCCGGCGGACATTACTCCTGAACGTGTATGGATGATAGGTGACAGCCCGATGGACAGCAAATCGGCCGAAGCCGCCAATGCCCTCCCGGTACGCATAGGGCGCTCAATTTGGGGAGATGAAGGAGCCCCGGATACCAAGATTGTCTATTTCAACAATTTTGAAGATTTTTACCACACGCTGAAGCTGATTAAATAGACAAATAAGGCTTGAAAAATTGTCTAAAAAACGCTAAGATGAATTCATTCTTTTTAACAGACAATTTTTCAGGTGACATAATGGTCGATTATCCTTTTCTCGGAGCTCAATACCATAAAGACAAAACGGTTTTCCGCGTTCAGTCGGAACATGCCGCGGGAATGGAGCTCTGCTTGTTTTCCCCGGATGAAAAAGAAGAAATCCGCATAAAAATGAACAAGGGGGACGATAATGTCTGGACGGCGGAAGTCCCCGCCGTTAAACCCGGACAAAAATATGGATACCGCGCGTATGGAGAATATGATCCCTCGCGCGGTTTGTTTTTTAACCCGGCCAAACTGGCAGTTGACCCTTACGGTTTTGAAGTCAGCAAGACCATGGACGAGTGGACTTCTCCGTTGCTTGATATCGAAAATTCGCACGACAGCGCTCCGGTTATGCCTAAATCGGTGGTGGTGGACATGAAACGGATATTTGATCCGGAAAAATATCCCCATTTGCAGAAACGCCCGTCGTTTCCGATTGCCAAAGACATCATTTATGAAACCCATATCAAAAACTTTTCTCACCTGAATACCATGCTCCCCCGGGAAAAACGCGGCAAATTGTCCGGTCTGGGCGATTCATGGACCCTGAACTATTTCAAACGTCTCGGGGTTAATAATATTGAACTGATGCCGATAGCTCCGACCTGCTGCGGCCGCCAGATTCAAAAACGGGAAGGGCGGACCGACAGTTGGGGTTATAATCCTTATTGCTTTTTTGCGGTCGATCCCCGTTACGGCAATTGGGAAGATTTTGCCGCTGCCGTCAGTGAACTGCATAAGGCGGGAATAAAAGTGACGGTGGACGCTGTTTTTAACCATACCGGCGAACACGCCGCCACCGGAGAACGTAATCAGTCCCTGTCATTTAAATTGCTGGACAGCCCGAATTATTATCGGCCGGACGGAGACAACCGCGGGCGTTTTATGAACAGTACCGGCTGCGACAATAACTTTAATCTTGATTCGCCGGCCGGCCGCGGCATTTTGCATAATTATCTCCTGTTGATGCACAAACTGGGCGTGGACGGCATCCGCTGGGATTTGGGCGGCGACAATGCATTGGATAATTACGGACGTTTTCAGGAGGACGGAGCCTTTATTCAGGAATTGCGCTTTGCCACCCAAAAGCTGGGTATGGAAATGTATGTGGAACCCTGGAGCGCGATGGGCGGAAATTACAGCGGGCGGTTTGCGGCGTTGGTTCCCGGCGTCAAGGAATGGAGCGACAGCCGCAAAAACTTTGTCGGTGAATTTTTCAGCAGCCGCAACGGTCTGCTCGGACAATTCGGCAATCAGGTTGCCGGTTCTTCGAATGTTGATCCTCACACCAATGAAAGCGCTGTCATCGGAACCGGACGCAGTCATGACGGTTTCAGTCTGCTCGGCGCCTATCAGCACCCGAAAAACACCTATCCTAACGGGGAGGAAGGGCGGGACGGCAGTCCTGATATTTACGCCAAGTCATATAATGAAGAGGAATTGTTCCGCCGGGCCAACAGCGATATCGCTTTTAACATTCTCAGCAAAGGGATACCTCTGATCCGCAACGGTGATGAACGCGGTTATTCCGACCCCATCAATAATCCTTATTGTATTGATGATGCGACCGTCTGGCTGAACTGGGACGAACTGCCGCCGCGCAAACGCCGCCTGTTTTTAAACATCTGCCGGTTAAACGCCTTTCGCAGCCGCCACCCCGTTTTCAGCGATCTACAGCTTTTTGACGGCCAGGTGGTTGAAGCCAACGGGGCGAAAGACATTACCTGGCTGCGGCCGGATGGCAGGGAAATGGAAGGCTCCGATTGGAATTACTATCATGCCAAAACCGGCGCTTATATGCTCAACGGCAGCAATAATAAAGGCAAACCCCGGGATGACGATTTTATGATTATGGTTTCCGGAGACAACTATCATACCGTTGACTATAAACTTCCGACGCCTCCGGGCGGCGGTAAGTGGCAGCTGGTTTTCGACAGTTCCCAGGAAGAATTTGCCTCCCGCGTGCAACAGTTTGAGCCCGGCAGTTCTTATGCCCTGAAACCATATTCCTATGTTATTTTGACGCATAAGAACAATATTGCCCGTGTCAATGTAAACACATTGAAAGCTTTGGCGGCAAGAAAGAACGCAAAAAGGCGCTGATATTAGCAAAATATTAAAGGACTTCTTTTATGCTTATAGTCCAACGGCCGGTCATCCAGAGGGGTAGAGCATGAAAGACAATTCCGACATTGATTATAAACGGCGGACGCATTATATCATAATTGCGCTGCTGGGTATTGCTGTGCTGTGGCTGAATTATTGCAGCCTGAGAGCGCATGTCTCGTCAAATTCCCGGCTCATCACCGATTATCAGCCCAAGGAGGACGAATTGGCCCGATATCGTAACCCGGCGGTGGCCGGCATATTCTATTCCGCCGACAAAGACCGGCTGGACAGCGAAGTAGAGCATTATCTGGCGGATACCGCTTCGCCGTTGGATTACCAGCCCCGAATTCTGATTGTGCCGCATGCCGGTTATGTTTATTCGGCTTCAACGGCGGCTAAAGCTTACGGCCGTCTGCAAAAATATGCCGCCAAAATCAAAAACGTTATTTTGCTCGGGCCGTCTCACCGTGTTGCTTTTCGGGGAGCGGCGCTGCCTTCGGCCGATTTCTTTGCCACCCCGCTGGGAGCCGTTCCGGTTAACCGGGAGTTGACCGCGCAGCTTGCCGCTTTGCCGGGATTTAAAATTGATGATCATCCCCACAAGGAAGAACACAGTTTGGAAGTGCAGCTGCCTTTTCTGCAAAAAGTTTTGAAAAAATTTAAGATTATTCCTGTCGTTTACGGAGAGGTCGATCCCGGGCTTTTGGCGCAGGCTCTGGAGCCTCTGGTCGAAAGAGACGATACGCTGCTGGTTGTTTCGGCAGACCTGTCTCATTACAACGATTACGAAACCGCCAGGAAACTGGACGGCCGCACGGCCGATATGGTTGCCAATAATCAGGCGGAACTGGAAAACCACATGTCCTGCGGGGCCGACGGCATTAATGCCGCACTGCTGATAGCCAAAGAAGCCGCTTTGCGTCCGGAAATGCTTGAACTGCTCAATTCCGGCGATACGTCCGGCGACAAACAGCGCGTTGTCGGCTACGGAGCCTGGAGCTTTGGCGAAGGAGAAAAACCGGCGTCCAAACCGAAACTGTCGCCGCTGGAACGGGAAACCGAGAATTTAAAATTGTTTGCCGCGGCTTATAAAGACCAGTTGCGCCGAATTGTCAGCCGTTCGCTTGCCGAAGCGGTTCAGCACAAACACTATTCGCCCGCGCGAAAAGATTACGGCAACGAACTTTTTGATAAAGGCGCTTCTTTTGTAACGCTGAAGCAAAACGGAGAATTGCGCGGCTGTGTCGGAACGGTGGTTCCCCATGTCGCCGTTGCTCATGATTTGGCCGAAAATGCGTATCGCGCCGCAATGGAAGACGGACGTTTTTCGCCGCTGACGGAAGAAGAACTCTCCCGCACCCGCTTTTCAATTTCACTTCTGACCGGCTTTGAGCGAGTGCCTTACTGGGATGAATCTGATTTGCTGAATCGCATCAGGCCGGGAATTGACGGCCTGATTATCCGCGACGGCGACCGTCAGGGACTGTTCTTGCCTTCTGTCTGGAAAGAGCTTCCCGACAAGGCTGAATTTCTGAAGAATTTAAAAGTAAAGGCCGGGTTTAATCCCAGCTATTGGTCAAATAACATAAAGGTCTATCGTTTTAGAACCGTGGAGATAAATGATGAAGATTAACGGATACGAAATTGCTTTGAGCGAGGCGCAGCTGGACGATATCATAAATAACCGCATGCGCAGGGTAAAACTGGTTTCCAAAGATTTTGCCGGCTATAAAAATCTGACCGAAGGCAATAAAAAGGCTTTGGAACATCTGGTTGCTGCCGCCAAAATTTTTGACGATGTGGCGATGGAGCAGGATCACGAGATGAACCTGCCGATGAAAAAAGCCTTGGAAGAAGCTGCCCAAAACAGTACTTATGCCGCCAAGGCGCTCAAACTTTTCATCTCTTTCCACGGTGTGGAAGGACACAACGGTATTGACCTGGAACCGGTCGAAATTTTCAAAGGCATCAAAGGAGCCAAAGGACGCAATTTTTATCCGGCGGATTTGGGGGTTGAAGAGTTCCATGAGATTTTGACCCGAATGGTCAACGAAGGCAAAATCGACGAAGTCAAAAAGATTTTGAGCGTGCGCACCATGGTGCGCCGCGACGGCAAAAACCTGAAGGCGATTGACTATACCGAATATTTCAAGGATGCTTTCTCCAAAGCGGCCAATGAAATCGAAGTTGCCGCCCATTATACCACCGATGAAGATTTTAAAGATTATCTCGGCTGGCAGGCGCAGGCCCTGCTGCAAAACAACGAAGATATGGACATGCTGGCGGACAAGCATTGGGCCGTGCTACAAAACAACAACCAGCTGGAATTTACTCTCGGCCGTGAAAGCTATGACGATGAACTGACCCCGACCGTTTACGACAATCCCGCTTTGCTGGAACTTCTGAACCAACATCAGATTGAAGTCAATCCCAAAGATATGCTCGGTGTGCGCGTCGGCATTATTAACAAAGAAGGCACGGATCTGATTCTCAAGTTTAAGCAGCATATGCCGGAACTGGCCAAATTAATGCCTTATGCCGGACAATATCATCAGTCGGTTTCCGACGCCGGTGAATTGAAACAAACCATGGTTGACGTTGATGTTGTTGCCCTGACCGGAGATTATGCCCAGTGCCGCGGCGCCATTACCACGGCGCAGAATCTGCCTAACAACGACAAACTGGCAATTAAAACCGGCGGCGGTCGCCGCAATGCTTATCACCGTCAGGTACGTATGAGCGGCGATCCCGAACGCAACCGGAAACTGCTTGAGCGTCTGGTTGCGCCGGAACTGCATAAATATTTTGATTTGGAGGCTGATCACCTGTTTGTCATCGGCCACGAAAACGGGCATTCCCTCGGGCCGGACAATGAATATCAGCGCGCTCTCGGACTTTATAAAAGCACCGTTGAAGAAGAAAAGGCCGACGTTGTCTCCATCGCCTTTATGCCTGAATATGTCAAAGCCGGTGTAATCGACGGGGAAACTTTAAAGAAAATTTACACCACCTGGGTCGCTTACCGCCTGTTTCTGAAAGCGCAGCCGTTGGAAGCCCATCGTGTCGGGGAACTGATTCATTTTAACTTCCTGCATGATAACGGAGCCTTCTGGTTTGATGATGAGCATAAGCTGCACATCAATTTTGACAAGTTCCATGATGTTGTTTACGCCATGCTGAAAGAGACGATTGAAGTCCAGTTGTCAAAATCGTCGGAAAAAGCCAAAGCTTTTATTGATAAATATACCAAATGGGGTAAAGAATCCCAGTATATTGCCAAAGTTCAAAACGAGCTCGGCGTCAAAAACTATATATGGATTGAGGATAATTTTTAGATATGTATTACAGCTTCTTTGAGATTTTCTCGATAGGGGTCGGCCCGTCGAGTTCGCATACTGTCGGCCCGATGCGGGCGGCCAAACGCTGGCTGGATAACCTGCGTAAAGAAAATCTGTTCGAGAAAGTTGCCAAGGTTGAGGTAACCTTATACGGCTCTCTGGCTCTGACCGGTTTCGGTCACGGAACGGTCAAGGCAATTGTCTACGGGCTGATGGGCCTGGAGGCCGAAGCCATCGACCCTGAAATTCCTTATGTTAATGCTGTCGAACGCGATAAAATTCTCCACCTCGGGCAGGAGCGTGCCATTCCTTTCGATTTGGATAAAAACGTTGTTTTTGAAAAGGAAATATTTCTGCCCGAACATTCCAACGGCATGCGTTTCAAAGCACTGGACGCTGACGGCCGGGTTTTGCTGAATGAAGTCTATTTTTCGGTCGGCGGCGGAACCGTCGCCCGTCAGGATGAAATGGCTTCCCGCAGCGAACGCGAGCCTTATAAGGTGCCTTACGACTTTGAAAGCTGCAGTCAGTTGATGACGCTTTGCGAAAAACATAATCTGACCATTGCCGAATTGGTTATGGCCAATGAAACGGCTCTGCGTCCGGCAGAAGAAGTGGAAGCGGGCATAGCCAAAATCAACCGGGTGATGCAGCATTCGCTTGAGCGCGGAATGAAAGCTCAGGGCATTTTGCCCGGCGGTCTGAACATTGAACGCCGTGCCCACAAACTTTATCAGCGGCTGGAAGAAAAATTTATCAACAATGATTATGATCCGCTGGATATGATTGACTGGATTAATCTTTGGGGTTTCGCCGTTGCCGAAGAAAATGCTTCCGGCGGCCAGGTGGTAACCGCACCGACCATGGGATCGGCCGGAATTATTCCTGCCGTCATGCGCTATTATGAGCGTTTTGCCCATGTCAAATCACCTTATAAAGTAGATGAAGGCGTGAAAGTTTTCCTTTTGACCGCCTCGGCAATTTGCAGCCTCTATCGTACCAATGCCTCCATTTCCGGCGCCGAAGTCGGCTGCCAGGGCGAAGTCGGTGTCGCCTGCTCCATGGCTGCCGCCGGTTTGGTTGCCGCAATGGGCGGCAGCAACAGACAGGTTGAAAATGCTGCCGAAATTGCCATGGAACACAATCTCGGACTGACCTGCGACCCGTTAAGCGGCTTGGTTCAGGTTCCCTGTATCGAGCGCAATGCCATGGGAGCTATCAAAGCGGTCAATTCCGCCCGTTTGGCCCTGCGCGGAACCGGCCAGCACGTCGTTTCGCTCGACAGCGTGATTAAAACCATGTTTGACACCGGGCGCGACATGCACAACAAATACAAGGAAACCTCGCTCGGCGGTTTGGCCGTCAATGTGGCGAACTGCTAAAAAGTCAGATAATTTTCTTGCCTTATTTGCAAAAATATCCCACTATACTAGGCAATAAACGTGTCATTTACGGTGGGATTTTTTTATATGTATAAAAAATTAATTGCCGGTGAGTTCGGCCTGCGTGATACTTTCTGGAAATACGGCGTCATGGGAACGCTCTTGGGGCTGTTTGTCGTCAAGCTGTTCGGCAGCCTGCTGGCGCCTAAACTGGCCGGAGTCAGCATCTATAAATATTTTACGGTTTATTTTAATCCGCTTACCATGGATACCGGCATCGTCGTTTACACCGTCTGCTATCTCACCAGTCTGTTTGTCTTTGTGTCCTACAACATTTCAATGGTGCTGGCCGTCTGGCGGAGTGCGGCCGCTTATGAGCGGAGTCCCTGGCTGCGCCATATTGCCCGCCTGATGATGCTTTTGATTGTCTATACCTGCTTCCGTCTCATCTTTTAGAAAGGAAACCGGATGAAAAAGATATTTGCCTTTTTTGCACTTTTGTTGTTGTGGGGGTGTGTCGAAGCCGGGGAATTTACGCCCAAACGCCACCGGATGCACGATTTGAACCGCACCGAAACCTGCGCGCAGGATTCCCGCAAATGCATTCAGGGGACAAACATTCCCTGGTAAAATAAGTAATAAAAAAAGCACCTTTCAAGGTGCTTTTTTTATTAATCAATATTAACCACCAAGCCTTTGTTAATTAAAAAATTCGGAGTTTTGCCGTTAAAACTGTTATATTTTTTCACCAGTTCCAAAGCCTCGTTGTCGGCAACCGGCTGGCGATTGTGGCTGCTGCCCGAAGTTTTTGCCGCTTTGGCCGGAACCGCGCTTTGCGCCGTCATTTCGGCTTCCTGCTCTTTGGCTTTGTCAACTTTGATTTCTTCCGGCGCTTTCAGAATCTTGTCCAAAATGCCCTGTGTCTCTTTGGAGCGGCGGTTGGTGTAAACAATGTTCTGTTTGTCTGCCGGCAGAATTTCCAGAATTTTTTCCAGATTGCCCAGCTGTTTTTTCTTTTTGATTAAATTAATGTCGTCCACCACCAGAATATTGGTTTTCGTCAGGTCAAGCTTGTCTTCGCCGACCAGTTCCACCAGCAAATCCGGCGACCCGATAATTACATTGGCTTCATTGTCAATGTCTTCGTCTTTATCCTTAATTGTCGCTTCGTTGATTTCATGATATTTGTTGAAAATCGCCATCCGGTCGGAAGCAACCACCGACTGCTCTGAATCGGCGGTGATAATCAGAATGTTTCTCTGTTTGCCTTTGCCGTCGGAAATCAAATCAATCAGCGGAAAGACATAAGACGTCGTTTTGCCGCAGCCGGCCGGAGCAATCGTAAAAACGTCTTTTCCTTGTAAAATGGAGGGAATAACGTCAGCCTGAACCGTCGTCGGTTCGGTGATGCCGAATTCGTCAATGGCCTGTACGGTCTTGGGGCTTAAGCCTAATTCTAAAAAATTCATGGTAGTTCTTCTTATTTTTCTGGTCTATTTTAATTTCTTGCAGTATCATGTATTTTATAAAGTTAGTCAACCATAAATGAAAGTCACTGCCATGTTGATGAATAAAAACGATTCAATCCTGCTCATTATTGACGTGCAGGAGAACTTAGCCCCGGCGCAGGAAAGCCCCCGCGAAGTAATCAACGGCTGCGCGTCGCTGCTGAATGTTGCCAAAAAACTGAGTATCCCCTTTCTGATTGCCGAGCAGGATCGCAGCAAGTTCGGCCCGACCATGATTGATTTGCGAAATGTTTTGGGCGATGACGGTGCCTATTTTGAAAAAGATACGCTTTCCTGCTACAAAAATGACAATATCCGCCGCGCTATCGAAAAATCAGGCAAAAAACAGCTGATTATTGCCGGACTGGAAACGCATCTTTGTGTGCTCCAGACGGCGATTGATTTTGCCGAGGCCGGATATAATGTCTTTGTGGTTGCTGACAGCAGTTCATCGCGCAACGGCATGCAAAGCGTTATGGGCGTTCAGCGTCTGCTGCGCAACGGTGTGGACGTGGTGACCCGTGAAATGGTTATGTTTGAATGGATGGATCAGTCCGGCAGCCCGCTGTTTAACGAATTGTGGGAGCGCCGTCCCTGAAGCTTTTCCCGTAAATAAAACCTCTGCGGCAAAGCAGAGGTTTTATTTTGTTTGTTTTCTTGCGTGCGGGCAGTTATTTGCCGGCTCGTCCGTAAGAGTCCTCATAACGGATAATGTCGCTCTCGTCCAGATTGTCTCCGGTTTGAACTTCGATGAATTCCATCATGTCGTTCGTGTCGTTTTGAATCCGGTGTTTGGTTTTGGCCGGAATAAAGACGGCGTCATTGGCTTTTTTGAACAGCTTGTCCTCGCCCAGGGTGACAACGGCTTCGCCTTTGATGATAATCCAGTGCTCGTCGCGGAAGTTGTGTGACTGCAGGGAAAGGATGTTTCCCGGCGTTACGCAGATTCTTTTAACGCAGAAACCGTCGCCCGCGTCCAGAACTTCCCATGTTCCCCACGGTCTGGTGTCGCGGTCGCCTTTTTGATAATTGTTACTCATAATTTTCTCTGTTAATTATTAAAATAAAATAAGATTATTCTTGATGAAAAGATATAGATATTATATAAAAAATCAAGTTGAATTTTTTTTAGGCAATTGGATAAAATTATGCAGTCACCCGCCATTAACCAGGCTATGGACATTCTGAAATTATTGCGTCAGGTTACTGAAAGCCCCGATGAAGTCCCCGTCAAGCTGTCTAAAATCATCCGTATTATTGCCGAGCAGACTTCTTCTGACGCGGCTTCCGTTTATTTTGCCGTCGATGACAATTATCTGGAGCTTTTTGCCTCATACGGCCTGAACGAAACTGCCGAACACAAGCTGACTATCCGTTTCGGTGAAGGGCTGATCGGCGAAGTGGCCAAAAACAACCGCTCTTTATCATCGGCCGATGCTGCCAAACATCCGAAATTTGCCTACAAAGCCGAACTCGGGGAAGATGCTTATCATGCCTTTCTCGGCGTTCCGCTGATTCGCTGGAACCGGGCCATCGGCGTTTTGGTCGTGCAGAAAAAAGAGGTTCACGAATATTCGCAGACTGAAATCGAAATTCTGGAAACCGTTGCCATGGTTTTGTCTGAGGTTTTCTCTTCCGAAGAGGTTTCCAATTATAAAAAAACGCTGATTAAAGAACGCGGACTGACCGCACGGGAACGCATCAAGGGAATCAGTCTGAGCAAAGGCTATGGGCTGGGACAGGCGATTATTCACCGCCGCCGTCAGGCTGTCAGCAAAATTTTTGCCGAAGACAAAGAAAAAGAACTGCAGCGTTTGGAAACCGCCCACCGGCAGATGAACGCCGACCTGGATGAAAAGCTGAACGCCACCAAACTCGGCATCGGCGAACATGTTGACATTCTTGATGCTTATCGGATGTTTGCCAAAGACAAAGGCTGGTATAAAAAAATTGCCGACAATGTTAATTCGGGCTTAACTGCGGAAGCGGCGGTCGAGCGCGCTTATGAAGACATGTGGAACCGTCTGTCGGCCACGAATGACCAATATCTCAAAGAGCGTCTGCACGACCTGCGCGATGTGGCCGACCGTTTGCAAAACTATCTCAGCGGCGATTATTGCCGGGCCTGCGAGGTTGTCAACAGCCGGGACATCGTCGTCGTTGCCCAAACCATGGGGCCGGCGGATCTGATGGATTATGACTATAACAAAATCCGCGGTTTGATTATTGAAGACGGTACGCCGACCATGCACGTGGCCATTGTTGCCAAAGCGTTGAATATTCCGGTTATTGCCAAAATCAAAGGCGTGTTTAACGATATTAAAACCGGGGACAATCTGGCGGTTGACGGCAACGAAGGTTATGTTTATATCAATCCGAACCAAAGCGTGCTGGAAAAATTCCGCGCCAAAATTGCCGAAAAGCAAAAGCTGCTGGCCCGTTTGGCCGAGTTGAAAAAACTTCCCTCCAAAACCCTTGACGGCGTGCGTATCGGGTTATATCTCAATGTCGGCCTGTCTTTTGATTTGGACTATATCGAAACCACCAACTGCGACGGCATCGGTCTGTATCGTACCGAAATTCCTTTTATGGCTTCTGATGTGATGCCTAATGTGGAACGTCAGATTTCCTATTACAAGGAACTGATGGATCGCGCCGGCAACAAAAAGGTTATTTTCCGCAGCCTTGATGTCGGTTCCGACAAACTGTTGCCTTACTGGAGCGCCATGGGTGAGGAGAACCCGGCCATCGGCTGGCGTTCGATTCGCATTACGCTTGACCGTCGGGCAATTCTGCGCAAACAGGTGCGTGCGTTTCTGCGCGCCGCAGCCGGCAAAGAATTGAATGTTATGTTTCCGATGATTTCCGATGTTTCGGAATTTGAAGAAGCCAAAGAAACGCTGCTGATTGAACTGGAAAAGGAAAAACGCCGCGGCACGCCCATCCCTTCCAGAGTTAATGTCGGCCTGATGATTGAAGTGCCTTCAATCGTTTTCCAGTTGGAAGACGTTTTGAAACAGGCCGACTTCATTTCCATCGGCACCAATGATCTGGCGCAGTTTACCTTTGCCTGCGATCGCGGCAATCCGCGACTGACCGAACGTAAGGAAGCTCTTTATTCGCCTTTTCTCAAACTGATGGGCGATATTGTCGCCAAGGCGGATGCCGCCGGCGTTTATTGCTCTGTCTGCGGCGAAATGGCCTCCAATCCGATTGAGGCCATGGCGCTCATCGGGCTGGGCTACCGCAACCTTTCGGCCTCTGGGTCGTCTTACGGCCGGGTTAAGTCGATGATTCGTTCGGTCAATGCCGCCGAAGTCAGTGACTATGTGAAAAGTTTATTGAAATCTCAAAAAAGGACTTTACGTCCGCAATTAATGGCCTATGCTTATGACCATGGTATTGAAATCTATTAAAAACTGTGGTTCAATAACCGGCAGATTCGCAAATCATACTTAATGACATTAAAGGGATAAAACCGTGAAAAAGGAAATCAGAAAAGAAAAAGACACCGCTGCGGAAAATGCTTCCCCCGCCGCTCAGTCCGACGTAAAGGAAAAAATGTCTGAGAATGAGGGAAAAGTCGGCGGCATGCTTCATGATGCACGCCTTAAAAAAGGCCTTAAAATCGAAGATATTGCCAAAGAGCTTTATATTCGTCCGGCTTATCTGGAAGCCATTGAAAGCAGTAATTATGATGAAATTCCCGAACCGCCGTACGGGGTTGGTTTTATCCGTACTTATGCAGAATTTCTGGGGCTGAATTCTGCCCGCGTGGTTCAGCTGTTTAAGGAAGAGACCGATGCCAATGCTCAGGCTGATGACCTTTATGTGCTTGAACCTCAGGCCGAAGCGACCGTTCCCAACAAAAAATATCTGTTAATCAGTCTGGCTGCCGTTGCTCTGCTCTATGCAGCCTGGTTTGCCTATAACGAGAGTCAGAATGCCGTCGTTGAAGAACCTGTTGCCGAGGAAGTCTTGACCGATGTTTCCGCGCCGGCGGATGATTTTCCTCTTCAGGTGGAAGATTTTGCCACCTTGGACGAAACTGTTCCTCCCGCAGATGAAAATGAAATTGCCGTCGTTGATGTGACGACGGCTGCTCCGGTTGAATCTTCGCCGCAGGTAACGGTCAGCGAAGCCAGCTTTGTTGAGCCGGAAACTCCTGCCGTTCAGCCGGAAACACCGGCAGTTGAAACTCCTGCCCCGGCGGAAGCGGCACAGCCCGCAGCCGAAGCCGAAAAAGCCCCCGTGGTTGATACCAAGGCCGGTTCCCGCGTTCTTTTGAAGATTAACAAAGAAACCTGGGTTGAAGTTAAAGACCAGGACAAACTGTGGATCAGCAAGGTGCTCCAGCCGGGTGACACTTACAAAGTTCCTGCCGGCAGCGGCAAGATTCTTTCCGTCGGCCGGGTGGACGCGGTAGAAGTCCTGATTGACGGCAAAGTCGTGCCGGTTGTTTCTGCCGCCAAGAAAACCGGTATTGCACTCGACAAGTTTCTTGACGCAAACCATTAGCCCGTCTTCATATTCAGGAAAATAGCAGGTTGCCCGCTTGCTATTTTCCTTTTATTTATGAAAAATTGAAAACGCCGCAAAAACAAAGAAAAGGACTGTAATATGGAAAAAATAATTCGTCGCAAATCCCGTCAGATTATGGTAGGAAAAGTTGCCGTCGGAGGCGATGCCCCGATTTCGGTTCAGTCTATGACCAATACGCCGACATCCGATGTTAAGGCAACCGTTGAACAAATTCAGCGTCAGGAACGGGTCGGCTGCGACATCACCCGCTGCTCCTGTCCGGATGAAGCTTCTGCCCGGGCTTTGAAAGAGATAACCAAAGCCGTTGATATCCCGGTGGTGGCCGACATTCATTTTGATTACCGTCTCGGGCTGCTGGCGGCAGATAACGGCGCTGCCTGCCTGCGGATTAATCCCGGCAACATCGGCGGAGCCGACCGCGTAAAAGAAGTTGTCAAAGCGGCCAAGGCAAACGGCTGCTCGATTCGTATCGGGGTTAACGGCGGCTCGCTGGATAAACGCCTGCTGGAAAAATACGGCGAACCGACAGCCGACGCCATGGTCGAAAGCGCTTTGGAACAGGCAAAAATGCTGGAAGATAATGATTTCTTCGAATTTAAAATCAGCGTTAAATCTTCTAATACCCTGATGATGATTGACGCTTATCGGAAACTGGCGGCAGCCTGCGATTATCCGCTGCATTTGGGCGTAACCGAGGCCGGCGGTCTGCGTGCCGGAACCGTGCGTTCGGCAATCGGTATCGGCAGTCTGCTGATGAGCGGCATCGGCGATACCCTGCGCGTATCCCTGACGGCCGATGTTGAAGAAGAAGTCAAAGCCGGTTATGAAATTTTGAAAGCGTTGGATCTCCGACATCGGGGAGTAAGGATAATCTCTTGCCCGACCTGCGCCCGCCGGGGGTATAATGTCCAACAAACCGTTGAAGAACTGGAAAAGAGACTGGCTCATATCACCAAACCGCTGACCCTTGCGGTAATGGGCTGCGTGGTGAACGGCCCCGGAGAATCCGCTCATGCCGATTTCGGCGTCTGCGGCGGCAAAGGCGGCGAGAATATGATTTATGTCGGCGGCAAACCCGACCACAAAGTAAAAAGTGAAAATATTGTTGACGAACTGGTTCGTCTGGTAGAAGCAAAGGTAAGTTAAAATGGCTAAAATTCAAAATGTGCGCGGTACGTATGATCTCTATGGCGAGGCAAAGCGCAAAACCAAAAAAGTGATTGCCACCGGTGGCGAAATTGTCGAGAAATACGGCTTTGAAGAAATTGAAACTCCGATTTTCGAGTTTACCGAAGTTTTTTCCCGCAATCTCGGTGACACTTCTGATATCGTAACCAAAGAAATGTATTGTTTTCAGGATCGCGGCGGCGAAAGCCTGACCCTGCGTCCGGAAGGTACCGCCGGCGTTGTCCGTTCGTTTATCTCTGAGGGGATGCAGCAGAACCTTCCGGTAAAACTCTATTATGCCGGGCCGATGTTTCGTTACGAACGTCCGCAGAAAGGGCGTCAGCGCCAGTTTACCCAGTTTGGCGTTGAACTTCTTGGTGTCGAAAATCCGCAGGCGGATATTGAAGTTATTTCCATGGCCTATGAGTTTGTTGAAAAATTAGGCCTGGCCGGCAGTGTGACTGTTGAAATTAACTCTTTGGGCGACCAGGAAAGCCGTGATGCCTATCGTACCAAACTGGTGGCTTATTTGCAGGAACACTATGATGAGCTGTCGGAGGACAGCAAAGCCCGCCTGGAAAAAAATCCGCTGCGCGTGCTTGATTCCAAAGAAGACTGCGATAAAAAAGTAGTCGAAAATGCACCGTTGTATAAAGACAGTTTGAATGAAGCCTCGACTTCTTTCTTTAATCAGGTCTTGACCGGATTGGATAAATTGGGTATTAAATACCGCGTCAATAACCGTCTGGTGCGCGGGCTGGATTATTATTCCCACACCGTTTTTGAATTGGTGACCGATAAGCTGGGCGCTCAGGGAACGGTTTTGGCTGGCGGCCGCTATGACGGTTTGGTCGAACAGATGGGCGGCGGCAAAGTCGCCGGCATCGGTTGGGCCTGCGGGGTCGAGCGTTTAAGCATGTTGCTTGAAGCCGATGTTTCGCTGCCGCGCCCGGTAGCGGTTATTCCGGTAACCGAAGATGTTAATTTGCAGGCCGTCGAAATTGCTTATCGTCTGCGCAAAGCCGGTTTCAGCGTTGACCAGAGTTACGGCGGCAATATGAAAAAGCGGATGATAAAAGCCAATAAGGCAAATGCATTTGCCGCGGTAATCGTCGGACCCGACGAACTGGCAAACGGTGAAGTTACCGTTAAAAACCTCGACAGCGGCGAGCAGAAAACCGTTGCTTTGAATAATATTGAAAAGGAAATAAATTAATGGCCTCTTTTGCTGAAAAACTGGCGAATGTGGTAAGCCGCCACGATGAAATTTCGGCTTTGCTGTCTTCTCCCGACGTCGGTGCCGACGATTTGGTGCGCATGAATAAGGAATTGGCGGCCTTAACCCCGGTAGTGGAAGCAATACATGAATATAATCATGCCGAAAAAAATATGGCCGATGCCAAGGCGATGATGGATGATTCCTCGCTGGATAAGGAAATGCGCGAAATGGCCGAAGCCGAATTTTACGAGCTGAAAGAAAAGCTGCCGGAACTGGAAAAGCAGATTAAAATTCTTCTGCTGCCCAAAGATGCCGAAGACGAAAAAAACGCGATTCTCGAAATTCGTGCCGGCACCGGCGGTGATGAAGCCGCTTTGTTCGGAACCGTGCTGTTTGAAATGTATCAACGCTATTCAGCTTTGCAGGGCTGGAAATTTGAAACCATTGACGTGGATGAAAACGGCCTGGGCGGCTACAAGCAGGCAACCGCCAAAATCACCGGCAAAGATGTTTTTGCCAAATTAAAATTTGAGTCCGGCGCACACCGTGTACAGCGAGTGCCGGTAACGGAATCGCAGGGGCGGGTGCACACGTCGGCCGCTACCGTAGCCGTTCTGCCCGAGATTGAAGAAGTTGATATGTACATCAATCCGGCTGATTTGAAAATTGACGTTTACCGCGCCTCGGGAGCCGGCGGACAGCACGTTAACCGGACGGAATCCGCCGTTCGCATTACGCATATTCCCACCGGGGTTGTCGTACAGTGTCAGGACGACCGTTCGCAGTATAAAAATAAGGAAAAGGCGATGAACCACCTGCGGGCCAAGTTGTATGACTTGCAGAAATCGACCATTGACAAAGAATATTCCGAACGCCGCAAGTTGCAAGTCGGTTCCGGTGACCGTTCCGAACGGATTCGCACCTATAACTATCCGCAGGGGCGGGTAACCGACCATCGGATTAACCTTACTTTGTATAAATTGGACGAAGTGGTTTCCGGCGATGCTCTGGGCGAAATTATCGATGCTCTGGTCATGGAAGACCAGGCAGAACGTCTGGCTGAACTGGATTAAAAACGGTAAATCCAAACGCTCGGAAACCGGCGGGGCAGAGATGAACTGCCGCCGCCGTACGATGCTTGTATATGAGTCGCATTTTTTGATTGTGTCAGAAGCGGTTTCCTTTTATGATAACGACAATTAAGAGGAAAGAATGTCAGAGCCTAAATTTGTACATTTAAGAGTTCATACCGCCTATTCGTTGTCGGAAGGCGCCATGCAGGTGCCGGCTCTGATTCACAAATGTCATGCTCAGGGCATTGCCGCCATTGCCGTAACCGACACCGCCAATATGTTTGGCGGCAAGGCTTTTTCCAAATATGCCTCGGAAGAAGGGGTCAAGCCGATTATGGGCTGCCAGTTCTATCTGCGCAATCCTGATGCCGATGACGTGTTAAAGTCCAAAGGGCGCGTGATTGAGCCGGATAAGATTATCCTGCTGGTCATGAATGATGAAGGCTATCATAATATTATG
>OGKW01000348.1_pt1 | contig 42860 bp, 41 predicted proteins | sample 1572601 | NCBI WGS metagenome assembly OGKW01 (sample SAMEA2581875, study PRJEB24529) | metagenome | biome: Human gut stool | place: China | collected 2011
CAGATTTCCTGTTAGACCAGCAGACCTACACGCTTTATATTCATAATACCTCTGTCGTGCTTCCAAAAAATCAGGGAAAACTGTTGGTTGCTCTTTTGTCCGGCGGCGATGCTCTGGTCACGACGGAGCAACTTTGCATAGCACTATGGGGAACCACGGAATACATAGACGAAAATGCCTTGCAGGTTAATCTGACCAGGCTGAAAAAGACGATGTCCGGTCTTGAGATGAAGCAGCGAATCGTTGCGGTTCGTGGGATGGGCTATCGTCTGGAAACGGGGGTGGCTCCATGAAGCAGCTTTGGCGCATAACAGAGCGATACTACCCCTGGCTATTGTTGCTGTTGGGCGTGGATTGCTTTTGTGCTATCATTCTTTGGATTTCTGACATTCAGGCATTTCAAACCTTGATTGGGTTAGTAGTTCTGACAAGCCTCCTTTTGTTTTCAGTGATTCTGTTTGTACTAAACAAGCGGGAGACTACCCGCCGAGAGCTGTTCCGGGATTTCCTCAGTGATCCTACCATCTGCAACGAGGAACGGCTGCTCAGTGCCATCAGCCGGGAAGAAGGAGAATCTATCCGGCTTCTGGCATCAGTTTTACAGGAACACAAAACTGAGAGTAACAGTATGGCAGATGCCCTACAGGACTATGAAGAATATGTGGAGGGCTGGGCACATGAAGCGAAAACGCCCCTATCGTTGTTGACCATGCTCCTGGATAATCGGAGCAACGAAATGTCTCCTCCCCTGCAAGCAAAACTGGATTATGTCCGCAGTCAGCTTCAGGAGGATGTCACTCAGATGTTATACTATGCCCGGTTAAAGAGCAGTACAAAGGATTATCAGTTTAAGGATATCAATTTGAATGACTGCTTGGGGGAAGTTCTGGAGGACTATGCCCCACTTCTGGAAGAAAAGCAGTTTGTAATTATCAATAAACTGCAATCTGAAACAGTCTATACAGACCGTAGAGGGCTTCAGTTTATGTTGGGACAGATCGTGAGCAATGCCATAAAATATAGCAGCGATAGTCCCATGCTAACAATCTCTATGATACATTCGGAGATCGCAGATGTCCTTTCAGTTGAGGATAATGGCATCGGTGTAAAAAAATATGATCTGCCGTATATTTTTCAAAAGGGCTTTACCGGGGATTCTACTGACAGCAGAAAGAAAGCTACCGGTATAGGGCTTTACCTGGTTAAGAAGATGGCTGACGATCTAAACCTTCGTCTGGAAGCTGCTTCCCCGTGGGAAAAGGGCTTTAAGATAGTCATCTTCTTTCCAAAATTGAAATCCAACGGAGGAAAATAATATAAGCAAAAAACGGGGCTGTAAAATAAGTCTCTGCTAAAGAAACGCTAGTTCCGACAAATGCTGGTTCTGGCGTTTCTTTACATTAATATATGTTTTTTGAAAATCGTCACTGTTTTATGTAAAAAGGGTACACTTAATAAGCTTGGATAGATTTCTTCTGTACGTCCATATTTTTTATATCTTACATGTTGTTTTCGTTTGAAAAGAAATTTACGTCCATTAGGGCATATAGGATTTCCGTTCTCATCTCTTATATAGTTTACAGCACGATAAGGATTCGTGTGATGTTTTTTATCTGCCGTTTCTTTTTTGTACATGGTAAATATCATTAAATTTTTCCATTAAAGGTACAAAGCATTCCATGCCTTGTCTTCCATAAAATCAATTCTACGTTAAAAACATACCGTCTAGACAGCTATTTTTTAAGCTATCATTTGAAAGACATATATAATATATAGGCTCAAATGGTGAAAGTGCCCATTTGGGCCTATTATTGTATGAATTCATACGTTACAACCAGAGCAAGATCCACCCGTGTATTACAGTATTGTCATTTTGACAATATTGTATTACTTACGAGTGGCAGACTTGATGGGGATTACGTCCCCATACCCACGTGAAAATATAATTGCTGGCAATTACATTTTAGCAGATATGCAGGCATATCTGAATAAGCGTCATAGACAACAAAATAAGGAAATTTTGATAAGGCATTCACCTGGAATAGGTGAGTGTTTTTTTGTTTTCAAATATTCAATTAATCAAAAAAATTAAAAAAATTAAAAAAATTTCATTAGGGGGCTGTAAAAATGCCTCTCAGCGTTTCGTTTTATGTAAGGGTATTTTGGACAGGAAAAATTTAAAAAATTTTTATCAAGAACCTGTATTTATGCCCTTCATCTTTTGAATATGTGTAAGGACATTTTTGAGCCGGTATAAAAATGATTTTTACAACAATTAGAAACAGAAACGAGGCGAGAAAAGAATGAAATATGAATACATGAAGGAGTCAGAGCAGATGCTTCAGTACTTCCAGTTTCCGAAGTTTTTGCTCAAACTGCGCATTTCCCAAACTGCAAAATTTCTTTATATGATTTTGTATGACCGGGCACGGATATCGAGAAAGAATAGCTGGATAGACAAGTATGGAAATGTTTATCTGATTTTTCCGATAGAGGAATTGTCTGCTCAAATCGGCAAATGTAAATCTTCTGTAAAAACAGCATTGAAGGAATTAGATGATGTGGGACTATTGGTTCGCAGATCTGGTGGTTTTTCAAAACCCAATCATTTATATGTAAAAATTCCATCTGATGAGATTGGTTTACAGCTGGTTGAGAATAAGGCGGTTGAAAAGATGGTTGCAACAGAGTCGGAAAAGCAACCTTCATCTGGTCGTAAAAATGGCTGTGCAGGAGTCGGAAATGTGGCACCTAGTAAAGTAACTGAGAAATATAAAAGAAATAAATATCATGAAGTAAATTATTGCTATGGGGAAGGAGAGAGTTTGTGATGAGAGAAGAAGATACTGTATGTGTAGGCAGTGATGGTTTGCAATACTGCAAAGTCTGTGGGGAAGCGAAAGAAGCATTTTTTCCTGAGGGTGGATTTATGGGGATGAAGAAACATTCCAGGCAATGTGCCTGTGACAGAAAAGCGTATGAAGAAGAACAAAAATATTTTAAAGACAAAGAGCACCGGGAATTAGTCAGCAGAAATACGAGCATCTGTTTTGACGAGAGCAGAATGGAAGAGTGGACATTTGAGAATGCAGATATGTCAGATACGGTAATGCATAGAGCAAAAAAATATGTTGATAACTGGGAGGAAATGAAAAGAAATCATATAGGCTGTTTGTTCTGGGGACCGGTTGGTACCGGGAAAAGTTTTATTGCGGGGTGCATTGCCAATGAACTTCTTAAGCAAGAAGTAATGGTAAAGATGACAAATTTCAATACCATTATTGATGATATATTTCCACTGGCAGACAAAACGGAATATATCAATGCATTGGCGTCTTATCAGCTTTTGATTATTGATGATCTTGGAGTGGAACGAAATTCAGAATATGCGTTAGGAATTATTTTTAGCGTCATAGACCGCAGGATCCGTTCAGGACGACCTTTGATCATCACAACTAATCTTCCACTGAAAGAAATAAAAAGCGAGACCATGTTGGATAAAAGGCGTATCTATGACCGTATTTTAGAAATGTGTACGCCTATGTATGTTGGAGGCACAAGTAAGAGAGAAGTGATTGCAAGTATGAAAATGGAGAAAGCGAAAACGTTGTTGAATACAAACAGAGGGGAGGAGGACTGCGAATGAATCATACAGAAAAAACAATACCTGTTTGGGAGAAATATTCTTTAAATGTATCCGAAGCAGCAGAATATTACGGAATTGGAGAAAAGAGATTGAGACAAATCGCAGGTGAAAATGAAGGAGCAGATTTTATTTTGGAAGTAGGTTCTCATATTCGATTCAAAAGGAAATTGTTTGAAGATTATCTGGATACAGCCAGCACAGTTTAAGTGACAGAATAGAAGAAATAGTAATGAAAATAATATTCATTTTATCTTAGCGAAGGAAAGGTCTTGTGGTATAATGAATAAACCGAGACGGTCTTCCAAGTTAAATGAACATTTGATGAAGGAGACTAAAATATTATGAGTGAAAAAAGGAGAGATCATAGAGGACGTATATTACACAATGGAGAAATACAGTTATCTGATGGCAGATATCGATTTAAGTATGTCGATGAGATGGGAAAGGAGCGCTGCGTATATAGCTGGCGCTTAGACCATAACGATGCAACTCCGAAAGGAAAGCGCCGTACTTTGTCGCTTCGAGAGATGGAGAAGAAAATCCAGGCGAATCATTTCGAGCAGATTGCAACAAATGGCGGAAATATGACGGTACTGGAACTGGTTGAAAAGTATACATCAACAAAAACCGGTGTCAGACCTACTACAGTTGCAGGATACGGAACAGTTATCAATTTATTGAAGAAAGATCCATTTGGAAAAAGAAGGATTGATACGGTTCGGATTTCGGATGCAAAATGTTGGCTGATACATCTTCAGCAGGTAGAAAAGAAAAGCTATAGTTCCATCCATTCGATCCGAGGAGTCATTCGTCCGGCATTTCAGTTGGCAGTGGATGATGACCTGATCAGGAAAAATCCATTTCAGTTTCAGCTAATGGAAGTGGTTGTGAATGACAGTGTGACAAGAGAGGCAATCAGCAGGGCTGAGGAACGAAAGTTCCTACGGTTTGTGAAGGAGGATCCTCATTTTTGCAGGTATTATGAGGGGATTTACATATTATTTAAAACCGGCCTTCGCATCTCGGAATTTTGTGGTTTGACCATTTCTGACATTGATTTTAAGGAGCATACGATCAACATCGATCATCAATTGCAGAAAAAATCAAAAATCGGATATTATATTCAAGAGACTAAAACAACCAGCGGAACGAGAAAGATACCTATGACTGCAGATGTAGAGGAATGCTTTCGGAAAATAATAGAAAAACGAAACCCACCCAAAGCAGAACCTATGGTAGATGGAAAAAGTGGATTCTTATACTTTGATAAAAATGAAAGTATCTGTTATTCCCTGCACTGGGAGCATTATTTTCAACACATCATTCAGAAGTATAATAATACTTATAAAGTACAGATGCCTGTCATTACACCGCATGTATGCCGGCACACCTATTGCACAAATATGGCAAAATCCGGAATGAATCCAAAAGCATTGCAATATTTGATGGGCCACTCAGACATCAGCATAACGCTGAATACATATACGCATGTAAATCTTGAGGATGCCAGGGAAGAAGTTGCCCGGATTCAGGTTGTGTAATTACGATTTTTAATTGAAAATAGCAAGGTATAAAATAGAAAAACATACACCTTATTTTACACCTTTTGCGGACGATATTATGCGAAAATAAACCAGGTTATGCCAGAAAGCAAAAATTTACAAAGACTTACAAAGCCCGAAAAACCAAGAAAAACTAAGAAATGCGAGGTTATGCAACAATGATAAAAGTACTCTTTATCTGCCACGGCAGTACACCAATTTTCATGTCTTAACCATTGATATTTCTTGAATTTCTGTAACTTTCCACATCAATTTACTACTTATTTACTACTTCTAAAAACTGATTTTTATTGCCCCGTCACGATGAAAAAAAGGGCTTAATTGGCATATTTGAACATTACCCCCTTTCTTCTATATAATGAAGCCAAGAAACGGAGGTGCTGATGATGAGAGAAACAAAATACCACGCATATCTGGATAGTGAGGAAAGAACAATCCTTTTACATAGCCTTGTGGAATTGAAAAATCAACTCATTCAGCAAGGCAGATATACAGACTGTGTTGACGAGCTGATTGTCAAAGTCATAAACGCCCCTGTGAAGAAACTAAAAGTATTGGTGTAGGAGGTTGTGATGTATGACAAAGATTTTGCCGAGCTTGTGAAAATTGTAGCGGAGAAATTAAAAGAAGATACCGTTTATAAAATGCTCACACGCAGCGAGGATTATCAAAAAGAAAGCGATGCAAGGGATAAAGCGGAACGAAACTATGAAAATCTTGATTTGACAATAGAACAGAGAAAGGTCTGTAATGTTTTTTTAGATTACAGAGATAGGCAGAGCTTGGAATACTCTGATTATTCCTATTTGGCAGGCTTATATGATGCGTTCCGTATCATGGCGGTCATTTTCCCCGACAGGTGGGATATGGAGCAGATACAGAAAGTCTTATCCATAATTAAAAATTGAATATAGAAATGGATACATAGCCGATTGGTGTAACAGCCAGTCGGCTTTCTTGCGTTCAGAGCGAAGTACATAGCCGCCTTTGACAAAGCGGCTAAATAAAAGCGAAAGGAGGACGCTATATGTCAAATTGCAAAGTGATCGCTCTGACCAATCAGAAAGGCGGTGTGGGTAAGACCACTACAGCCGTCAATCTGGGCGTGTGTCTATCAAAGCAGGGAAAGAAAGTCCTGCTTGTGGATGCAGACGCACAGGCGAATCTTACAATGTCGCTTGGCTATCCACGACCAGATGATTTGCCCATATCCCTTGCAACGATTATGCAGGACATCATCGACGATAAACCCTTTGATGTTCAGAAAGGCATCCTGCACCACAGCGAGGGGGTTGACCTGTTACCCTCAAATATTGAGTTATCAGGTCTGGAAGTAAGGCTTATCAATGCGATCAGCCGTGAGCGTGTTCTGACGACTTGTATTAACGAGGTCAAAAAGAATTACGACTATGTGCTTATTGATTGTATGCCGAGCTTGGGGATGCTGACAATCAACGCATTGGCGGCGACTGACAGCGTGGTTATCCCGACACAGCCGCACTATCTTTCTGCAAAAGGTCTGGAGTTATTGCTTCGCTCTGTGTCAAAAGTCAGGCGGCAGATCAATCCCCATCTTCGGATTGACGGTATTTTAATGACAATGGTAATGCCACGCACGAACATTTCTAAGGAAGTGACCGCATTGGTAAGGCGTGCATACGGTCAGAATATCAAAGTCTTTGATGCCCAGATACCACATTCTATCCGTGCAGTAGAAGCTACCGCAGAGGGAAAGAGCATTTTCGCCTATGACAAAGGCGGTAAGGTTGCCGCAGCTTATGAGCAGTTCGGAAAGGAGGTGGCAGATATTGGCGAGAAACAGAAAAAGCAGCATCGAGCTGACCGCATACGATGACCTTTTTCAGACAGACGAAAGCCGTGCAGAAGCGGCATTAAGTAAGATAAGGGATATTCCCATTTCTGAAATTGATGAGTTTCCAGACCATCCTTTTAAGGTTTTAATGGATGAGGATATGGAACAGCTTGTTGACAGCATAAAAAGAAACGGTGTAATGACACCTGCGACTGTCCGTTTGAAGGAGGACGGCAGATATGAGCTGGTTAGCGGTCACAGGAGAAAAAAGGCTTGCGAGCTTGCGGGGCTTGATACGCTGAAATGTGAGGTCAAGGAGTTTTCCCGTGATGAAGCCATTATTGTAATGGTAGAGAGCAACCTGCAAAGAACGACCATTTTGCCGAGTGAAAAGGCGTTTGCCTATAAGATGCGGTTGGAAGCGATGAAACGACAAGCAGGCAGACCATCAAAAGATAATTATTCCCCAGTGGGTAATAATTTAGGTTTTGCAACTTCAAGTGATGAACTTGCCGAGAAAGTAGGAGAAAGTAAAAACCAGATTTTCCGCTACATTCGCTTAACCGAGCTTGTACCCGAAATTCTGCAAATGGTGGATGAGCGTCAGATTGCGTTCCGTCCTGCGGTGGAAATTTCTTATCTTTCCGAGGAACAGCAGTACACTCTGCTTGAAGCGATGGAATATAATGACGCCACGCCCTCACTTGCACAGGCTATCAAAATGAAAAAGTATATGCAGGAGGGAAAGCTGACAGATGGGGTGATCAGTTCCATTATGGAAGAAGAAAAGCCAAACCAGAGAGAAAAGCCTGTCTTCCGTGATGAAAGGATAACCAAGCTCATTCCCAAATCTGTACCAAAAGGGAAAGAATCCGATTTTGTGGTCAAGGCGTTGGAGTTTTATAACCGCCATCTGCAAAGAAGCAAGGCACAGGAACGATAGCCACACATCAAGGGACAGGTCTGTTTGCTTGGGTGGATAGCCTTTTTTTCGCTTTCCCCCTCTCCACACCTCTCCCCCTTAATACTGCCAGTTACTATCCGAGAAAAGAAAAATGATAAGCTGCCAGAGGGCGGCTTTTTTCGGTTAGCAGGCAACATCTATTTTCAATATCAACAGGAGGTAAATGATGAAATTCAAAAAAATATTCCAAAAGGCTGCGGCGGTTGTGATGGCTGCGGTTACGGTATTCTCCGTACTGCCTGCCACCACAGCCTTTGCAGCCGTAGGAGATGTTGGTACGATTTCCTTTTCACACACTTATGACGGGAACGGAAATGCAATGAGGTACAATTCAAGTGCCAACATCAACGGTTATATCGCAGGCGGTACGGGTGACTATAAATACCGTATGTTTGTGGATGGCGACACAGCCTTTTGTTTACAGCCGGGTGTACCGCTAAAAACGGGCAACACCTTGAAAGAAGCATCTTCCGAAGCGTGGAACGCTCTTTCGGGAAGCCAGAAAAAAGCAGTTGGACTTGCCCTGCTTTATGGGTATCAGGGAAACCGAGGAAATCTGTCTGGATCAGACGATGAAAAATGGCTTGCGACCCAGACTCTTGTATGGGAGTTTGTTACGGGATGCCGTGAAGCCACAGGCTCATACCGCCAGACAAGCAGCACCGTGTACAGCCTGCACTTTGGTTCTCATTATCCAAACAGCGGAGCAAAGAAAGTCTATGAACAGATTGTTTCGCTGATGAGTAAACACAATACCATTCCGAGCTTTATGTCAGGCGGGAAAGACGATATTACAAAGGAACTTGTCTATAAAGACGGGAAATACAGTCTAACGCTGACAGATAAAAACGGTGTACTGTCCGAGTATTCCTTTGCAAGTTCCAGCGATGCAGTTAGCGTAGCAAAATCTGGAAATAAGCTCACGCTCACATCAAAGAAAGCCTTTCATGGTTCTGTAAGGATTACAGCAACCCGAAACGGAGTGCCTGTGGTTAGTCAGAGTGCCAAATTGATTGCTTATGGTGATCCGAACTTGCAGGATGTTATTACAGGTGTAGAAAACGCTTCTCCTGTATCTGCCTATCTCAATGTGGAAACACCGACAGGCACGATTGCTCTGAAAAAGACTTCTGAGGACGGCGTTGTAGCAGGCATTCAGTTTACTATCAAGGGTGAGGGTATCAATAAGACGGTAACGACCGATGAAAATGGAAATATCACAGTAGAAGGTCTGTTCCCTGCCACTTATACCATCACAGAGCAGACCATTGACCGTTATGAACCACAGCAGACCCAGACGGTAACACTTATCGGCGGCAAGACAACCACAGTCAACTTCAACAACACCTTAAAGCGTGGCAGCCTTGAAGTAGTCAAGACTTCCGAGGACAATCTGGTGGAGGGCGTGAAATTCCATTTGTACGGCACATCCCTTAGCGGACTTGCAGTCGATGAGTATGCTGTTACCGATGGAAATGGTGTAGCCAAGTTTGAGGATGTCCTGATCAGCGGCGATACCCCGTATGTGCTTGAGGAAGTGGATACAGCAATCCGCTATGTTGTTCCTGCATCCCAGACCGCACCGATTGAATGGAATAAGGTTACAAACCGCAGTTTCCAAAATATTCTCAAGAAATTTAATGTGACGGTAACTAAGACCGATGCAGAAACAGGAACACCACAGGGGGACGCTTCTTTAGCGGGTGCGGTTTATGGCATTTACAAGGGCGAAGAACTGATTGACACCTACACCACCGACGAAAACGGTCAGTTTACGACCAAGTATTATGTGTGCGGCGATGACTGGACAATCCGAGAAATCAGTCCGTCCGAGGGGTATCTTCTTGACCCGACTATTCATAAAGTCGGTGCAGAGCCAGAACTTTATGAGGTGGAATATAATTCTGCCGAAAATGATGTGAATGAGCAGGTTATCAAGGGAAATATCGCTATTATCAAGCATACCGATGACGGCGAAACAGGCATCGAAACTCCAGAAGAAGGTGCTGTCTTTGAGGTATTCCTTAAATCGGCAGGCAGCTTTGAGCAGGCAAAAGAAAGCGAGCGTGACAAGCTCGTCTGTGATGAGAACGGTTTTGCCCAGACAAAAGATATGCCTTATGGCATTTATACGGTAAAACAGACTTCTGGATGGGAAGGGCGTGAGCTGATGAAGCCGTTTGATGTGTTTATCAGTTCCGACGGTCAGACCTACCGCTATCTTATCAACAATGCCAACTTTGAAAGCTATATCAAGGTTGTGAAGAAAGATGCGGAAACAGGGAAAACCATCCCGTATGCAGGGGCAGGCTTTCAGATTTACGACCCGAACGGCAAACTTGTGACAATGACTTTCACTTATCCAGAAGTGACAATGATTGATACCTTTTACACTACTGCAGATGGCGAGTTGATTACACCAGAGGCTTTGGAATACGGAAAAGGCTATTCCCTTGTGGAAGTACAAGCCCCATACGGCTATGTGCTTGACTCCGAGCCTGTGTATTTTGATGTAGTGCAGGAAAATTCGGAGGAAGAAAGCGGAATTACCGTGATTGAGGTGGTACGATCCAATCTGGCACAAAAAGGTACGATTACCGTAGAAAAGTCTGGAGAGATTTTCTCAAGTGTATCGGAAAACAACGGAATGTATCATCCAAACTTTGCCGTAGGAAATCTGGAGGGTGCGGTTTATGAGATTACCGCAGCCGAGGATATTGTAACCTTAGAGGGAACAGTCCGAGCAAAAAAAGGTGAGGTGGTAGATACCCTGACCACAGGTGCAGACGGTACGGCAAAATCAAAGGAATTATATCTCGGAAAATATGAAGTGAAGGAAGTGACAGCACCGAATGGTATGGTGCTGAATGATGAAATTCACTCCGTCGAGCTTGTCTATGCAGGACAGGAAATTTCGGTAACAGAAACAGAAACGAGTTTCTACAACGAGCGTCAGCGTGTGGAAATCGACCTTGTAAAGAGCCTTGAAACCGACGAGCGTTTTGGTGTGGGCAATAACGGGGAAATCTTTGATGTTGCCTTTGGGCTATATGCAGAAAAAGAGCTGACTGCCGCAGACGGTACGGTCATTCCTGCTGACGGACTGATTGAGATTATTACTCTTGATGAGAATGGAAAAGGCAAGGTTAAGACTGACCTTCCGATGGGCAATTACTATGTGAAAGAGATTGCAGCAAACGAAGCGTATCTTACAAGTGATACGAAATACCCTGTAAACTTTGAATATGCAGGACAGGATACCGCCATCGTTCACCTTGCAGTCAATGACGGCGAACCCATTGAAAACAAGCTGATTTATGGTTCTGTAAGCGGAAAGAAAACCGATGAGGACGGCAAGGGCTTAGGTGGTGCTGTCATTGGCATCTTTAAGACCGGCACAGAAGAATTTACAAAAGAAAATGCGATTTTAACTACCACATCAAAAGATGACGGTAGTTTTTCTTTTGCCAAAGTGCCGTATGGTTCTTGGATTATCCGAGAGGTAGAAAGTCCGAAAGGCTTTGTACTGTCCGAGGAAGAAATTCCTGTTACGATCGGCAAGGTGGATGAAGTTGTGGAAATCGAGCTTGTGAATGAATTTATCACAGGTAATATTGAGCTGACCAAAGTCGATAAGGATTATCCTGACAATAAGCTGACAGGTGCCGTTTTTGAAGTCTTTGCCGATACCAACAAAAACGGCGAGTACGACAAGGAAGATGAGCTGCTTGGCGAAATGTCCGAGCTTGGCGGCGGTATCTACCAGATGAGCGAACTTCGATACGGAAAATATTTTGTCCGTGAAAAGACAGCACCAGAGGGCTTTGTTCTTGATGAAAATGTCTACACCGTATCCATTGAGGAAAATGGCAAGACCTATGTGGTGGAAAATGAAGCAGGCAAAGGCTTTGTCAATGCCCCGCAGTCAGGCAGTCTTAAAATTGTCAAAACATCTTCCGATGGCAAGGTGGAAGGCTTCTCTTTCCGAGTGACAGGTGCAAATGGATATGACCAGACTTTTAAGACCGACAAAAACGGAGAAATCGTGATTGAAAACCTGCGTATCGGAGAATACACCATTTCTGAGGTCAGCGATAAGGCATCGGCAAACTATATCCTGCCTGCCGAAAAACAGATTACGGTCAAAGTGGGATCAACTACGGTTGTCCAGATGCACAATGAACTGCGTGACACCCCGAAAACAGGGGATGACTTTAATCCGTTCCTCTGGGGAGGACTGGCGGCAGTCTCCCTCATTGGTGCAGGGACGCTCTTGATTGCAGGGCTGAAAAAGAAGAAGGAGGACTAAGGAATGGAAGCAAAGACGGTGATCGCCATTGTGCTTGTGATGTTCATTGTAGGCGGAGCAATCTGGCTGAACATCCGTAACTGAAAAAAGAAGTAAAGTGTCTGGGGGCAGCCTTTTCGGGCTGTCCCCTTTCCATATACGGAGGTATGTATGCAGAAATTGAGAACCATTGAGGATAAGGTGCGAGCCATTCTGAAAAAGGACGAGGAATCCAGAAATGACGATATGGTGCTGTATCTGAAAGTATGTAACAGCTATTTTAAGGACGCAGGGGCGATGCCCTTTGCGGAAGTGATGTCGCAGTACCGTTATCTGGGACTGCCGAGCTTTGAGAGTGTAGGAAGGACACGCCGAAAGCTGCAGGCAGAACATCCAGAGCTTTTAGGCAGCATCCGTATCCAGAAACTCCGTGCCAAGCAGGAACAGGATTACAGGCGTTATGCCAAAGAATGAGAGGCGCTTATGAACGAAGAAAAACGAATGAATGGCGGCTATGAAATTATTGAGAGCTGTCAAATCGGGCGTACAGAGCTTGTTATCGGGCATAACTCCAAAGCCCCGAACCCTTATGTGTGTTGGTACTGTAAGGACGGATCAGATTATTTCTGGGGGTATTATTGCAATCAGCTTTCCGAAGCAAGGGATAAGCTGAATGAGCGCTATCAGAACGAGTGCAGGATGCCCTATAACCAACCAGAAAAGAAACAGAGGAATCACAATGACCGAGAACGCTAAGAAAAAATATGATTGTGCGACCTGCCCTTATCCCCGCTATAAGGAAGGGACGGTTATTTTCTGCGATGTATGTATGCAGAAGATTTTAGACAGGAAGAAAGAAAAACAGCGACAGGAGGAACGCTGATATGGAGATACGACCATTAACCCCGACAGAACAGAAATACACTTATGCCCAAAGTATGCAGATCGAGGGGCAGACAGGTACAATCGGACATCTGCGTGGCGATTCTGCAACAACAGGCTATGGTTTTTATACCACTTGGTTTGATACCAGACCCCAATGGAAATCGGACGAATTTAAGGCAAACCTTGATACCGTCGTCAATGCTTTGCGGGAGGATAAAGGACTTTTGCACAACCGTTATGATATGGGTGCCTTTGCAAGGAAATATCCTGAAAGTGCGATGAAAGGGAATCATTGTACGGAATATGGTTTTCGTGTGGACACAGGAAAGCACGCTTTTCTATTTCGGTGCAATCCCACCAAAGGCGATTATAACTTTTACTGTTATTGCTATGTGAAAGAATGGCTGAATCAGCACATGGAAAAGGCTGAGCAGGGCATCCGTTTTATAGATACGCAGTATAAAGAACTGTTCCGTATCCCAGACGGTGGGAAGATTATGGTAACGACCGCTTGGGGCGAAAAACGGGAATACACCTGCCGTTTTATTGACGAATACCATACGGAGGTCGGTAACAACCTGTATCATATCGGTGAGTTTGCCGAGTTTTTGCACAAAAACGGTGCAGCCTGTGAGCCGATCAGTAAAGAGCCGCAGGCAACAAAAGCACCGAAACACAAAGACTATGAACGATAGGAGGAATAGGACAATGGCAGTCAACCAGAAAGCGGTAAAGGTTTTGAATAAAGTCTTTGAAGCAGGCTTTGCAGATGAAAAGGCAATCGCTTCTATGACAATGGACGATATTCTTTCCATGCAGGGCATTACGGTGGCAGATATTACCCTGATCAATGACCTGCAAAAGAGTATCAAATCGAACAAAGTCATTTCCTTTCTTGGTGGTGGTATGAATGAGTGAAAAAAGAATGATCCATTTCAAAAATGAAGAAAACGGGATTGAAGTTTCTATTCCAGACGGAGGTATGCTTCGGCTGTTTTCTGAAAACGGGGATGCACAATGTGTCCTTTGCCGCTATGTAGATGAAAACCACACAGAGATTGACGGTGTGCTGTATGACACCAAAGACTTTATCAGACGAATGAAACACAATAAAATCAGTTACGCCCCTGCCTGATCGCAGGGGCAGATAACAAGGAGGTGTAAAGAAAATGGCTGCAAAGTATCAGCTAATCACGGAGCTGTATCGGCGAACAGGCGTGTCGGTTGCGAAAAGTCCGCAGGCGTGGCAGAGTTTTCTGTCCTCTGCCTGCCGCAACTATAAGTGCCGCTTTGACGAACAGCTCTTAATCTATGCTCAACGCCCCGATGCCGTAGCTGTGGCAGAACTTGGCACTTGGAATAAGCTCTTTAAGCGTTGGGTAAACAAAGACAGCAAAGGGATTGCCGTGTTCGACCCGAAAGGTCGCAGGAACACGCTGAAATACTACTTTGATATATCCGATACCCACGAGGGTTATTATGGCAGCCGTCCTGTTCCGATCTGGCAGATGGATGAGCGATATGAGCAGGCAGTAAAGGAAAGGCTTTCTGACCGTTTCGGAGAGCTTGAAGAAACAGACTTGGCGGAAACACTTTTTAAGACTGCTGAGAACGCTGTGGAGGACAATCTTCCCGATTACCTGTCACAGCTCAAAGGCGTAACCCAAGACAGTTTTTTAGAAGAACTGGACGAATACAACATTGAAGTGCTGTATAAGCGGCTTGCGGTCAACAGCGTGGCATTTATGCTGATGAGCCGCTGCGGTCTGGATGTGAAGGAATATTTTGACCGAGAAGATTTTGCCGACATTGTGAATTTCAATACGCCCCATACGATAAATGCAATCGGGATTGCCACAAGCGATATATCGGAAATGGCACTTCGGGAAATTTCCGCAGCTATCCGAAATGTGCAAATGGAAGCAAGAGAAGAAAACCGTACCTTTGCACCAAAGTCCCAATCCCGTTATGATGTAGGCAGAAAACAGCCCGAAAGGAGTGAAAATAATGAGCGAAATCACATACACAAGGCAGGGGGATTATCTTATTCCAGACCTAACATTACCGACAGAGCCAGAGCTTCCGCTTGGCAGATACGCTATGATGCACAGGGAGTATCTGGAGCAGCACAAGAGAGTGACTTACCTCAACCTGCTGACAGCGGGGATGCTGAATCAGCATCTTTACGAGGTGGAACAGACGGCACTCAAACGGTTGGAGCTTCTGACGAAGCAGCTCTCAATGGAGCAGGGCGTGACGGAGGAACTGAAGGAAAAAGCCCCGATGCAGTGGGTAGGATTGATGAACAACATCCGCAGCCAAGCGGAGGAAGTCATCTTGACGGAACTGATTTACAGCTAAGCATTGCCAATGAGGAAGAAGTAAGTGCCAATCTTCCAACGGTTGAACAGCAGATAGAAAGGATCGCACAGGCAGAGGATGAAAAGTCCTCTGCTTTTGTCATTTCACAGGAAGATATTGACTCTGTTCTGCAAATGGGCAGTAGTTATGATAAGAGCAAATACCGTATCTATCGTCAGTTTCAGAAAAATAGTGACAGCAAAACAAACATTGAATTTCTCAAAAAGGAATATGGTACAGGCGGAGGAACACACATTTTTCCAGACGGGACACAGGGCGGAAGATGGGCAGACAGTAAAGGGATCGCCATTGAAAAACAGGGTTCTTATACTGATCCAGACCTGCGATTATCTTGGTCGAAGGTGGAAAAACGCCTGCGTGAGCTTATCAAGAATGACCGCTATTTAAACCCAAAAGAGAAAGACCATTATGCGGACTATCTGGAACAGGTATCTGCACCGCAGTATGAAATCGACACCCAGAGAAAACTTGTAAGACAACGGTTTATACAGTCCAAGCAGGAATTTTCCCCTGCTGACAAACGGGACAGCCTTGCCCTGCGTCTGTCTGATTTTATCCGTGATTTGGACGGTTATGAAAAAGAACTTTTGTCGCAGGTAAATCGTACCGACCTTGTCAATATAAATGACAGGCAGATGGAGGAACAGCTTTCCGATCCTGCGACGGTACAACAGCTTCTTGATTTTCTGGCTTTGGTACAAGGTAAAACGAGCGACACTTACAGCCGCAGTAATGCGTGGTATTTTTCCAAAGAACTGACGGAGCTGCATCCCATGCATTATCTTTGTCACGAGGGCGATGTGGTGTATCTGGGGGCAGACAAATATGAAGTGCAGTCGGTGACTGAGGACAGCGTAACCTTGCAGAATGTGCAGTTCCCGATTTTGATGCAGGCGTACAGTCATACGGATCTAAGCGAACTTCTGAAAGAAAACCCTGCCAACGACCATCTCAAAGTCGTAGTGACCGACAGGCAGAGAGCAGAAACACTTACCGAAAAAAAGCCTGACAGCTTAGAATTTTCTATCGGCTTTTCCGAGCATCCCTGCTTTTATGACAAGAAGCTGAATGACCGATTTACCAATCTTAGCTTTGCTCTTGGAAACAGGTTACTTGGTATTTTAGATGAAAAGCAGCACCGAGAACGGGAGGACGAGAGCAAAGCGGTCGGTTGGTATCACAAGACCGATTTTGATATTTCCGCAGTTATTGATGGCGAGGATATGCACTATGACGGGCGTTTTGACATTGGGGATGGAGAGGGCGATTTGATTGCCCATATCAAAAATCATTATGATTATTGCCTGTCGCCGAACTGTCCGTTTATCCCAGAGTGGAAAAAGCAGGGCGAGGATGCGTATCGGGAAAAGATGGAAAGTCTGCGGTGGGGGCGTGAGGTGTTCATTCCCTATTTGGAACAGCACGCAGAACTAACCCCAGAGGACGAACAGCTCCTTTCCGAAATCCTGTCTTTTGAGAATGAATGGTTTGTATCCTCCGAGCAGGCATTATTGGAACAGGCAAAGGAAACGATTGACGCATTCTGCCGCAGGGAATACGAACAGGAGGAGGGTGCGGATTATACCGATCTGTCCTCTGTTAAAATCGCATTTACGACGACCGAGGATGAAATGCACGAGATACAGGCAGTCGTCAACCTTACCGAGTACCGTATGGAAACCTATATAGATGATGTGCTTGTGGATTGTGTATCGTATGGCAGTCTGGCGTCTTTGGTGCAGGACGGACTTGGGTATCTTGATTTTGACAGTCTTGTATCGGTTACGGAGGAACAGCTTGAGCCTTTTTACAAAGAGGAAGCACCAACTCCCGCAGAAATACAAGACAACCAAGAGCTGATAGGAAAAGAAGTGGTGATTGATAACCGCCGCTATGAGATCGAGCGTATCAGCGAAATCAGCGGTGATGTGTCAATGCGGGATGTAACTTTCCAAAATCAAGCAGGTATTCCGATAAACCGTGTGGAGAAAATCGGTTATATTCGCAGCCTTTTGGAACAGGAAGTATTACCACCCGAAAAAGAAAATGTAGATGTTCCCGTTCCGTCTGATGACCGTCGAAACTTCCGCATTACGGACGATGCTTTAGGCGTGGGCGGTGCAAAGGAGAAATTCAGAAACAATATCGCAGCGATCCAGACACTTCACGAGCTTGAGATTGAAAACCGCCTTGCAACGCCAGAGGAGCAGGAAATTCTCTCAAAGTATGTCGGCTGGGGCGGTCTGTCACAGGCATTTGATGAAAATAATGCAGCGTGGGCAGATGAGTTTATAGAGCTTTATGAGAACCTCTCCCCAGAGGAATATCGTGCGGCAAAGGAATCGACACTTACAGCCTTTTATACTCCGCCCGTGGTAATCAAGGCGATGTATGAGGTGCTTGACCGTCTGGGCTATGAGAAAGGAAATATGTTAGAACCGTCCTGTGGCACAGGAAACTTCTTCGGTCTGCTCCCTGAAAAGATGGCAGGCTCAAAGCTCTATGGCGTGGAGCTTGATGATCTGACTGGCAGGATTGCAAAGCAGCTTTACCAGAAAGCCACCATCGCCGTACAGGGCTTTGAAGATACCAAGTTGCCAGACGACCATTTTGATGTGGTGCTTGGTAATGTACCTTTTGGAGATTTTCGGGTCAACGACAGCCGCTACGAACAGCAGAAATTCCTTATCCACGACTATTTCTTTGCAAAAGCCCTTGATAAAGTAAAGGCAGGCGGCGTTGTAATGTTCCTTACTTCAAAAGGCACAATGGATAAGGCAAGTCCCGAAGTACGAAAATATATTGCCCAGAGAGCCGAGCTTTTAGGGGCGATACGGCTTCCAGACAACACCTTCAAAGCCAATGCGGGAACGGAAGTTACAAGTGACATTCTGATCTTAAAAAAGCGTGACCGCATTGTGGACATTGAGCCAGAGTGGGTACACCTTGACACGGACGAGAATGGTATCACAATGAACCGCTATTTTGTAGAGCATCCAGAGATGGTGCTTGGAACAATGCAGATGGAAAGCACCCGTTTCGGTATGGATACTGCATGTAAAGCAGACAAAGAACATTCCCTTTCCGAGCTTTTATCGGAAGCGGTGCAGCGTATCAATGGGGAAATCACAGCACAGGAAAATCAGATTGATGAAATCTCTGATGAACAGGCAGAGAGTATTCCTGCTGACCCTTTAGTACGGAATTTTTCTTATACTTTGGTGGACGGCAAGGTTTACTTCCGAGAAAATGATGTAATGACCCCTGCCAAAGTATCTATGACTGCCGAAAACCGTATCAAAGGATTGGTGGAGATCAGGGATTGCGTCCGCAGGCTCATTGACTACCAGACCAACGATTACCCTGATGAAGTGATACGCAAGGAGCAGGAACAGCTTAACCGCTTGTACGATACCTTTACGGGAAAGTACGGGCTTATCAATAACCGAGGGAATTATCTTGCCTTTGCGTCCGATGAAAGCTATTTTCTGTTATGTTCCCTTGAAGTGCTTGACGATGATGGGAAATTTAAGCGGAAAGCGGATATGTTCACGAAACGGACAATCAAACCGCACCGTACTGCAACTTCTGTGGAAACCGCAAGCGAAGCCCTTGCCCTTTCTATTGGAGAAAAAGCCTGTGTTGATTTAGGTTATATGGAACAGCTTACAGGGAAAACACAGGAGGAACTGATTGCAGATTTGCAGGGTGTGATCTTTCGTGTACCCAATGCCGAGCCTGCCCGTTATGTGACTGCGGACGAGTACCTTTCTGGGAATGTAAGGGAAAAGCTGACGGTTGCAGAAATTGCGGCAAAGCAAGACCCGTCGCTGTCTGTCAATGTGGAAGCCTTAAAACAGGTTATTCCCAAAGACCTGCCTGCCAGTGAAATCGCTGTGCGTCTTGGTACGACTTGGATACCGCAGGAGGATATTCAGCAATTTGTGATGGAACTTTTAACCCCGTCACAACACGCAAGAGGCAGGATCAAAGTCCGTTATACACCATATAATGGCGATTGGTTTATCGAAAATAAAACTTCCGATTACGGGAATGTCAAGGCGGACAGCACTTACGGTACGAAAAGAGCTTCCGCCTATCGTATTATCGAGGACACGCTGAATCTGAAAGATACCCGTATTTTTGATTATGTGTATGATGAACACGGAAACAAAAAGGCGGTGTTCAATCATAAGGAAACTACAGCGGCACAGGCAAAGCAGGAAGTGATTAAACAGGCGTTTCAGGATTGGATATGGAAAGATCCAGAGCGAAGAAACCGCCTTGTCCGTTACTACAACGACACTTTCAACAGTATCCGCACCCGTGAGTATGATGGAAGTCATATCACTTTTGGAGGAATCAGTCCAGAAATTCAATTAAGACCTCATCAAGTGAATGCGATTGCCCATATCCTTTATGGAGGGAATACACTGCTTGCCCATAAGGTAGGTGCAGGCAAGACCTTTGAAATGGTCGCTGCCGCACAGGAGAGCAAGCGTCTGGGGCTGTGCAATAAGTCTATGTTTGTTGTGCCAAACCACTTAGTCGGACAATGGGCGTCTGAGTATTTAAGGCTGTATCCCTCTGCCAATATCCTTGTGACAACGAAACAGGACTTTGAAACAGCGAACCGAAAAAAGTTCTGTTCTCGTATTGCCACAGGCGACTATGATGCGGTCATCATCGGACATTCCCAGTTTGAAAAAATCCAGATGAGCGTGGAACGCCAAAGGGAGCAGCTTCAGAAACAGCTTGACGATATTGAGCGTGGGATTGAAGATGTGCAGAAATCAAATGGCGAGCAGTTCACAGTCAAACAGCTCATGAAAACAAGGAAAGCCATTGAGGCAAAGTTAAAAAAACTCAACGATACCAAACGAAAGGACAATGTGATTGACTTTGAGCAGTTAGGCGTTGACAGGCTTTTTATTGACGAGAGCCATTTTTACAAAAATCTCTACCTCTATACTAAGATGCGAAATGTGGGCGGCATTGCCCAGACCGAAGCCCAGAAGTCAAGTGACCTCTTTATGAAATGCCGCTATCTGGACGAAATCACAGGCAACCGTGGTACGATTTTCGCTACGGGAACGCCGATCAGCAACTCAATGGTGGAGATGTATTCTGTACAGAGATACTTGCAGTATGATACACTTGTAAGGAACGGTTTACAGCATTTTGACAGTTGGGCGTCCACTTTTGGTGAAACCATCACAGCATTAGAGCTTGCCCCTGAGGGTACGAACTACCGAGCAAAGACAAGGTTTGCGAAATTCTATAACCTGCCAGAGCTGATGTTAATGTTTCGGGAAGTAGCTGATATTCAGACTGCCGATATGTTAAAACTTCCTGTGCCAAAGGTCAACTACCACAATATCAAGACTAAGCCAAGTGAGATACAGACAGAAATGGTAGCTTCTCTTGCTAAGCGGGCAGAAAAGATACGGGCAAGGCTTGTTGAGCCGAACATCGACAATATGTTGAAAGTGACCAATGACGGACGCAAACTTGCCCTTGACCAGAGGATGATTGACCCGATGCTGCCCGATGACCCAGAAAGCAAAGTCAACACCTGTATCGACAATGTGCATCGCATTTGGGAGGAACACGCTGATACAAAGGCGGCACAGCTTATATTTTGTGACCTTTCCACGCCGAAGAACGATGGCTCATTTAATGTTTATGATGATATACGGGAGAAGCTGATCCGCCGTGGTGTTCCTGCTGAGCAGATACGCTTTATCCATGAAGCGACTACTGATGTGCAGAAAAAAGAGTTATTTGCGAAAGTCAGAAGCGGAGAGGTGCGTATTTTGTTAGGCTCTACTCAGAAGATGGGGGCAGGTACGAATGTGCAGGACAGGCTTGTGGCACTCCATAATTTAGATTGCCCTTGGCGACCAAGTGATTTGGAACAGCGGCAGGGGCGTATTGAACGACAGGGCAATATGTTCCCAGAGGTGGAGGTTTACCGTTATGTAATGGAGCAGACTTTTGATGCCTACCTCTATCAGTTGGTGGAAAGCAAGCAGAAATTTATCAGTCAGATCATGACGAGCAAAAGCCCTGTCCGTTCCGCAGAAGATGTGGACGAGGTTGCCCTTTCCTTTGCGGAGGTCAAAATGCTTGCCACAGGGGACGAGCGTTTCAAAGAAAAGATGGACTTGGATATGCAGGTGTCCAAGCTCAAGGTGTTAAAACAGAGTTACCTTAATCAGCATTACGAGCTTGAGGACAGAGTTTTGCAGCACTTTCCGAAAGAAATTAAAGAGCTTGAGCAGCTTATTTCTGCCTATGGGTGTGATGTTCCCCTGCTTGAACAGCATAAACCAAAGGGCGAGGATCGGTTTTGCCCAATGACTTTGCAGGGTGTGACTTATACAGAGAAAGCCGATGCAGGCAAAATGCTTCTTGCTGTCTGTAAGGAATATCCGCTGACACAGCCGAAAGAAATCGGCAGCTATCGAGGGTTTCAGATGGAGGTTTACTATGATACGGTCAATACCCATTATTGCCTGAACTTGTGCGGCAAGACAAAACACAAGGTCAACTTGGGCGAGGACGCTCTGGGAAATCTGACCCGAATAGAAAATGAGCTTGCCAGAATCCCCGATAAGCTGGAAGCGGCAAAGACCCGACGGACGGAAATTTTATCGCAGATTGAAAATGCAAAGGAAGAACTGGCGAAGCCTTTTGATTTTGAGGACGAGCTGAAAGAGAAAACGGAAAGGCTCAATGCTTTAAATATTGAGCTGAATCTGGATCAGAAAGACCCTGCGGTACTTGATGCAGAGCCAGAGGAAACGAGCGAACCGCCCGAAAGAAAAGCGGCTGACCGTGAGCGATAATCTTCTTTTGCACATTTGAAAAGCCGTTATTGGGGCGGTATAATGGGAAAAGATTGAACAGTCGGAGGTGGAAAAATGTCTTTGGAATTTCAGTTTGAAACATTTGTAGATGTGTACCACAGCATCTTTTCCGAATATCTAAGCTCTGTTGTTGCCAAGCTGCCGAAAGAAAATGAGAAGTATCGTGCCATGAAAGAGGAACTCTCAAGCCTGTATGACAAATATCCGAAAATCTTGGACATCTTTGATATGGATAAGGCAGAGGGACTTTCTGCTGAAGAATGTGCAGGGCTTGTGAAAGCCTTGCAGCTTCGAAATGAGCTTACCGATATGGAACTGCAATCGGTTTATTTTCGGGGCTGCTATGATGGCGTGGGGTATCTGAAAAAAGCAGGAATTTTATAACGGAGTGATAAAAGAAAAGACGGTGTTGGTGTGAAGCTGATGCCGCCTTTTACATAGATATCAGTTATGGAAATTCCATCAGGAAACTGATATAATTATAAAAATGGAAGGAGGTAAATTATGGTTAATAATTATTTTGTTCAGTGTAATGCTTGTAAAATGAAGATAAACCTTCGCACCCAAATGGGATTATTCGATATTCCCTTTCACGTTCATTGTCCTAAGTGTCATTCAACAATATATGGGAGAATTTTTGTAGAAGATAATAATATTAAGGTAGAAAATGCTGATATTACACAATGTGATGATGAGAAATTTTATTCAGTTGAATTATCAGCAGAATTTCCTACCAGAAAAGCAATTTACAAAAAAATATGTGAAGTTGAGCTTTCTCCATACATGAGAAATCACATTTTTTACGGAAGTGATGAAAAAGCAATGAAGAAAACCCAAGAAACCATGTATTTTGCTAATTTTGTTAAGTCTGGATTGAGTGAGATGAAACAAAATTTTGAGCTGTTTTGGAATAATCAAGAGATGATACTTTTTCCAAGAATTAAGGATATGGTTAATCAGTATCCACATATTCCTTTTTCAGAAGTAAATAACAACTTTGATGCAGCGGTAGCGTTACACCAACTCTTGCTTACCACAACAGGAATTTCAATAATTATTGGTAAAGAGAGTTTAGGAGAGTATACAGAAATAGGGAAATTAGTGATTGGAAATACAAATCACATTACCCAGATTATTGAATTTATCACTAATAATAAGATTGATTTTAATAACATTGAAGCAAAGGGATTCAAACTAATTGAATTATTTGCTAAGGTATATGAGCAATTGATTCCTGTAATAGCTCTTAAAAATGGAGATTGCTTTGAAAATGTAGATAAAGATCAATTTGGTATTATGACAGCTAATTTCGATGAACTGACAGATTTCTATGCTAAGAGTTATGAATGGATATTTGATAATCTTAAAATGATTTTGGGTCTTAATAACATTTTTGTTCGGAATGATTCAGCAAAGTGTGTTAATGGCAAGACATATCAAGATTTCATTGGGGAATCTAATGGAAATAAAATGAACAATGGATATATAGATGAAAAAGAACCATTTAGCAGACCTATTAGTAGTTTAAAGAATCGAGTTAGGAACGCTATCCAACATTTTGATAGTGACATTAATTATGAAACACAATTAATTACGTTCAAAGATAGAAACAAGTCTGTTGAGCTGTATTTAATAGAGTTTGCGGATTTATGTATAGAAAACTTTCGCATTATATTTTATGTATTAGAGTTGGTATATAACCTAAGAAAATTATCCTTTATTCAAAAAGGGATTATTCCGAGCTTTGTTATAGATAAAATGAAGTGAAATAAAGAGAAATAAAGAGAAAGGTGGGATATTGTGCAGAAAAGTATAATAATAAATTCAAAAGAAATATCATTACTTAAACCACTAACGTATGCTGACTATGAGAGTAAAACTATCTTGACTGATTCGGCATGGGAATATGTTGAATTGTGGTTAAAGCGTCAAAAAGATGCAAAGTCACAAGAGGCACTTTTCTTTTGGCAACAAGCAAAACATTTTTTTCATGCCTCAGAATGTTTACCCCAAAATTCCAAACCGTTGACTTCGTATTATTGCTGCATGAATGCAACAAAAGCATTATTGTGTATAAATGGGGTAAATGTTACTAATATTTCACATGGTATAACCCAAAGTAGATATAGCCAAAACACGGGGAGTTCTTTAGATAAAGCAGAAGTGATTTTTCTTGGAAGTGGTGTTTTGAATGAACTTTCAAGGTATCTTGGGGAGGAGGTGAATAAAAAAACATATAATATTAAAGATTTATTATATAATATTCCGTGTATTCATAGGACGTATTCTATAACATATTCAGGAACACCAGAATTGTTTATACCGATTAGTAATATCAGATTTGTACGTGAGGATACAACTTCTAAGGGATGGATTGAGTTCTCTGTTGATTCACGATACGCAAATGGAAATGCGTTGAAAAATTTACCACAAGGTTATAAAAGAACACACGAGAACGATAAGAAGCATTATTATATTAGAAAAGAAAACGGAAGATTTACCTGGGATATTCATGATGATAAAACAAAGAGATTTGCCAACCTTTCTGCATATCATAAGAAAGTTAGAAAAGATTTGTTTTATATCTATGGAAGTTCTAAATTGTGGTATATAAAAAAAGATTTACCTAATAATTCACATATACTAAAAAGAAATTCTTTAACACTTATTTTTGCAGTTATGCATTGGATGAGTGAATTGGTGCGTTATAATCCACAAAAATTTGAGAGATATATGGAATCAAAACAGAACTGGTTATTACACGAATTTATAGAAAAAGCATTATATCAATTTGTAGATGAAATTAGTTGTGAAATAACACATCAAGAAATTATGTCTACAGGGTATAGAAAATAGGTATATTTTTACATAGCCGAGAGGTTTTCTTAACGGAAATCCCCTCGGCTTATTTTATTTTCAAGGAGGTGCAAAAGTGAATTATCAGGAGTACAAGCAATCCCTGAACCAAAGGCTGACAGACAAGGTACAGCGTGAGCTTTCGGCTTTTCGGGAAGAAATGTTAGGAAAACCGCCGCAGGAAATCTACGATGCAGCATATCAGATCGCATTGAAGAATGATATTGCCGAGTGTTTTTCGGAAACAGATTATTCCCCACAGGCGGCGAAAGCTCTCTTAAAATCGCCTAATCTGTTGCAGGAGGTTTATGATGAGTGGTTAGAAACCGATTATACCCATATGGAAGATTTACGCCAGACCATCACAGACTTTAAAGACTATATGGTTAAGACAGAAAAAATACTGTCTTGGGGAGAGAGGTAATAAAGAAATGAGAAGTAACAAGCCTTATGTTCCTCTTGATCCTGCGGTCATTGAGCAGGCAAGACAGATTGACCTTTTAACTTATCTGAGGGACTGTGAACCGAGCAATCTTGTAAAAGTGAAAGGCACAACAAATGTGTATTGTACCGCTGAACATGACAGCCTAAAGATTTCTAATGGTAAGTGGTATTGGTGGTCGAGGGGCTTTGGTGGCGTATCTGCCCTTGATTATCTGATGAAAGTCAGAGGTTTCGGCTTTGTAGAAAGCATTGAAATTCTGACAGGCAGGAAATTTTCTTATGTGCCGCCTCCTGTTCCAAAGGAACAAAAAGAAAAAGTGCTGCTATTACCAGAAAGATATTCCAACAATGAGCAGGTCATTCACTATCTGTTTGGGCGTGGAATTGACTTGCAGATCATTCAGGAGTGCATTGCTGAGGGTATCCTGTTTGAGAGTGCAGGGCGATACCACAATGCTGTTTTTGTCGGTAAGGATGGAAAAGGCGTACCCAGATATGCCGCCTACCGAGGTCTTGGCGGTAACTTCCGTCTGGATGCTTCGGGAAGTGACAAGCGGTATTCCTTCCGACTTCTGACGGATAAGCCTGCAAGTTCGGTGCATTTGTTTGAAGCTGCCATTGATTTACTGTCCTATGCCACTTATCTGAAATGTGAGGGAAAGGACTACAAAGGAGAAAATCTGCTTTCTTTGTCGGGTGTATATCAGCCAAAGAAAGAGCTGAATGACAGCACTATCCCCATAGCTCTTTCCACATTTTTGAAAGCAAACCCGCAAATTGAAACTCTTTATCTGCATTTAGACAATGACAATACAGGCAGACGGTGTACCGCCGCCTTAAAAGTATTGTTGCAAAAAGACTATAAGATCGTTGACGCACCGCCGCCTGTCGGTAAAGATGTCAACGATTTTTTGTTGTCCTATCTGGGTATCGGACAGCAGAAAAACCATCGTGAAAGGGGGGATGCCCGTTGATTGTCGGATGATGATTTCCAGAAAGATACGCAAAACAACATGAAATTTAAGAAGGAAAGTGAGGAATTATCCAATGAAAAAATATGCAGTTACTCTTACAGGACACTATGAAAAGACCATTTCTGTTTATGCAGATACTCCCGAACAGGCGGCGGAGAAAGTAAAAATCATTCTCTTTGACACCGACCTTATTTCTTTTTCCGAGGAAGATTTTGTCTGCGGAGAAGCCAAGATTGAGGACGCAGGCGAGGAAGATGGAAAGGAAAAAGATATGCCCGATGAAGATGAGGACGAGTGCATGAAGCACGAGGATTGTTCGGGATGTCCGTATCTTTGCTCTGCGTGTGGAGAATGTCTGTATGAGTACGAGGATTAAGACAGGTCTTACCAAGCACTGAATTTGATTATCCATCTTCCGATGGATACCAAATTCGCTTGTTAGGGGCAGTCCCCTAATACCCCGTTAAAGAAATACCACAAGGGTATCCCACTATGCCGTGAAAAGCACGGCAGGAATAAGGAAAGGAAGTTTTAAGAATGAGTGAGTTTTTATCTTTTATCATTGGCACAATATTCGGCGGTCTGACAGGAGTTGTGCTGATGTGCTGTTTGCAGATAGGAAGGCTCTCCGAAAGGAAGGGTGTGACCGATGCGTAAACGAAATGTGCAGATACTCTTTAGGCTGACCGAGGAGGAAGCCGATGAGCTTAACGAGCTTGTGCGAAAGTCGGGGCGTTCCAAAGAAGCGTTTTTAAGGGCGATGGTGAAAGGATACCGTCTGTGTGAAAAGCCTGCCCCAGAGTTTTATCAGATTATGCGAGAGCTGTCCGCCATTGGCAACCGTGTCAATCAGCTTGCGGCAAAAGCCAACGCCCTGAACTTTGTGGACGCACCAATGCTTACGAAAGAAGCAGCAAAGTGGCGGCAGTTCCAGATGGACATTCGCAAGAAGTATCTGCTTCCGAAAAAGGGATCGGGATAATGGCAGTCTGTGAGATATGGGATGTGAAAGGCAGGCTTGACCACCCTATCGACTACGCCAAAAACCCAGAAAAGACCGTCAATCCCAAATACACGGAAGCAGACTTGCAGGCATTAGGTGATGTGATGAAATACGCTACTAACGGAGAAAAAACGGAGAAGCAGTTTTTTGTCACAGGCGTCAACTGTGACCCCGCCACCGCAAGGGATGAAATGATGATAACGAAAGGGCAATGGCAGGATGAGAGTGAGATTGTCTGCTATCACGGCTACCAGAGTTTTAAGAAGGGCGAGGTCACGCCAGAGCAGGCTCACGAGGTCGGGGTGAAACTTGCCGAGCGTATGTGGGGCGACCGATTTCAAGTGATTGTCGCCACTCATTTGAATACGGACTGTCTGCATAACCATTTTGTGTTAAATTCCGTATCCTTTACGGACGGGAAGCATTACCACGACAATAAGAAAAACCTGCGTCTGCTCCGCAAGCGGTCGGATGAGCTGTGTCGTGAGTATGCCCTGTCCGTGATTGAACAGCCAAGCGGCAGGAAGAAGCCTTACGCTCTTTATCAGGCGGAGAAGCAGGGACTTCCTACCAGAGATACGGTGGCAAGGCAGGCGGTGGACGAAGCCATCAGCAAATCGTTTACGCTGAAAGACTTTGACCGTGAGCTGTTAAAGATGGGCTACCGCATTAACTTTGACCCAAACCGTAAGTATTGGACGATCATCGGGAAAGGATGGCAAAGACCCAAACGGCTTTACAAGCTGGGCGAGGATTATACCAATGACCGCATTGTGGAGCGTATCAAGGAAAATTCCTATGCCGTCAGATTTTCACAGTTTGCCAAGTCCACAAAAGAAGTTAAGGTTTTCCGTGTCCGAGGGACAATGAAAAATGCCCGAAAGATAGGCGGACTGCGGGGGCTGTATCTTCATTACTGTTATAAGCTCGGCATCCTGCCAAAAGGCAGAAAACAAGATTATGCGAAGCTCCATTATTTTTTGAAGGACGACCTTATGAAGATGGAGATGATCGCAAAGGAAACAAGGCTGCTTTGCCGCTGTCATATTGACACCGCAGAGCAGCTTTTGTCATATCAGGCTTCTCTGACAACGGAGATGGCAGAGCTGACCGCAAAGCGTAAGGGACTTTATTCCCTCTCCCGCAAAGCAAGCGGCGAAGAAAAAGAGGCGGTCAAGGCTCAGATTTCCGAGATTACAGGGCGGCTTAACACGATACGAAAGGAGGTCAGACTGTGTGAGGGCATCGAAGTCCGAAGCGGTGTCTTAAAAGAAAAGTTGCAAACCATTCGGACAGAAGAACAGGAAACCAAACGAGAGGAGCTGATGAAGAATGAACACAGGCGGCGAAGCGGCAGAACAGATCGTCCGAATGAGCTTGGAGGGCTTTGAGGTCGCTGCCAAAATTACAGGGGCAGGGGCGAAGAATATCGCCATCCTGCTCTATACCATTCTCAAGGAAGAAAAGAAAACGAAAGGAAAATCAAGGCTTACCAGTATGCTCCGTTCTGGCAAAGAGCTGAAAGTCTTTACGGTCAGGCGGGGCGACCTGCAAAAATTTATGCAGGAAGCCAAACGGTATGGGGTTCTTTACTGTGTGTTGGCTGACCGAAAAAATAAAGATCCCAATGCGGTTGTGGATGTGATTGCCAGAGCCGAGGACGCATCGAAGATCAGCCGTATTGTGGAACGCTTCAACTTGGCGTCTGTGGATACCGCTACCATCGTACAGGAAGCGGAGAAGTCCAAAGACGGTAAGGCGGTAAAGACAGGGCAGCCAGAGCCAGACATCGGGGTACAGGAAAAGGCAGAGAAGGATCAATTATTAGATGCTCTGATGGGAAAGCCCGTCCAGAAAGAGGACAATGCCCCAAACCCCTCGGTGGCAAAGACAGAAAAGTCCCCTCTGTCCGAGCCTACCTTAGAGAAGCGAAGCAAGTCCGCAGAGGGGGCTACTTTGATTAAGGAGAAACCATCTGTCAAGGAAGAACTGCGGAAAATCAAGGAGAGCCACAAGGGACAGGAAACAGAAGCTTCCCCGACTCTTAATCAAGAAAAATTTTCCGATAAGATAAAGCAGCCTGCGAAAAAGACAGAGCATAAGCAGCCTCCCAGACGGAAGAAACCGAAAAAATCGAAAGGAGCAAGATGATGAGTATTTACGATGTATTTGGCGGCAGCAAGCCGTTCAATAAAGAGGAATGGGCAGCACAGAAACAGGCACAGCGTAAGGAAGCCTATGAAATGATAGACAATACCTGTGCCGAGATGCTTGCGGACGGCGATGCCTTTCAGAAGTATCTTGAGGTACAGGGGCGTTTTGACCGTTACTCTGTCAACAATGCGATTTTAGTATCTGCCCAAATGCCCGAAGCTACTTCTTTAAAAGATAAAAATGCTTGGAAGCAGAGCCGTGTCTATGTAAATAGGGACGCCCAGAAGGTTATCATTCTTGAGCCAGGGAAAGAGTACACCCGTGAGGACGGGACAAAGGCAGTCGGCTACAATGCAAAAGAAGTTTACGATATTTCTGATACTTCCGCAGCAAACCGACAGCCGCCGCAGGAAAAGAAAGGAATGCGGGAGCTTGTATCAGCAATGATTGACGCAAGCCCTATCGGTTTTCAGCCTGTGGACGATCTGGAACTTCCCGCCTTTTATGACAGCGGACAGCAGACCATCTTTATCAAGACGGGGCTTAATGAGGAACAGCTCTTTGTGAGTATGGCAAAGGAAGTGTCGGCGGCAGTCTTTGATTTTAAGTATAACGAGAGCCGAGATGCGTCCGATTTTAAGTCGTTCTGCGTTGCCTATATGGTCAGTTCCCGTTATGGTGTGGATACAAGGGCGTTTCGTTTTGATAAGCTCCCCAAAGAATATGAGGGAATGGACGCACAGGCACTCAAAGGCGAGCTTGGTTCTATGCGTGATGTTTTGGGAGAAATTCAAAGCGAGATGTATAAAAGCCTTGAAAAGAATAAGCCTGCCAGAAGCAAAGAGCAGGAACGCTAAGGAGAGGTACTGCTTATGAAAGAAGAACGCTACCATCTGGCATTGGACGCTTATGATAAAAATATTGTCATCCGAGCCTTAAACACCCTGCGGACACAGCAGTTACAGGAGGAACGCCCCACCGACCCTGTGGATGAACTGATTATCGAAGTGTCCGAAGCTCCGAGCAGAAAGGTCAGGGTGCTGCCCTGCAAGTGCCGTGAGGAACGATAACGATCAGAAAACGAGCCTGATCCTTGCCGTCTGCGGTATTTTTCCCATCGTGTGGTTTGCCCTCTTGACTGCCCCGTATGTAGATGGCGGTCTGGTGGAAATTATCGAAAACCTACCCATAGCAATGAACAACCCGTTTCACATAACGGTGTGTGAGGACAGCGTAAAAACTGTCCTTCTTTTTTTGCTTGCTTATGGAATGGGGATCGGTATCTATCTTTCCACACGAAAGAATTACCGTAGGCGTGAGGAACACGGTTCTGCAAAGTGGGGCAACGCAAGTGCTATCAACAAGAAATATCAAGACAAGAACCTGTCTGCGAATAAGCTGCTGACCCAGAATGTCCGTATCGGTCTGGATGGGAAAAAGCACCGCCGAAACTTAAACATTCTTTGCTGCGGCGGTTCTGGGGCGGGAAAAACCCGCTTTTTTTGCAAGCCCAACGCTATGCAATGCAACACATCTATGGTGGTTTTAGACCCAAAGGGAGAAATCGTCCGAGATGTGGGAGGGTTGCTGGAAAAGAAAGGGTATGAGGTTCGTGTTCTTGACCTTATCAATATGCACAAGAGCCATTGTTACAATCCTTTTGTCTATCTGAAGAACGATAATGATGTGCAAAGGCTTGTGACCAATCTCTTTAAGGCGACCACCCCGAAAGGCAGCCAGTCGCAAGACCCGTTCTGGGATACGGCGGCAAGTATGCTGCTTTTGTCTTTGGTATTCTATCTCAAATACGAAGCACCAAAGGACGAGCAGAATTTCCCGATGGTTATGGAGTTACTCCGTGCAGGGGAAGTCCACGAGGATGATGACAGTTATATCAGTCCTCTTGACGAACTGTTTGACCGTCTGGAAATGGAGAACCCAGACCATATCGCTGTGAAGTATTACAAGGATTACCATTCTGGCAGTGCCAAGACCTTAAAGAGTATCCAGATCACCCTTGCCGCAAGGCTTGAGAAATTCAATCTTGAGAGTGTGGCGGCTTTAACCGCTACTGATGAACTTGACCTGCCGTCATTAGGCGAGAAAAAGGTGGCTCTGTTTGCCCTGATCCCAGACAACGACACGAGCTTTAACTTCCTTGTGTCGATTTTATACACCCAGATTTTTCAACAGCTCTTTTATCTTGCCGACCACAAATACGGAGGAAGCCTGCCTGTGCATTGCCATTTTATTATGGATGAATTTGCCAATGTTTCGCTGCCCGACGATTTTGACAAGATTTTGAGTGTGATGAGGTCGAGAGGTGTGTCGGTCAGCATCATCCTGCAAAATCTGGCACAGTTAAAAGCCCTGTTTGAAAAGCAATGGGAAAGCATTGTGGGCAACTGCGATGAATTTTTGTATCTGGGCGGCAACGAACAGAGTACCCACAAATATGTGTCGGAACTTTTGGGCAAGGAAACCATTGATACGAACACCTATGGGAAAAGTTCTGGTCGCAGTGGGAATTATTCTACCAACTATCAGATTTCGGGGCGTGAGCTGATGACCCCAGACGAAGTGCGTATGCTTGATAACCGCTACGCACTTTTATTTATCCGTGGGGAGCGTCCTGTGATGGACTTGAAATATGACATTTTAAAGCATCCCAATCTGAAGCTGACAACGGACGGAGGAATGCCGCCGTATTTGCACGGTGAACCGACACAGGCTGTCGCAACCCTTGTATTTGACAGCGATATTCCAAAGAACGCTGTAACGGTGCAGGCTGTCAGCACATCTTATGAGCTTCTGTCCGAGGAGGACTTAGAGGAACTATTCAAAATTTAAGGAGGAGTTACTGTATGAGATTATTTAAGAAGAATGAAACCCAGAAGAACAACACAAAGCTGCCAATGACAGGCAGGGTAAAGAAAGGCTTTCGCTTTTATTGTATGGCGGTACTGACGATGACCGTTGTGCTTGGCAGCTCCGTGACTGCCTTTGCCGCAAATGATCCGATTACCGTAGTCAATAACCTGTCTGATTTTATCTTTGGTCTGGTAAGGGCTGTCGGTATGATTATGCTTGGCTTTGGTATCGTGCAGATCGGTTTGTCCCTGAAATCTCACGATCCCTCTCAGAGAGCAAACGGCTTTCTGACCCTTGCAGGCGGCGTTGTGATTACCTTTGCAAAAGAGATTTTGACTCTTATCACAGGCTAATTTCAGTATTCCAAAGGCACAAGACAGAGCTTATGGGGCAGCTTTTTTTAGAAGCTGCCCCATAAGCAGATTTTAAGAATGGAGGTGATCTATGTGTCTGATAACTGGGTAGTTCAGAATTTGGAGAACGCTCTGAACACTTGGAATGAAAAGTTAGCGGAAATATGGCAGATTATTACCCAATCTCCAGAGCAGTTCAAAGGCGGCACGATATGGGATGTAATCGTCGGCATCCACGGTGCGGTTCAGGCAATCGGACTTGCCCTTTTGGTGCTGTTCTTTGTGGTAGGCGTAATGCGTACCTGTGGAAACTTTGCGGAGGTCAAACGCCCCGAACAGGCATTGAAGCTGTTTATCCGTTTTGCCCTTGCGAAAGGTGCGGTCACTTATGGTCTGGAGTTGATGATGGCTCTTTTTAATATCGTACAAGGCTTGATTTCTACCATAATGAACGCCGCAGGTTTTGGTTCGGCAACCGATACGGTATTGCCGCAGGAAATTGTAACAGCAGTTGAGGACTGTGGCTTTTTTGAGAGTATTCCGCTTTGGGCAGTCACCTTGATCGGCGGTCTGTTTATTACGGTATTGTCGTTCATTATGATTATGTCGGTGTACGGCAGGTTTTTCAAACTCTACCTTTATACCGCCATTGCACCTGTGCCGTTATCTGCCTTTGCGGGAGAGCCGAGCCAGAGTGTCGGTAAGAGTTTTATCAAGAGCTATTCTGCGGTCTGTCTTGAGGGAGCAATCATTGTGCTTGCTTGTATTATCTTTTCACTCTTTGCCGCAGCTCCGCCCGTTGTCGATCCTGATGCGGCGGCAGTTACAATGGTGTGGAGTTATGTGGGAGAGCTGATTTTCAATATGCTGATTTTAGTCGGTGCGGTTAAAATGGCAGACCGAGTCGTCCGTGAAATGATGGGATTGTAATGTTTGAGAAAGAAAGGATGATGGAAATGAAAAAAGAAGAAAAATATTATCAGATTTACCGTATCCATTTACTGAATGGAGAAGTCATTGAAGCATCAGAAGAATATGACCTACCGATTGAAAAGGGATTGGTGGGAAAATTTCAAAAGGCAGACGACAATAAAATATTTGAAATAGGAGATGCCGTTTCTGGATTGTTTTATATTCCAAAACGCAGCATCCTTTTCATAGACACAGGAGAGGTCAAGAAAGGACGGTGCTAATATGGAAGTCAAGATCAATAAGGAGATCCGTAATTATACGGAGAGTATGTTTTTTGGACTGTCGATGCGGCAGTTCATTTTTTCTGTCCTTGCCTGTGGTGTGGCGGTAGCCTTGTATTTTCTTCTCCGTCCCTATTTGGGTACGGAAACATTGAGCTGGATGTGCATTTTAGGGGCGTCACCCTTTGCGGCGTTGGGATTTATCAAGTACAACGGAATGACGGCAGAGCAGTTTGTCTGGGCGTGGATAAAATCAGAATTTTTATTGCCGAAAAAGCTACTGTTTTTCCCAGAGAATTTCTACTACGAAGCCTTAAAAGAAACGATTGACATTCACGAAAAAGAGGCGATGGGTATTCGTATCCGCAGAAAACAAAAGGGTAGACAGAAAAAGAAATCTCAAAAAAGCAAGGAGGTATCGTATGATTAAGACACTCAAAAATCTGTTTAAGCAGGATAAGGAAAAGTTTGTCGTACCAAAATCGGTGCAATCGGTGATCCCGATTAAGACGATCTGGGAGGACGGTGTTTTTCTTGTGGGAAAGAACAAGTACGCAAAGACATTTAAGTTTGAAGATATTAACTATGCGGTGGCGAGCCGTGAGGACAAGGAAGCGATGTTTCTTGAGTATTCGGAACTTCTCAATGCCCTTGACAGCGGTGCGACTACCAAGATTACCATTAACAACAGGCGTCTTAATAAAGCTGATTTTGAGCAGACTATCTTAATTTCGATGGCAGATGATGGTCTGGATAAGTATCGCAAGGAATACAACAAAATGTTGCTTGATAAGGCGACAGGTGCAAATTCCATTGTGCAGGATAAGTATGTGACGGTATCTGTCTGCAAAAAGAATATTGAAGAAGCCCGAAATTATTTTGCCCGTGTAGGTGCTGACCTGATCGGGCATTTTAACCGTCTTGGCTCAAAGTGTGTGGAGCTTGACGCAGGAGAAAAACTCCGTATTTTCCACGACTTTTACCGTACAGGAGAGGAAACAGGTTTTGCCTTTGATATGCTTTTGAGTATGCAAAAAGGTCACGATTTTAAGGACTATATCTGCCCCGACAGCTTCGAATTTGAAAAGGACTGTTTCCGTATCGGAAACCGCTATGGGCGTGTGATTTTCCTTCGTGAGTATGCGGCATATATCAAAGACAGTATGGTGGCAGAGCTTTGTGAGCTGAACAGAAATATGATGCTGTCCGTAGATGTTGTCCCTGTCCCTACGGACGAAGCGGTGAGAGAAGTGGAAAACAGGCTTTTAGGTGTGGAAACTAACATCACGAACTGGCAGAGAAAGCAAAACCAGAACAATAACTTTTCCGCAGTTATTCCCTATGACCTTGAACAGCAGCGAAAGGAAAGCAAGGAATTTCTGGATGATTTGACGACCCGTGACCAGAGGATGATGTTTGCGGTGCTGACAATGGTGCATACGGCAGAAACGAAAGAGCAGCTTGACAATGATACGGAAGCACTCCTTACCACCGCCAGAAAGCATCTGTGCCAGTTTGCGCTACTGAAATATCAGCAGATGGACGGATTGAATACCGTCCTGCCCTTTGGTGTCCGTAAGATTGACGCCCTGCGTACCCTTACCACAGAAAGCCTTGCGGTATTTATTCCCTTCCGTGTGCAGGAAATCTACCACGAGAATGGTGTGTATTACGGGCAGAATGTGATCAGTAAAAATATGATCATTGCAAACCGTAGACACCTGTTAAACGGAAACTCCTTTATTTTGGGTGTATCTGGTGCAGGTAAATCGTTCACGGCGAAGGAAGAAATGACCAATATCATTCTCACAGACCCTAATGCGGATGTCATCATTATTGACCCAGAGCGAGAATATTCCCCTCTTGTAAAAGCAATGCAGGGCGAGGTCATTCACATCTCTGCTACTAGTGAAAGCCACATCAACGCTATGGATATGAACTCTGATTATGGTGACGGTGCAAACCCTGTCATTCTGAAATCAGAGTTTATTTTATCCCTGTGTGAGCAGCTTATCGGCGGCAACAGTCTTGGTGCAAAGCAGAAGTCCATCATTGACCGCTGTACGGCAAGCGTGTACCGCTATTATCAGCAGGGCAACTATATGGGAACACCGCCGACCTTGCAGGACTTCCGTGAGGAGCTGTTAAAGCAGAATGAGCCAGAAGCACAGGAGATTGCCCTTGCCATTGAGCTGTTTACGGATGGATCTCTGAATACCTTTGCCAAGCATACCAATGTGGATACAAAGAGCCGCCTTATCTGTTATGACATCCTTGATTTAGGAAAGCAGTTGCAGCCAATCGGTATGCTTGTAGTCCTTGACAGTATCTTAAACCGTATCACCCAGAACAGAGCAAAAGGAAGAAACACCTTTATCTTCATTGATGAGATTTACCTGCTGTTCCAACACGAATATAGTGCCAACTTCCTTTTTACCCTCTGGAAGCGTGTGCGTAAGTATGGTGCTTACTGTACGGGTATTACCCAAAATGTGGATGACTTGTTACAGAGCCATACGGCAAGAACAATGCTTGCAAACTCCGAGTTTATCATTATGCTCAATCAGGCATCCACCGACAGACTTGAGCTTGCCAAGCTCCTGAATATTTCCGACCTTCAGATGAGCTATATCACAAATGTTGGGGCGGGACAGGGACTCTTAAAGGTAGGCAGTTCCCTTGTACCGTTTGTCAATCAGTTCCCAAGAAATACCGAACTTTACAGGCTGATGACAACGAAGTTCGGAGAGGTTTAGTCTGATGGGTGACGAAGAACTTTTACAGGCACAGGTGGAAAGAAAGGGCTTGTGCAATCAAATCTATCATACAGATTGTATGGAATTGTTGGCACAAATTCCCGATAACTATGTGTCGCTCATTTTAACTGATCCGCCTTATGGAATCTCTTACCAAAACCATTTTGCAAGGCAGCCCCACTCTGTTTTAACTGGAGATACGGGGATTGATTATGAACGGTTTGCGAGGGAAAGCTACCGCATTTTGCGTGAGAACTCCCACGCTTATTTTTTTACCCGTTTTGACTGCTATCCCTATCATTATGACTGTTTGAAACAGGCAGGATTTACGATAAAGAATTGTCTGATCGTGGAAAAAGGTACGATTGGAGGGATTGGTGACTTAACAGGCAGTTATGCCAATAATGCAGAGTGGATTATTTTCTGCCAGAAAGGACGGCGTATTTTTCAGCATACAACACTTCTTGAAAATAAGAAAAAAGAAGGAACGCAGTACCATGCAGGCAGGGAACGAAGTAAGAAATATAAAACACGCTTCAATGCCTGTTGGTTTGGCGAAGAATATCCGAAAGCGACCTATAATTCTGTATGGCAGAAACAGCATCAGATCTATCATCCAACGATTAAAAATGTGGAGTGCTTATCGTGGTTGATACAGATTTCCAGTTTACAGGGCGAGTTGGTTTTCGATGGGTTTATGGGAACAGGCAGTACAGCATTAGCAGCACTTCAAACCAAAAGAGCTTATCTGGGGGCGGAGATTGAAAAAGCGTATTTTGAAATTGCACAAAACCGAATTAAGGAGGTAGAAAAGAGGAATGTCACAAATTATTTTTAAGTCGAAAGAGCATCGTGATTTCTTTCTGGAAATGGTGTCAAAGTGTAAAGTCAACGACTGTTATCACAGGGCGTTTTTCTATGTAATGGGTATTGCGGGAGAAACAAGGGCAAATATCAATCAGATGTTTGACTTTAAGCAAGACTGTATTGAGCCAAATGGGATGTATGGAGGATGGCAGACAAGCGGAACAGTTAAAGTCTGCCACCTTGCTTTTAATCTCTGGAACAACTATGTAGAGGAAGGTCGGGAAACGAGCTTTACGCCAGAAGATTTATTCTGCTGTGAGTTCGCCCCGTATTTTATGGAGGGGATTAAGGTTAGATACCCAGAATATTGCAGGGAGCTTCATACGCCCCAAAAACAGAATGATTATACACGCTAAAGGAAACACCCTGCGGGTGTACCACAATGCCCAGAAAACAGGGCAGGAATAAAGAAAGGAATAGCCTATGAAAGATTATCTGAAGAAATATAAGAAACAGATTTGTTTGACTGCCGCCGTGTGCCTGCTTGGTACGGCGGCTTTTTGCGGTTTTCATATCTATCGTCATTATGCACAGGTGGAGGAACAGACAGAAGCCTTTGAACAGATTGCTGAAGTGGTGGAACAAGTTCCCGAAAGCGAACCTGCTTCCGAGGATACGCCTGTCAGCGAGGGCGAGGATGTTCTTGCAAAGTATAGAGAACTGTATTTGCAGAATGAGGATATGGTAGGATGGATTGCTATTGATGGAACAAAGCTCAATTATCCTGTAATGCAGACAAAGAACAATCCGAACTTTTATCTCAAGCGAAATTTTGAAAAAGAATACAGTGATCTGGGTGTACCGTATATACAGGAAAATTGCGACATCTTAAACAGCGATAACCTAATCATTTACGGACACCACATCAAAGGCGGCAAGATGTTTGGTGCGTTGGAGAATTATAAGTCCAAGAGTTTTTATGAAAAGCATAAGACCATTCATTTTGATACGCTGACCGAGCAGGCGGAATATGAAATTGTGGCGGTATTTAAGACGGTGTCATATAGTGCAGAGGGTTATCGCTATTACGATTTTGTAAATGCGGAAACAGAAGAAGCCTTTGCAGAATATGTTGCCAAGTGTAAGGAACTTGCCCTTTATGATACGGGAGTAAGTGCCGAGTATGGAGAGAAGCTCATTACCCTTTCGACTTGTGAATATTCTGCTCAAAATGGCAGGCTTGTGGTTGTGGCAAAAAAGATTGTTTAATGTGACCGCAAAATCTCAAAGGATGTGCTGTATTCTTGGAAGGGAGGTTTTGTATGGCGAAGATTAAAACCAGAGATGCGGTCAAAGGAACCATTAAGACCATTGATAAGGCTGCTGTTGCTTCGGGGCGTATGAAATCTGCTTATGCCAAGACAAGGGATAAAGCGGAGCAGAGCTGCTATGCGGAGGAAAACTCTGCCACAGAATATGCCGCTGATAAGGTGTCCCACACCGCTGAGCGTGTGACTGACGAGGGTGTCTATCAATTTGATAAGCAGGGACAGAAAAGCGTTCGTACCACGAAAGAGAACATTGTTAAAGCGAAGGACAAGGCTTTTGAGTTCAAGCAAAAAAGGATGATGAAAACAGTCCAAAGCCAAAGGGCAAATGCTGCAGGACAGAACGGCTCACAATTCCATTACGGAACGGTGAGCCGTTCTTCTGCGTCTAATACCTCTGTTCAGCGTGTGAAAGGGGCAAGACAGACACAAAAGACCATAAAGCAATCTGCCCGAAACAGTAAAAATGCAATGAAAACTTCTGCAAAAGGAACAGTCAAGACGACACAGAAATCAGTTAAGACTGCACAGGCAACCTCAAAAGCTGCCATTAAAACAACACAGACTACCGCTAAATCTGCACAGGCAGCGGCAAAGGCGTCTGCCAAGACTACCCAGAAAGCGGCACAGGCTGCACGAGCCACGGCGAAAGCGTCCGCTACTGCGGTCAAAACGACAGCAAAAGCTACTGTGTCAGCGGTAAAAGCGATTATAGCGGGTACAAAAGCATTGATTGCCGCCATTGTCGCAGGTGGTTGGGTTGCAGTGATCATTATTTTGATTGTTGTATTGCTTGGATGTGCCGTATCCCTCTTTGGCGGCGGAGGAAACAGCAATGCTTATACTCCCGTAAGTGCAGAAGTGGAAGCCTATGATCCATTGATACGCCAGTATGCCAGTCAATACGGCATTCCTGAATATGTGGAGCTTATCAAGGCGGTTATGATGCAGGAATCGGGCGGTCGTGGAAATGACCCGATGCAGGCTTCAGAATGTGGATATAACACAAGGTATCCCAATACCCCGAATGGAATTACCGATCCAGAGTATTCGATTGATGTGGGTATTCAAAATCTTGCAGACTGCTTAAATGCGGCAGAGGTGGAAAACCCCGTAGATATGGAGCATATTAAACTTGCTTTGCAGGGTTACAATTTTGGAAATGGCTATATATCTTGGGCGAAAAATAACTATGGAGGATATTCCTATGCAAATGCCGTAGAATTTTCCGCAATACAGGCAGAACGCTTGGGATGGGACAGCTATGGCGATACGCAGTATGTTGCTCATGTGCTTCGTTACTATCCATACGGACGGGCATTTACAAGCGGAGGCAATCAGGCGATTGTAGAGGTTGCTTTAACACAGCTTGGCAATGTGGGCGGTGAGCCGTATTGGTCGTGGTACGGTTTTGACAGCCGTGTGGAATGGTGTGCCTGCTTTGTATCTTGGTGTGCCGAGCAGTGCGGTTATTTGGAAAGCGGAATTATACCGAAATATTCCCTTTGTTCGGATGGTGTGAATTGGTTTCAGAATAATGGACAATGGCAAGGTCGGGATTATGAGCCGACAGCAGGCAATCTAATCTTCTTTGACTGGGAGGGAGATGGAACAATCGACCACACAGGGATCGTGGAGAAAAGCGAAAATGGTACGGTTTATACCGTTGAGGGTAACTCTGGGGATGAATGTAAGCAGAGAAGTTATCCTGTTGGAAGCAGCGTAATCTACGGGTATGGTATCCCTGCATATTAAAAATGGGTAAAAGAAAAGGGGCTGTGAAATAACACTCTCTACGGAAAAAGAGGACTTTTCGTTCAAAATGAACGAAAGGTCCTCTTTTATGTTAAAATTAACTTGCGATGAAAATTTCAACTATAAATTATAATAATCCAAAACAAGGATATTTACCACTGTTTCTTTCAGATTGTTTGGATCTGCTGGATCCTGTTTTAACATTTGACAGATTGATGGGAGGAATCGATTTAAATAAGTATCTGACAGATATTCCGGAGTACACAACTGGACGACTCAGATATAATCCGGTCAACATGTTAAAAACAGTACTTTTCGGATTTATGACCAGCGGCTACTGCTCCCTGAGAGAACTGGAAGACAACTGCAAAGTCAATATCAGATTCATGTATCTCATGGATCACCAGACTCCATCATACCGAACCTTTGGATATTTCATCAACGAAGTACTTCAGGATAAGATTGAAAACATTTTTAACGACATCAATCAAGCTATCTTCAACGAGGAGCATGTGGATTTGCAACATATCTACATCGATGGTTCCAAGTTTGAAGCAAACGCCAACAAATATACCTGGGTTTGGAAGAAGGCTACCGAAAAGTTCCGTTACAAGCTTTATGAAAAAATCACTGCGGAGATTGAGGAAATCAACAAAGAAATCGCATGGAGTGAAGTACAGATTTCAACGAATTCTGAGTATGTACCAGATTATCTGAATGAAATCATTGATCAGCTAATGCTTTTATGGGATCTAGATATCAGTACATTTGTTTACGGAAGCGGAAAGAGAAAATCCAAAGAGCAGCGTCATTATGAACATTTGACTGGTTTCTGTCAGAAACTTCAGGAATATATAGAAAAAATTGACATTTGTGGTCCTGATCGTAACAGCTATTCTAAAACAGATAAATCAGCTACCTTTATGCGCATCAAAACGGATTACATGGGCAATGATCAGCTTCTGCCGGCATACAATGTACAGATTGGTGTAGCAGATGAATATATCGCAGTTGTTGACGTGAACCATTATCGTTCAGATATGGACTGTTTCATTCCTTTGATGAAGCACTTCAAACAAACGTATGGCTTCTATCCCAAGTATCCTGTGGCAGATGCTGGCTACGGATCATATAACAACTATATTTTTTGCGAACAGAACGGAATTGAAAAGTATATGAAGTTTCCAATGTTTAAAAAGGAAACCAAGGATCGAAAGTATCATGAAGATCCATTTCGTGCAGTTAATTTTAGAATTGATGAACAAGGTGTCATGAGATGTCCTAACGATAAAGCATTTCATCTTTTATACAGAAGAAGTGTGAGGGGAAATCAATACGGACGCAAGGAAGAACTGTATGAATGTGAAGATTGCAGTGGATGTCCATATGCAGAGAAATGTAAGAAAACAGCTAAAAATCGAACTGTTCGGATCAATCAGGAACTCACTGCAATGCATCAGGAAGTAATCGAAAACTTAGAAAGTATTCATGGTGCGCTGTTACGAATGAACCGTTCGATACAAGCAGAAGGCACTTTCGGAATTATGAAAAACGACCGTTGGTACAAGAGAATTGTCCGAAGAGGTATTCATTCAGTCAAACTGGAAGTTTTACTCGTGGCGATAGGCCACAATCTATATAAATATCAGAAAAAAAAGATGAGAAACAGAACTGCCGCCTAGATTCAAAAAAGAATTTCTATGGGGTAGGGGAAGAACGCTTTCTTTGCGCATGATTTCAGTCATTTATACACAACAGGTACAAAAATGGAGATGCGAAAAAACTCAATCGAGTTTTTTCACATCCCCTATTACAACGATGGTCAGCTCATTTGTGGCAGAATGGTATGGTTGAAGCGCGGAGCGGCATCATGAATGAAGGGTGATGTCGCTCGAAATTATACGCAATGAAATAAGCGCGGTTCAGCAGGAATTGCTATTGAAGTTGGAAATAA